>Ga0180432_10001722_pt1 | contig 34158 bp, 19 predicted proteins | sample SS_ome_10_FD_132414 | JGI IMG/M metagenome (GOLD analysis project Ga0180432, IMG submission 132414) | Hypersaline lake sediment archaeal communities from the Salton Sea, California, USA - SS_1_MS_2 metaG | ecosystem: Environmental > Aquatic > Non-marine Saline and Alkaline > Hypersaline >... | reverse complement strand
TCGCGGCGTGGCCAGGCGGAGCGCCATGGCGTTTCGTCCCCTCTGGGCCGGAAATGACGGTGCATACCGCCGATCTCGGAGCGCCGTTGGCATGGTTTGTCCCTGTGCTACATCCAGTGGTCGTCAGTCCCGAGGGCAGAACCTGGGTCGGTGGGGACACAAATGACGTCCACATCGTGACGTTAGAAGGTGGATTCCAGCCATGATCTTCGAACTGGCCGAAGACTTCGCCGAGGCGTTGGCCGCCATGCCGGCGGATCATCCGAAGCGGCGGATGCTCGGCCTGCTGGAAGAGGCCGTGCGGCGGGACATCCACTTCGTCGCCCGCTACCCGACGACGCTGTTTCAGTGCCTGTGGAACACCTGCTGGTGGTACGACTGCCCCGAGGCGGCCGAGCATTATGAAGAGCCTGACGGCGGCTGGGCCGAGCCGCCGCCGTGGGATTATCCCGGGCTGAAGTTGTCCGACGTTCTGGACGAGTGGGACAGGCAAAAGCAATGCCATGTCCCCGGATTTCGATGGCTACAGGTGAATGCGCCGCCCTTCACCGGTCACGGTGCCGCTGAGGACCCGGTGGTGCGCAGGTTCGATGTGGGGATTGCACTGCGCCAAGCTCGCATCTCGGGCGATGGAACCACGGTGGCAGCGGCGACCGACTCCGGTCTGCTGGTCTTCGATACGCAAACGGGGCTTCTCACCGAACGGTGCGCGCGAGGGTGGACGGTCATCGCCACGGCAGTCAGTTCCGACGGGGCCCTGGTCGCCGGTGGAGGGAAAGGCGGGATTGGTGTTTGGGACGTGAGCGGGAGCCTGTCCGAGCCGGAGCCACGATGGAAAGTTCCCGCAGAGATCTCTGTCTATGCTGTGGCGATCTCCCCAAACGACGAGTGGGTGGCAGCGGGCGGTCCCTCCGGCGGCACGGGCGGCACCGTCTCCGTGTGGCGTTTGCGTTCAGGCCAGCGCCTCTTCACCGCAGCGGTCGCCGTCATCGTACGGTCACTGGCGTTCTCCCCCGACAATCGGCACCTGGTGGCCGGCGATCAGGCGGGCGGGGTGCATGTGTTCTCCCTGGACGCCCAACGGGAAGTGGCAATCTCCTACAAATCTCGCGGCAGCATAAAGTGTATAGCCTTCCACCCTGACGGGTGTCGAATCGCCACGGCCGATCAGGGCTCACACGAAGGTCGTGCGGTGGGGGTTGATGACTCCCAGTTTCTGATATCGTGGCTTACGCCTGTCCTGGGCTTCTGGGGTAAGCTGAGAGCCGTCTTTGGAGGCGTGGCGGGTTTTCGGTCCAGGACCGGCGCGCCGCCGCAGGCCGTTACCTTTTCCTCGAACGGGCGTTTCCTCGTCACGGGAAGCGCGGAGGGAAGTATGACGGTTCGGCGAACGGCGTCCGGCGCACGGGTGTCAGAGGTTACCGCCCATGCGGGCCGGCTTCGCTCCCTTGACTGCGCGCGGACAGGCCCGCTGATGGTGTCGGGCGCGCGCGGGGACCCAAACTGCTACCTATGGGACACGAATGTGCTCCTCCGGTGCCGCTTTGCCGGACAGATAAACCGGATATTGGTTGGCTCCGCCGCTTTCGGACTGCTTGTGGCGTATGAAACGCAGGACGTTGAGGCATTCGGTTACGACGGCCGGAAGAAGTTCCAGATACCAGACGCGGCCAATGTCGAGAATCTCGTTTTACATGCCAAGACCGGCGTGGTGGCGATGTTCGACCAGGACGAGCGGTTTGGCCTGTGGTCGGTACCCGGGCCCGGAGCCCGACCCAAGGCGCCGGTCTGGGTCCGTACGGGACTCAACAGTGTGCGACACCCACGGCTGGCCTTTTCTGACGACGGGGATCTCGTGGCGTTGAGCGTCGCCAATCAGGTGGTGGTTTTCGACGCGCGATGCCGGCCCGTCCACAGGCAAGAGATGCCCCTGGAGACCATTGTGTGCGGTCTCCACTGGGACGGAGACGGCTTCCGAGCGTACCAGGCCAACTTGCCAAATATGTTGTCGTTGCAGATTGGGCCAGGCGTGCGGGAAGCATGCCACGCCTGCTGCTTGAACGTCCCGGACGACCCCGTGCGGGATATCCTCCCGGGGCCCGATGGAACGGTCCTCTACGTGACGTACGTGTCGCGGTTCGACAACTGGATAATCGAAGAGGAGATGAGGCGACGAATGGGCGCGGTGGGCATGTCCAGATTGTCCCTTATTGACCCACGGGACGGGCGCGTGGTGTCCACGCTTCTGACCCCCAAGCCCGTGTGGCGTTCCGCCATATCCGCCTCAGGCAGGCTCCTTGCCCTCAGTTCGGAAGGTGACGATTGCGTGCGCATCTTCAGGATGTCGATGGCCCTCCGGCGGGGCATCGAGCCTGCGGCCGTCTATCCGACGAGCAAAGTCAATGCGGTTGCGTTCGGACCTTCCGAGGATACGCTCGTTCTGGGCGACGTTAAAGGCGTGGCACATGTCCTGAACCTCAAGGGAGCTTTCCATGAATAGGGCCGCGAGAATTATCCTGTCCAGCCTGGGTCTGTCGGTATGCCTGCTTGCGTTCTGCGTTATCATCATCGGCGGGCAGTTCGGCGCCGGTTTGCTGGGGTTGTTGGCCGCTATCGAGATCAGGCAATTGCTGAAACTGCTCATCACAGGCGGGGGGTTTACACTGAATGGACGTCCTCTGCCCCCAGTCCTGTACTTCCTCCCCGCTCCGCCCTCCGGACGAAACGGGCAGATCGGGCCATTCGGCCTGGTCTCGCTGCTGTTCCTGGCGGGGTTCGGGTTCTACTTCGGCTATTCCATAGGTGCGGGGCCCTTCGTTGATCTGCTGTGTGTAACGCGAGCAAGGGTAATCTCGTCTGTTGTTGTCGGACTCAGCTGGGGCGCGGTATTCTCCCTCGTTGTTCTGCTGACCGAGTCACGTTGGCGTCAGCCCAGGTGCGTGGATCCACACCTCACATTCATGCTGATGCTCGGATTCGCGCTGCTGGTTTTTGCCTCGATGTTCGTCTACAGCCCCGTGGTCTATGGTGCCGGATACGCATGGGGATGGGGCGTCCGATCACCGAGTTGCCATGCTGAGAAGAAGTCCGTTACAGGCCACCTTGCCGTTCTTTTCCAGTCCCCTGATGCAGAGCTCACCTTCTCCCTGGCCTTCGGTCGCCCCATGCCTGTCAACTTCAAATCAATCAGTCTTTCATTGGCGGAGGCCACACACACAGGCCGAATACGGTTTGGCATAGCTTCCCAAAAGGAGAACGACGAGGCGTCCGTTGTGCACTGGGTTCCCGTGGAACCCCGAGTGGTCAGCACGTCCGAGGGCCTCGTTAATGTGGAAATCCCCCGCGATGCCTTTCCGCAGGCGCTCTCGCCCGCGACGTCTTTTAGGTTCCGTCCCAATGAGGACGTTCAATCAGCATACCTGGAACTCCGGTCCCTCAAGATCGTCCCGCCCGAAGCATCCGGCACGTCAGACCCAGACAAAAGGTAAAGGCAGGATGTCAGAGATCACGTGGAACTGCACGTGCAGTGGCAGGGCTGGGCTGCCTGGAAGCAGTTCCCCCGGGAGCCGCGATTCATGATCTTCAAGCTGGCCGAAGACTTCGCCGATGCATTGGCCGCCATGCCGGCCGATCACCCGAAGCCGCGGATGCTGGAACTGCTGCAAGAGGCCGTCCGGCGCGACATTCATTTCGTCGCCCGCCACCCGACGACGCTGTTCCAGTGCATGTGGAACCTCTGCTGGTGGTACGACCGCCCTGAAACGGCCTCGCACTACGTTGAGCCCGAGGGGTGGTTGGACGGCGGACAACACCCCTTGGCTCCGCCCGGATGTGGCGAAGCTGTATCCACTGCTGGAGCGTTGGCGCGACGCCCGCGAAAGATCGACCGGCCTCTCTCCCTGGCTTCGCTCGCATCGCCCGCCGTCGGTTCATCTGGGTACGGCGCAGAAAGCCGTCCTACGTGGACATAAGGGGTATGTCAACTGCGTGTCGTACAGCCCGGACGGCCGCCGGATCGTAAGCAGCGGGGACCAGCCGAGGTCAGGAAATCGTCATCGAACCGACCGGCGGCGACGAGCCGATAGCCCGGTTCCCAATCACGCTCTGGAACACCACCGCCCACCCAAGCGACTGCATCTGGGCCGGCTCCTTCGGCAAGCACCTCTACATCGTCACGCTCGAGGGCGGGCCGGAGGGGGATGGATGATCTTCGAACTGACCGAAGACTTCGCCGACGCTCTGGCCGCCATGCCGGACGATCATCCGAAACGCCGGACGATCGGCTTGCTGGCTGGACCCATCGGCCGGGATGTCCACTTCTTTGCCCGTCAATTGTAGCGATTGGCCAGGCTCACGTTGCGGTAGCGCAACCACGTCGCGGGGTTTCTCTTGTCCTTGCGCTGGGGGCCGGGCACTTCGTGGTCGCCGACGGTTCCTCGCCCGTAGGCTTGCTATAGGCAGGTACGAGTTTGAATGAACCGGGCCGGACTGGCCGACCTGTGGCGCCAACCTGCCGGGAAAGGAGGCGCGCGATGATACGCAGCCGATATGAGCCCGAAGGCGGGAACATCACGCAGAAAGATCCCGTCGGCCTCGAATTGAGGCCTACCCGCCCCGGCGGCCAGCGTGGAGAACACAAAGTGTGCTCCCAATCCTATGATTGCATCGACTACGTCGCCCTGTTCAAGCGCAGGGCCAGGGCGTTTTGGGCGGACGTCGTACGTTTCGCGGCAGGCAAGGGGCCGCCCCCCTCTCGGCCTTTCCAGGTGGAGGTTCACGCGCGGCAGCAAGGGCGCCCGGCCTGCCCCAACAACTGCATCGATTGCTGTGGCAGGTTCCTCCGGACAAAGCGGGGGCTGCCGGGAAGGATACTGCTGCAATTGTACAGAGATCTGGTGGACATGGGCGTAACCTCGGTGGTGCTCTCAGGCACCCACACCGACCCCGCCTGCTTGGACGGGCGGCTGCTGAGCCGCCTGATCACCATGGGCGGCCCGGCGTGGGGAATCAAGCTTCACACCTTCGGGCTGAACCTGAGTCGGCGCATTCAACACGCCATCATCGAGGCGGCTCAAGCCGACCCCCACCGCGATTCGTACGTCTCGTTCTCACGACTGACAACCGATCCGAAGGCCCTGCGGGGCTTGTGCCGCCCGCGCAGGATGTCCGGGCTACAGGTCCTCCGGGCCCAGGAGAAGACGCTTCGCAGCTTCTTCACGTTGGCGGCTGCCCGTGGATTTCCACTGTCGATCTCTCTGAACTGCCGCCTTACACGCCTCAACAGTGGTCTCGACACCCTCGTTGACCTGCTGAGGTGGTTCGCGGACCATACGCCGCCTGCCGTGCAGATCAGGATGACCACGGACTACCTGCCCTCGCTGGCGCCGCACGGGTATCGCGAACACTTCTTCAGCGAGATCTACCTTCCCGGCGATGAGGCCCGGCGACGACTTGCCCGGGCCATCGACAAGGCGGCTCTGCCAGGCCCTCAACGGCAACGCATCCATTTGCGGATCGTTCCCTGCGTGCCCAGGCAGGACGCTCGGGAATGCCTCAACGGGCTCCTCCTGGCGGCGGTCTCGGCCGAAGGGCTGGTCTTTCCGTGTCAGTCCATCGCCGGGGCCGGGTTCCGCCATTTGGCCTATGGTGACCTCAGGAGAGACCGGTTTGGGCACATCTGGTCCGCCTTTATCCGCGCGTTACGAACCGGCCGCGTCAAGCCGACGTGGACAAACTGCCCCCACTGCGCCGCCGAGTGTGAACGCCAGGTCTGCCTGGCCCTGGCCGCGGAGGCAGGAGATCTCAAGCACGAACTCGACGGCCCCACGGCCCCGATCGACGTCCCGGCGATGCCGGCCTGGCCGCTGATGAGGGGCCAATGGGTGGGCAGGATTGACATGCGATACCGGCAGTGAGAACCAGAATCCGGATCGCGTGCGGGCCGTGAGAACGAACCGGCCGGCCGCCGGCTCACGCCGTCTCGTGTATCTCCAGGCCGGCCTGGGCCAGGAAGTCGGGGATCTGCCGAACCGTCCGGCGATCGATCTCCCTGATGTCCTCGGGCAGTTCGCTCCACGCCACCAGGTACGGCGAGACCCGCCTGGCCACGTTTTTCTCCGGCCCGGGCACCCACCCGGCCAGTGTGCGCTCGGCGACCCATCGCCCGTGTTCCATCTCGGCCAGGAATTCCACCTCCCGCCGGGAGAACTTCCTTCGGACCTTTCGCCCTGGTGCGCCGGGCCGAGCCACCGTACAGCCCAGCAGGGCCAGTTTGGCCTCGATGTGGTCGGCCTGCAATCGATTGGAGTCCTTCAGGTCCTCGTTCAGGTCGTTCCACTCGGCCAGAGACGGGTTCTCGCTCACGGCCGCGGCGCTCTGGTTGTCGCGATAGGCCTCATGGATTGCCCGGGCGATGGTCGTGCGAATCTCGTCGTCCAAGGGCTTCGGGCGAGACTCAACGAATGCGCGTATCGACATCGCATCGACGGGCAACTCGAACAGGAGCGGTGACGTACACCAGTCCCGATCCATCAGCATCTCACCTGCGGCGCCTCCGCTGTTGCGAAGCAGGCCCACCTTCGCGCCCAGCGCCAGGGCCATACGATACTCGGCCAGGGATATCGCACCGCCCCCGATCCCCAGAACGATCACGTCCGATGCGGCGATGTCCGCGGCCAATATGTCCGTCCAGGCCTGAATCGACTCGAGGGGACTGAAGTCCTTTCCTCTGGTCCGGCGCATGTCCGCGTACCGCCTGCGGTCGCCGTCGGGCGTCGCGCCGGCCGGAACATACCCGACGACTCGCAGCCCCTTGCCCGCGGCCCGGCCGACGTCGCCGGCCAGCCTGGCCACGCCCGTCGTCGTGCCCCCGGAGATGATCGTGCCGTCGAAGGCCCCAAACGCAGCCGTCAGGACCTTGCGGTAGCTGGTCATCTTCCGCCCGACCGACCTGCCGCACTCTCCGACAAGCATAACAACGGGTCCCTGGATGGGCTTGTGCGTTCGGCTCGTGGGTGTTGCGAGCTTCCGAAACCGCGCAGATGGTCTTCGCTTGCCGAACCGCCCGGCAACGGCCACCTCCAGGAATTGTCGTACCCACGGCAGGCCTTCGATCGCCTCCCGCGCCTTGCCCAGGTGGCCGAGTGAGACCAGGGCCGATACCGTCATGCCCTCATGCCCGCTGTCGGCCACGCCCTTCGCATAGGCGCCCAAGGCTTCGTAAGGCCTTTGCAGAAGCAGATTGAACTTCCCCATGTCATAGTAGGCCCACGGAATGTTCATCTGGACGTCGGCCTGCTGGCGACACTTCAGGACCGCCGCCCTGAGACTGGACATCGCCGGGGAGATCACCTGGAGACTCCTGCTCCGGGCGATCTCTAGTTCCAGGTAGTTGCCCAGCGGATACGGGTCCGTGGGGGCCACCTCGAGAGCCCGCCGGTAATACTCCAGCGCCTTGGCGTCGTCGACGCCGCGCCACGTCCCGCCGAGGGACGCAATGGCGTCGGAGTCCGTCGGGGCCAATTCGACGGCCCGGCGAAGGTGGGCCTGCCCGCGACGGAAGTTCCGGCTGCCCGCCTTGTACCGCTTGCACATGGCCACGCCCAGGTCGCGGAGGATCGCGGGGTTCTCCAGGCCGACCAGCGGCGTCAGAATCCGGATGACGTGAGCCCAGTCACCCAGGCACGTCGCCAGGCGCGCGATGCGATGGGCCACTTCCACGTTGCCCGGGTCGCACTGCAAGACCACGTGCGCCTTGGCGATCTCCGTGTGCATCTGCTCCGGGCTCATGTAGGCGCCGTAATTGGCGGCGTAGGCCGCCAGACCCTCGCCCACGCGGCAGAAGGCCTCGTCGGCGTCCTCCAGCACGGCCGCCAGCCGCGCAAACTCGCGTTGCCAATTGTCGGGCACTGTGAAGGTGCTCTTGTAGCTCAGGTCGTGGCTAATGTCGGCCCAGGCGTGCTGCAAGAGCGTTCGCACCTGGATTTCCACATCAAGCCCGCATAGCGTGCGCGGCACGCGAACGGGCACGGCCCTGGTTGGGAACACGTCAGGGATGAACCGGACGACGTAGTGCACTGACAGATAGCCGAACTCATTGACCCGCAGACGCTTGCCCACGTCCACGCTGTTGGCCTGATCGATGTCGAAGTGTTCCTCGATGAACCGACACATGGCCTTGACGTGGTCGAGGGTGTGCGTGATGACCCTGGCACCGCACAGGTCGGTTATGGGATGGACCAACCGGCCCTCGACATCCGTCTCGCGATACCGCCGGAGCTTGCGTTGGATCTTCCCGGCATAGCTGGCCAGGGCCTTGGGGCGGGTGTGGACGATCGCCAGCGGCGCGTGCTGATCGGTCGCGGACGCCAGCACACGCTCGACAACGTCTGCGAGCCTGGCATATGTCCCGCTGTGTGCCCCGTACCACGTGATCCATGCCAGCACCCACTCGTCATCAGGCAGGTCGATCGTACGGCGGGACATCTGGTCCATGGTCAGACGGGCCAGGTCTTCCCCAGCGGAGGCCCGGGCGGCTTTCGCACGTCGTGTTCTCTTACGCTTGGACTGAGCCACAGTACACCTCGAAAAAAGGACGAAAATGATCGCAAATGTCAATCGACCCGATCTCGGAGCAATCGACCCACTGGAAGTCATCGTGTTCGCTGCTGAGGCGCACCTCGGTGGAGGCCGTCGAGCCTTCCATGATGATGTGCGCCACACGGACGTCGGCCACTTCCGACTCGGCGGCCCCGGCCACAGCGTCCAGCGAGATCGTCAGACCGGTCTCCTCGTTCACCTCGCGCCGCAGCGCCTGTTCGAAGCTCTCCCCGGGATCGACCTTCCCGCCCGGCAGGTCCCACTTGCCGGGATCGTACGTGGAGTCCCTCGACCGCCTCAGCAGCAGACAGCGTCCCCGGCGATCGCGGATCACGGCTTTGGCCGAGAGGCCGAACGGTTTCTGCATCAGGTGCGCCATGCCCAAGCCCTTCCCGAGACGTCCCACCAGACGAACTGCCGATCAGGTTACCGGCCCGACCTGCCGGAAGCAATCGCTTTGTGCCGGACAAGATAGGCACTTGACGGGAGCGTGGGCACAGGCTAGCATACGGTGGCAGTTCCAGTGGCTTGAGCGACTGTGTTTCCACGATCCGGATCCCGTAGCGTGCGGAAATGGCAAAGAACAGGTCGCGCAGCAAGGGTCTGAGTTCCTCCGCCTCGCAAGCGTTGGCACACGTCAAGTCGGCGTTCGATGCGGTCTGGCGACACGCCGATGCCGCCAACGTGGACCACGATATCGAGGGCCTCTTCCAGGCCGTCCACCTCGCAGACGTCTCGCCTCCTGATCAGCCCGGGCTGGGCAATTGGCTTCGCCGCCAGCGAAACCGTCACAGGTCCGCGTATCCGCTGCGAGAGGTGCTTGCGGAGCTTGCCCGGGGCGTGTTCTACTGGAGCACGGGCCGGCCGGAGAAAGGGCATGCCTGTTTCGAGCAGGCCAGGTTGTTGCTGCCGACCCGGTCGGCGGCGGGCTGTCACGGGACGCTGTTGCGAGCCTCCGCTCTCAATTGGCTGGGAACGTCGCTGCTGAACCTGGGACGCTATCGGGAGGCCGAAGCCTACGCACGAAGAGGGCAGAACGCTCTGTCTCGCATCGGCATAGCAACCAACTGCCGTGGATGGTCATACCTGACCAGGGGTAAGGCCGCGTACTCGCAAGGCAAGCATCCCCTGGCCCGGGACAGTCTTGTCTTGGCGCGGAGCGATTTCCGCAGCATGGGTAACATCTTCGGTCGGGCGGAAGTCGAGGACGCCCTGGCGAAGCTGGCCCTGGAAAGGGGGGACTGCCCCGAGGCAAGGGAGCACGCGACGAACTCGCTGCGGCTCCGGACGGAGTTGCCGTTCAGGACAGGCCTGCGGGACCCGCTTGGCATTGCCAAGGTCTACCTCCTGTTGGGACGCATCTACAGATACGAAGGCGACCAGCAGCGTGCGATCGAGCAGTACGAATCCGCCGCCGAGAATCTCAAGGCGGTGAAACAGACCCCGGTCGAGGGCGATCCCGTCGCGCACTACCAGGGGGACTCGCTGTTGGCGCTCGGCGATCTGGACAAGGCGCGCCGCCGCTTTGAGGGCTGCCTGCGGAGTTGCTGGAGACGGAAGGACACCCGCGGCGCGATCCATGCGGAATACGCCCTGGCCAAGGCCGCCTGGCAGGAGGCCCTTGTCGTCAGCAGTGTCGCCCGGAGGAGCGCCGGTCTTGACAAGGCACTGCGGGCCTGCGAAGCGGCCCTGGATCAGGCCGTCCGCGGGCGGCGGGCTGCATTCCCTAAACTGGCGGCCAAGATAGAACTCCTGGAGGCCCGCATCTACTCGAGCATGGGGGCCGCCGACGTCGCCAAGCTCCACTACGACAACGCAAGAGACTCGTTCCATCGGATGGGAATGATCTATGACGAGACCGAAGCCCTGCGGGAATGTGGCGAACTGCTCAGCAGCCCAAACCGCCTCCCGGAGGCCACGCGATACTTCGTCCAGGCCCTCGACGTGTGCATCGGGGACAGGCAGCGCACGCGCGTGCGCGAAACGGTGGAGCAGTGCATATCTCACGTTCCGGTGACGGATATGTGCCGACTGCTGGCGGACCTCGGGCAGCGCACCGTGGATCTCCAACAGAAGGTCGACAGGACGGTCAACTTCTACTCGGCCACGCTGGACATAGCTGACGCGCGCGATTTCGCGTTCTGGGCCGCACTCGGCCACGCCCCGGACGCCGCCGCGGTGGAGCATCTGATCAGAGTCGTGTGGGCCCCGATGAGAGTTGCGTTGCGCCTGGACGAGCCGATCTCGGTCCGGCCCGCATCACTGAAGGACACCTTGCAGGCTGCCAGCAAGGGCATGGACGGCACCGCCGCGACGCTGACGGTGCGACGGACACCGGACCTGTCCGTGATGACCGACGAGCGCCACCTCCGCGTGGCCGTCTGCCAACTCGCGGAAGTACTCGGGCAACTGGCCGCCCCTGCCGGGGCCCGGCCGGTCTCCGTGAAAGGCGTCCGAAAACGCGGGGACGTGGAGATTATCCTGACCGCCCAGGGCCGCACCGTCGATGAGCAACTCGTCGAGGGGCTTCGCAGGCGAGGAAGCAGCGTACGGCCAGGAGACGTCGGTCTAAGGAGCGAGGACTGGCCCCGGTATGTCGTCTCAGACGCATGTATCACTGCAATGAGCGGTACGCTTGTGTTTCACTCGATCGAAGAGAAGGGCCGCGGGAAGGCCCGCAATGAGTTCCGGATTGTCCTGCCGTCGGCATAACGGCCGCCAGTCCGGAACGCACCATAGAGGAATCCGAGACTATGAATCAGGCCGACGGTGACATCAAAGTCCTGGTCGTCGAGGACAAAGAGCCCGAGTACGACAAGCTGTGCAGGTGGCTTGGCCTCAGGCAGCACGAGGTTCGCCAGTTCAACCCGGATCCGCTCGCACAAGGCCGACAGGCACAGGGACAGTCCGACAGGATACGGAAGGTTCTAGAGGCCGAGTTAACGCGCTATAGGAAACTCCGAGTTGTTATCCTGGATCTGGTCCTGCGCGACGTGGACGTGAATAAACCTGCTGTCGACTTCACCGGGCAGAGCCTGTGTAGGTACCTCCACGACAACCATGAGAATCTCAGCCTCGTACTTGTTACCATGGCCCCGGCCTTCCAGGACCTGTACGGGTTCAGGAGGTGGGGCGCAGCCCATGCGTGGGTGAAACCGTGGGCTGGTGGTAAACCCGTGCCGGACCCCGATGAGGAGGCCAAACAGATACGCAAACTCATAGACGAGGACGAGCCCACCGCGGGGCCCTGACCGTCAGACCGCTTCCAATGCGCTTCGCCTCGCGTGCCAGGCCGGGATCGCGCAGTGCGCATCGCGGCGTCTCGGTCATTGCGGTGTGTTGGTCGGCTGGGGCCGATGCGAATGGACTGCCCCCGTAGCTTCCAGCGTGTTGTCGCCATTTCGTCACACACGCACTGTCGTCAGCCGCAACGAAGCTGTGGGGCATCGGACAAACGGACCCGTTGTCCGCCCCGAGAACCTCGTCCAGGCAGGGAGGCATGGCTCGCCACGATTGGTCGGCTCTTGCTTGAGGTTTGAGGGGCCATGAGGCACCATGTGCAGAAGCTTCCTTCGTCTCGGGGCGCGCGGGATTCGAGTGCGCCCCGAGTCGAGACAGGGATTCCTCCGGTACAGGTTTGCCCGAAGGACCGGTTCGGATACAATCACCGTAAGCTCCCCGCGATCCCGGCGCGCCGGGACGGCGAGAGACCCACGCGGGATGCCGCAGGTGCCGTGCAGCAAGGAATTTGACAGGCCGATCACACTCGCGGCCGAAAGGAACTGCCCGTGAGGCGTTCATGCATGGTTTCGCGATGCGTATCGCCTCTTGCGGTGGTGTTGGCGGCTATCGGTGTAGTCCTGTCGTGTGAAGGGTCCGTCTCAGCAATGGAGCCATTCACGATCCTCTACGACGCTCCGACAAGGGCTGCCACCCTTTCAGACAAAGCGCTGTCAGAGAAGACCAACTGGGTGGCGGTAGAGGAAGGTGACACGTCGCACTGCTTCACGGGTTGCGCGGTGTTCATGAATGACAAGATCGCAGCCGTGCTGGGCAGGAACACGGCCGAGGTTGCCCTGTATTCGCGGCAGACGGGTGGGCTGAAGCTCTGCGCGCGGCTGCAGCCGATCGCCGGTGACGGTGCGAACATGAAACGGGCGTCACTGGCAGTCAAGCAGAACACGACACGGTCTGTGACGCTGGCGGTTGGGTTTCAGTCGCCGGACGGCAAGCCTTGCGGTGTCACTTACACGCTCAACATCGGTCAGGCATTCGTCAAGACAACGGCCACCCCGGGCGTAGCCAAGCTCCAGGTGCACGCTCCGTGCAGGTTTGCCGTCATGCCCGACTTCTTCGGGGATGACATAGTCGTCGATGCCGCCGCCCTGAGAGTCGGGCGTGCCCAACTGCCCGGCGAGAACTTCTTGCTGCACATGATGCACGGCGGACAAGCCATCGTGATGACCGTATCGCAGTCGCGCGACAATGACATCGGGATCACGCTGTCGAAATCCGCACCGCGGCGTATCGAGAGATCGGACATCTCCTACGGGAAGAAGCGGCATGTCTGGGTGGCGATTCTCGCGGACAAGGGCATCTGGCACGAGCACCGGGTCACATTGGCCGACGTCGGAAAGCCCCTCAAGTTGGACTGGAAGATGCCCTTCGCGGCCCTGTGGCGCGTCGACTGGACGGCGGTGGACAAGCTGAACGACAGTTGGGAGATGCTGCTTCAGGATCCCAAGGGCAAGTACGTGATGCAGGCGTGGTTCGGCCAGGATCCGACAGCGGGTCAGCGTTTCGGGCCGGAGTTCGGCCCGAGAGACTGGAACAAGCCCGGACGAAAGCGATGGAATCCCGTCATCGGTGGGTTCACGTATCCGTGCTGGATCGACAACGAACGGCAAGGCTACCTGCAGCCCTTGAAGAAGCGCCGTTACGTGGAGCGAGGCGAGATAGTCAACTTCAACGGCCCGGCGATCATCTATCCGATCGACAGGGCCAAGGTTGCCCCCTTCAGCACGCCGATTGAGAAGCTGACAGTCGTCGACCTGGTTCGCATGACGCTGGGCGTGGGGCCTTGCAAGTACATCCTCGACCTCGAGGGCCAGAAGAGGAACTCCAAGGGCGTCGCCACCTGCTATGCCAGAGACGTCATCACGGCGATCTACAAGGAAGGCACACAGCTTGAGAACGGCCCGATGATCGACAAGCACCTGACCGAGGCCGTCGCGTTTATCCGAAACGTGCGAGAGCGGATCGACGACTACATGGCGTTCGGCCGGAAGACAAAGGCGTACCTCCAACAGCAGAAGCGACTCCATCCGAAGCACGCGAAGTTCTTCGATGAGATGCTGCTGATCACCAGGAGGCTCGATCAGTTCCACGAGAGCCGCAAGGCGAGAATCCACACGCCGCAGTACGCCGAGAAGACGGCCGACGCCTTCCGCAAGGATCTGTTGAAGTACACCGGCGCCGACGCGTTCAGGACGTGCAGCGAACAGATGAAGATCTTCACGGGGATAGGCGGCAGCCAGGACGGGCTGGTGGCCTCTCTCCGAATGATCGTGAAGATTCTTCGGCAGCGCGCCGGGATTGCCATGGCGATGGACCCTGAGTTGAAGGGTATTGCCGCCGAGATTCGCGTGCGTACGCAGAAGATACTGCGAAACCCGACCGCCTATGAAGCCCCGCAACACTGAGGATGCGTGCCCCATGCACCGGGAGGTGCGCCGGTGAGTACGTTGTCCATACTCCTGGCGACGATTTCCGGCCTGGTGTTAACGTCCGCCCAGGCCACCGCAGGAGCCAGGCCGCCGCGGATCGTTTTCTGCAGCAACCGCTCGGGGCCGTGGCGCATCTGGACGATCGATGCCGACGGGGCGAACCTGAAGCAATTGAGCAAGGCCCCGGCCGGTGCCCACGACGTGGACCCCGTCTTCAGCCCTGACGGCAGGAGCATCCTCTTTACGTCCACGCGCCGCGGCAAGGCAGGGATCTGGCGCATGGGGGCCGACGGCTCGAAGCCGCTGCGGGTCTGCGACGGCGACCAGGCCGAATGGTCGCCCGACGGCAAGCGCATCGTCTTCCGCCGGGCCGGGAGAATCATCATTCGCGACCTGGCCTCCGGCAAGGACAGGACGATCAGTCCCAAGGAACTGCCGAACTGCAGCGGGCCCGCCTGGAGCCCGGACGGCAAGGCCATCGCGCTGGCCGCCAGGCAGAACGGCCGCAACACCATCGTCGTGATCTCGGCCGACGGCGGCAGGCCCACGACAGTCTACGACAGGAAAGGCGCGTGCGAGCCCCACTACTCGCCCGATGGCAAGCTGCTGGTGTACGAGACCGAGACGCACATCTGCACGATTCGCCCCGACGGCACGGGCAACCGCCTGGCCACGTGGTTCGGCGGCGTGCAGCGCTACGGGCGGTTCAGTCCCGACGGCAGGCAGATCGTGTTCTGCCAGGGCGCCTCGGAACGCGGACCGTGGGAGTTGTACGTTATCCCCGCCGCAGGCGGCACACCCAGGAAGCTGACGTCGACCGGCTCGGACATGCACCCCGACTGGCAGCCCACACCCCGAGTGACCCGCGCACGGACCAGACCTGCAGGAGCCGCCAAGTGAGCCGGCGCGCCCATCTCATCTCGATTGTCCTGTGCGCGGCGGCCGCGTCCCTGCACGCGGCCCAGGCGCTGTCCCCGCTGGCCCGGCTGTACGACGTGCCCGCCCGGTCCGACAAGCTGTTGACTGCGGCCGTCCTGACGAGCAAGGCCGGGTGGAAGCGGATTCCGGAGGGCAGCGTTACGCACCGGTTCTCCGGGCATGCCGTCCTGCTGAACGGCACATTGGCTGTTGTGTTGCGGGCCAAGGCAGGCACAATCGACGTCTATTCGATCGCGGGCGGGGCAGTCAATCGCCGCGCGTCGGTAGTGTGCATGGCTGGGCGGTCGTCCACGGCCGGCGGCATCGAGACGCTCGGGATCGCCGAGAACGCCTCCAGCGCAGCGGCCTTGGCGTTGTCCTTCGGGAACGGCGACTCGGCCTCGGTTACGTTTCGCCTGACCACGGGCCAGAGCATTCTGGAGATACGCCCGGGCCGGGGGGCCTCGGCGCTCGATGTGATTACCCAGGCGCGGCACGTGGTCGTGCCGGACTTCTTCGGCGACGACATGGTTTTCGGCCCCGAGACGTCGGGCCGGATCGACTTGCCGGCCGAGAACTACTTCCTCAATCTCCTCGACGGCCGCGACGCGATCATGATGTGTGTTTGGCAGCCGAGACGGCTCAACGCATCGGCCACCATCCAGGAGTCTCCTTCCGGCCAGCGGGCCCGATCCGTTGCAACGATCGAGATGACCAAGGGCAAGAGTGTCTGGCTGGCCGTGCTTCAGAAGAAGGACATCTGGCATCAGGTCGCATCGCCCGACAGTTTGTCGAGCAGCAAGGCGGCCTGGAAGCCTCCATTTGCCGCGAAGTGGCGGTGCAGCCGACCCCGGCGGACCGGGTTTGCCGTATCGTGGGACCTGGCCGCGGGGTCCACGACGAAGCCGGCCTCAGGCAAGTCCGGCGATCCGGTGGTGGTGTACCCCATAGATCGAACGCTCGGCACGCCGCTGACGGTCTTCTGCCCGACGGACGTTCTGCGGAACACGCTGGGCGTAGGCCCGTGCGAGTACATCCTGGCGACCGAAGGGCTGGCCGTGCCCGCGAATCCGACGCCGGGCAATGTGATGACTTGGCTGGAGCGCCAACTGAAGCGTCGGCGGGGACGGCCGTCCGCCGAGGAGATTCGTGACCGCCTGCGGGAGATGACCGCCCACTCGGCCCGGGCGCGGGGGCGGATCATGCAGTACAAGGACCTGGTCGCTGCGGTGCTGGCCGTGTGCAAGGACAGCGCTCCGCTGCCTCCGGCCGCCCGGGGGCTGTCGGCCACGGCCGATCGCATCAGGAAGATCGCCGGCGAGGGTATTCTGGCCATCGGCCACGTCGAAGGCGTAGAGCAATTGGCCGCCAAGGTGCTCGCCCTGGCCGACAAGCCCGACGCCGCCGTCAAGTGCGAGCCACTCGCAGCGCAACTGCGGGCCATCGGCGCCGCGCAGAGCCGAACGCTTTCACGATGCCGGGCCGCCGCTCTCTGGCTCAGGCAGCAGTGCGTGATGGCTGCTCGCGCGGACGGAGAAGTCTCCGGGCTGGCGGCGAAGGTCCGGGATCGCGTCGAGCGGGTTCTGAAATGAGGAAGGATCGCCGCAGATGACTGCGAAGCTGGCACGTCAACTCGTTGTAGTGGTAGTGGGAGCATGTGTGGCACTTGGCGGCGCGGCGGTTCGCTGCGCCCGGGCACAGACGCCGCGTAACCTGTTCACTAACACGGGCTTCGAGTTCGGCAACACGGGCCCGTGGAAGCTGGACAAGGGCGGCAAGACCTCCGCGAGGTTCGCCATCGACGACAAGGAGGCCGCCGAGGGACAGCGAAGCGCCCTGGTGACGATCGACGCGATCGGCGACTGGGGCACCCAGTTCGGCCAGTCCTTCCAGGCCGGCAGGAAAGGCAAGACCTACACCTTCGCCGTCCTGGCCAAAGCCGTCTCGGGCCGCGTCCGGGTCGACCTCCAGATCGAACGGGCCGCCAAGCCTTGGGACCGGGCCGCCAGGGGCAAGCCCGTCATGCTGAGCAGCAACAAGTGGACCGAGCTGCACGTGACGTTCAAGGTCGAGAAGGACTTCGCCCAAGGCTGGTTCGCCTACGTAAGCTGCACGCAGCCCAGGTGCCGGTATCGCGCCGACATGTTCCGTCTGTACGAGGGTCCCTACGTCCCCTACGCGCAGGCGGCGCAGCATCGGGCTGCCGTCGCGGGGGTGCACCTGTTCGATACGGGCCGGCCGACCGCGGAGGTCTTCTCAGCCGAGGTGCTGGCCAAGAGGGCTGGCTGGAGCCAGCTGCCGCAGGGAGATACCCGGCACACGTTCAAAGGCGATGCGGTGTTCCTGAACGACAAGATCGCCGTGGCGCTTCGGCGCAAGGGCCGCGGGGCCGAGGTGTACGGACAGGGCCCGGCGGGGGCCAAGCTGCGCGCGATCCTGGCACCGGCCGCAAATGCCGCGAAGCTCTCCTCCGTGAGGATAACGAAGAACGAGCCTGCCGAGGTGGCTGTCGATGCAACGTTCGAGGTCCCCGGCGGCAAGGCCGTGACGCTCGGCTGGGCACTCAAGATCGGCCAGGTGTTCGTGCAGACGGCCCCGCGTGCCGGCGCGACCGCCCTGAGAGTCCAGGCCCCCTGCCGATTCGCCGTGCTGCCGGACTTCTTCGCCGACGATATCGTCGCTGACGCGGCGCGACTCGGCGTGACGGAGGTCGACCTGCCCAGCGAGCATTTCCTGCTCCAGATGCTCGGCCGGGGCGAGGCCATCGTGATGAGCGTGTGGAACGTCGCCGGGCGAGACGTTCGCGCGACCTTGGCCGGGCGCGGCGACAAGAGGATCATCCACGGCGCCGAGATCCCTTACGGCAAGAAAGGCCGTATCTGGGTGGCCGTCCTGGAAGGCCCCGACATCTGGCATACCCGCGACGTCGCCGCAACCGAAGCGGGAAAAGTCATCCCCCTCGACTGGCAGGCGCCGTGGCCTGCGCTGTGGCGCGTGGACTGGACACGCCACGACAAGCTCACCGGCAGTTGGGAGATGATCAACCAGCGGTCCGACGGACGGTTCACCAAGTACACCTGGCTCGGCACAACCAGCACGCTGCCGGCCAACAGGAAGAGGTGGACGACGGTCCTCGGCAGCTTCCAATACCCCTGCTGGACCGACCGCGCCGGGCAGGGGCACCTCCAGCCGCTCAAGAAAGTTGTCCGGTTCGACGGCCCGGCCGTCATCTATCCCATCAACCGGGTCAGCCGGACGCCCCTGAACAGGTTTTCGGTGGTGGACGTGATGCGCGGCACGCTGGGCGTAGGGCCTTGCGAGTATATCCTGGACGTCGAGAACCAGCGTTCGCACTACAAGGGCCGGGCTACGTGTTCAACGAGGGACTCGCTCGGCCGAATCTACAGCAGGAAACAGCAGAAACGACACAAGGCCCAGATCGAGAAGATCCTCGCGGAGATGATGGTGTTCGTCCGCCACATTCGCGGGCGGATCGAGAGCTACGTGGCCTTCGCCCGCGAGCTGCGCGACTACCTGGCCAAGGAGAAGAAGGCGCATCCCGAGTTGGCCGGACCCATCGGGGAGTTGGAGACGCTGATCCGCGCCATCGACCAGTGCTACGACAGGCGGCGCGGCGAAATCAAGACGCCGGACCACGTCGCCGGGACGGTCGAGGATTTTCGCAGGACGCTGCTGTCCTACGACGGCCCGGACGCCCTGGCCCGGGTCAAGAAGTTCACCCATGCCTGGGTGAAGATTGGCGGCAGCCAGGATGAACTGGTGGGCGAGTGCCGCATGGCCGTCAAGTGGGTGCGCCAGCGTGCGGGCCTGTTGCTGGCCACCGAGCCGCGGATCGCCGAGATCGCCAGAGAGGTCCGCCGGCGCACGCAGAAAGTTCTGCGCAACCCGGCCGGGCATGAAGGGGCCAACCATTGAAGCGACGGGCCATGACACGACTGACGTGCTCTCATTGCATTCTGCTTGTCCCGCTGCTGGCATCCGGCGGCTGCAAGGAGGCCGGGTCCGCGTCGGAGAAGCCGCAAGAGGTCACAACGAAGAGCGGCATTGCGATGATCGCCCTGCCGGCCGGGCAGTTCACCACGGGGGACGACAACGGCGAGGACAACGAGATGCCCGCACATCAGGTGAGGCTCGACGCGTTCTGCATGGACAAGTACGAGGTGACGCAAAAGGCGTACAAGGCCCTGATGGGAGACATGCCGCCAACGAAGACCCCGGGCGACGACAGGCCCGTCCAGCAGGTGACCTGGCTCCAGGCCGTCCAATACTGCAACGCCCGATCTCGCGCCGAAGGGCTTCAGCCGTGCTACGACGAGTCCACGGGGGAGTGCAACGTTGACGCGAATGGGTACCGCTTGCCGACCGAGGCCGAATGGGAGTATGCCTGCCGGGCGGGAACCACCGGCGAGTACTTCTTCGGGGACGGCCCGCGCGCCCTGGAAGCCTGTACGTGGTTCAAAGACAATGCCCGAAAGATCCCGCATCCCGTCGGCCGGAAACGCCCCAATGCGTGGGGGCTGCACGACATGCAGGGTAACGTCTCGGAATGGTGCAACGACTGGTATGATGAGGCGTACTATCGCCAATGCCCGGGCGACAATCCGCCAGGCCCGGTCTCCGGGAAGTACCGGGTGGTTCGCGGCGGCAACTGGGCCAGCGACGCCGAGAGCTGTCGATCCGCGGTCCGGTTCTTCGAAGCGCCGATGTTCGCCGATGTCTGCTTCCAGCGCGAGCTGATCGGGTTCCGCTGCGTGCGGCGCGGCACCGGTTCCGGGCAGTGATCGGCAGAGGCAGGAAACAACCATGAGCGACAGATTCAGGCGGTTTGGATGGATCACCGTGACCGTGTCCTTGGCCCTGGCCATGTGGCACGGGCGCGCGGCGGGCAAGACCGCAGGCAGTGAGATCCTGGCCGCCACGGGCGTCACCGGTGGGCTGGTGGTCCACGTCGGGTGCGGCGACGGCAGACTGACGACGGCACTGCACGACAACGAGGGTCTGCTCGTCCACGGGCTGGACACAAAGGCCGAGAACGTTCGCGCCGCGCGGAGGCACATCATGTCTCGCGGCGTCTACGGCAAGGTGTCGGCCGACAGGTTCGACGGCCGAAATCTGCCGTACATCGACGGCTGCGTGAACCTGGTGGTCTGCGAGGACCTCGGCGCCGTGGCAATGACCGAAGTAGTGCGGGTCCTCGCGCCAGGGGCAGTGGCCTACGTCAAGACGGCCGGGCGCTGGCGCAAGACCGTCAAGCCCCGCCCTGGGGCGCTTGATGACTGGACGCACTACCTTCACGGGCCGGATAACAACGCCGTGTCGCAGGACACGGTCGTGGGCCCTCTTGGGCGGATCCAGTGGGTGGCCGGTCCGCAATGGGCCAGGAGCCACGAGATCACCCCAAGCATCTATGGCGTGGTCTCGTCGGCCGGCCGGGTGTTCTACGTGCATGACGCCGGGCCGATCGGCCTGATCGACGAGCGGTTTCCGGACACGTGGTCGCTCATCGCACGCGATGCATTCAACGGCGTGATGCTGTGGAAGCACCCCATCGGACGCTGGATCAAGCCCAACGAATACTGGCTGCGCTGCACTGTGACGCCGAACCGCCGGATCGTGGCTGAGGCCGATCGCGTTTACGTCGCCCTCGGCGCCGGCAAGCCGGTCACCGTGTTCGACGCGGCCCGCGGCCGCGTTCTGGCCGTGTACAAGGGCACGGAGTCCGCCCGCGAACTCGTTTACCACAAGGGCGTGCTTCTGGTGGCGACGGGTCCGGCCCGCCCCGGCGGCGGCGGGCGACGGGGCAAGACCCCCGTTGCGCAGGGGGCCGTCACGGCCATCCAGACCGCCACGGGACGCCGCCTCTGGCGCGCGACCGGACAGATCGGCACGCTGACCCTCGCCGCCCGGGCCGACACGGCTCTGTTCAGGGACGGGCGAAACGCCGTCTGCGTCGATCTCAACACGGGCGCCGAACGATGGCGCACCGCGTCCGACACCGGCAGTCTCGTCGCCCACGACAAGGTCGTCCTGGTCCTCCACGCCAATGGCATCACGGCACACTCGCCCGCGGACGGTCACGTGCTGTGGCGGCACGCACAGAAACTGAGAGGATTCGCGGCGCCGGCGGAGGTGTTCGTGATAGACGACCTGGTCTGGCCGTCCGGAACGGGGATCGGCCTGGACCTGCTGACGGGAAAGGTCAAGCGGAAGATCAGCGTCGGATTCTCACCGGGGCACCATCACCGTTGCCACCAGAGAAAGGCCACCGTAAACTACCTGCTGAACTCGAAACGGGGCGTGGAGTTCTTCGACATACACAACAAGGCCCAGCCGCTGTTGCACGACTGGGTGCGCGGGACCTGCCGCCTCGGCGTGGTGCCGGCCAACGGACTGCTCTACCTGCCGCCCAACGCGTGTTTCTGCTATCCCGGCGTCCAACTGAAAGGCTTCAATGCCCTGGCCCCGGCGGGGCCAACGACGCGCGAAACCGCCCTCCTTCGCCAAGGCTCCGGGGGGTCTGCGACAAGCGGCGACCGCCTCGAAAAGGGCCCTGCATTCGGTGCAAGCAATCGTCAATCGTCAATCGTCAATCGTCAATCCGACGACTGGCCGACGTATCGTCACGACGTCGCCCGCAGCGGCCGGGCGTCGTGCAAGGTGCCTGCCGCCCTTAAGCGGCGCTGGAGCGTCAAGCTTGCCAATGCGGGCAAGCTCACTCCGCCCGTGATCGCCGGAGGCGTCGTCTACGTCGCCGGCGTCGACACGCACCAGGTGCACGCCGTGAAAGCCGACAACGGCTCGTCGCTGTGGCGCTTTACCGCCGGCGGCCGCATTGACTCGCCGCCCACGATCGCTCAGCCGCGGGACGCGCAGGCGGGGGCGCTTTGCCTCTTCGGATGCCGCGACGGGTACGTCTACTGCCTCAGGGCATCCGACGGCGAACTGGTCTGGCGTTTCCGCGCTGCGCCGGCAGACCGCAGGCTCGGGGCCTGCGGGCAGATCGAGTCGGTCTGGCCGGTTCACGGCAGCGTGTTGGTGCGTGGCACGGGCGTCTCGCCCGTGAAGGGACAACACGGGCAAGATGCCCGTGCCACCATCTACGTCGCCGCCGGAAGATCGTCCTTCGTCGACGGAGGCATCAGCCTCTACGCCCTCGACCTGGCTACCGGCCGCCTGCGCCATCAAAAGCAGTTGCACGATCGCCCGATGACCGTCAAGCATGGCGGCGGCTCGGGCCCGATGGACATGCTCCGGGGCGCGCTGCCTGACATCATGGTCTGCAACGGGACCGACATCTACATGAGCCGGGTCCGGTTTGATGACAAGCTGAACGTGCGGCCGGGCGAGACGGTCAACAGGCAGGGCCGCCGCAAGACGGGCCTGCATCTCAGCGCGACGTCCGGGTTCCTTGACGATGCCTACTCCAACCGGTCGTTCTGGATGTACGCTCGCGTGTGGCCGGGCTACACGCTGGCCACGGCCGCCCCAAAGAGCGGCCAGATCCTCACCTTTGACGACAGCACGACCTACAGCGTGAAGGTGTTCGATCGCCGCGGCCCGCGCCACTACTTCCGCAGCGGGTACTTCAAGCCCGGCAGCGGATATCTGCTCTGCGCCGATGACAACGCCAACGAGCCCCAGCAGTCGGCCAAGGTCAAGGGCGCCGAGGGCGAGCGACCCGACCAGGTCCGCCAGGCGCCGCCGAAGTGGACGCGCCGCATCCCGGTGCGCGTCCGTGCGATGGTCCTGGCAGACCCTTCGACAGGCTCAGGGCAAGGTCGAACGTTGTTCGCAGCCGGCCCGCCGGACGTGATTCCGCCCGACGACCCGCTGGCGGCCCTGGCCGGCCGCAAGGGCGCCGCCTTGTGGGTCCTGTCTGCCCAGGACGGCAAGACCCTGGCCGAATACCCGCTGGCCCATCCACCCGTCTTCGACGGCATGGCCGCCGCTGACGGCGCCCTGTTCATCGTGTTGACCAGCGGCCAGGTCATGTGCTTCAGATGAGGATGTGACATGAAGAGAGACTCGAGACGCGCCGTTCCGCTTGCGGTTTCGCGCGCCGTTCCGCGCGTTGTGGTGGCTCTCGTCCTGAGCGTCAGTTCGGCCGCGGCGGGCGCCGATCTCTTTCCGCAGGCCGGGCGATACCTGGCGGCCGTTCGCGCGTTCGCCGACACGGTCCTTGCCCGCGGGCGCGACGTGTACGGACAGAAGAAGACTCCCCTGTTCGTTGACGGCCTGCACGCCAAGAGGCTCACCCCGGTCAGGTGGCCCTGCCGCGGCCAGACCTGGGTGCTGTGCAACGTCGCCAGCCAGCAGCCGCTGCTGCGTGTCCTTGACGGCCTGACCGCGCTGAGCGGCCAGGGCAAGTACGCCGGCGCCGCTGAAGACGCCGCGCGATACGCACTGGCCAACATCCAGAGCCCTAATGGGCTGCTGTACTGGGGCGGGCACCTCGCCTGGGACCTCCAGCACGACAAGCCCGTCGGCCAGTACCGCGACGTCCACGAACTTAAGACCCACCAGCCGTACTACAGGCTGATGTGGCGCGTGGACCGGGTTCGCACGGCGAAGCTGCTGGCCGCGGTCTGGGCCGGGCACATTCTGGACTGGTCGCTGCTGGACTACAACCGGCACGCGAGCGTACGCAGCACGCGGGGCGCGAAGTGGGACGGCGAGTTCAAGCAGGATATCGCCGTCCCCTTCCCCGCCAAGGGCGGCAACCTGTCGTTCGCCAACGTCACACCTCCCCTGCTGCACAGCGGGACGACGCTGGCGGTACTCGGCAAGCATGACCGCGCTCTTCTCTGGACGCGACGCCTTGTGACCAGATGGCAGCAGGGCAAGGACGCGACCACCGGGCTGTGCGGCGGACAGCTCAGTTACCGCAAGCACGACCGTGCGAAGGACGCCCTGGGACACGTCCACCCCGGCATCAACGAGGCCAAGGTTGTCGCCTCATACCACCAAGTCTCCCGATACCACCGGCTTCCCCTCGCCCAGATGCAGGCCGGCGAGAGCCTGATTGCCGCCGGCGGAAGGCGGGCCGACGTCGGGCGCGAGTTCATCCGATGGGCGTCGGAGGACCTCAAGATCTACGCCCGCCACTGCTACGACGCCAAGACCGGCAGGTTCGTAGCGAAGATGACCGACGGCACGGTCATCCAGTGGCAAGAGGCTAAGACGGGCTACTACATCCCCGCCTCCTTCGCGCCCCGCAGACCCGACGGGACCCTCTTCTGGGGCTATGCGATGGCATGGCGCCTCACGCGGGACGAGGCCCACTGGACCATGGCGCGCCGCATTGCCGAAACGTCCGGCCTGGGCGACATCGGACAGCCTGACGGCCGGCGAAAGCTGCGGAGCGATACGTCCCACGCCGGCTGGCAGACGATCTACACACTGCTGGAGCTTCATCGCGGGACGGAGGACAGTGACATCTTGCGGCTGGCCTGCCGCGTCGCCGACAACATCCTCAAGACGCAGGCCAAGACCGGCCTGTTCCCGCGGTCGGGCAGGAAGTACGCCCGCACAGGCGACGAGGCCCCGCTGGCCATCCTCCACCTGGCCGCGGCCATTACCGGCAAACGGTCAGCCATGCCGCAGGCCATCCTCGACGCACGCTTCTTCCACTGCGAGTACCACGGCAAGCTCGCCAAGCACCAGCAGAAGCGCGCCGACAAGCGCACCTACGACAACCTGGTCTTCTACGGTTGGTGATCGTACAGAAACCGTTTGCGGTTTCGTGCTACTTGGCCTTGGCGACGGTCAGGCGGACGGGGGCGGCTTCGGCGCGGATGGTCGGGTTGTAGTACTCGTAAACGACGGCCTTGGCCGTCTTGGCACGCAGGGGGTACTTGGCCATCAACTGGTACTTGATCTGCATCTCCTGCCCGCCTTCAAGCTCGCGCAGGTAGACGATGATCTGCCGACCGGTCGTGCTGTACTTCTCGATCGTCTTGTTGTCGATCATCGTTGCCAGCTTGTCCGGGATCAGCGTGAACCCGGGCGGCAGGCCGAGGTCCACCAGGATCATCTTGGCCCTCGCGGGGCGGTTGTTCATGACGGTGGCCGTGACGTTAATGATGTCCTCGGTGGCCAGGTTCGTCCTGTCGTAGTCCATGGTGATGGTCATGGGCGGCTGTGCGGGGACTGCGGGCTTGTCCTTGTGGGGCATGTAGTACCGCCCGACCACTTGGTACATCAGGGCGCCTTTGCCCTTAAACCGCAACGAGACCGCGTTGGGGCCCTTTTCCGTCAGGCCCTTCAGGTCGATCAACTGCAAGACGTCACTGTTGGTCTTGTCGATCTTGATGGTCTTGACCGAGTTGTCGTTGTGCAGGACCTGGACAGTCGCGTCGGCCATCGCCGTTGCGCCGCGCTCGGCCAGCAGCATCGCCCGAAGCGCCTGGATGGTCGCCTGGGTCGACTGCCACGTCCCGTAGGCGTCCTTGTTCCTGGCGAGGTAGCTGACGGCCTTGCCGATGGTGCCCAGTTCGCGGCCACAGCGGACAAACGCCTGAATGGCCAAGGCGGTCACCTCGATATTGGCGACCTTGCCCTTGCCGTGCGTGGGCGTTTCGGAGGCGGCCTTCCAGTGGACCAGTTCGCCTTCTTCCGTCCGCTTGGCGAACAGCGCCTGCAGGACGGCGACGGTGGTCTTGCCCTTGGGATCGACCGACGACATCGCGTTGGCCGTCAGGGCCAGCGTGAAGTTGTCCTTGATGTCGTCCAGATGCTTGCGGAGGTAGGCGGTGCTCTTGTCCACCGCCCCGCCGCGATGCCCCGTCGACGCCAGCGCCCACGTGATGTACGCCGTGTTGCGCAAGACGTCGTCGCGGTACTTGTTGATGGCCCCCTCGGCGATGCCGCCCTTGGTCGGCTTGTACGAGCCGTCTTTCTCCTGGCACCGGGCCAGCCAGTTTTGCGTCCGCGAGATCACCGCCGGGTCCACCTCGTGGACCTTGGACATGTCGTGGAACTCCATGAGCCCGAACGCCGTCAGTATCCGGTGAGCCGGGGCGCGCCCGAACCACTCGAACCCGCCGCCCTTGACCTCGTAGGACAGCAGTCTCTGGTATCCGGCGTTGATGAAGCCTTCGGCCTTCATCTGGATCTCGGGCGTGATCTTGCCGGTCGTCTTCATGTAGTCCATTACCAGGATGTTGGGGTAGGTGGTGGCCGAGGTCTGCTCGAAGCAACCGGACGGCATGCGGAGCATCTTGTCGAGCCCTTCGACGACCTGGCTAAGCATGCCGGGGTAGACCTTGACGAAGATGGTGCTGGCGTCGTCGAGCGCCTCGGGGGGAATCTCGATGGTCTGGACGATATCGCCCTCGAGCCGCCCGCTGCGCGAGACGAGCGTTTCCTTGCCGTCGGGCACGACCTCGACCTGCTGGGCCACCGCGTCGGACTTTTGCACGCCCATGGCGATGACGGTGAACTTCTGGAAGCCTATGCCCTTTGCGGTGATGGGGAAGTAGACGGCCCGGACCTCCGAGGGCCCGAGGGTGAGGGTCTGCTTGGGCGGGCCGCGGAACGCGAACCACCTGGCCGGCTTGACCGTCAAGGTGACCTTCTGGTCCATCTTGAGGTAGTTGTAGACGACGACGGGCACGGAAATCTGGTCGTTCTGCGTCAGCGCGACGGGGAAGTCGACGTCGACGAAGAAATCCTGGAAGACGCGGAGGCCCGCGGTGGTCGAGCCCATCTGCCCCAACGCGCCGGAGGCCATGCACGTCATCCGCCACGTCGTGATCGAGTCGGCCAGCGGAATCGTCAGTCTGGCCAGTCCGGCGGGGTCGGTGATGACGGCGGGGTTGAAGTAGAGCGTCTCGGGGAAGTACTCCCTGATTCTCGGCATGGCGGCGCCGCCACCGCCGCCCTCGGGCGAACCGTGTCCGCCGTTCTTGCGCTTGTTCGCCTCCGGCCTCGGTCGGGCGGCGGGCGGCGGGGCGGCCATTTTCGCCGCCATGGGCACGGCGGCGTCGGCCATCCTCTCCATTACCATGCCCCCGGGGGCCCCCCCGAGGAACCGCCCGCCCTTGGCCCTGCCCCAGGCCAGGCGGCGGTTGGTGTTCACGTCGTCGGCGGTGCCTTCCTTGCCGTCAATTCCCGCCGACGCCAGGTAGAACCCGTGGTACGTCTGGCAGCCCCGGCACCAACTGCCTTTCATCTTCAACGGGTTGCCCCACGGGTCGAGCGTCTGGTCCTTGGCCAGGTACCCGTCCTTGACCAGGGTCGCCAGATCGATGCCGGTGCGGCGCTTGTTCTTGTCCTTGCGGTGGGCCCGGCTGTACTTGCTGAGCGCCGCGGCGATGGCGCCTTGCTGCTTGGTCAGCGCCTTGATCATCGCCATGGTGAACGCCGCGGTCTTGTTGCCGGCCTTGAAGGTATTGACGTGGATGGAGTAGTCCCCGACGCCCTTGGCTGAAGCCAGAAGGACCCGGGCGGCCTTGTCTCTCCGGTCGAGTTCCCTTCTCACGGCCGGCATGGGCATCGGCACGGGGCCGGGCCCGGGCATGGGCCAGGGCGGCGGGAAGCAGCCGTCGATCTCGTACCCGTGCACTTCGTACCGCGGGGTGGCGATCTCCTTCTCGAGGTAGAAGTAGATCTTCTCGAGGCCGGGCTGCATCTCCTGGAGTGCGAAGACCGCCTCGTCCACGACCATCACGCCGAGGGCCGAGGCCACGCCATCGCCCGTCTTGTCGGTCACCTTGAAGGCCACCTTGGCCTCCCCGCCGGGCAGGTAGGTTTCCGAATCGCTGGTGACGGCGATCTTGAGGTCGTTGGCCGGGTCGGCGATGAGCAGCCTGCGGTCGCGGATCGTCACGCCATTGGCCCCGATGAGATACGCGTTGATCTGGACCGTGCCGGCCAGGCCCGACCCGACGACGAACTGGCCGGAGGCCTTACCGTCCACCAGGTCCAGCGTCCTGGTCAGGTAGGTCTGGCGGTCCTTGATGACGTCGACGTACAGCGACCCGGTGGCGCGGGTGGCCACGACGTCGAACTTCAGCGTCTGGCCCACGCGGTAGAGCGACCTGTCCGTCCGGAGGATGACGCGGTCGTCGCCGGGGTGCTTTCTCGGCGTGAGCTTGACGGTGGCCGTGCCGCGGTTGCCCTTGGCGTCTTGGGCGTGCATCGCGTAGTCGATCGACTGCCCGCGCTTGGGCGTGAAGACGGCCTGTCCGAACCCGGCGGCGTCGGTCTTGATCGCGATGGGCGGGCCCGGCACGACCGGATGCGAGACCGTCACCGTGCACTCGGCGGGCTTCGAGTCCGCGTACGTCGTGACGATGTAGATGCGGTTATCGAGCCCCCCGATGAGGTGCCCGCTTTCGGGCACGGCCGTCACGATGATGGGCGCCGCGGTCACCGAGACGTTCCGCGTGACCTTCTCGACGTGGTCAGCCGTGTCGACGACCTTGACGTCGAACTTGGCCGAGGCCTTGCCCGCCTCGAGGGGCTGCCCGACAAAGTGCTTCGGCAGCGTCACGTCGAATTTGTAGTGCCCCTCGGTGTCGGTCTTGCCCTCGATGGTCTGGAACGTCTTGTACGCCACGTCGAACGTCGAGCAGGCGACCTCGACCTTCCCGCCGGCGACCGGCTTGCCGAAGAAGTAGTCCACCTGGAGGTCGACGGTCACCTTGTCGCCCGGCTGGTAGAACGTGCGGTCCGACGCAAACTTGACCTTGAACTTCGGCAGGACGTACCGCTTGACGGTGACGGTCTTTTCCTCCTTGGCCCCGGCGACCACCGCGCGGACGCGGTAGGTGCCCTTGTTCAGCTCGCTTGCCAGGACGAAGTCCGCGTGCGTGATGCCGAACTTGTCCGCCGTCGCCTGCTCCTTGAAGACCTTGTTGCCCTTGGCGTCCTCGACCTCGAACGTCACCGGCGCGCCGGCCAGGGCCTTCATGCTCGGGCGCTTCAGCGACAGGGCGCGGATATGGATAACCTGCCCGGGCTGGTAGAGCGGCTTGTCGGTGGTGAGCATCGTGCGGGTCGCCGCGACGATGTTCACCGTTTGGGTCACCGTGTCCTTGCCCGTCCGCGAGGCGACGTCGATCGTGAGCTTGGCCCCTTTGATCGGGCGGTCCGGCAGGTTGATCGGGGCGACCAGCTCGCCGCGGCCGTTGGTCTTGCCCGAAAACGAGGCGATAACCTTGTCCTTCTCATTGAGCGTCAGCTTGACCGCCGCACCGCGGACGGGCCGGCCCGCCGCTCGGTCCGACACCAGCACGCGGATGACCGGGCGCGTCCCGGCCACCAGTTCTCGCTGGCCCAGCACCGTCGTTTCGAGGATCTCCGACATGAAGTACAGGCTGCGCTGGAGGAACGGCCCGTCGGTGTCGAACCGGTATCGGAGGTAGTAGTTCTCGGGGTTCTTGGCCTTGTCGAGCTTGGCCGACAGAACGAGCTTGAAGGGTTTCCCGTCGTGCTTTCGCGAGGCGGCGGCCAGTTGCTTGCCGTCGATGTCCCGCAAGTGCACCTCGGCGGTGCCGGCGGTGCCGGCGGGGGCCGCCATCGACAGCGTCACGCCGTCGGCGTCGATCTCGAGCAGGTCAATGCCGCTGTCCGCCTGCACGGCCGGATCGGCGGCCGAAACCGCCAGCAAACCCGCCGCCGCGCATGCCAGTGAGACACAACTCAACACGATCCAATGCCTGGTCCCGGTCATCTCAGTGTCCTTTCGATAGATGGTCTTCTTCGCGAACAGACGCAACCGGTCGCGTCGGCCCGGCCGATTGTTCTGACGCCCGAAATGTCCCCGGGGTTCCCGGTAGATGCCCCAAGCCCAGGGATCAAGATCCCTGGGGCCGTTGTGTTCCAGGGATGGGGATCCCTGGGCTTGGGGGCTGGCGCCGGACTGGTCTCAGTCCCCCTCCGGGGACAGCGAGACGACCACACGAAAGCCCACCTGGTTGGCCCTGCTGTCCGGCCTGAATCCGTCGCGGCTGGAGACGCGGCAGACCCATGCCGAGTCGGTCATTCCCCCGCCCCGAACGACACGGACCTTGCCCGTCCGCGGGCCTGTCGGATCGGCGTGTGTGCCGCCGGGGTACGGGCCGTACCAGTTCCGGCACCACTCGGGCACGTTTCCGTGCATGTCGTAGAGGCCCCAGGAGTTCGGCTTTCGGCTCCCGGCTTCGTTCCAGGTGCCGCCGAAGCTGTACGGGGTCTGCGTACGTGCCCGGCAGGCGAACTCCCACTGGGCCTCGGTAGGCAGCGTATAGGTGACGCCTTCCTTGAAGGACAGGCGCCGACAGAACTCCGTCGCATCGTGCCACGACACGAGTGACTTCGGTTCGGGCCCGCCGGCGGCGTTCATCACGCGGCCGTACTGTTCAGCGGTAACCTCGTAGACACCGATGTAGAACGGGTGGGTGATCTTGACCGTGTGGACGGGTGATTCGTCCCTGTCGCCGTCCCCGTCGCCCATCATGAAGGTATCGCCCTGGATCAGCTTCATCGTGATCCCGACGCTGTTGACGAACTGGGCCGGGAACGACACGCCGCGCCGCGCCTCCACGCGCCCCTTGCGGATTCGCCAGACCGTCAGCGTCTGGCGGAACTCGGCCCGCAGGGCCTTGACCTCGGCCGAGTTGGGCCTGAGCATGTCCGCCTCGGCCAGCAACCGCTCGAACCGGGCCTCCCTGGCCGGGTCCCAGGCGGTCTTGGCCCCGACGATGGTACTGGCCGCGGCGAGGAACGGCCGGAAGTTATCGTCGGGCCCGTCCGGCTGGGGGCGGACCATGATGCGGCTCTGGCAGGCTGGGTCGCCAGTGAGGCTGGCCTGCCCTTTGAGCACGCGCTCGACGCCCTTGGTGCTGATGATGTCTCCGGGGCCGCACCCCCACAGCAGCAAGCCCGCAACGGCTGCCGAAATCACACTGCCTGGCCGTAACGTTATCATCCGCCTATCGCCTCGATGTCTTTCCTGAGCCGGTTCAGGATGCCGCGCGCGTCGTCCAGCAGACGGCGGTATTCCTTGTCGGCCTCGGTGGCCTGTGCGTTAACGCCCCCTCCCCCGGCCCCGAGCGCCACGGCCAGCATCGGCGCACGCCGCAACAGCTCGCGCCAGTCGCTGCCGCGTATCTGCGCCACGCGCCCCATGCTGCCCGTCTGCCACTCCGTCATCCGGGCCGTCACGCTCAAGGAGCCGTCCGGCAGCCCGGAGACCGTCCCCACCACGAGGTACCGCACGCCGCGCATCTTGACGGCTCTGGCCAGCGCCTTTGTCCGGGAGGACCGCACAAGTTCGCTCAGCCCCGCCACGGTCAATTCGTCCTGCTCGAGGAAACGCTTCAGTTGCGTCTGGTCGATAAGCGCGAACCTGTCAGCGAAGATCGGCAGAAGGTGCTCGGCGAGGATCTGCCCGGCGTCCTTGACCTTGACGTCTCCCAGCACGTCGAACGGCACGATGGCCAGCGTCTGCTTCTTGCCCGGGCGAACGGGCGGCGCGGCGCCCCTGGCCTCGCGAACACGCTTGGCCAGCACGTCGGCGAGGTACTTGGCCGGCAGTTTTCCGGCGGCGAGGTCGGCGTAGACTTCGCGGCGTGCCCCGGAAACCGCGTCGATCGCCGGGGCCGTCAGCGCCTTGCGCCCCTCTTCGAACTGCGCCGGGGTGATCCGGCCCGCGGCGGCCAGCTTCTCCAGCGCGGCAACGGCCTGCCTGGAGGCGTCCTGCGCCGCCGGACTCAACGTCAGGAGAAACTGCGGCGCCACGCCGCCCTCGACAATCAGGACCGGCTCGTGCAGCCCGCGGCGCTTGACCGACGCCTTGCGAATGGTGCTGCCCAGATACAGCCAGATCTCGTCGAAGGTCACCGTGCCGTCCGCGTTGCTGTCGGCCTTGCCGCGAAGGCCCTGCACGAGGAAGTGCGCGAAGACGCCTGCCTTGGCGCCGGGATGCTCGGCGGCTTCCGGGCTGGCGGTCGAGCCGGCGATGGCAGCCCGGCCCTTGCCCCCCAAGTCCCCGAACAGGCGCTTCGGATCGGCCAGAGAAGTCTTGACCGTGCTGGTCGCATAGCAGCAGTCCAGCAGGACCACGACGCGCTGCGAAGGGATCCGGGCCAACTGCCTGTGGATGTCGGTGTTGGTCAGCGACGTGGCGACCAGGGCCTTGAGGACGGCATTCTGCATGATCCAGAGGGCCTCGTCGCCCTGCCTGGCCCCGTGCCCCGCGTAGAAAATGACCACCAGGTCGTCCGGGCCGGCCGTCCGAAGGTTGCCCAACGCCGCCCCTACCGCCACGGGAGTGGCCGCCTTGCCCAGCAGCAGCGAGACGTTCTTCTTGTCGAACCGCCCGACCTTCGGGTCCGTCAGCGTGTCGTAGACGGCCTTGGCGTCAGCCTCGGCGTATCTCAGGTCGGGTATGGCCTGATCCGCGTAGTCGCTGATGCCGATGACCACGGCATGCCGCTGCGGTTCCGCGGCCGCCAAGACCTGGACCTCGGCAAGGGAACAGACCACCAGGCCCAGCACTCTCGCCCACCTCATGGCGGCATTCCTTTCCGCATACGAAGCATGGTCCAATTCGCCAACATGCTATGCAACCGGCCACCACCACGCAAGAGGACAATGGCAGCGTCGGAATCGGCAGCCGGTATCCTGTAGCCCGTGCATTCGGGCAGGCTTTGGCCACATACCGTCTCAACGACGGAGAACAACTCCCGCGCGGTGATGGTTGTTCTTTTCCTCGGTCCCTGAGCCGACACGATCATCGGCTACCGACTGCCGGGGCTACAGACCACCAATTACTCGTGTGGCGATTCTCGGCCGGACGCCTTATAATGCGTTCCGCCGGATGGCCTCCGGCAGATCAGCTTCTTGCACGAAAGGACAGAACGATGAGGCGAACATGTCTGGCGTTCCTGTTGTGCCTGGCCGCGGCGTTCACGACTACCTCATGTGGGGACAAGGGAAACGGAGACGGTCCGAAGGAGTTCACCATCGCGGTGATTCCCAAGTGCACCAGCGGTGACTTCTGGATCACGGTCGAGCGGGGCGCCCGAGACGCCGCCAAGAAGCACAGCGTCGAGATGAAGTGGCAGGGCACGCTGGCCGAAACGGAGAAGACCGAGCAGATCCGCATCTTCGAGAGCATGGTCAACCTGGACGTGGACGGCATCTCCGTGGCGCCGCTGGACAAGGTCATGATGGAACGCCCCGTGGCCGGCGCCGTGGAGAGAGGCATTCCGGTGGTCATCTTCGATTCGGCCGTCAACGGCGACAAGCACTCGAGCTTCGTGGCCACAAACAACGTCGTCGGGGGGCAGATGGCCGGCAAGACGATGATCGACCTGCTGGGCGAGGGCAAGACCAGGGTTATCGTGCTGCGATTCCTGGAGACCGGCAGCACGGAGGCCCGAGTCAAGGGCTTCATCGAGACCGTCGAGGCCGCGGGGATCAAGGTGCTGGCCTCTCCGTACCCGGAAGGCAGCAGTCCCACCGATTGCCAGCGCACCGCCGAAGGGATCCTCAACAAGTACGTCAAGGACAACACCCTCGCGGTGGACGGCATCTTCGCGTGCAACCTGTACTCCGCGGTGGGCATGCTGACCGCCCTGGACGGCCTGCGTGACAGGGGCGTCAACGTCAAGCAGACCCGGTTCATCGGGTTCGACTGGGACAAGAACCTGGTGGCCGGTATTCAGGACGGGCGCATCGACGCCCTGATCGTCCAGGACCCCTATCGCATGGGGTACCTGGCCGTCGAGAACCTCGTCAAGGTGCTCAAGAAGCAGCAGGTGGACAAGTTCGTGGACACCGGCGCGCAACTGGTGACGAAAGGGACGTTGGCCAAGGACGCCAACCTTCGAAAACTGATAGGCGCCCAGTGACCGGGCGACATTGATGACCGAAGCGCCCTGTGACATGCCGGATTCCGCTGCTG
>Ga0180432_10001721_pt1 | contig 34161 bp, 24 predicted proteins | sample SS_ome_10_FD_132414 | JGI IMG/M metagenome (GOLD analysis project Ga0180432, IMG submission 132414) | Hypersaline lake sediment archaeal communities from the Salton Sea, California, USA - SS_1_MS_2 metaG | ecosystem: Environmental > Aquatic > Non-marine Saline and Alkaline > Hypersaline >... | reverse complement strand
TAATCGACTCCAACGTACGTCTTCATAGTGCACCTCCGGTTGAATTACCGTTCTCGATCAGCGAGGAGCCTATCGCCTCGCCAACCGAGGTGCACTACGCATTCATGCTAGCTACTCACGTTCGGCCCCTTCGGGGCATGGGACGACGTGCGTCGCGCCCTGGAGGACGTGCTGGTAGCGATTTCTTCAACAGGCCCGTGATCCCCAGGAAAACGATCGCAGAAAAAAACACCCGAGCCCCCTAGGGGCGACAGAACCTCCCCCCGCAACGCCGCCCGAAAGCTACCACCGCCCCGTTCAGGCGACCGCGGTTACGCGGCCTTTGCCCCCGCAATGATCCCCGCGCCGTTGGGCAGCGCGACCTTCACCCGCCGCACCGTGCGCAACCCGAGGCGCTTGAACCAGCCCCGCACCTCGCGCTCCGTGTACGTCCGGCCCCCGTCCGTGTGCACCAGCATGTTGAGCGCGAACAACGACGCCCACGCCGGCTCCGTCCGGCCCTCGTCGAGCAGGAAGTCCTGCAACAGCAGCAGCCCCCCCGGCTCGAGCGCCCTCACCACCTTGCGCAGGATGGCCACGTTCACCCGCTCATCGTAGGAGTGGATCAGGTTCGACACCCAGGCGACGTCGTAGCTGCCGGGAATCTTCTTCTCCTCGGCCACGTCGCACGCCGCGAAGCCGAACCGCCCCTCCAGCCCAGAGCGCGCCACCACCTCACGCGCGATCGGCACCACCTCCTCGCGGTCAATCACCGTCGCGCGCAGCCCCGGGTAGCGCCTGCAGAACATGATCGCATACGTCCCCGGCCCGCCCGCGACGTCCGCCAGGTGCGTCCGCCCCGTCAGATCCACGGCCCGGGCGATCCGTTCTCCCCTGGCCCGGCCGCCGGAGTGCATCGCCATGATGAACGCCCGCAACGCCTCGGGCGAGTGCTTGCGCAACCGTTCATGCCGTGCCGGCCTGTTCGTGCGCACCGCCTCCTCGAGCCGCCCCCAGCTCTCCCACATGTACGCCCCGTGCGCGACATTCGCCGCGACGCTCGCCTCGCTCGACCCCACCAGAAACCGCGCCGCCTCCGCACTGTTCGCAAACCCGTCGCCCTTCTTCACCAGAAGCCCCATTCCCACCAGCGCGTTCAGCAGCAGCTCCAGCGACCGCGCCTTCGCCTTGAGCCGCCGCGCCAACTGCGGCGCCGTCCGCGGCCCTGGCGCCGTCCGCGGCGCGTCCTCCAGAGCATCGAAGACCCCCATCACCACTGCCGTCTGCAGCGTGCGCGCCTGCCAGAACGACGCCATCTCGAAAATCCGCTCCGGCCCGCCTTTTTTCCTCATTCTCCGTGTTCTCCGTGCCCTCCGTGGTTCAAAGAATCTCCTCCAGCAGTTCCGCCACGTCCTCGGTCCGCACATCACGCGGCGACGCCTTCGTGCTCCGCCGCGCCATCACGTAGTCCGTGCACGCCGCGATCTCCTCGCGCGCCATCCCGTAGTGCCACAGCCGCGTCACCACGCCCAGCCCGTCGAGCCACGCCTTGAGCGCCTCCACACCGGCCCGCCCGCGCCCGCCGCCGAACAGCTCGTACACCCGCCCGATCTTCTCCGGCGCCGCAGCGTAGTTGAAATCGAGCCCGTGCGCGATCAGCGCCGCGTTCGCCCGCCCGTGCGACACCCCGTGCCACAGCGTCAGCGGATAACTCAGCGCATGGACCATTGTCGTGCCCGTCTGCGCGAGCACCAGCCCCGCCACGCTCGCCGCGTACAGCATCTCGCCCCGCGCACCCAGATCACCCGGCTCCGCCACCGCCCTCGGCAGCGCGTGCCGGATCCGCCCGATCGCCTCGAGCGCCAACGCATCCGCCAGCGGGTTCGCCCGGCGCGACATGGTCCCCTCCGCCGCGTGGCAGAACGCGTCCACCCCCGTGTCCACCGTGTACTCCCGCGGCAGCCCCACCGTCAGCTCCGGATCGAGCAGCGCCAAATACGGAAACGTATCCGGCCCGTTGAGATTGACCTTATCGCCCCTGGCGACCTTATCGCTCTTGCCCTTGTCCGTGAGGATCGCGTACTGCACCACCTCGCTGCCCGTCCCCGCCGTCGTCGGGATCAGCAGCAGCGGCAGCGCCCGGTTCGGCCACCTCGTCCCGACCAGTTCCGCCACCGGCGTCGCGTTCGTCGCCGCCACCGCCGCCCCCTTCGCCGCGTCCATCGCGCTGCCGCCGCCCACGCCGATGACCAGCTCGCACCCCGCCTCCCGCGCCCGCGCGCCGATCTCGTCAACAACCGCGCACGGCGGGTTCGGCGGGCCCGCGCCGAAAACGACCCTCTCGACGCCCGCCGCCTTGAGCAACCGCTCGAGCCGCGCCTTCAGCCCCGACGCCTCCGCCGACCGCCGCCCCGTCACCACGCACACCCGCCTCGCCCCCCGGATGTGCTCGCCGAGCCCAGTCAGCAGCCCGCATCCGAAGCGCATCTCCGTCGGCGCGTAATACCTGAACGCCTCCATCTCACCACGCTCGCCTCGTCCCGGCATCACGGCCTCCTGATGGTGCTCACGCATCGGTCTCGTCGAGATCATACACCCCAACACCACCTGGTCCAAGCGGCGACGGCTTGGGGGGGTTGACCGGGTTTCGCAGCAGCCTGCTAGACGACGAGCGACATCGCCGCCGCGCCGAAGCCCGCCGCGCTGCCGACGAGCAGCACTTTGCTGCCGGGGCCGATCCGCCCGGCGTCGAGCGCCTCGCCGTAGGCGATGGGGATCGAGGCGGCGGCGCAGTTGCCGTAGCGCTCCACGGTGCTGGTCACGCGCTCGAGCGGGAAGTCGTGCATGCGGCACAGCTCGGTCGTCATCGCGGTGCTCACCTGGTGCGGGGCGACGAGGTCCACGTCGTCGAGCGTCCAGCCGGTCTTCTCGAGCGTGCGCGCGATGACGTGCGGCACGTGTTCGATGGCCAGGGCGTTGAGGGGCACCGTATCGCTGGTGAAGTACGTGTCGACCTCGGCGTGGTGCCTGGGCGAGATGGAGCCGCCGGCGCGCACGACGCACAGCTCCCAGTGGCGGCCGTCGGAGAAGAACTCGCTCGCAAGCAGGCCGCGCCCGTCGGCGCCGTCGGCGCCGTCGGCAGCGTCGGCGGCGTTCGCCGGCTCGAGCACCCAGGCGCCGCCGCCGTCGCCGAGCGTGAGCGCAGCGAAGCCGCGTTCGAGATCGGCCCGGTCCTTGAGGCCCCAGTTGATCCACGCGCTGGCGAGCTCGCCCGAGCAGACCAGCGCGCAGCGGGCGCGGCCGGTGGCGACCTGGGCGTCGGCCATGTCGAGCGCGTTGAGGAAACTGTTGCAGGCGTTCGAGAGGTCGAGCACGTGCGCGTTCGCCGCCCCGAGCTTGGCCTGCACGATGTTGGCCGTGGCCGGCTCGCTCAGATCCCGCGAGCACGCGGCGAAGATAAGCAGGTCCACGTCCCCGGGCGTCCGCCCGGCGCGTTCGAGCGCCTGGCGCGCGGCGGGCACGGCCATGTCGGAAGCGTCGGCGCCGGGCGGGGCGTGGCGCCGTTCGCGCACGCCGGTGAGCGACTCCAGCAGCCGGCCCACGCCGTTGCGCTCGATGGCGAGGCGGCGGTCAATGTCCTGGCTCGTCACGACCGTGTCGGGCACGTAGTGGCCGCTGCCGGCGATGAAGCTTGAAGGCCGAGTGCGCATCGTGTCTCCTTGTCCCCCGCGGCGGCTAGACGTAGCCGAGGCTGCGGAGCCGGCCCATAATCTCATTCTGTTCCTCTCGCGTCAACTCTGCCCGGCCGCCGAAGTGCGGCTCGACCGGCTTGCACGCGCGCACGGGATGCGCTTCGAAGAAGTCGGTCTCGAAAGCGTCGGCCAGCGGCCGGCCGTCCATGTCGGACGGCACGGGGCACCCGAGCACGTGCAGGACCGTTGGCGCCACGTCCACAATGCCCGCGCCCTGGAGCGCCCGGCCCCGGCCCACCGGCGGGCCGTGGGCGATGAACACCCCGTCCATCCGGTGGTTGCCCGGCCAGACGCGGCTCTTCATCACCGGCCTGTTCGAGAGGAAATCAAAGAGGTTCGTCGGCAGGTAGCCTTCCTCGAGCGGGAGGAACATCACGTCGGGCGCTGCGCCGCTCGAGTCGGCGCCGTAGAGCTCCTCGCCCGTGTGGATGTGCTCGCCGGCGTGCGTGCCATCGAGGCCGCGTGCGAGGGCCCGGAGCCGCTCGACGAGGCGCGCCCGGACGGCGAGGTAGTCGGCCCCCGGCTCGACGCTGCCGGCCGGCTCGCGGCCGCGCAGGTTCACCACGAGCGAGCCGATGCTCAGCCCGGGCGGCGAGAAGGCCGTGGTGCGGCGCCAGTCCACGTCCCGAAACGAGAGCACCCCGCGCCGCGAGCGGCGCTGGGCCGTGCGGAGCCGCTCGAGGGGCGAGACCGCGTTGCCTCCAAGCGGGATGACGCTTTCGAGCCGGGCGCGCAAAAGCGTGAGCGTGGACGCCGTGAGCCCCAGCCGCCATGCGAGGAGCCTGAGCCACGTCAGGGGCCGGCGCCGGAAGCGGATGAAGCCCTCGCGCGCAAGCCACCAGTTGAGGTCAATCACGTGGTGCACGGGCCCGAAGCCGTGGTCGGAGATGACCAGCGTGGTGGTGTCGCTGCCGAGCGCGCGGCGCAGCACGCCGATCTGCTCGTCGAGCCCGCGCAGGTACCCCATGATGGGGCCGCGCACGCGCGCGGCAAGACGCGCCTTGTGCTGCGGGTGCGATTCGTCCAAAAGATTCCACAGCTCGTGCTGGAGGCGGTCCGTGCCCCAGATGTGCAGCATGACCAGGCGCGCGTCGAGGCGCTCGGCGAGCCAGCCGGCCACGCGGAACTTGTAGTCCGCCTCGTGGCGGAGCACCTTGAGGAAGCGCTCGACGGTGGCGGCGCTCGAGTTGGCGCAAAAGACGGGCACGTCGAGATAGAGGGGGTAAGGGCCGAAGCGCGCCTCGATCTCATCGAGGAGTTCGCCCGGGTGCGTGAAATCGCGCCGGCCCGCCGGCGTCATGAAGCCGCTGATGAGCGCACCCTCCAGCGGCGTCGGCGGATACGTCATCGGCACGCCGACCACGGCCGAGGGCACCCGGAACTCGCGCAGGTAATCCCAGAGCGTCGCCCCCCGGACGCTGCCGGCGTTGGCGGGCCGGAAATCGTCGTTCGTCGCACCGTGCGCCGCGTCGGGGCCGCGGTCGGTGAAGCCGAAGACGCCGTGGCGGCCCGGGTGCTTGCCCGTGGCGAAGGAGACCCACGCCGGCGGGGTCAGCGGCGGCACGACGGAGCGCAGCGGCCCGTGCGCGCCGTCGCGTGCAAGCGCAGCGAGATTCGGCAAAACGCCCGCATCCATCCACGGGCGCAGGAGCCGGAAGTCGGCCCCGTCGAGGGCGACAACGAGGACGCGCGCCGACACTGTTCCTCCTGTGGTTGCCTCTCATTGTAGCGTCGGGCCGGCTGTCGCGCGAGGAAATCCGGCGCGGCGCCGGGCGGGAGGGGGTATCAGCGGGCAATCTTGACGGGCCGGTGGGTCTCCGCGGACTCGTAGGCCGCGAGCGCGACCCGCAGCGCTTCGAGCCCGTCACGCCCCGTGATCGTGGGCTCGCGGTCGCCGGCGATACATTCCACGAAGTCGCTCACGAGAAAGAAATCCATGTCGTCGGCCACGGACACCTCGCGGGCCACGTGCTCCTCGGCGGCGTAGACCATCACCTTCTGGTCGAACGCATCCACGCAGAGCACGCCCTCGGTGCCGCTGATGGTCATCGTCACGTCGCCCCAGGTGGGGTAGGCGCGATTGCGCGACCAGGAGGGGTCGAGCGTGGCGAACACGCCGTTGTCGAAGGTCAGGGTGAGCGTGCCGCAATCGTCGAACTCGTCGCCGTAGATCATGCTGCCCACCTCGGCGTACACCTCGGTGACCTCGGCGCCGAGGAACCAGCGCATCAGGTCGGCGACGTGCACCGTGTGATCCATGACGGCGCCGCCGCCGGCGAGGCGCTTGTCGGTGAACCAGCCCCCCGGCATCGTGCCCCGGTTCGTGCCCTTGACGGCGAGGATGCGGCCGAGCTTGCCCTCCTCGACCATCTGCTTGGCGCGCACGACGGCGGTGAGGAACCGGCACGGGAACGCGACCTGCAGCTTGACGCCGTTGGCCTGGCACGCATGCATCATGGCCGCGGCGTCCTCGACGGTGGTGGCGATGGGCTTCTCGCACAGCACGTGCTTGCCGGCCTCGGCCGCAGCCACCGTGAGCTCGCGGTGGCGGGCGTTCTCGGAGCAGACGATGACGGCATCCACCTCGGGCCCGAGCAGCAGCTCGAGCTTGTGGCAGAAGTCCGTGTGAAAGCGCTGGGCCATGGTGCGGCCGCGGGCCTTGTCGCGGTCGTAGACGCCCGCGAGCACGGCGCCCTCGAGCCGCGCTACGGCCGCCGCGTAGCTCGCCCCGTGCATGTGGGCGAAGCTGAGCATGCCGATGCGGACCGGGCCCGTGCCGCTCATAGCGTCACCGCCTCCCCCGTGAGGGCCGAGCGCTCGGCCGCGTCGGCCACGCGCAGAACGTCCACCGCGTAGTCGAACGTGATGGGCGGCTCGCCGCCCTGCTCGATGGCCTCGACGAAGAGCTTGAGCTCGGTCGCGTAGGCCGACTCGGCGTAGGGGCTCTCGGGCAACTCCGCGCCGATGCGCTTCGTTGCCTCGGCCCCCGAGGGGCAGAAGACCAGGGGCCGGGTCCGGCGGCTGTCGTATTCCACGATGCCCGCGCTGCCCGAAGCCTCGAACGCCATGTAGAAACCCGCCGCGTACAGCCAGCTCGCCTCGATGTGGGCGATGGCGCCCTGGGCGAAGCGCAGCGTGATGAGCGCGTAATCGCCGTGGTCGTTCGAGGCGTCATGGGCGAGGAGCCCCTTGGCATAAACCCGCTCCACCGGCCCGAAGCACGCCATGCAGAAGTCAATGTCGTGGATGGCAAGGTCGTAGATGACCCCGCCGCTGCGGTCATAGTCCATGAACCAACTGTCCGAGCCGGGCGGCGCGTACAGGTTGCGCTCCGTGCGCGCCACGGCCGGCGTGCCGATCGCGCCGTCGTCGAGCAGGCGCTTGATGCCGGCGTACTCGGGGAAGAAGCGCAGCACGTGGCCCACCATGGCCGTGCCGGACGCGCCCCGGGCGGCCTCGAGCATGGCCAGACCCTCGTCGAGACGGCGTGCGATCGGCTTCTCGCAAAAGACGTGCTTGCCCGCCTCGAGCGCGCCCACGACGATGTCCTTATGCGATTCGGTGCTCGTGGCGACGACGACGAGCTCGATGGACGCGTCGTCGAAAACGTCGGCGGCCGTGCACGCGGCGGCGTCGTACTGCGCCGCGAGCGCCTGGGCGGCCTCGGGCCGGAGGTCGGCGACGGCGGCGACCTGCATCCCCGGCAGGGCGTGGCACGAGGCGGCGTGGGTGCGGCCCATGACGCCGGCGCCGATGATCGCCGCCTTCATCATTCGACGTCCTCGAGGTCGGCCCGGGCCTTAAGCGCCTCCTGGCGCAGGGCCTCAGCGTAGTCGTCCACCGCGGCCCTGGCCTCGAGCTCCTGGAACCACTCGGCGTAAGACTCGCCGCGCAGCGAGCGCAGGACCTGCTCGGTGAACGGGGGCCCCTGCTCGGCGCGGGCGTGTGCATCGGGCCCCTGCGTGTCGAGCACGTTGAAGAAAACGGAGCCTTGCTCGAGCAGGACGAGGTAAACGTCCTTGGGCTGCCGGAAGCCGTCGGCGAGCATCTCCTCGGCCTTCGAGGCGCGGAAGATCACCCGTGCCGCGTCCTCGAGCCCGGGGAGCTCCTCGGCCTGTGCGTCGAATGGGCCGGCCTGCGTCACCCCGATATGGAGCTTCGAGCAGGCGTCGAGGAAGCCGATCTCCTCCCCGGTCATCACCTCCTCGACCTCCTCGAACAGGCCGGCGGCCAGCTCGTGCGCGACCCGGCGCGCCCTCTCCCGGGCCAGTTCCGTGCGCGCGACGGCCAGCGCCTCGTCGAGCGGCCGGTGGCGCGTCTCGATGTCGGGGGCCGTGTACGTCGGGGAGAGAACGCACCAGCCTTGCTTGACCTTGATCGGGCCGCTCACGTCACCCGGCGCCATGCGCGACACGGTGCCGGGCCTGGGCTCGAACACGGCCTCGCGGAAGGCCTCCTCGTCAGCAGCAATGTTGCCGTCTATCTCCCCCTCCTCGTCGAAGAGCGGGGTGTGGTGCACCTCGTAGCCGCACCGGGCGGCCTGCTGGATGAGGCGCACCGGGGTCGCAACCGAGAACATGCGCGAGGCATCCGCCCGGGCGAGCTTATCGGCCTCGCGCAGCAGGTCGCGGTCGGCCTCGATCACGGCGGCGCGCACCTCGTCGGCGCACTCCTCGTAGGGGCGCGGCGTGCCGTCCTCGGCGGCAAAAGCCTCCGTGTGGGCCTCGTAGTAGGCGGTGAGCGTCTCGTCGGGCACCTCCACCTTGGGGTAGGCGCTCTTGGTTTCGACCAGGACGTACATCACGGCGACCTTCGGAGCGATGTGGTAGTCCTCGAGCCAGCCGCGGGAGGTCATGTAGAAGTCGAGCACCTCGTCGTCGCGCAGCGTGTCCGGCTCCATGAGCGCCTCGTACGGCTCGAAGTGGTACGCGATCGTGTAGGTGGTGTAGCGCTGGTCGAACCGCTCCGTGACGTCTTGCGCGGGCGCCTTCACCGCGTTGAGCACCATGCGCTGGAGGGTCGCGATCCGGATGGTGGTGCGAACCTCGCGCTCGAAGGCCCCGCGATCGAGCTCGCTCGCGCGCAGGCGGGCGGTATACCGCTCCTGATCGATCGTGCCGTCGTCGCCCGGGAACAGCAGGTAGAGGTAGTTGCGCACGTCCTCGTCGCTCACCGGGATGCCGAGGCGGCGGGCCTCGTGCGCCAGGATGAGGCGGCGCCATGTGGCCCGGCGCTGATATTGCCAGCGAACCGCCTGGTCTTCGGCCCGCAGCAGGGGCCACACCTCGGCCCACAGCACCTTGAGGTTGTCACGAAACTCGGCCAGGTACTCCTCGTCGGTCATGCCGAGCGCGCGGCGCCGCTCGGCGTAGGCCGCCTCGTCGTACTCGCCGGTTTCGGGGTCGGTGAAGCGCGCCTTCAGGCTCTCTCGCGCCACCTCGACGCTGACGATTTCAACGGGGCGGGGCCGTTCCCCCGTGTAGAGCAGCGCGTACAGTCGCTCTCGCTGCCTGAGCATCGCCTCGTGCTGGGCGATGGCGGCGAGCGCCAGCTCGCGCCGGACGCGCAGGAAGTCATACTGCGGCTTGCGGTAGGCGAACGTCTCGAGCGCGATCGAGAAATCGTTCGCCGCTCCCACCTCGGCCGTCAGCGCCTGGCGGAACGTGCCTCGAGTGACGCCCTGGCCGAACACGGTGCCCTGCCGGGCGCGCTCGCCGGTGGGTTGGAGCGCCCTCGGTACGTACAGGACGGCGAACGCGGGCACCAGGATAATAATGATGGCCCAGAAGATGATCTTGGTGTGTTTGCGGAACGCGCCGAGCATAGTCAGCTATCTCTCGAACATGTGAACATCTCGCCCGACCCGGGCGGGCCCCGCTCCGGGCGGGCCCCCGCCCCGGGCGGCTCCGTGAGCCGCTGGTCGGCCGGAAGCCGGTACTATAGGGTGCGCGGCCCCGCGCCGCAACAGTTTTGGCGCGCCCGCGGGCAGCCCGTACCCACAGCCCCGAATGGGCATGATCAAAGCCCCCGCACGACACCGCACCATGCAACCAGCTCGCATCTCTCACAGCGCGTAAGGCGCCGGAAATAATGGGGACTGGCACCTATTCTTGAGTAGAGGCCGGACACATGTGACACACCGTGGCGCACAAGAATAGGTGCCTGTCCCCATTTGGGGCTCGCGAGGCCCGTTTCGCATCGCAAGCGGCCTCGCGCCGGCTCTGTGTGAAAAATGCGGGGTAGCATCAATGCGTCGCTCGCTCCCGTGAACGTGCACCCGCCGCGTCAGGCGCCTGTCAACGAGAACGGCCCTCTATCCGAGCATTCAGCTCCCGGGAAAAAGCTTGACAATCCATGCAAGATTATGGATTCTGTCAGCAACAGACGGGGGTGGTCTGGCGGAATCCCTTCGGGACGGCACGCAACAACGCAACGTGCCCTCGCCCCGGATCTGACTGCCTCCACACATTCCGGAGGGCCACAACAATGAGAACCCACACGACCCATCTCGGCCTCCTCACCCTCACCCTACTGGTCATCCTGCTTGTTTCCCTGGAGGCGACGGCCGGAACCCCGGGAGAGGCCAAGTACGACATCCATGTCAGCGATGTGCCGATGGTCGGCCTGCGGTCGCCCGCCCTCGATCGGGACAACACGATGTACGTCGGGGGCGACGACGGCATCATCTACGCGATCAGTTCGGACGGGACCGTCAAGTGGACCTACAACACAGGCAGCCCGGTCACCACGAACGCGGCCATCTACTACAGCCCGGACAACGAGCACGCGCAGTACAACGGCACCATCTACGTCGGGCTCCAGGACGGCCGTGTCCTGGCCCTCGGCCCGGCAGGCAACCTCAAGTGGACATGCCACGCCGGCAGCCCCATCAACGCCTCCCCGGCCCTCGCCGCCGACGGCACCATATACGTCGGCAAGGAACTGTCGGTCCTTCTCGCCATCACGCCGGACGGAGACCAAAAATGGGCCCGCGCCATGCCGGACTCCGAGGAAGGCATCTACGACCCCGTGATCGACCCCCATGGAACCATCTACTTCGGCGTCAGGGACGACAATCACTTCTATGCCTACAACCCGGACGGGTCGCAAAAGTGGGTCACGTATGTCGTCAACGGCGCCCGGAGCGCGGCCGCACTCGGCAAAGATGGCACCATCTACTTCGTGACCCCTTTGAACCTGCGTGCTCTCTGGCCGAGCGGAGATCCGAAGTGGCGCGTCTTTGTCGGCGAGTTCGGAGACGTGGACGCCACGCCCGTCATCGGCCACCAAGGCATGATCTACGTAAGCGCCCATGCCCTCAACGCCATCAACCCTGACGGCACGTACGGGTGGGTGTTCTGGCCCGGCCCGGGCTCGCCCACGCCCGTGGTCTCGTCCGTCGCGGTCGACTCGAACGGCCTCATCTACGCCGTCGGCGCACTCGACAAACGCATCTACTGCGTCGCCCCCGGCGGGACGTTCGTGTGGAGCTACTATGCAGGAGGCCTGGGCCACTGGCCGTCCTGCCCCGTCGTCGGCAGCGACGGGCTCGTCTACGCCGCAGAATACAACCAGGTCAGGGCCCTCTACACCGGCGCGACCGGCCCCTTCGATGGCCCGTGGCCCATGTACCGCCAAAACGCCGCGTGCAACGCGCGCCTCGACACGTTGTGGTCTATCTTGAGCCAGTTGAAGGACCTGGCCTTCTTCGTCGCCGAGGCCGACCTGGGCGACAGACTGAAGGGACAACTGGTCATGAGGCTCAAGTCCGCGATGCAGTCGCTCGAAGCGGGCCACATCAGGCCCACGATGCACAAGGTCGGCGCCTTCATCAACCACGTCGAAGCTCAGGAAGGAAAGAAGATCCCCGTCGAGATCGCCGACGCCCTGATCCGATACGCCCTCGACATCATCACCGACAACTGACCCGCTGGCTGCCCCAGACCAACGGCCTCGCGGCCAGCTTGAGCGACGCGACCGTCACCCTCGCGGTTCAGCCGACTCCCCGCCGGGACAGATAGGCAACCGAATATGCTATCCCCCGATTTGCCCGGATGGACGGGGCGCAGACGCGAGATTCTTTTGGCTGGACGGAGTAGTTCGGACGGGCGATAATAACAACATGCCTACCATTGAGAACGCCTTTGCTGGGATCGTGCTCACGGCCCAGACGTTTAACCCATCCATATTCACTGAGACATGGCTCACGCAAAATGATCTTGTTCCCGCGGATGCCTTCGTCGGCATGAGGGTATTTTCTCCAGAGGCGGCGCAGTTTCAGACAGCCAGTTTTCAGGTTCTTGTCATACCACCGAAGATGCAGATCACCTTCGGCATCCATGGGAATGCCGGCGGTGCCGATCTGCCTCAAAGAATAGCCACACGTACAGTGGAACTTCTTCCTCACACGCCATATCAGGCGCTCGGGCTCAACTTTGACTACTTTGTTGCGCAGCCCGAGGGCCAGGATTTTAGTGGTTACACCCGCGCGTTGTTTGGCGAAGGACAGAACAGCATCCTTGGTGAGTTCTCGGCAGCCGATGCCAGGTTCGGACGCTACCTGTCGAAGGATCACGGAGAAGCCCGCCTCAAGCTCGACATCAAGCCGGTGCAAGCCGGGCCAGAAGGAGAAAGAAAGGACGTGCTCCAGTTCTCACTTAACTTCCACCACGATGTTTCTTCGTTCAGCCTTGATGAACGGGTCGCGAGGCTGGCGCAGATGATCAGTCGCTGGGCCTCTCTCCGTGACTATGCAGAGCGCCTGGTGAACCTGGCAACAGCGGATGGGGTGGCTGGCTGATGGGCACGAACCTGGCAACGCTTGGCATCAAGGCCATCGAGGAGACAGAGGGATACCGTCTTCTCCGATCCGTTCTTTCAGCTCAGGGACGGTTGTACCCGCCCGATATGCTGGCCGAGAGTGTACTGGACACCACGTCTGAGACAGGTCCCAACCGCTCCGTTGTCCCCGCCCGGGATGACCCGTGGCTCCCAAGAGCCGACTCTGCACAGACAAAGAATCTGATTCTTAGCGGCAATATACCGACGCAACGTGCAGTGGGCTCCTTGCCCCCGCGACGTTTTGAGTGGCCGTTGACGCATGCCCATCCTGAGCCCACGGATTTGGAGCTTGGACCTGCTTTCAACAAGCTTGATGATGAAACTGCAGGGTTTGTCGCGGAATCCGGCTTGACTGCCAGTGTCGCATGGCTCCAGGTTGTCGCTCCCCACGTGTTCGATGGGGCTGATTTCGATATTGAGCTTCTTCCGGCCGAAGATAGCGAGGAGCGGTTACTGGCATTGAAGGTGTATGGCGCCTTCAGCCCTTCAGAATTCCGCAAGCGCAGGCATCGAATCTGTGACGCAATGCTTGCGGCTGACCACAAAGGTCTCTACGCAGTCATCAGCATTTTCCAGCGCAGAGTGGTAGACGGTGGATGGCAGACTCTTTCTCGGTACAGCTCGCTTTCTGCAGAGTAGCGGTTCCGACGAAGCGGCATATCGTAGCGCCGTGAGTCGAGCATACTACGCGTGTTTCCTTGAAGCGCGCCGAGTCGCATTCACACATTGTAGTGCCCCGGCGAAGAAGAAAGGAGGCATCTCCAAGGAGCGAGCGATCACACATAAGCCTTTGCAGTGGTGCCTCAAGTCTAGCTCGTCCAAGAACATCCAGGAGCTGGGACAAGACCTTGCGGGTCTCTGCGGCAGTAGACAGGACGCAGACTACAACATGACGGCGTCCTTGACCTCTGCTGATGCCCAGGATGCCATTGCCCATGCCGAAGCCTTCCTGAACGCTTTCTCGGGTGTGTCTCCTGCCCAGATAGGAAATGCTATGGCAGAACACATCAGCAAGACACACGCATGAGGCCCTGTTTTGCAGCGCAACGCAACTCGACCTTCGGAACTTCCGCCGGATAAGCGAACTGCCAAATCACGGGACACCATGCCCGTCTTGCCCTTCCTGCTGGCCCAGGGCGGACAATCAAGGATGGTGTCTGCCGAAGATGCGATAGTCTAATTCTTAACACTGCCGAGCGTGGTCGTCGGGACCTCTGCCGGCGGCCCGGCTTAGAGCTTCACGACCGTCCCGCGCCCGTCGAGGTCCCCCGTCGCGTTGCGCGTATCGAACACCACCGGCGCGTGCTCGACGATCTGCCCGTAGTCGAACCCGCTGTGGTCCGTGATGATAATCGCCAGGTCGCAGCCCGCCAGCCGCTTCGGCGTCGGCTCGACGGCCTCGAGCCGCACCCCCTCCCCCTGGAGGACCGGCACGTGCGGATCGGCGTACTCGACCGCCGCGCCCTTCTTCAGCAGCAGGTCAATCACCGCGATCGCCGGCGATTCCCGCGTATCGCCCACGTCCTTCTTGTACGCCACGCCGAGCACGAGCACCTTCGAGCCCTTCAGCGGCTTGCCGCGCTCGTTGAGGATCGCCCCCGCGCGCTCGACCACGTGCCCCGGCATGGACTCGTTGACCTCCGCCGCCAGCTCGATGAACTTCGGGTTGAACTTCGCCAGTTTCGCCTTCCACGACAAGAAAAGCGGGTCGATCGGGATGCAGTGCCCGCCCAACCCCGGGCCGGGCCGGAACGCCGCGAAGCCGAACGGCTTCGTCGCCGCCGCCTCGATCACCTCCCACACGTCAATGCCCATCGCATGGCACATCAGCGCGATCTCGTTGATCAGCCCGATGTTCACACTCCGGTACGTGTTCTCCAGCAGCTTCACCGTCTCGGCCACCCGCGCCGACGACACCGGCACCACCCGGACGAACACGTGCTTGTAGAGCCGCGCCGCCAGCGCCGTACACGCCGGCGTGATCCCCCCAACCACCTTCGGGATCTTCGGCGTCGGAAACTCCGCATTGCCCGGGTCCACGCGCTCGGGCGAAAAGCACAGAAACCACTCCTCCCCTATGCGCCCCTTGGAAGTTCCTACGGCCTTTGCCTCTGCCAGCTTCGGCAGGACCACCTCCTCACACGTGCCGGGGTACGTCGTGCTCTCCAGCACAACGAGACGACACCGCTCCCCGTACGCCACGAGCTCCTCGCACGCCGCGATGATGTGCGAGATGTCCGGGTCCCTCGTCTTCCGAAGCGGCGTCGGCACGCAGATGACGGCCACGTCGCACTCGCCCAGCCGCGCAAAGTCGGTAGTAGCCGCAAGCGTCCCGGCCTCGACGAAGCCCTGCACCTCGTCGGCCGGCACGTCGCCGACGTACGACTCGCCCGCATTGAGCTGCTCGACCTTCCTGGCGTCGATATCGAAACCCGTGACCGCGAAGCCCGCCTTGGCGAACTCCACCGCCAGCGGCAGCCCCACGTACCCCAGGCCGATCACGCCCAGCCGCGCCGCCAGCGTATCAATCGCGTGTTCAAGCTCTTCGCGCGCCGTCACCGCCGTCACCGCCGTTACCGCCGTCCTTTGAAACGCCTAGCCCGCATTTCTCACAGCGCGCACCGCGCGGAAAAAATGGGGACTGGCACCTATTCTTCGTGGATGCCGGACACATTGGACACACCGTGGCGCAGAACAATAGGTGCCTGTCCCCATTTTTTCATCTGCCACGGGCTGTCCACAGCAACCTGCCTGTTCCTGGCCTGTCACCCCTTGCGGTGAGGCCCGTTGCGCATCGCAAACGGCCTCGCCCTGGCTCTCCGTGAGAAATGCCTGCGTTAGCGCCCGATGCTCTTGTAGATGAACCCGAGCGCCTCCATCCGGGCCGGCTCGAACAGGTTCCGCCCGTCAATGACGATCGGCTGCGCGAGCAGCCCCCGCACCCGCTCGAGATCGAGCTGCTTGAACTCGTCCCACTCCGTCACGATCACGAGCGCATCCGCCCCGTCGGCCGCCTCGTACGCGTCGCGGCAGAACGTCACGTCCTCGAGCATGCGCCCCGCGTTGGGCATCGCCACCGGGTCGTACGCCCGCACGCTCGCCCCCTCCTTCTGCAGCGCGCGGATGATGTCGATCGAGGGCGCGTTGCGCAGGTCGTCCGTGTCCGGCTTGAACGCCAGCCCGAGCACCCCGATCGTCTTGTCGCCCACGACCCACAGCGTCTCCTCGATCTTCTTGACGAACCGCAGCCGCTGCTCGGCGTTGACCGCCTGCACCGCCTTGAGGATGCCGAAGTCGTAGCCGAGCCCCTCGGCGATATGAATGAACGCCGACACGTCCTTGGGAAAGCACGAACCGCCGTAGCCGACGCCCGCGCGCAAGAACAGGCGGCCGATCCGCTCGTCGAGCCTCATGCCCTCGACCACCTCGTCCACGTTCGCGCCCGCCAGCTCGCAGATCGCCGCAATCGAGTTGATGAACGAAATCTTCATCGCCAGAAACGAGTTGCACGCGTGCTTGATGATCTCCGCGCTCTTGATGTCCGTGACGATGATCGGCGCACCGAACGGCTCGTACAGCTCGCGCATCTCCGTCGCCGCCCGCTCGCTCGTGACCCCCACCACGATGCGGTCCGGGCGCATCGCGTCCTCGACCGCGCTGCCCTCGCGCAGAAACTCCGGGTTCGACACGATGTCGAAGTCCAGGTTCCCCTTGTTGCTGCGCTTGATCGTCTCGCTCACCTTCTCGCCCGTGCGCACCGGCACGGTGCTCTTGTCCACAATCACCCGGTAGCCGTCCATCGTCTGCGCGATCGTGCGCGCGGCGAGCTCGACGTAGCGCAGGTCCGCCTGCCCGTCGGCCTTCGGCGGCGTGTTGACGCAGATGAAAACGATGTCCGAGCGCCGGACGCACTCGGCCGTCTCCGTGCCGAACTCGAGCCGCCCCGCCGCCCGGTTCCTCTCGATCAGCTCGCCCAGGCCCGGCTCGTAGATCGGCACCTCGCCCCGCTTGAGCGTTGCGATCTTCTCCGTGTTGCTGTCGATGCCGTACACCGTGTGCCCGACCTCGGCCAGGCACGTGCCCGTCACCAGCCCCACGTAGCCGACCCCAATGATTCCCACTCGCTTGGGCATCCGGCGTGTGTCCCCTCGCGCCATCCGGTCCGTCTCTCAGTCTCTGTGGGAAGAAAGCCGGGCGCCACCCTCGGCCCCCGGCATCAGTCTCGTCGTCAGGCTCCGTCGGCCCCGCCGCCCCTACTGGCTGACGCGGATCCCCATCTCGGGATAGGCCTTCAAGTTGAACATCAGCCAGTACTGGTTGTCGTCGTCGAGCTTGCGATACGCCAAAGTCAGGACCCACGTGCGCAGGTCGTGCGACACGGCGACCTCCATCTCCTCGTTGTCGCCGTTGTCCAGGTTGTAACGGTCATACACCTCGAGCCACCACAGCTCCGTGAGCTTCTCGTACGACTGCACCGCCACCAGGTGCGACTCGTCGTCGTTCCGGTAACGGTACTCGAGGCTCTGCAGCCACACGTCCTCGCTGAACACCGTCATCTGCGTGTTGAACTCGCTCAACTCCGTGTCGCCCACGTCCCAGGCCACATCCACGTCAACCCAGAACGAACGGCTCGGCCGGATCTCCAGGTCGTGGTGCAGGTCGCCCCACGACTCGCCCGTCACGTCGTCGTCGGGGTAGTAGTCAATGTAGGTGTCGAAGTCCACCAGGTCCCACACCCCGCCGTAGCGCTTCGTCTGCAGCTTGTTGCGCGCCCCCAGCCGGAAGCGGTTCTCCTCGCCCAGCTCGTCAATCCGGTCGAACTGCAGCAGCTTGTCCGGCGTTGTGTCGGGCTCCGGCGTGTAAAAGTAGATGAGTCGCGGCTCGATCACGTGCCGCAGCCCGTGAATGTTGGTGGCCGTATCCTCCACGTCCCACACCCGGAAGATCTTCGTGAAGAACTCGAGCTCCGCCGACACGAGCCCGCGGAACACATCGTCCTCCTCGACCCCCTTCGAGTAATACGTGCCCCGCAACCCCAGGCGCGGCACCATCGTGAGCCACCCGAAGTACTTGCGCGGATACGAGAACTCGTGGAAACTGTCGAAACGCGCCGAGTCGTAGTCCTCGATCGGCACGCCTTCCTCGTCCACCGCGCCCGTCGGAAAGCGCCGCTCCAGCCACGCCGCGCTCGTCGTCCCCTCGTAGTAGAACGGCGACCGGCCCAGCCGCTGCAGCGGAAACTCGGCCGACACCTCCGGCAGCCGCTCGACCACTTCGTAGAAGTCGTTGAGCCGCTTGTGCACGTCGACATTGATCATGAAGCGCGGATCGTAGCGCTGCACGTGCAGGAAACTGCGCGGCTGCACCTCGTTCTCGAAATCGTCCCGGAAAAAGTCCTCGAGCACGTCCGCATCGCTCAGCTCGTGCAGCTCGAGCCACGCGTCCCACCGGCCGCCCAGCGGCTGGCGCTGCCTGTACGTGAGCCGCCAGCGCTCATCCTCGTCGCGCAGGCCGCTCCGGTCGTCGGCATAGTACGCCGTCAGGTCCCCCTCGCCGCCCTGGGGCATCGGCACCGTAAGGTCCACCCCCGTGGCCCACTCCTGCTTCTCCCGGCGGTCGAGGTGGATCGAGGCCCGCGCGTCACGGAGCATGAAGTTGTACGCCGTCAGGATGAACGCCCCCCAGTCCGCCGTGCGGCCCACGCGCACCGAAATCGGCGAACGCTTGTCATCGAGCCGCTGCACCCATTTGGGCCAGTACAGCACCGGCACCCGCCCCGCATACACCACCGCGTTATAGGCCACCACCTTGACCCCCGGGCGAATCACGATCGTCTTGGCCCGGATGCGCCAGTTGGGGCGAATATAGTCGTCCGTCGTTACATAGCCGTTCTGCACCCGGTACTCGTCGGCGCTCACGCGGTAGATCTTCTCGCCCCACGCATACCACGGGTCCGCCCCCGACATCGTCAGCGCCGCCACCCCGAGTCCGCTGTCCACGTCGTACCGCAGCCGCGCGCACGTCACGAACAGATCCGTGTCGCGCTGAAGCACCACGTTGCCCTCGGCCTCGACCAGCCGCTGCGTGCCGTGCCAGATGAGCCGGTCGGCCCTGATCGAGGTGCCGCGGTAACTGTAACGGACCTGCTTCTCGACCCGGCTGTACACGGCCCGGTCTCCCTCGATGGTGAGCTCGTCGCCCGTGATGGTGGGGTTGGCGGCCTCGCCGCTCTCCGGCACGGCCCCCTCGGCGCCCCAGGCGGCCGCGGCCCCGACCACCAGGCCCAGCAGCACGATCCACACACCCCATCGCTCAGGCACCACCCGCTCAGGCACCACCCGCTCAGGCATCACCCGCTCAGGCATCATCCGCTCAGGCATCAGCGCGTTCCTTTCGTTGTGCAAGGTCCCGTCGCTCCTGCGCCCTCACTCGCCTGCCCGTGGCTCGAGCACGCTCAGGCCCCCGAGATACGGCTGAAGCACCTCGGGCACGCGCACGCGGCCGTCGGGCTCCTGATTCGACTCCAGCAGCGACGCCAGCAGACGCGACGTGGCCAGACCGCTGCCGTTCAACGTGTGCAGATACCGGTTCGTGCCCGTGTCGGCCTTCTTGCAGCGCATGTTGCCGCGCACCGCCTGGTAGCTGCGGCAGTTGCTGCACGACGACACCTCGTAGTAGCGCCCCTGCGCGGGCAGCCACACCTCGATGTCAATCGTCTTGGCCGCCTGCTGCGCCAGGTCCGCAGTGACCAACAGCGTTGTACGGAAATGCAGCCCCAGCCGGCGCACCACGTCCTCGGCGTCCGCCACGAGCCGCTCGAGCTCGGCGTCGCTCCGCTCCGGCACGCAATAGCAGTACATCTCGATCTTGTTGAATTGGTGGACGCGAATCAAGCCCTTTTCATCCGCCCCGTACGTGCCCGCCTCCCGCCGGAAACACGGCGTGTAGGCCGTGTACCGCAGCGGCAGCGCCGCCTCGGGCAGGATCTCGTCGCGGTGCAGGCTCGTGAGCGCCGCCTCGCTCGTGGGCAGCAGGTACAGCGCGTCGTCCCGGCACCGGTACAACTGCTCCTCGAACTTGGGCAACTGGCCCGTGGCGAACATCGTCGCCTCGTTCGCCAGCAACGGCGGCAGCACCGGCGTGTAGCCGTGCTCGCCCACCTGCACGTCCCACATAAACGCAATCAGCGCCCACTCGAGCCGCGCCCCCAACCCCACGTACATCGGGAACCGCGCCTCGGCGATCCGCGACGCGCGCGCGAAGTCCAGCAGCCCGAGCCGGTCGCCGAGCTCGACGTGGTTGCGCGCCGGAAAGTCGAACTCGGCCTTCGCCAGGTGCTCGCGCACCACGACCTTCTCCTCCGCATCCTGGCTGGCCGGCACGTCCTCGTCGGGCGCATTGGGCATGTCGGCCAGCAGCCCGTTGAGCGCCGCCTGCGCCGCGCGCGCCTCGCGCCGCAGCCGGCCCACCTCGTCGCTGAGCACCTTGAGCCGCGCCTGCGTCTCGGCCGTCTCCTTGCCCTGGCGCTTGAGCGCGCCCACCTCCTTCGACGCGGCGTTGAGCGTGCCCTGCTTCTCCTGCATCTCCCCGACGAGACGCCGCCACGTCGCGTCCGCCTCCAGCACCGGCGCCAGCGTCAGGCCCGGGTCGCGCCGGCGCAGCGCCGCCTCGATCCGCTCCGGCTCGTCTCGAATCACCCTCAGCTCAAGCACGGCGTCACGTTACTCCACTTCGTTCACCGGCGCGGCACCCGGCCCGTCCGTCGGCCACGGCTGCTCGATCGCCCCAAGCACCTCGACAAAGCGCGGGTCCTCACGCAGCTCATACAGATAGCCATCCCGCGCGAGCACGTTGCGGTTGAACAGCCCGCCCCTCGCGCACTCCATCAGCAGCGGAAACGCCTCGTCCGGCTTGCCCGCGAACACAAAGCCCCGGGCAAGCGCATAGGTCGTAAACAGCACGTCGGGATTCTGACGCCGCAGACGATCGAGCGCCGCCAGGCCGCGGTCCTGCTCGCCCCGGTAGAGGAAGTCCTCCGCCTCGTGCACCCGCTGGCGCACGATCAGCCGGCGGTGCACGCTGCTCAGCAGCTCGGCAAAGCCCGGCTCGTCGAGCACCGCGCGCAGCTCACGGTCGGTCTGGAACAGCACCGGCACCATCAGCCCGGTCTCCGTCGCGCGCCGCAGCCACCACAACGCCGGCCCCGGCCGGCCCGCCGCCGCAAGCGCCTGCGCCATCTTCACCTGCAGGTCGAACACGTTCGGATACCGCCTGCAGAGCGCCTCGAGCTGCGCGATCCCCTCGTCGGCCAGCCCCGCCTTGACCAGCGCCACCGCCTTGAGCGCACGCGGCTCATTCGACCCGGGCGACACGGCGATGTAGTCCTCGAACCGCGCCAGGCACGCCGCGTAATCACCCTCCTCGTAGAGAATCTGCGCCTCCGCCCTGATCGCCCCCGGCTCGTGCGGGGCCAACTGCCGGAACGTCTCGAGCTCCTCACGCGCGGCGGCGAAATCGCCCTTCTTCGCGTACGTCATGGCCAACTGCAGCAGGATCCCCTCATCGTTCGGCGTCAGCAGCCGAAGCTCCCGGAGCGTGGCCGCCTGCGCCTCGTACTGGGCCTGGCCCGCGTAGACAAGCGCCTGCTGCACGAGCAGATCGCGACGCGACTCGAGGATGAACGCCTCCAGGCCCGGCGCCTCGCTGCGCTGCCAGCTCGAGAGCTTCGAATAATAATCCTGATACTGCTCGATGATGTTCACCGACTCGTTCAGGATCTCCTGCGCCTCGGCGAGGTAGCCGTTCAGGACGGAGGCGCCGATGAGCCCAAGCCGGATCGGGAAGTAGCGCGACGTGCCCCGCTCCGACTGCGTGAGCGTCTCGGACGCACGCTTGAAGTAGAACAGCGCCTTCGGATAGTCGTGCTCGACCCAGAACATCCTGCCGAGCTGGTGCCAGTCCTCGGCCTCGTCCTCCGAGTAATGCTCGTAGATGTACAGGTGCCTGATCGCCTCGTTGAACCGGCCCCGCTCCCGCGCCAGATCGGCCAGGATCACCCGGGGCCGGCGCACCACGGCGGGCGCGATGGCGTACTCGGTGATCTCGGGCCGCGAATCGAGCGCCGCGCGCAGCGCCGCTTCCGACTCCTCCAGCTTCCCCAGCGCCCTGTACATAATCCCGAGGTGACACTGGGGGTCGGCGTAATCGGGCCGCAGCCGGACGGCCCGCTCGAAGGCCCGCTGCCCGCTCACCGGCTTGTGGAGCTGATACGTATAGATGCAGCCGATCTGGTAAGACGCTTCCGCCCGCTCATAGGCCGTCTCCGGCGCGTCGCCGACCAGCTCGATGTAGCGCTCGTACGCCTCCACCGCCTCGGCGTACCGCTCCCGCTCCACCAGGCGTGCCGCCCGCTTGAGCACCGAAAGCTTGTTCTCGCAGCCGCACGGAAACATGAGCACGGCGCACCCGCACACGATCCAGACCCAAACCTGTCGCACGCCCGTTCCTCCGGTCCTGCGTTCGGTGGGCGAACGCGCCCATGCCCGATGCTGCGTTGTATGTTTCACCGTAGCAGAGCGAACGATTCCCTGTAAAGGCGTCTTTACCAGCGTCGAGGACGCGGGAGCCAGATCGAGGGACGTTGGCGAGACCTACAGATGGATTGACCGTTCGCTAGCCCTCGCTGTTGCCCCCGAGCAGGAAGTCCGATGTGAGAAGCTCCGACGGGGTCTTTCGCTCTCGCGGTAGGTACACGGCAACCTGGATGCCCAAGTCGGCCAGGTACCTGCACATAAGGGGACCCACCTCGCGCCACTGGAGGTGCCCGAGACCACAGCCCAACGCGGGCATCGCGAGCGAACGGATACCCTCATTCTGGTAGCGCTCACGAATCCACGCAAGGCCCGCTTCAATCCCCGCCATGTCTCCACGCTCTCGCCAGTGCTTCTTGGTGGCGAAGAGAAGGAACCACTTTCTTGCGTTCGGGTTGGGCAGCGTCTGGGGTTCGTCGGCAAGCTCCTCATCAACGAAGCTCTCGCGCTTATACAGGTACGGCTGCCCCATCTGAAGCCTCCGGCGTCGGCAGGCGTCCTGGTAGACGACGTAGACATCCGGAAACTGGTACTTCGCCCGTGACGCCAACCCCTTCCCCATAATGCCGACGACATTGACGCTGACCGTCAATGTCTGCATTCCGGAGAAGAACATGTCACCTTCAACGAGCGAAAGCGTGCCCGTGAGCTGAATGCGTCTCAAAGGCCTGAAGAACATGTGCGGCTCCGGCACGACGGCGGGTCGACCTGTCGGGAATTGCTCCCTCAACCTCGCTGCCGTGTCATGATTGCTGACGTAGACGGTGTGGATATGGTCCGGCGGGATCACGGTCGGGACGAGGCATTCCGCCATGATCTTGCGCTTGGAGCCGTCGTTTGGGTTCCACCACTCGCTGTTGATAATTGCCCATTGGTCGGCGAGTGCCTCCATGCCTTCTTCGGTCGGCACGATGTCTGATTCCAAGCTTGCCGCGTTCCCGAGAGAGACGTAGCTGCCGGCAAGCCCAACAACGCCGGGGGAAACCGCAACCACGGCCAGGTCCGTGTCGCCTCTCTCGTGAACGACGCGGTACATCATCGGATTGCGGGGCTGCACATACAAGTTCGCGAAGTCCCACAGGCTCTGGCTTCCCTCCACGACCCGCTCCTTTCGTCTGTTCACGATCGCCGAGTCGTAGATTGCGGTGTATGGGACAGCCCGACGCTCCACTTCGGAGTGTGAAAGGATGCCATGGGATACGATGGATGGCACATTGTCCACGTGGGTGATGTAGTAGAGGCTCTTGATATCGGGCCTTCGGGACTTGGCCATGGCTCCACCTGCGCCTTGCTCTGCTCCGCACTCTAGGCGAGGCCGTCGAGTAATGCCAGCGCTTTCGACAAAGCCCGATGTTAGCCCGTCTGCCCCGGAAAGATCTTGCCCGGGTTCAGCAGGCCCTTCGGATCGAAGAGCCGCTTGAGCGCGCGCATCAGCTCGATCTCTCGCGGCCCGCACTCGAGCGGCAGGTAGGCCGACTTCGTCGTCCCGATCCCGTGCTCGCCCGTCAGCGTCCCGCCCACCTCGACGACGGCCCGGAACACCTCCTCGACCGCACGCTCGCCCCGCTCGAGCGTCTCCGGCTCCGTGTCCTCCAAAAGAATGTTCACGTGCACGTTGCCGTCGCCGGCATGACCGAACCGCGCAATCGTCAGCCCGTGCCGCGCCCCAATCTCGTCCACCCGCCGGAACGTCTCCAGCAAGCGGCTGCGCGGCACGCAGATGTCCTCGTTGACCTTCTTGGCGCAGATGGCGTAGATCGCCGGCGAAATGCTCCGCCGCAGCGACCACAACGCCTCCCGCTCCTCCGGGTCCGCCGACCACGTCACCGTCGTGGCCCCGCCGCGCCTGCACAACTCCACAATCGTCTCGCGCGGACCGGCCAGCGTCGCCGCCGGCCCGTCCACCTCGGCAAGCACCACGGCCCCCGTGTCCGGCAGCGCCTCGCTCGGCTCGTACGCCTGCACCGCGCGCAGGCAGTGCTCGTCAATGAGCTCGAGCGCGCGCGGCACGATCCCCGCCTGCAGCACCCGGTCGGTCACCTCCAGCGCGCTCTCCAGGTCCGGGAAAACGGCCAGCACCGTCTCAACCGCGTCCGGCTTCGGCACGAGGCGCAAGGCGATCTTCGAAAAAACACCCAGCGTCCCCTCGCTCCCCACAAACAGCCGCGTCAGGTCGTAGCCCGTCACCGACTTCATCGCCACCGACCCCGTGTGGATGATCTCCCCCGTCGGCAGCACCACCTCGAGCGCGAGCACGTAGTCGCGCGTCACCCCGTATTTGACGCACCGCAGACCCCCGGCACACTCGGCCACCGTGCCGCCGACGGTCGCCACGTCCGCGCTCGCCGGGTCCGGCGGATAGAAAAGCCCGAGCGCCTCCACCGCCTCCTGGAACTCCTGCAGCACCAGCCCCGGCTCCACCCAGGCATAGAAACCCTTCTGGTTGATCTCCAGGATCCGGTTCATCGAGACAAGATCGAGCACAAGACCCCCGCGGACCGGGACCGCGCCCCCCGTCAGCCCGCTCCCCGCCCCACGAGGATACACCGGCACCAGGTGCTCGTAGGCCAGCGTCATCACCGCCGATATCTCCTCGGCCGTCCTCGGCGTGACCACCACGTCCGGCATGGCCCGCTGCTGCGTGGCATCATATGAATAACAGATCCGGCTCTCGCGGTCGGTCCGGCAACGCTCGCCACCCACGACACGCCGCAGCGCGGCAACCACCCTCGGCTCAACCCCCTTCGGCTCAGCCGCCATTGCCCACGTCCTCCCTGACCCGCAAGCCGGGGCCATTTCCTGAACATCTCAAGAAGCGCTCAGTTCGCACCGTCTCAGTCATGAATACGCCTCATATGCAACACGAGCTGCTTTTCGCCACTTTTTCGGACACGACAAGCCCTTCAACACCGTCGAACCGTAAGTAACGATGCCGACAAAACTATTGCACTGCCCATCCTGATGTCCGACAATTGTGAGCGACACGGGAGTGCGGTACAAGGAGATTCTTGATGGGCCTCAGGCAGAAAACAACCCTCTGGCTCCTGTGCTCAACCTGCGCCTCCCTGATCGCTTTCCCTGCCATCGCCCCTGCCGCGGAGCCCGGCCGGCCCGTGTACGTGGTACCCGATCTCGCCACCTACTTATACGCTATCAGCCTCTGGGACAAGGACGTCCAGTTCCCGGTCTTCATCGAGAACGGCCGCTTCCTCGACATCTTTCTCAAAGGCTACCCGGGCGCCGAGCTCAAGGAACTCGAACGTAAGCGGGTGGGCAAAATCAACGAGGCCCTTATCTACCGCGCCCTCTACGCCGCGTGGGGACCCGAGACCCTCGACGACGCCCCGAAAAACGTGGACCGCGACGACCTCAAAGAACGCCTGAAGGACCTGGACATTGAGCCCCAGGGCATCGTCATCACCGACCCCGACGACCCCGAGTTCGCCGGCGGCTTCGCCCTCGCCGCCGGCCACCACCAACCGCTGAGTTTCTACACCGCCTCCCTCCGGCGCTCGCGTGCCGAAAAGCCCTGGAAGAACTCGACGACCGAGGCCGCCAAAGAGAAACTGCGCGAAGCCGTGCTCGAGCTCGTCCGCCAGTGGGGCTACCCCTACGAAGGGCTCGGCGAGGGAATAGACTACATCACCCTCGCCTTCGAGATGCCCCACGCCTGGAAACCACGCAACCCCCCACGCGGCGCCCAGCACCAGCACGGCTTCTCCATGACCGATTCCGTTGGCCGCCTTACCCCGTCCGGACTGGCCGAGGGACCAGCCCCCGGCGGCGCCGACCCCGGGTTGACCAGCCTCTACGCCTACTGCGGCCAGCTCATCGAAGCCGCCCCGCACATGGCCCTCTACCAGGCAATGGGCAGCCTGTTCGTGGAGACCGGCCGCGCCCTCTACTTCGACCGCTGGCTGAACTTCCACGGCCTCGAAAGCGTCAAGGGCTACCAGGTCTTGCGAACCAAGCTCCATACGATCATCCGTGACCAGCGCGCCAAGCCCAAGGCCTCCCTCGAGGAGTGGCACCACCTCACCGACGGCGGCCACGGCTTCGGCTTCATCCACGTGACGGCCGCCGGAAACGCCTACAAATGGTACGACGGCACAGTGGACGACATCCCGCACGGCGGCCCCTGCGCCGTCTTCTTCGCCCAGAGCGGCTCGGCCCACAATCCCGCCCTGACCGATACGATCGCCGGCCGATGGCTCCTCAACGGCGCCTACGTCTACTACGGCTCATGCTCCGAGCCCCTCGCCTGGGCCTTCAACCCCGCCCAGACGGTCGCCCAAACGCTCGCCGCCGGCGGCACCTTCGCCGAGGCCTTCCAGCGCAAGGACACGCTGCCGCCCGCGTTCCGCAGGCCGTGGAAGCTCATCTACATCGGCGACCCCCTGGCCCGCCCACGCTTCGTCGAAGACCCCGACGAGCCGGAGTGGTCCCGCACCTGGCGCAGAGGCGTGGCCCTCGTGCGCGAGGCCGAGTGCACCGAGGCCGTCAACCTCCTCGAGGCCGCGTTCGCCGAGACGCCCGCCGACCGCCACGACGAGCTCTGGCGCGACCTGCTCCGCACCTACGAGCTCGCCGTCGGCATCGGCACCTTCGACGCCCCCGACCCCAAGCGCTTCTTTGTACCGCCTTTCATTGACGGCTGGATGCTGCCGGACGACGTCGCCAGGTACCGGCCGGAAACCGGCTGGCGCGCCCGGCTGCACGTCAGACTCCTGAAGGACGCCGAGCTCAGCAACCTGTTGCGCGCCCGGGCCGGCCTCGACCAAACCCCCGGCCCGCTCAAGCAGCGCCTGCGCCAGGAAATCAAGCGCCTCGACGCCTCCGCCGTCGCCGCCAAGATGTGGCTCGTCCTCGGCCCCCTCGAACGCCTCGGATCCAAGACGGAGCTGTCCCGGACGTTCCCCGCCGAGGCCGTCAACCGCGGCGAATCCGTCACCGGCGTGGACGGCCCCGTGCGCTGGACGTTCAAGCTCGTCGCGCCGGAGACCTACACCGTCGCGCTCCCGCACCCGCGCTCGGAAAAACACGCGATGTACAACGCCCTGACGTTCGTCTATCTCGACGGCGACGAGCCCCGCGAAGCTGCGCTCCAGGTCACCGGCTCAGTCGCATCCGCAAGCGATGACCCCGTCGTGTGGGTCAATGGCGAGTTCGTTCCGCCCGGCCCCATCACCCTCAAGCCGGGCACGAACGAGATCGTCGTGAGAATGGCCGCCTGGAAAGGCGGCGACCCGATCACCTTCGGGATGACCCTCACCGAACCCGACGGCACACGGTCCACGGCCTTCGCCTACGTGGACCTTATCAAGCACCTCGGCGTTCGAACCACGCCCCCCGAACAGAGCAAGTAGCAGGTGAGCTGAAGAACCGCATACAGGAGGAGCAAAGCCAATGGTTACCGGCAAGCGCTACTCACTGGGAATCGATTTCGGGACCGAGTCGGCCCGCGCCGTGCTCGTCGACGTCACCAACGGCAACGAGGTCGCCTCGAACGTCTACCGCTACCGCCACGGCGTCATTGACCGCAAGCTGCCCGGCGGCCCCAAACTCGAGCACGACTGGGCCGTGCAGGACCCCGACGACTACCTCGAGGCACTCAAGCGCACGCCCCGCGCCGTGATGAAACGCGCCCGTGTCAAGCCCGAGGAAGTCATCGGCGTCGGCATCGACTTCACCGCCTGCACCATGATGCCCATCGACGCCAAGGGCAACCCCATGTGCATGGACAAGCGATACCGCAAGAACCCCCACGCCTGGGTCAAGCTCTGGAAACACCACGCCGCCCAGCCCGAGGCCGACCTCATCAACGCCACCGCCCGCAAACGCAACGAGAAATGGCTCGCCCGCTACGGCGGCAAGATCAGCTCCGAGTGGTTCTTCCCCAAGGCGCTCCAGATCCTGCACGAGGCGCCCCAGATCTACCGCGCCTGCAACCGCCTCGTCGAGGGCGCCGACTGGATCGTGCTCGTCCTCACCGGCCAGGAGAAGCGCAACGCCTGCACCGCCGGCTACAAGGCCATCTGGGACAAGGACGAGGGCTTCCCGTCCGAGATCTTCTTCGAGGCCCTCCACCCCGCCTTCAAGCACGTGGTCGACACCAAAATGTCGCGCGACATCTACCCCCAGGGCACCCGCGCCGGCGAAATCACCGAGGCCGCCGCCAAGCTCACCGGCCTCCTGCCCGGCACCGCCGTCGCCGTCGGCAACGTGGACGCCCACGTCGCCGTGCCCGCCGCCACCATCACCGACGAGGGCAAAATGCTCATGATCATGGGCACCAGCGTGTGCCACATGGTGCTCAGCAAACGCAAGCAGCCCGTCGAAGGCTACTGCGGCTACGTCAACGAGGGCATCCTCCCCGGCTTCTTCGGCTACGAGGGCGGCCAGACCGCCGTGGGCGACATCTACGCCTGGTTCGTCGAAAACTGCGTGCCCGAGGCCTACGAGAAAGAAGCCCGCGCCCGACGCCGCGGCCTCCACGAGCTCCTTTCCGAAAAGGCCGGCGCCCTCCGGCCCGGCGAGAGCGGCCTGCTCGCCCTCGACTGGTGGAACGGCAACCGCTCCATCCTCGTCGATGCCGACCTCACCGGCACGCTGATGGGCATGACGCTCGTGACCAAGCCCGAGGAGCTCTATCGCGCCATCATCGAGGCGACCGCCTTCGGCACCGCCGTCATCGTCAACCAGGCCGTCAACGCCGGCATCGAGGTCAAGGAAATCTACGCCTGCGGCGGCCTCACCAAGAACCCCTTCATCCTCCAGATCTTCGCCGACGTCACCAACCGCCCCATCAAAATCGCCCGCAGCGACCAGACCTGCGCCCTCGGCTCGGCCATGTTCGGCGCCGTCGCCGCCGGCCGCCGCGCCGGCGGCTACGAAACCATCGTGGACGCCGCCCGCTACATGGCCGGCGTCAAAGACGAGCGCTACGAACCAAGCCCCGAAAACCACAAGATCTACCACAAGCTCCTCGGGCTCTACGAAAAACTGCACGACTACCTGGGCCGCGACCCCAACAGCGCCATGAAGCAGCTCAAGGCCCTCAAGGCCGAGGTGGTGGCCGGCAAGCTCGGCCTCTCCGTCCCCGCCGCGCTCAAGGCCAGAGAACGCAAAGCCCCAAAAACCCCCGCCAAGCCCGCGCCCACGAAGCCGCCCCCCAAGAAACCGGCCACGAAAAAAGCACCGCCAAAGAAGCCCCCCAAGAAGAAGGCGCCCACAAAGAAGGCGCCCACAAAGAAGCCCCCCAAGAAGGCGCCCAAGAAAAAGGCGCCCGCCAGAAAGACGAGCGCGAAGACGAAACCGAAAAAGAAAGTGGCCAAGAAAAAACCGGCCAAGAAAAAACCGGCGACCAAGAAAAAGAAACGCAGATAGCCGGCACGCCCACACGGCGCCAAGCCCCGCGTAGCGCGCCGTTCGCCCCGGAACTTGCGCAGCGCCGCCGCCGTTGCAGTTCCAAGGCCGATAACAGAGAAGGGCTCCTGAAATGGAACAAGGCAATCAGCCCGCACAGGATACGCCCGGCCCCGACGTGCGCATCATTCGCCCCCGGATGCGCATCGAGGACGTCCGCCGCCGGGGCGAGGCAATGCCCAGGGCGCGCCTCAAGAAGATCAAGAAGGCCCTCCGCACCCTGCACACCCTCGAGACCATGGCCCAGAACATCTACAAGTTCCAGCTCACCCAAAAACCCTCCGCGCTCAACCACCAGCTTATCGCCGCGATGTGCAACGAGATGACCCACCTGCAGGACTTCCAGGTCAAGCTCTACGAGTACGGCTGGAAGCCGAGCAAGTGGCGCTGGACCTACTGGCTCGTCGGATGGGCCTTCGGCACCGTCTCACGCCTCCGGGGGCCTAAAGCCATCCTGAAAACCGGCATCTGGGTCGAATCCAAGGCCGTGGACCACTATGCCGAACTCCTTGAGACCGTCGAGTGGGACGACGACACCCGCGCGGTCATCCAAAAAGACCAGGCCGACGAACAGGGCCACATCTCCCGCTGGCGCGCCCTGCTCGAGGCGCCCGACCCCACACCCTGAGCCCCCCGCCAACACACAAACGCCCTCACGCCCCACCCCGGCCATGCGTCCCTGGTGAAGAAGCGAGCTCTCCGCCCTTCAGCACCTGTCTCGGGCCGAGCCGAAGGGCGTGCCCCGAAGGGGCTGAACGTCAGTAGCCGTAGGCGTAAGCCTACGGGCAGGAGGCGACAGATGAAGGTTTTCTTTCTCGACGGGCGACCGGCCCGGACGGGGCCGGTCGCCCGTCGACGAAGGTCGGTCGTGCCTCGCTCGCAGTCCGTAGGCTTACGCCTACGCCTACTCACGTGGCGCCCCGACGGGGCGTCGCGGGCACAGGTCTTTCAGAAAGCCCATGCGCCCGCGGCAAAAAACCTTGACGCGGCCCTGAAAAAATGGGGACTGGCACCTATTCTGCGTAGATGCCGGACACATTCGACACACCGTGGCGCAGAACAATAGGTGCCTGTCCCCATTTTTTCACAGCAAACGGCCTGTTCCTGGCCTGTAGCCCCGTGCGGTGAGGCCCGTTGCGCATCCCAAACGGCCTCGCGCCGGGTCTCCGTGAGAAATGCGGCTTAGGATAGAACGCCGTTTTCAACAAGCCCATGCGCCCGCGGCAAAAAACCTTGACGCGCACGGCCCTCGGACGTATCGTACCCGCTTGGAGACGAGGGCCGGAGGCAAGGTCGGGGAGGCCCCGCGGCAGGCAATGATCCGCAACAAAGCCCAGATTCTTGACTACCTGGTCAAGAAGCTCAAAAGCAATTGCCCCGATGTGGAAGAGGCGGCGCTGGTGTCCGACGAGGGCCTCGTGCTCGTCGCCACCACCGACGCGCCCGAGCACCAGAAGCGCTTCGCCGCGCTGACCGCCGCCGTGATGCGCCAGAGCGCCCGCTCGGCCCAAGGCCTCGACCTGGGCGAGACCAACTTCGTCATCGTTGCCGGCCAGAACGGCAGCCTCTTCCTCAAGTGGATTGACGAACGAAGCTTCCTGGCCGCAACGGTCAAGCGCAACGCGGACTGGCGCGCCGTGCGGCGGCTCGTCGGACGCGCTGCCGACGACGTCCGGCATATCGGCGATATCCGAGGCAGCCTCGCCGCCACCACCCGCCTTGCATGAGCAAGGCGGCGTGCCCGAGCAAGGCGGCCGGCTTGCCCGGGCAAGCCGGCGGCGTGCCTGATCCGCCCGCACCTCGCAGCAACCGAACGCCGGGCGCGGCCGACGCGGCCGTCGTTTTATATGGGCCGACGGCGGCACCCGGCCCCGGCCCGGTGAAGAACATCAAGGAGAGCGTTCATGGAGCAACGTGACGTGGGTCAGATTCGCGCCCTCGCCATCTTCGGCCACGGCAACTGCGGCAAAACCATGCTCGGCGAGGCCATGCTGCACGCCGCCGGCGCCACCAACCGACTCGGCAGCATCGAGCACGGCTCCACCGTCAGCGACTACACCGACGAAGAGCAGGCACGCCAGATGAGCATCGCCACCGCCGCCCTGCGCTGCGAGTGGCAGGCCACCTCCCTCTTCCTGCTCGATACCCCCGGCTCGGCCGACTTCTTCGGCGAAGTCCTCAGCGCCGTGCGCGCCTGCGACTGCGCCATCCTCGTCATCGACGGCGTCGGCGGCATCGAGGTCCAGACCTCCAAGGTCTGGCGCCTGCTCGAGACCCACGCAATGCCCACCATCATCTTCGTCAACAAACTCGACAAGGAACACAGCGACTTCGACCAGGTCGTCACCGGCCTCCGCGACGCCTTCGGCGCCAAGTGCGTGCCCGTGCAGTTTCCCATCGGCCGCGAGAAGGCCTTCGCCGCCGTCGCCAACATGATCACCGGCGCCGGCCTCGCCGACGCCCCCGACGACGTCAAGGCCCGGATCGCCGAGGCCCGCGAGCCCATGGTGGATGCCATCGCCGAAGCCGACGACGCGCTGCTCGAAAAGTACCTCGAGGCCGGCACCCTCACCAACGAGGAGTTCAGCACCGGCCTGCGCGCCGGCGTCGCGGCCGGCAAGGTCGTGCCCATCCTGTGCGGCGCCGCCACCAAGGAGCTCGGCGTCAAAGAGCTGCTCGACACCATCGTCGCCGTCGCCCCCTCGCCCGCCGACCGCGGCGAACTCGAGGACGCCGAGGGCCGGACGTTCGCACCCGCCAAGGACGCCCCGCCCACCGCGCTCGTGTTCAAGAACGTCACCGACCCCTTCGTCGGCCAGCTCACCTACCTCCGCGTCTGCTCCGGCGTGCTCCGCTCGGACACCGAAGTGCTCAACGCCGCGCGCGGCGCCAAGGAGCGCTTCGGCAAGCTCCAGCTCGTCAACGGCAAAGACCTCGAACCCGTCGGCAGCGCCATCCCGGGCTGCCTCGTCGCCATGACCAAGCTCAAGGACACCCACGTGGGCGACACGATCTGCATGCCCGGCACCCAGGCCCTCTACCCGCCGCTCGAGTTCCCGACGCCCGTCATGGCCTACGCCGTCCACTCCAAGGCCAGGGGCGACGAGGACAAAATCTCCAGCGGCCTCGCCCGGCTCGCCGACGAGGACCCCACCTTCCACGCCGTGCGCAACGCCGAGACCCGCGAGCTCGTCGTCGAGGGCATGGGCGACATCCACCTCGAGGTCATGATGGAACGCCTCAAGTCCAAGTTCGGCGTCGAGGTCGGCCTCTCCACCCCGAAGGTCGCCTACAAGGAAACCATCAAGGCCAAGGCCGAGGGCTCGTACCGCCACAAGAAACAGTCCGGCGGCGCCGGCCAGTTCGCCGAGGTCCACTGCCGGCTCGCCCCGCGCGACCGCGGCGAAGGCTACGAGTTCGTCAACGCCGTCAAAGGCGGCGTCATCCCGACCCAGTTCATCCCCTCCGTAGACAAGGGGTTCAAAAAAGCAATGCAGGCCGGGCCGCTCGCCGGCTACCCCGTCGTGGACCTGGAGGCCACGGTCTTCTTCGGCAAGGACCACCCCGTGGACTCCTCCGACATCGCCTTCCAGATCGCCGGCGCCCAGGCGTTCAAGGATGTCATGATGCACGCCAACCCCACGCTGCTCGAGCCGATCATGGACGTGGCGGTCACCGTGCCCGCCGACTACATGGGCGACATCACCGGCGAGCTCAACAGCCGGCGCGGCCGCATCCTCGGCATGGAGCCCGACGGCACGCTCCAGGTCATCAAAGCCCAGGCGCCCCAGGCCGAGATGTTCACCTTCTCCACCGGCCTGCGCTCGATCACCGGCGGCCGCGGCTCCTTCGAGATGCGCTTCGCCCGCTACGAGGAGGTGCCCGGCCAGCTCATCCCCAAAATCGTCGAGGCCGTCAAAAAAGCGAAGGAGGAAAGCTGACATACCTCGAGAATGCCCGTGCAGAGCGACGCCATGAGTCGGGGTACCTCGCCGATGTGTCGCGGCTGAGACAGAGAACCACGATGCAGTACTCCCAGGACGATCTTGAGTCCGCAAACACACTGCTGTCGATGGCAGATATGTACCTTTTCGCAATTGGCGGCCAGATATGCGCTGGTCTCGAGGTGGTTGGTGATCGGGTGATCGCCGCGGCCTTCGAGAAGGACAACATGCACCTTCTGAAGGTGGCAATCATAGGCCTATGCTTCATGATCGCCCCGGGCCGTCTGCCTGAGGACAAGAGAAATGGGTTGATCTATGCGATCAGGGCGGCTCTCGATGCCTGGCGCCCAGACGCTTATCGGCTCATGGCAGATTTCCTCGAAGACCTCCCGGATGATGAGGGATCAGAGCCTTCCGACAGCGTCGGGAGCTGGATACTGCGCACGGCCGGCCTGGCGAAGCGCTCACGCGAGCATGGCAGACTGCCCCGTCTTCTCTCGGAGTATGCTAGTGTAGTGTTTCGTATTTGTAGTTGATTATGCTGCTTGCCTCCGGTATGGTTGCACCCGGATCGTATGGAGAGTGGCCGGATGCGAGTGGCATGCCATATTGCGCTGACCGACGATGAAC
>Ga0180432_10001714_pt1 | contig 34224 bp, 45 predicted proteins | sample SS_ome_10_FD_132414 | JGI IMG/M metagenome (GOLD analysis project Ga0180432, IMG submission 132414) | Hypersaline lake sediment archaeal communities from the Salton Sea, California, USA - SS_1_MS_2 metaG | ecosystem: Environmental > Aquatic > Non-marine Saline and Alkaline > Hypersaline >... | reverse complement strand
TTTATCAAGACAAGAGCAGAAAAAATAGCACACAAAGAGGAAATAGACATAATGCTTGTAGACTCTGCAGCTGGAATCGGATGTCCAGTGATCGCTTCTATCAATGGCTCTGACTTTGTGCTCGCAGTCACAGAACCAACACCAAGCGCGCTAAGCGACCTGAAAAAAGGACTGCAGGTAGTGGAGCACTTCCAGATACCATACGGCCTGATAATAAACAAGCACGACATAAACCCTGATTTCACTAAAGAGATAGAGAAGTTTGCAAAAGAAAACAACATACCAATCATAGGAAAAGTACCGTATGATAAGGAATTCGTGACTGCGCTGGTAAACCTGACACCTGCAGTTGAGTGGAACAAGAAATTCAAGCCAATATTTGAAGAAATGCTTGAAAATCTTGAAAAGATGATAAAATGACTCAAATAGATGCATCTGAATACGGCTGGATAAAGATAGATGGCAAGAAATACAATCATGATGTGTATATTTTACCGTCTGGAGAAGTGAAGCAGAGAGAATACGGCCACACGTTTACAAAAGAACAGATAGAATACCTGCTGAAAGAAAAGCCAGAAGCAGTTGTAGTTGGGCAAGGAACATCTGGAATGGCAAAGCTAAGCGAAGATGCAAAAAAACTGCTGGAACAACAAAAAATAAAAGTTTACGCTGACTGGACACCAAAGATACACGATACATTCAACACGCTTGCAAAGGAAAAGAAAACAGCAGCAATAATACATGTAACTTGCTGAGGGATATAAATGGGAATATTATCATTTTTATTAAAATCAAGAAAACTAAAATGCGACTGGTGCGGACAAGAGATGGAAGCACCAAGTTACACTAAACAAGCAGGAAGCAAAACATACAATTTCTGCTCAGAATCCTGCAAAAAAAACTTCAGAAAATCAGGCAAAGGAAAAGCATGCAGGACAGGCTGTCCAACCTGCCCATTGAGCAGATAAGCAATACTTTTACAAGCCTATTATTTCAGGATTAATCAATAAAATCAAGCCCAGCAATAACATAATCGCACCGCCAATAAACTTTATTATCTGCATCTGGCGCTTGCTAATCTGCTTTGCCTTCAGAGTGCAGCCAAATATGGCTATTATGACGCTTAAAGGCAAGATATAAACCAGATTATAGAAAAGCAGATACGCGTAATAACTAAAACTGCTCTCCAAAACCTTGCCAGTCAAGACGCCTGTATAAATCAATGGAAATCCTGCAGTGCAAGGCAGCTCAACAAGAGATGCAAAAGCAGCTAACACAACAGAAGCACCAATCAGCATAGGGATGCTGCCCTTGACAAAAACCTCTTTTACACGCTCAATTCTCTTAACCAAAGGAGCCTTGTGCTTATCCTGAATCATAAGGGTAACACCTTTCCTGAAAAAGAAAAGCTCTTTACAATTCACAACACCTGCCAAGATAGCAATAGTTGCAATGGAATATCTTAAAGGGTCAATAAATCCCACATACTTGAAAATATTCAGCCAGGCAGCCATAAACAGGAAATAAATAACATACACAACTGCAATGAATGTATAGCCTGTGATGTAAATCTTTTTTCTTGAATGCGATGCTGAAACAAGCAAGCCAATCAACAATGTAAGCACAAACAAGTTACAGGGATTGAAGCCATCAACCAAAGCAATAATAAAAGTAAAAACAGGAAGAGGAAGGCTGACACCCAAATTCTCTAAAAAATCAGAAGACATATGCTTGGCCAATATAAAAAAACCAACAAGCAAAAGAACTGTTACAATAATCCACAGAACTGTTTTTTTTCTTTCGTCCATGTTTATCTCGCCTCTATGAAATCATCAATAATTTGCAGGTATTCTTCTTTTGACTTAGAGCCTATGTATACTGAACAGCCTGCCAATAAAGTGGGGGTGTACCTGATATCTACGCCATAGCTTTCCATAACCGCCCTATCTTCTTTCTTGGAAACATCCAAAAATTCAAAAACAAGGCCTTTTTCCTGCGCAATCTCTTTCAAGATAGGCTCTGCAATCTTGCAGTGCCCGCAGTATTCAGACTCAAGCATTATGACCTTGTCACCCAAACCTCTTTCTTTGCAAGATTCAGTAGGTATACTGGTCTCTGAATCAAGGGTAATTGTCTTTACTGAAGGTGTGCTGCTTTCCTGGCCACAGCCAGCAAGCAAAATCAGCAAAAGCATGCTGAACATAATCCATATTCTTGTTTTCATTCTGTTATCACCGCAAATTATTTAAATTACTGGTATTTCAAAATATGTAACCATATATAAAGGTTTGTTACAAAAAATGAAACTAGGCATTTTTGAGAAAAACAAGAGCATTTTCCTAGTTTTAGGCATAATAACAGGCTTTGTCTTCATAGTGGCATTCAGCGCGCTGTATGTGTCTGATGCAATACAAAAAAACAATGCCTGCGGGTGCGTAATCCCAATACCATACATGATATTGATACTGTCATCCCTGGGAATATTTGTAGGAAGCGCAGCATATTATTTTACAGTATCAAAATACGTAAAAGAAGGCAAGACAAGAAATGATAATATAAATTACACGCTGAATTTTCTTGAGCCAAAAGAAAGAAAAATTGTCAATGAACTGATAAAAAGCAAATCCGGCCTTAAACAATCAGAACTGGAAAAACTCACAGGATTTCACAAGGTAAAAGTCCACAGGATACTCAACAAGCTGGAAGCAAGCGAAATCATAACAAAAGAAACAAACGGCAAGATAAACAAGATAAAACTAAACCCACATCTAAAAGAGGTTTTTGAGTAAAATAACAATAAATTTAAATATTAGGGGCCACAAAACAAAACCAATGAAAAAAATAGGTGTAATAGCAGTGCTTTTTATTCTGTTATCTCTGGCAGCATGCCAGGCACAGCCAGAAACAGAGCCTGAAACAAAAGTAGTGATATATGAGTTCTACGGCAAAGGATGCCCTCACTGCACAAAACTGAACAAGTGGATTGAACAAATAAAACCAAAATATCCGCAGCTTGAAGTGGTGCAGCACGAAGTATACAGAAACGAAACAAGCAGGAAGCTATTCCAGAAAATGGCAAAAGCATACGGCAAGAAAGCAGGCGGAGTGCCTTCCATATTCATAGGTGAACAGAACATTGTAGGTTTTAGCCCAGAAATGGGCGAAGAGATTGAGGCAGAAATACTAAAGTGCATAGAGGCATTATGCACATCACCGCTGGAAAAGCTGAAACAAGCAGGATGAACACACAAATAAGAAAAGGACTTGGATTTGGGCTTACATCTGGGGTTATAACAACATTGGGCCTGATAGTAGGGCTTGATGTAAGCACTGGCTCAAGACTGGCAGTAATTGCAGGAATACTATTGATAGCAATAGCAGACTCCTTGTCAGATGCAATGGGAATACACATATCAGAAGAAGCAACTTACAGAAGAACAACAAAACAGATATGGGAAGCCACAATATCCACTTTTTTATTTAAATTCTTCTTTGCAATAATATTTGTCGTGCCTTTTCTTTTGTTTGATCTCTTGACATCTGTGTACATATCTATCGGCTGGGGACTGTTCTTGATAATAATATACAGCTATGATCTTGCGCAAAAAACAAAAACAGCAGCGCACAAGGTAATAGCAGAGCATGTATTCTTGACAATATTTGTCATAATAGCATCTTATCTGGTTGGAAAACTGGCAGCTATGTTAATTTAAGCTTCTTCTTTTTTATTAAATACCGGATTATAAGAAAAAGTATCAGCGTTGCCAATAGCCATTCCAAATACTCTACTGGCACGCCTAATAATTCCATCTTAATATGCAGGCGGCGCTCCTGCCCTAGGAGCCTGGTATGCAGGTGTGGCTGCTGCGCCTCCTGGAGCAGCAAACTTATCTATACCAGTCACAAGCAAGGCAACTCCCAGCAAAAGTATTGCAAAAAAAGTCATGTCCAGAAAGCCCAGCAAAATAGCCAAAACACCGCAGCCAAGCTGAACTCCACCGATAATCTTGGGATTCATCAATTTCACCTCCGTTTAATGCACTTTAGAAGGCATATTATAAAAATTTTTCCTCTCAAAACAAAAATTTAAATACAAGCAGGATTTTCTTGGTTACATGAGTGAAGAAAAAGAACCAAAAAAGCAGGAATCTATTATAGATGCATTTGAGTTATCAGACCTTTTGCCTAGTGGAGTAGCATTTGAAATAAGAAGAATAGAACTAAAAAACAAAGGCGTATTGTCTGAAGGCGATGTATCATCAATATATGCACAGATGCAGCAGGTATTACACGCAGAAAACAAAAAGACGCCTGAAGCATTAACATATCACGCTGTTCGCAAGCATTACGGGCTTTAAAAGTGTTCTTTAAAATATATATTGCGCCATATTCTTATAACACTACAAATGTATATAAAGGACTAAACATAAATCTTTTTTTTAATGACAAAAAAAGACATAATTTCTATAAGCGAACTGTCTGTTGAAGACATAAATGAAATTCTTCAGAAAGCAAAAGAGCTTGAGGCGCTTGAAAGAGAAAAACAGCTTGAGCTGTTAAAAGGAAAAGTTATTGCATGTTTGTTTTATGAGCCAAGCACAAGAACAAGAGACAGCTTCAAGACAGCAATAGCAAGAATGGGGGCAAGTGCAATAGGATTTGACAGCGCAGAATCAACATCAGGAAAAAAAGGAGAATCACTGCATGACACAATAAAAATGTATGACGGATACGCAGACATGATAGTTATGCGGCACAACAAAGACGGAAGCGCAAAACTAGCATCAGGAGTTGCAAAAATACCTGTGATTAATGCTGGAGACGGCAAAAACCAGCACCCAACACAGACACTGCTTGACTTGTATACAATCAAAAAAATACACGGCAGCTTATTCAACCTCAATGTTGCATTAGTAGGCGACCTTAAATACGGCAGGACAGTACATTCCCTTGCACAGGCACTCAACAAATTCAACTGCAGACTGTTCCTGGTATCTCCAAAATCACTCAAGATGCCAAAGCACGTAACAGAAGAACTGAAAAATTACTCTGAACACGAGCAAATATCAGACGTGCTTGAGAGAGCAGACATACTATACATGACAAGAATACAAAGAGAAAGATTTGCAGATGAAAACGAATACCAAAAAGTAAAGAACGTATACCTGCTCAATTCAAGGATGCTGAAAAATGCAAGGCCAAACATGAAAGTAATGCACCCGCTTCCAAGAGTGAATGAAATACACAAATCAGTTGATGACACCCCATATGCACACTATTTTGAGCAGGCAAAAAACGGAGTGATTGTGAGAATGGCATTACTAGGCATGCTACTAGGTGCAAAATGGTAGAAAACAAAGAAATGATTGTAAATAAAATAGAGAACGGCATAGTGATAGACCACATTCCAAGAATGGCAAGCGCAAAAATAATACAGATACTAAAACTATACGACAGGTTTGAGTTTTACACGGGAATAAACTGCAACTCAAGCAAAATCGGCAGAAAAGACTTCATAAAAATAGTCAACGGCGATGTAGACAATGAAGAACTCAACAAAATAGCGCTAGTGGCACCAGGAGCAACAGTAATGCGAATAAAAAACTTTGAGATAATCGAGAAAATACCAATAACAATATCAGAAGAGATAAGAAACCTTGTAAAATGCCCAAACACAGGATGCATAACAAACCAAGAGCCCTACAAAAAAACACACTTCATAAAAATAAGCGACAAGCCCCTGAAAATAAAATGCAGGTTCTGCGAAAGAACATTCAAAGAAGGGGAGTTTGAATTCTTATAACTCTTTCTGAAGCTTTTCAATCAATTCAGCGCCTTTTTTCCTTGCATACTCTTTTGAATCAACAACAGATTTCCTGTTTTTCTCAGGCGTGTCAAAAACATCAATGCAGAGATTATTAACCTGGTTTCTCAACAAGTCAAAATCCCCGATTTTGCCAAGAATATCCTTAAATTCAGATTCTGCTTCATCCTTAAACATCTGTGCATAAAGAAAATTCTCCTTAGCCTCAAGCCTCTTGAGCTTTACAGACATATCATCCTCTCCCAAGGACTCTGCCATCCCAAGAGCCTCTGCCTCTAAATCAGCGCCCTTAAGCGCGGCATTAAATGCACTGCCCAGGATTTTCAAGAGTTCTGCTTCTTTCTCAGCCATGGTATCACAACATAAGCCATGATTGCAGTTCCGATAACAATAACCCAGAACAGTTTCCAGGATATGTATCCTGCTGCAACAAAAATAAGGCCCAGTATAAGGACAACTGCGCAGATTACTGCCAAAACCTTAATTGAAGTTGATTTGAGATTCATAAAACCTGAGTTGATGAAAGAGTATATAAATTTTTTCAGAAAAAGCGCAAAAATTTCTTGAAATTTAAAAATTCGCGGTAACTTTTCTGCTTAAAGCAAGACTATTTCCAGTTTTGTTGTAATACTTGCAAGTATTTATCAGAAATTGTTTTTAATTCAAACTTCTCGGCAAAAAATAAAAACGGCCCCTAACGGCCGGAACGAGATTTAGACCCTACATATAACACAAGGAATTGTAATATATAAAGTTTACTAAAAACATGCCGCGGTCCCCTAATGGTATGGGGCGAGGTTTAGACCCTCGGCCTGAAAAGGTATCCGGGTTCGACACCTACGACGGGCGAAAATCCCGGCCGCGGCGCCTTATTTCACTGCATTCAAAGCCTTAATGGCAACCTCTAACTGTTTTAAAGAAGGCTCTTTTGTAGTGAGTTTCTGCGTCCAGATACCTGGAGCAATGATTATTCTTGTCAAAATATTATTCTTGAATCTATACGCAATCTTAACAGCCTCATAACCAACCCCTGCAATCAAAGGGATGAGCAGGATTCTGATTGGAATATTAACATACCATCTCGGGTCCTTGATTAAGGAGAATAATAAAATGCTTACAACGATAACAATAACTAATAAACTTGTTCCGCACCGTATGTGCTCTTTAGGGTATTTTTTTGCATTCTTAGGAGTTAAAGGAACTCCTGCCTCATAGCAATTGACTGATTTATGCTCTGCACCATGATACCTGAAAATCTCCTTCATATCAGCCATACGGCCGATGATTATCAAGTACAGGAAGAAAATAATTATTCTGAAAACACCGTCAACTAAATTGAAAAGAAAATTTGTCTGCTTGATGAACAATTTTGCAATATAATAAGGAGCAACAATAAAAATCAAAACAGTTGCAACAGTTGCAATAAAAAAAGTCAAGCCAAGCTCTTTTTTAGAAATCTGCTCTTCTTTCTTGTCAGCCTGCTGGTTAGCAGACCAAGTCAAGGCTTTCATGCCCAAGACCATCATCTCAATAAGGTTAACAAAACCTCTCACAATTGGGATTGTCAATATCTTAAATTTCTTTGAGATAGGCTTGTAACGCATCCTTTCTGTGATGATTTTACCTTTTTTCCTAACAGAAACAGCCACTTTAGAGTCTGACTTCATCATAACCCCTTCAATCACTGCCTGACCGCCAATGTGTTTCATAAGACTGCATTGGAATGTGATATTTATAAATGTTTGGCTTGATAAAAGTTTAAACAGCAGTACAAGTCAACTCAGAACTAGGCAATTGTTCTTTAAGTGTCTGGATTATTATGGGGTTTTTTTCAATGATTTTGTTCCTTACCTGTATCTGGAAAACAAGGCGAATCTCTATCTTTCCTTCGCCGACATTAGCTGTAAAGCTCCAATGAGGAATCTTCATCAGGTCTTTTTTATCAAGCCCGAGAAATTTTGATGCCTCAAATATCTGGATTCCTGTGATGCAATTGTTAGAATCAATGTCTATCACTATATTATTTAATTCCATTGATTTAGCATACGCTCTTCCTTTTGTTTTAAAGAACAATATGTCCTGCCCGTAATCATAATCCATTTCTCCTTTTTCTTTCAAGATTTTCTTTTTCATTTTTGCATGCGCGGAATATTCTTTTTTCCTATTATGTAAAATGTAACAATTTGAATTCCAGTTAATGAAATGTCTAATATCAACCTGATAACAGTATTTTCTTTGTATTCATAAAATACTGCATGATTTTTGTTATGCTGCAATCCAGCTAAAACAGGCACTTTTTCAAGTAAAAATACCTTAAGTTCTTTGCATTTAAAAAACTTTCTCTGCTCTTCACTAAGCCTGAAAAAAGTATGGCCTGTACATTTAATTTTATCAGGCGAATAACTACTGATGATATCTAAAAATTCTTGTACTGCAATCTCTTTTTCTATTCTATGCCCTTTAATCATGCCTTTTTTGCTGATTTATTTTTTTATAAGTCTTTTGCAGAAAAACCCGGAAAAATTTCGAACTACAACTCACCTTCTTTAAGTGGTTCTCGTAACTGCGCATAAAGACTCAGATTATTGGCTAGAAACCGCAGCTTTATAAATCAAGAATAACTATTTGACTTTAGAGGGATTTAAAATGAAGAAGTATCAAAAAACCATAGAATCAGAAAACGAAAAGAGATTTTATGCACACCGGGAGTTCTGGAGAACAATTAGAACAGCAATGAATGGGCTGCCTGTAATAGGTCATGACATGGCATGGCCAGGCGATGTGCCTGGAAAAGACAGCGGCAAAGCGTATGAATTTGATACTGGTTATGTTGCAATAACAAGCAAAATCTACGGCCCAGAATGTTATACAGAAGAAGCTGCTGTTAGTTCGTCTATTGTTTTTGAAGCAAAACTATATGGCCTTGGAATCCGATCTGATAGTGAATTTGGGGAGAGAGTCCAGAAAGTTTTTGAAGAAGATCTGGGTTTTGAACCGCAGAATTAAATTTCTTTTTCTTTTCCTACTTCTAGAATAAGTACCTTGATGTTTTTCGCCTCTAAAATCTCCTTAAACCAATTTGCATCATCAATAGAACCCATCAAAGAACCATAGTGAGAAGGAATTGCCAGTTTTGGATTGATTATCTCTGCTGCTTTTGCTGCTTCTCGAGCATCCATCACAAAAGTTCCTCCGACAGGAAGGATGATTATGTCTGCCTTTACTTTAGCCATCTCTGGAGTGAAGCTGGAATTGCCTGCGTAGTATATTGTCTTTTTCTCAGCCTCAATCAAGTAGCCAAAAGCAGTACCTTTAGGAATAGGCTGGAGCCTGTTAATTGTGTAAGCATCAACAGGAGTGACTCTTATTTCTTCACTTAAATCCCAGGCCTTGCCTGCTTCTGCAGTTATTCCTGCTGTTTGTGAGATTACATCTCTTGGTGCAAGAATAACTGTATCTTCCTGCCTGACTTTTTTGATTAATTCCAGCCTACAATTACTGTAGTGCCATCTAGAGACAAGAATAATATCTGCCTTATCTTTGTATTCACTTGGTTCTCCTTTGTAAGGATCAATATACAGGACTTTGTTGCCTATCTTTAACTCAAAACTAGCATGGCCAAACCATTTTATTTTCATACGCAAGAAATAGATAGTGCAGTATATAAATTTTTTTGTCAGAGCAAAGTAAAGTTTAAATATAAGTTCTGCTAAAATCGTGATATAATGAAAAAGAGGGTGCTAATCATACTGATAACAGTGTTACTTGCTAGTTTTGTCTATGCAGAAGATGCAATACCAAGAACTGATTCTGTGACAGATCTTCCAAAGATTGAGAGGCAGACAAACTTCATGGGAGATAATGTGCATATACTATTAATTGAAGACCTTGCTGAGAAAATGGGTGTCCAGGTAGAGGAACTTGATTTGAAACTAGTTGAGATGCAGAATAAGATTGAGGACTTAGAGCAGATGAAGTCTAATATGCAGCAAGGAACAAAAGCAACAGGGTATGCTATCCAACTTAATGAAATCAATGGAGAATTGACAGAACTAAGAAAATCAATACACGACATTAAAAATGCACAAGCAATTGCAGAGCCAGAAGTAAAAGAAAACAGCAACCTCGGGGCTTACATAATTGCATTATTAGGCTTTAACGGCATATTACTGATTCTTGTAACTGGCCTGATAATCCACAAAAAAGCGCAAAAAGAGCCTACCAAAACACTCCACGAATACATAGCACACTGTGTAGATGATGGAGAAACTCAAAAAGAAATAAAAGAAGACCTTTTATCACAAGGCTGGACTTCTCAACAAATTGAAAAAGCATTCAAAGAGATATAATCATCTCTCTGAAAGTGTTGCAACTGGCTCTTCCTGGATTTCTGGATAATTCAATGCGATATCTCCATCATCTTTGCGTGTTGTCCTGACACCATACCTTGTCTGGCCCTGCCATCTGCCAACACCTTGATACATGCCAGGGTTTTGAGGCAGAACAACATTCATTCCGCTTCCAGACATATTAAAAGTCAGGTCCACAACTTCATCAACAGAACTGCCGTCAATCTTGTCAGCAGAAGTGCTTACATTAGCTGTTATGTGGCTGTCCTGAGCATCTGCAATGCTTATTCTTGCACCATACTGGTCAATAATCGGAATGTCTGAACCATCAAACTCACCATCTGCGTTCTGATCAACAGCAATGTCGCCAGTAGCCATGTCTACATAAGCTTCAAAAGTAATTCCGCCTTTTAGGATATTTGCTTTTCCTGTAGCAGGATCAACAGAAAATTCCTGTGTAATGGTGCCTGACTTGTCAATAAAAGATATGTCATAACCTTCTGTATCATCACCGCTAAGGCCTGTGTATTGCAAGACAAATGTTCTTCCCAGCGCTGTAGTCAATACAAAAGTATCACCAGAGTGGATATTATAGTCTGTATCACATGAAGCTTCTGTCATCACAAGCTTTTTCTCTAAAACCCTGTCTGTTGCAGAGGTTCCAACATTCTCTATGAAATCCACAGTATTATATGTTATATTTTCCTTGTTTGTGAAAGTCATAGTGTAGGAACTGCCATTTGCAGTTGTTCCATAAGTAAAGTCCATTGAGGAATAAACCCTATTCACTAGTGTTCCTGTGCCATCGTCTTTCTTTGTTCTCAAGCCATCAAAGCCAACCTCAACAAGATTAGCTCCTGGATTATCCAGGTGATCTGATAATCTCTCTGTAGCTGGAACAAAGATATCTGTATCTGTTACAGAGTTGGCAAGCAATTGATAAGCAAGGCTGTTAATTGTTATTTCAGAGCCATTTACTGTTGCTCTAATCCTTGCTTTTGCATCTGTGTCTTCTAGGAATGATCCAAAAACACCATTTCCCCTGACAGTACCAGAATAGTCATTATCATTAACATCTGTATCCTTGATGCGTATTGTTTGTGCTCCAATGCTGAATCTTGCACTAGTGCTTGATGCATTAGCAGTACCGATAAACTGGCCATTTACCAGAATATCAAGAGCTCCAGCAGCAAGATTATCTGTAATCTCACCATTAACCTGCCATTTAGCACTGTATGTGCCATCGCCATTAGCAGATGTGCTTATTAATTTGATATCATAATCAATCCCTTCAAAACCAATTGTTACTGAATCATCAACATTAATTTCTGCAGTGACTCCGCCTGTCATAAGATCAAGCTGAACTTCATCAATATCGCCGCCCATCCACTGGGTCTTTGCTCTTGTTACAATGAAATTCTTTCCGCCAATATTCAATTCTTTCTGCAGAAGATCAATCAAGTTTCCATTGCCATCAACAGCAGATGTAAAACCATCTTCAAAAGCCCAATTCATTGTGTAAAGAACATCATCATGCGCTGCATGCAGGTAAACACCCAGGTTTCCTAAGTTATCTTTTGCAAATCTAGGGGTAAGTGTTCCAAAATCAAGTGTCTGAGAAACAACAAGAGATTGGTTTCCTGCCTCTGTGATTGTGGTATCTTGCAAAAGATGAGGTTGTTGTGTTTTTGTGAGTGTTCCATAATGCTCAAACAAAGATTCATTTAATTCCTGTCTTGTTGAGGTAGAAACATAATTGCCCTGGTCATCTTGAACCAGCTGCGGGCTTTTGTCTTTTTTATTGCAGCCTCCAAATACAAGTGCTGCTAATGCTGCTAATCCTAATACGCCTTTTTTCACAAATCCATGTTTTCTCTTCATTTGGTCATCTCCCCCGTAAGTGTGATTATAGAGGATAGAGAAGATGATACTTTATAAAGCTGATGGTTTATTGTTACTGGTTGGTGGTATTTATATTTAATAGATGAAAACTTTCCGGAAAATTCTCAGAAATACACATAAAGAATAAAAAAAGAAAAAAACCAAGGTCGCATAATGCGGCCTCCCCAAGCAACATACATAAAGTATTGCTTATATATAAAGTTTATGCCGAGGTCGCATAATTGGTATTGCGGGGGACTGAAGATCCCTTTGGCTCCCCAAGCCATCGCGGGTTCGAAACTCGTATTTCGAATGCGGGCGAAACTCCCGCCCTCGGCGCACCCTAAATTATGGCGTTTTAGGCAGTCTACTAGCAATTTAACCACTTTAGAGTGTCAAAATAAAAACATTTAAATACTACCGGCACTTTCTAGTGTTTACAATGAAACGAGTTGGTTGTATTCATCGTGGATAAACTGAATTCTTATTTTGCTAATTCCAACTCTATGATGCGAAGTGATTGTATTCATCATCAATAGTTATATTTCTAAAATTTTCTATGGCGGCAGTAGTTTAGTGGTAGAATATAGGACTGTGGATCCTATGGTGCGGGTTCGATTCCCGCCTGTCGCCCTTCAAATAAACAAGGAGGAAACAAAAATGAATGAAGAAACAAAGGCTAAGGCACAAAGTGCTGGTTGTATTCATACGACCATATAGAAAGAACGACATAGAACAAATAATAGCAGTGTATAAATCTGCTTTTGCAGAACCGCCTTGGGATGAGTTCAAGAAGTGTTCTGCATGTGAAGTTGAGTATGGGATAAAAGAGAGTGAGAGAGCAGGAAATGCTTGCAAAAAATGCGATTCTCCGTTGGAGTTAGTGGATTTCTGGAGCTCTGAAGAGATAATTCAGGATCTAGAGTTCGCGCTATCACAACCAAATCAATTAGTCTTGGTTGCAGAGAATAGCAATGGGATTGCAGGCTTTACCTGGGGATACAGGCTGCCTTTTGAGAAATTTCCTTTTCTCGAAGGAAAAATAAATCCAAGCACGCTTTACATAGATGAGATAGCTGTGCGAGGAGACAAAAGGCTGAGAGGAGTTGGAACAAGGCTAGGACAGGCATTCTTAGAATCTGCCAAAGCACAAAGCCTTGAGGAAGCAACCCTAAGGACTGACGAGAGGAACCCTGCGTCAATAGCCTTGTTTAGGAAACTGGGTTTCAGGGAAATGCGCATCTATGACCCTGAATTTCCAAGTAGGGTATACATGAGGGTGATAGTATGAAAGTAGCTGAACTAGCAAAGCAAATGGTAGAGATACCTTCCCCGTCTGGTCAAGAAGACCAGATAGGGGAATTCCTCTATCAAAGACTCAAGAAGAGATTCAATGTCAAAAAACAATATGTAGAAGGCAAAAGATTCAATATAATAGCAACAAAAGGAAATCCTGAAATCATATTTAACATACACATTGACACTGTTCCTGGCAAACTGCCTGTGAAGATAGAAGGAGATACTCTTTATGGGAGAGGATCATTAGATGCAAAAGGGCCTTTAGCTGCTTTGATCATCGCAGCTGAAAAAGCAGCTGATGAAGGAATAAAAAATTTTGCACTGATGTTAGACATAGGAGAAGAACTAGACTTTTGCGGAGTGAAAGAACTCATGAAAGAAGTTGCGCCTGCAAAACTCATAGTGATATGCGAAGCAACTGACATGAAGATAAGAACCTCACAAAGCGGATTGCTGGAATTCAAATTAATTTCAAGAGGAAAATCAGCACACTCTGCAGAACCAGAGAGAGGGCAGTGTGCAATAACAAAACTGATCAAAACAATCAATGCAATCAAAAACATCCCTCTCAAAGGAAAGACAGTGATAAACATAGGACTAATCAAAGGAGGAACTGCAATAAATGTGGTTCCAGACTATGCAGAGGCAAAAGTGTGCATAAGAGTCGCGCCAGAAGACGTTGATCTGTTAGATAGAATCAAGAGACTAGATTTAGAGATTGAAATCATAAATGATTTTGAACCTTATGTATTTCAAGGTGATATAGAACAAATCAAGAAAGTCTTCAAGCAGCTCAAGATGCAGACATCAACAACAGGAGGCATGGGCTTCACTGAAATGTATTTTTGGGCAAAAAAAGGCCCTTCAGTAACGATTGGCCCTGGAAAAAGCGGGACAGAGCACTCTGAAAATGAGCAAGTGAGCATCAAAGCATTAGAAGAAGGGTGCAGGTTCTACTATGAACTCCTAAGAAACATTTATAAAGAAAAACATGAAAGAGGTAATTAAAATGTATCAAGCACCTAAAGGAATGGAAGATTATTATCCTGAACAAAAAGCAGTGCAGCAGAAACTGTTCAAGGTATTCAAGGATGCAGCCACAAGATACGGCTTTCTAGAGGTAGATTCCCCTGCAATGGAGTCTTTCAAGCTGTTGTCTGCAAAATCAGGGGAAGAGATAAAACAGCAGATATTCATGATAGAGAAAAGAGGCTCAGAAGAGATGGGCCTGAGATTCGACCTCACAGTCCCAATTACACGATTATTTGTCACAAAACAAAGAGAGCTGACAAAACCAGTAAAATGGTTCTCAATAGGCCCAATGTGGAGGTATGAAGCACCGCAAAAAGGCAGATTAAGAGAATTCTCGCAATTAAGTGTTGAAATGTTTGGCTCAGACAAGCCAGAAGCAGATGCAGAACTACTCAATTTAATAATAGACATAATGAAAGGATTAGGACTAACTGACAAAGACTTTTTTATCAAGATAAACAACAGAAAACTACTGGAAGGAATATTGCTGACAGCAATCAAGAAAGAGCAATTAGAAGAAGTCACCAGAGTGATAGACAAGAAAAACAAATTAACAGACGAGGAATTTGAGCAGGAATTACTGGATTTAGGCTTAGATAACTTCAAGATTGAACGTATCAGGCATGCAATACAATTCAATGGCAAGCCAAGCAAGGTCTTAAAAGAAATAAAAGAGCATTTTGCAGATGTTCCAGAAGAAACAAAAGCAGGAATAACAGAAATGGAAAACATATGCAAGCTAATAGACGAAAGATACGTTGTATTAGACCTTTCTGTAGCTCGCGGTTTAGCATATTACACAGGAACAGTGTTTGAGGTATTTGACAAGCAGGAAAAATTCAGGAGCATGGCAGGAGGAGGCAGGTATGACCAAATGGTAGAACTCTTTGGAGGAGAAAAATGCCCTGCAACAGGATTTGCAATAGGAGAAGCAGTCACAACACTTGTTTTAAAGGACTGCAACAAACTGCCAGAACCAGAACTAGCGCCAGACTATTTCATTGCTGTAGTTAGTGATGATGTAAGGCCAGATGCACTAAAATTAGCGCAAAAACTAAGGAAAAAATACAAAGTAGATACTGACCTAATGGGCAGGAAACTAAAAAAACAATTTGAGTATGCTAATTCAATAAATGCCAAAAAAGTGATTGTGGTCGGGCCAGACGAAGTCAAAGCAAAAGAATTCACAGTAAAAGACATGAAAACAGGAAAAGAAGAAAAAAAGAAGTTTTGAGCAAAGCTTTTTAAAACAGATTTGATTTCTGCATGCATATGTGGGACATACTTGCGAGAACAGCATTCAAGGCAATACTTGCAAAGTTCGGGAAAAAAGGAATGACTTTGCAGGAAATAATAGAGAAAGACAAAGAGATATTCCGCTCTGACATAGAAGGGCATTTTTCTGAAGAGGGCATTGCAGGACTGAAAAACGCTGTAGAGACAAAAAATGGAAAGTATTTCTTGATTCCTGGAACAGTACGCCAGGAATGGGCAGAAAGAACAATACAGAATGCCCTTGATGAAAAGATAGCAAAACCATATGACCCAAGAAAAACAGTAGGCAATTGGGGAGAGGCAATAGTCAGGGAAGCATTTAATCTTGTTTCAACAGAAAACGAAGAACTGCCAGACTTAATATCAAAAGACGGCTCTTTTTATGTAGAGGTTAAAACATCTGCGTATAACAATGGAGGAATTATCAAGGGAAAACAATTAGCAAGATTTGATGAACAAGTCAACAAAAGAAGATTTTATGCATTTGCCTTTCATCAAATATCAATAGCAGTAAGACTGAAAAAAAAATACTGCACAACAGGAAAGCTGTACACTGCTCTTACCCTTAAATCACTTTATTTGCTGCCATTCAGTGTTGTAATGGCGCATTTTGATGCTTCGAAGAAAAAACCATATAAAGGAGAGGATGTGTTTGTTCAATTAAATGAAAAACAAGCAGAACACATCTGCTCGGGAGACTATGGAATCTGGAGAGTAAGTCTTCAACTATTGCCCATATCTTATTCAAGATGCAGGCTGCATGAAAAAGTACAAGTGATAACAAAGGATGGTGCGCTGGAGCACAGAATCAAGAAAGCATTTAATCCTAAAGTCATAGACACTGCAGCAAAGATTTCTGAAAACAAATCTCAGTAAATATAATCCATTTGTGAGATTTGTTAAATAACAAATTGCAGTCAGAAAGCATAATTTTGCAATTTGTTATAAAAGCGAATAATTTATAAATAAAAGAAGAATACAGAAGTGCATAAATAATAGGGGTGAAGAGCTTGGCAAAAAAACAAAAAAGCAACCTAAAATACGCAATAATAGGCATTGCTGCAGTGTTGATATTAATATTAGTTTTTGGATATTTTAAGATAACAGGAAGCCCAACTGTAGAGGCATTCTTGAACATCTATCAAGGGGATGTCAAAATAGACCATGGCCAAGGCTGGGTAGGTGCAACAGACGGCATGGACCTAGAACTAAAAGATAAAGTCAGGACAGAAGCAAATTCAGAGGCTGCCATTGTTCTTCATGAAAGCACAATCATAAGCATGGAGGCAGAGACAGAGATATTCCTAAAAGACCTTGCAAAAACACACCTAAAGGCAGAACAGCCAAGCGGATCAACATGGAACAAATTCACAGGACTCGCAGGAGTTGAAGGATTAAGCATTGAGACACCAACAACAGTGGCAACTGTACGAGGAACAGACTTTGGAGTAGAAATGAATGAAATACTTGTAGGAGAAGGAGAAGTAGAAGTAGAATACAAAGGACAGAAACACACCATACCCTCAGGCAAGAAAGCAGTTATAAAAGACGGAGAGCTTGTCATAGAAGAATTAACTGAAGAAGACTGGGCAAAAATCAATGGAAACAGGCAAAACACAGTCAAGACACTAAAGGTATTACGGATTAGAGAAGTGGAAAAACACCCATTTTTAGCAAAAAGACTGAAAAAACAATATGGTGTCACAGATGCAGAGATAAACGAGTATCTTGACAGGGCAGACAGAGGAGAGTTTGACCTTGATGAAGTAGAAAGCATGTCTCCTGTAAAAATAGAATCAGTCAAGAAAATCAGAGAATTCACAGAAGAGATAATAAAACTCAACAACTTGATGAAATGAACATAATAAAACTAAAAAACTGCATCTACATTGCAGTTATTTGTTCTTTTATTCTTACATTATTATTGTATGCAGGATTTTTTTCCAACATACAGTTGAAATTAAGTGATAATCTTTATGGCGGTAAGGCTCCGCTGGATGCAATTACAATAGTTGCAATAGATGACAAAAGCCTTCAAGAGATAGGAAGATGGCCCTGGAACAGGACAGTATTTGCAACAACAATACAAAACATAAATTCCAGCAAGACCATAGGAATAGATGTTGCTTTTTTTGAGGAATCTGAAGAAGATGAAACATTAGGCGCTGTACTTTCTGAAAAAATCATAATTCCAATAGAATTCACTTCTTTTGCAAAAGAAAATGATAAAATAATCGGAAAAAGAATACTAAAACCAGTGCCAGAATTAAACAAGGCACAGACAGGATATGTTAATATTGTAACAGATAAAGACGGCGTGACAAGAGCTGTAAACATGGACATCAGTGATGAACATGAGAACTTTGCACAAGCAGTCTACAAGCATTACTGGGGAAAAGAACTGCCTGAAAAATCCAGCAGATTCCTTGTGAACTTTGTAGGTGAGCCAGGAAGCTTCAAGTATTACTCTTTAACAGATGTTTACAACGGAAGAACTGACCCAGATGAATTCAAGAACAAACTAGTCTTGATTGGAGCAACCTCTCCTGACATGCACGATGACTACTTTGTACCAACATCAAAAGGAAAAGCAATGCCAGGAGTAGAAATACACGCAAACACAATCCAGACAATGATAAACAAGGATTTCCTGCAAGAACAGCCAAAATGGAGTGTTGTTTTATTGATGCTGATTATTTCTTTACTTATTGCATTCGCAATCTATAAATTCAGGATAAAAATCACAACAATAATCGTACCAATCATATTGATTGCTTGCTTATTCTTGGCAATATACGCCTTTGAGTATGGGGTTATAATGAATTTAGTCTTTGTTCCTTTGGCAATAGTGTCCACCTACACTTTTGAAGTTGTTTATCTGTATTCTGCAGAGAAAAAAGAGAGAGAAAAGACAATGGGGGCATTCTCAAAATATGTTTCTCCAGCTGTTGTGGATGAATTAATGAAAGATCCTTCAAAACTAAAACTAGGAGGGGCAAGAAAAGAGATAACAGTATTTTTCTCAGACATAAGAGGATTTACCACCATATCTGAGAAGCTTTCTCCTGAGAAACTTGTTCATATCTTAAACGAGTATTTGACTGCAATGACAGACATTGTCATGAAACACGAAGGCGTAGTAGACAAGTACATAGGCGATGCAATAATGGCATTTTGGGGAGCACCAATGAAACAACCAAACCACGCTGAAATGGCCTGCTCAACATCAGTTGACATGATAAAGAAATTAGGTGAGCTGCAGAAAAAATGGGCTGCTGAAAAATTCCCAGAAATTAAAATCGGCATAGGGCTGAATACAGGCCATGCAGTAATAGGAAACATGGGCTCATATGAAAGATTTGACTACACTGCAATGGGAGATACTATTAATTTAGGCTCTAGGCTTGAAGGATTGACAAAAGTATATGGAGTCAACATACTTGCCAGCGAGAGCACAAAAAAAGCAGCAAAAGGATTTGTGTTCAGGAAACTGGATTTAGTCAGGGTTAAAGGCAAGAATAAACCAATCACAATATATGAATTGGTCTGCAGAGCAAAAGAAGAGCATGATGCAGACAAAATAAAAGCATATGAAACAGGCTTGAAACTGTATCTTGATAAAAAATGGGACAAAGCAATAAAAGAATTTGAAAAAGCAAAAGACTTTGCAGCAAAAGAATTCATCAAAAGATGCAAAGAGTTCAAGAAAAACCCGCCTCCAAAAGAATGGGACGGTGTGTGGGTGATGAAGACTAAATGATTCTATAATTAACCAGCAAGAAAACCACAAAGCCTGCAAGCACTAAAATACCAAGAAGAATAATCAGGATTATCCTAAACCTGCGTTCTTTCTTTGATAACTTAGACCATTTCTTCTGTTTTTTCCATCTTTTTCTATTTGCCAGGCCTATTGCAAAAAATGCAATACCAATAATCCACATTCCAGGATTTTTTGTAGACATTCCTATTACAAAGAAAATAAGGCCCACATTGAACAAAGTCTTGTAATCAACTTCATGTTTTTTCCCTTGCTGCTTATATAAAAAGACTGCAAGAAGTAGGAGTATTATTCCTAAAATGATGATGCTGACTGCAATCCACGCTGACTTTAAGGCAAGAAAGCCAACCCCTAAAACCAAAGCAAGAATGCCCAAGCCTAAAGCCAAGCTGAACTTAGTATCAAGTTTCTTTTTCATATTGAGTAGAAATACTTGTTTTGGTTTAAAAAAGTTACTAAAAAATAAATTATTCTTCTTCTGGCTGCCAATTATCTGGGTGCCAAAGAACTGTTCTTTCAGCAAGGCCTGGCTGTGCCTGAAGCAATACAACACTTTCTTCCTCTGCTTTTTTCCTACCGTCTTCGCAAGCCTCTGTAAATCCTGAGTTTTCAAACCAAAATTCTTCAACTCTCCAGCCAGAAGGTGCTTCTGCGTCATGCTCCTTCCTTAGCATGCCGTCATATCGTATGTCTTCTGTTGTTGCACGCTTAAGTATCTCAAAATGGTCATTAGTTATGCCTTTACTTTTTCCATTTGCTAATGAATATTTTGCTCCCACATAATTCATATTACCTTCACCCGAAAGGTAAATAATACAGTATTGTTTTTAAAGCTTTTGAAATCATTGTGTGCATAGCGCGCTTCGTTTCGCTTCTTTAACTGAATGTTTCCCAGATTTATGTTAACTAGAGTCCCTTATGGAGAACTTCGCAGGCGCTATGCGCATACGAAAATCAAGAAGGGTCAACAACCCTTCCCATAAATAAAATATTTCCACTGTTTCTCTCCTGAATCAGGAAAATGAATGGGTGGTCTGCGCGAAAAGTCTTGACCATAGGCATTGCCTTAAAAGCCATCTCAACACCTGTTGCAGCAGCTGCTTCTGTGCCTTCTTCATTCACCTCAACAAAAGCCTGATGAATCACAGAATGGATGAATAGTATTTGCGAGCCATCCATGCCAGAGAAATCAGCATCCATAGAGCAAGCAGTTGGCATTCCCAATTTTTTCAAAACACCTACAAGACCATATTTTGTCTCAAAAGTGAACTTAGGCATGTAAACATCCAAGGACTCTTGATGTAAGGAATTTCTCCAAGCATCAATGTTTTCTGCGCTTATTGTACTTTCTATTTTTTCTAACCCTTCTTTTGGAAGCAAAACCATCATTGACAACTCATCACCTTCATAAGGCATCTCTAAAACCTGCAGTGTATCATCTTCATAATAATTGAAATCCTCATCATGCATGCTCATCATGTCAACCTGAACAGTCGTGTCTTTGTCAACCTTGAAATCAGCATCATGAGTTGCGCTTTTATCAAACTGCTTTGCCCAATTTCCCTTAAAATAAATAGCATTAGTAAGAACTAACCGAGTCATACTACTTAAGATGCCTGGCTCAAACAATTCCTTAATCTTGTTATTAGTATGGTCCTCAACCCATTTATTGATTGTAAGTCTTGCCTGCTCTGTATTGCCTGCAAAATCAACATTAGTTGCCTTGCCTGCGTAATATTTCTCAACAAGATTCATGTATTCTGGCAAGAAAGGATAGTCTTTCTGCGCCCACAATGCATTCGCAGTATATAATTGATAATCCTTGTCTTTCTTGTTTATATCATTGAATAATTTTGCAAAAGAAGAATGCCTAACTTCTGCATCAGGAAGATGCAGGACATCTTTCATCTCATCCGCTGTCTGGCCCCTTGCACCTTCATAAGTCATTGACAAAGCACTAGCCAAGCTCCAAGGAGAAATGAAAACATTGCCGGGTGTTTGGCTTAAGTTATCATAAATATCAATGCCAAACTGGTTGTTTGCCTTGACAAGCTCTGCAACACCTTCAGCAGTTGCACCAGTATCGTCTGTTGTTGGAATCTCAATTTCAGGCGCGCACCCAAGCAAGAGCATGCTTAAGATGAGCAATGGAACAATAATTTGGTATTTCATGACAGCAGGAAAGAACATTATTTATAAATACATATCGGTTAGGTAAGGTGAACGACTTAAAATAATATTAATAAAAGAAAAAAAAAGCTGCAAAATACTTAATTTACCATAGAATCAGAATCTGTCTCTTCTAGGCCTTCTTTTCTTGAAGCATTCCTGGCAGTAAACAGGCCTGTCTCCGCTTGGCTTAAACGGAACCTTGCATTTCTTGCCGCACTCAGCGCATGTTGCTTCATGTTCTTCACGTGGTCCTCGATCTCCTCGGAAGCCGCCTCCACGTCCTCCATTAAATCCGCCTTCGCGCCTTCTACCAAATCCGCCTTCGCGCTTTCTGCGAAAGCCACCATCTTCTCTCATTGTTTTTCCTCCGGTGTATAAGAAACCTTAAGTCTCTTATATCTGACACTATGAGAAACAGGAGGGGTTTATAAACATTAGCTTTTTGGGCTAAAAAGGAAGACTTTATAAAGAGCAACCAGTTAATCCACAAAATTACCAAGATTAATTACTTGGTAAAGAGGTTAATAAGAAAAATGAAAGGAACAGTAAAGTTTTATAACGAAGGCAAAAACTTCGGCTTTATAGCTGGAGAAGATGGCAAAGAATACTTTGTTCATCAGTCTGGCTTAAAAGAAGGCGTTACCCTGAAAGAAGGAGACGCAGTTGTCTTTGAAGTAGAGCAAGGAGACAGAGGCCCAAAAGCAGTTAATGTTACTGTGGGCGAAGCTGGTGCTGAAGAAGCTACAGAAGAAGCTACTGAAGAAACAGCTGAAGAAGAAGCTCCTGCTGAAGAAGAAGAATCTGAAGAAAAAGAAGAATAAGTTAATACAAATTCTGATTAGTTTATTTTTTTGATTTTTTTTATTTTTGGTTAGTTTTAACTCTGTTTAAACAGTTTATACCAGTATTTTTTAAGAGATCTGCTTATTTTATACTGCATGAAATCAGAAAATAAGCCAGACAGGTACGAGGAATTCTACAAGAATGATTGGGCAGAAGTATATGGCTTTTGGCACAAGATAATCACAAGAGGAGAACATCAAGTAAAAATGCTAGAGGATGTGCTCAGCAAAATAGACCGGGAAATAGTAAATATGTTAGATGTTGGGTGCGGTCAGGGTGATGAAGTTAAGGAAGCACTGACAAGAGTGCCGCATGCACAGGTGCAAATCATTGCAAATGACACTTCAGCAGAAGCATTAGTCTGGTATACCGAAAATATATTATCCCTGCGTGCACAAAATAGACCTGCGCGAGTAGGATATGTCCGAGACCGATTAGAGAATCTTCCAAAAAGACCCCTCCTCGCCGGCACATTTGACTTTATTCTCTTCTCACACTGCCTTTACTCTGCAGACATAAATGGCTTGTTCAACAAATATACAAAATTACTGCAAGATGACGGGCAGATGCTGATTTTCCTGGACTCAGAAAAAAGCGGGCTAAAAAAACTGCAGAAACAATTCTGGGATAGAGTTCATGGTGTTTCTTTTGATGAAAACACTGCAGAAACTGTAATAGAAGAATTAAATAAGCAAAATATCTCTTATGATGCGGTTCCTTTTTCTAATTTCATGGATCTTGATAAGCTGCAAAAGATAGATGCAGAAGGAATAACCAAATTACTCCTTCCTTTTGCATTCAGGACACAGGATCTTGACAGGGCTGTTGTGGAAGATGCTGTGGCTTACGTCAAAACACTAGAAAAAGACAGGATGATTGAGAATAGTACTTATGCTATTAAAATAAAAAAGAATTAGAAAAAAAATTAAAGAGTTTCTATGCCCAACTCCTCATTGAAATGCTTTGCTTGAGGAGAGGACTGGGTTGGGTCTGCTTTTCCAAGTATCCATGGTGACTGGACGCCTGTGACTATTGTCATAACCAAAAGCTTTCCTTTCATGTCTTCTGAGACTCTAGCTCCCCAGATAACATTAGCGTCATCATCCATACTGTCAGTGACCATTTCTCCTGCCCTGTTTATCTCATCCAAAGTTAAGTCAGGACCTCCGCATATCTGAATCAAAGCTCCTGTTGCACCTTTGTAACTAATGTCTAAAAGCGGGTTGCTCAATGCGCCTTTAACAGCCTCTTCAACCCTGTTATTTGTGTCAGAGCTGCCAACACCAATAGCTGCAACTCCTCCATTTGTCATGATAGCCTTAACGTCTGCATAATCCAAGTTAACCAAGCTTGGAACTGCAATTGTCTCAACAATTCCCTTGATCATTGTTGAAATCAGCTCATTTGCCACTGCAAATGCCTGTTGTACTGGCAAGTTACCCGCAATGCATACAAGCCTGTTGTTGTCAATCACAATAACTGTGTCACAAACCTCTCTTAACTGCTGCAATCCAAATTCAGCTTTATCAATCCTGGCTCTCTCAATATTAAACGGCATTGTTACTGTACCAATAACAATTGCGCCCATCTCTTTTGCTACTGAAGCAATAACTGGTGCTGCACCTGTACCTGTTCCGCCTCCTTGTCCTGCACAGACAAAAACCATGTCTGTAGCTCTCAGAGACTCCTTAATCTGCAGCATGCTTTCCTGAGCAGCTTCTGCTCCTCGCTGTGGATATCCTCCACAACCCAGTCCACGTGTTAAATCGCGACCTATCAAGAATTTTCGGTCTGCTGAAGAAATATCAATATGCTGCTTGTCTGTATTCACAGCGACTATTTCTGCACCGCGAATACCTTTTTTATACAGCCAAGAAACCATGTTGTTACCAGCACCACCGACGCCAATAACCTTAATATTTGCCTGTCCAAAGTCAGCCTCCTGCTGGGCTGGTTCCTGCGCCATTGCGCTTTTCACAATAAAATCCATTTTCACTCAAAACCTCCTCTTTAGTCTTTGATTATTTTTATGAAAGGGAAAGGCTCTCCAGGGTTTGTGGGTTTGGGGGGGGGTGGTCTCATAGAGAAACAGTGGAGAGCCTTTGATGATCATGACCGTTTCTCAATCTTAGTATCCTAATATCATATTTTTGTATACTGATATAAACAATTATCAACTCATATATAAATGTTTCTATAGATTTATATACTTCTGACTATATGTCGGGATTTTCTATGACAGTATAGAAATCACAACATTTATATAGGAAATATTATTCTCTGTGAAATTAGGGGAGTGGTATAGAGAAAGGTGCGAGAGAATGGTAATTTTATTTGACAGGTTTAATTTATCGTCGGACATCTTTGAAATAATCTTTTCTACAGAACAGCAAGTGATTGTAGCAAAAGAGCTGATAAAATTTATCGTCGAGAATAACGGCGAGATATCAAAAACACAGATGAGTTATTTTGCAACGCAATTACATGATGGCAAGTATGAAACTGTTTTAGACTCTGGGATGCACAAAGGCAAGAAAGCAAAACTGAGTTATAACAAAAGACAATTCTACGACAGAATATTGACACCAATGAAATCAATGGGCTTGATTGATTATGATTTATATAAGAAAACATACAAGATATCGACTAAATTCTCTAATGATTTAATGAAAGTAGGCCTTATGTGGAAAGAAAGATTAAGAAAACTAGGAGTTAAGATTTAATCCATTCCTGCCCTTACACTCACGTTTCTGATTTCAGACCTTACTTTCCTGATCAAACTATCTTTTTTTCCTGCGTTTAAATACGCGCTGTCACCACGCTCCATTCTTAAAGCTGCGTCATAAAATTCCTTGACTTCCTGACCGCTAAATGTCTGTACATGCTGTGTTTCTACAAACACTCTCAACAAATACAGCGGAGTGCTTGAATTGCGTGATTTTGCCTTGCTAAGGCTGAGCATGACATTGCCTCCCAGGTCCATGCGAAAATTATACTGGTAAATACCAATCCTGTCCTTCTGCCTGCTGCTGCCATACCAGCGCCCTTTGCTTGCAACATCCTGCACTTCTTCAAAATCCAATTCCATTTTATTACTACCCCCTATACAAGCAAAAAATAAAAAGAAATATTTAAAGCTTACCCTAAAGCTTAGTTATAACTTCTACTTTATCTGTAATCAATAACGTATGCTCTGCCTGAGAAACCATTCCCTTGTTTTTCTCGACTAAAGGAGGGAATTGCTTGATGATGTCATTTTTTAACAATTCTCTTAAAGCAAAATTAGTCTTGCCTAAGCCAAACTTTCTTGAAAGCCATCTTGTAGTGAAAGGAAGAGTCTTGTAGTTTTCACCAACAAATTTAAGAATTTCCCTAGCAAAAGGACTTCGAACAGGCTTTGGATTAGTTAACATGAAAATATTTGCACGCTCTGACTCATAAATCATACCTGCACCATTTGTTGCAAAAGGCTCAATAGCAATGCACATGTTAGGTTCAATTTCAGTATCATTGCCATTATCAAAATTAGGAACAGAAGGCTCTGTATGAATATCATAATAATCCAGGCCATGACCGCTAAGATTCTTTACAGGAGAAAAGCCATGACTGGATATTGTCTCCTGAATTGTCTTGCCAATCTCCCTTAATTCAGTGCCAATCTGCACAATCTTTATTGCATTGTTTAATGCTTCCCTAGAAGCCTTGACTAAATCAGAATACTTGCCGCTCAAATCAACTGTCAAAGCATTATCACCAATAGCACCATCAACACAAGCGCCTACATCCAAGCAGGCAATTTGATTCTCGAATATTGTTTCATCATCTGGATCTGCACAATAATGCGCAGCAATGTGGTTGCAGCTGATTTGAACAGGAAAAGCAGGAATCGCACCCAAATCTTTTATCTTTTTCTCGACTAAATCAGATACTTCTAGTAAAGAAGCGCCTTTCTTTATCAAAGAACCGCCATATTCCAAAGCTTCTGCTGAAATCTTGCCAGCCTTTTTCCACTTTTCAATATCTTCTTTTGTAAGCTCTTCTGAATCTTCTTCCATAGAGACTGAGATTATTAAGGGGTTTATATTTGTTTGGGTAAAATTTTGTAGATCATATAGAGATAGCAAAATTTTACGAACTTAACTTTTGCTCAGAACCAAACTTAAGAGCCACAAAAGTTAAGTTTGCATAATCTTTAAATAATCAAGAGGATTAAGGTGTTTTATGGGGGAGGAATATAAAACAGATATTGAAAAAGAACTAGAGCTTGTATTAGAAGCAAAAGGATATTTCTGCTTAAATCCAGATAAACAGACTCTCGGAAATATGGCTTTGGCTGATGAAGAAGAATTGCCAGATTTTGATGAATATGCACAGTTGCAAGAATCAGAATTTCTTCCAGATGATGTAAAATCATTTCTTCAGCCAATAGCAGATGAAAAAATGAAAAAGCGTAGTGAAATGCAGAAGGAAAAAAGTTCTGTTGGCGGCATGTTGGGGAGAATGGAATTTATTATGAATAATTTAATTGATTTTGCTTGGTCAAACACCGGTGATGACGTGCTTGTAAAGCAAAAAGACTGGGCCAGAAACTAGAGAAAGTCTACAAAGAGCTAGGATACGAAATAATAAAGATACCAGCAGGCACAGTAGAAGAAAGGCTGGAAAAAATACTAAAAGAAATATAAGAAAAAGTAAGAGCAAGATAAAACAAGCTGTTTTCTTTCTGGCAATAGAGATTCTAGAACTTCAGAAAATTTATGACCTTGCTGACATCGTTTGACGGGATTATGAACAGTGTGTCAATCCAGCAGGAAAAGAACTCAACAATATTCACGCCATTCTCAGCAAACAACGCAGTAAGATAAGACAAGACACCGACAGTAGTCTCAATATCCTTTGGTGATTTCAAGTCAACCATTGCAAGCCCTGTATTTTTCTTAGCAATCTTGAGCTTGAACTTCTTATCGATTATACCTGCATAGCGCTCCTGGGTTATCAGAGTATAGCTTCTTGATCCCTCCAACAAGTAAAAAGTACCGTTCTCATGCTTGACCTGCTTCTGCACCTGCTCTACAATATCAAAATTTATGTTCTTCTCAAGGATAAATACAACAATCTTATTCTTTATCTCTAATTCAGACTTAGAGAGCAAACTCTCTATCTTCTTCTCATGCCCTGCCTCTTTCTTTAATTTATCATGAAACCTTCTTGCAGCTATCAAGATAGCCTCTTTAGAGGTCTTTTTCTCGATGTTCAGGTCCTTTGCAACAAGCCTTGCCAAAGAAGAGTAATTGATCAGGCCTTTCTTCAGGCAGCTCTTTATGCAAGGATGCTCCTTGATATAATCGACTGTCAATTCAGTGGTTGATTTCTTCATATAAGCAGATAATACCCCTTCCTTTATAAAATTTACTGTTATGTTCTAAATGGAACAATATTGTTTATTTTGTTCTATGTTGGTCGCTAAATATTAATTTTTCTTGGACATAAGACAATTCATCAAATATCAGAGGAGGATAAAAAAATGATGCCATATAATGAACATTGGAGATCTGAAACAAAATGCTGTGTTGATTCAGAAATCAATGACAGCATAATACTACTAAAAGACCTAACAGTGGTACACAAATATGAAAAAACATATGATCATGGCGGCAGAAAAGGCCCCTTATCTGTGATAGAGGGACCGTTTGAATCAAAACAAACCTTTGCAGGACATATTGGGACTGCAACAGCTTGCTTTGATCTTTACAGCAAAAAAGGCAAGATAGAAATTTCACCAAAATATTTTATCAACATAAGCCCTCTTTTTGATAAGTACCTGCAAGAACATCCTGCATTCAAAAGCATATCCTGCCATTCAGACAGTCTAGGAGCAGGTTATTGCATGAAAAATGCAGTGAATTTAATATATCCTTGTCTGCTCAAAAGCCTTAATCTTGAAAATCTGGATAAGGATGCATGTATTCAACAAAACAAAGATATAGTAAAAACTGCAGTTTCCTATAAGGGTGGATTGAAAATATTGCCTCCTTCTGCTTTGGAATCCTGCGACTACAAAATTGATAACAAATATCTTGCAATAAGCAAAAACTATGTCCTTGGAGAGCTAGAAAAAAGTGTGATTAAAGAACTGATAAAGGACTTGTTCATATAAGATGATCACATCATTCCCATATTTTCCTTGACCTGCTCCAGCTGCTCCTTTACTGAAACAAACTCATTCCTGCGCAGGTCAATCTCATTCTCAAAAGCATACATCTTGTCAAGCGCGCCTTTAGTGTCAAGAATATCCTTGTCAACTGCCTTGGCAGCAGCAGCATCTGTCTTGTCAATATTTTCCTTTATCTTGTCAATCAACCCAAGAATCTCATCAACAGCAGCAATAGCAGGGTCAAGCTTGTCAACCTCCTTGCGCTTAAGCGCCTCCATCAAAGGCCTGGAATCCTCAAGCTTCTTCAGCAAGTCTGCCATAAGAACAAGAGTGCTGAACTCTGCCTCAAGAAAACCTGAATCACTCCTGACACGGCTGATAACTTCAGGATCCTCCCCTCTTTCCTCTGCCTTGCTTACCCATGCATTAATCTTCTCAAGAGAGGCATTTGCAGATATAACCCTGTGCTTAAAACCATCAAAATTCTGCACACTCGCAAGGCCCTCAAGCTGGCTGAGCTCGCCTGCCATGTTCTCCATCTCCAGAAGAACCTGGTCAAGCTCATTCTCCTGCAAAGTGCATCCAACCAGCAAAACAAGAGCCAAAACAAAAAATAATTTTTTCATGAAAGAAGGTATATGCTGTCAATATAAAAAAGTTCTGATTAAAGCAAGCTTTTTAAGGCAATAGTATTTATGCAGGAAACATGGGATTATTTGAGCAGATAGACAGATACAAGAAAGCAACCCCTACAGAACAGAGAGAGATGCTTGGGGAAAGACTGCAAAAAAAAGAGTATGCACAGCTATGCGCTTTCTACAGTTATGGAGTTGCTCATCCTGACGGAACACTAGACGCAACACCATTCACAGAGCTTGCTGAAAAAGACCCTGCATTTAAAATATATTTTCAGAGATTTGTGCACTTTACTGAAGTCAATAGAGAACGCCAGGACAACATCCTTAACATGATGCGTGAGCAAAAGAGATACAAAGAGATAGCAGAGATTTATGAAGCGTGCACTGCAGGAGGGATGGAGATGGGCTTCTACGCAATGTTCCAGATGATGGGCAGGGAGGACAAAGCATTTGGCAAGTTTTGGGAAGAATACACCAGCCAGGACCATAAAAAATTTGATTTAACCTTTCTCGAAAATCATCTTGAGAGTATAGTTGAAGCTGCACAGGCAATAATAGACGGTGAAATAGAAAGTGCAGAATCACAATGGCCAAGAGTGTACTCAATCTGCAAAAAGATGCACAGCCTCACAAGAGACATAGATTATCCTTACAGAGAAAGACTTCTTTCGTATGTGCAGGGAAAAACAGGCGCTGAAGAGCTTCCAGAAGCTGCAAAAGAATTCATCAATTCAGGCGTGGCAGAGTTTCTTCAGGCATTTGAGGGAGAGGACGAGCATTTTGAGGGCTTTGCAGACTGGGAGCAAAGAGAAGTTGAAGGAAGAAAAGCATTAGATGACTTCTTTGGAGTTTGATTTTATTCTTCAAAAATACCTTCTGCGTCTTGTTTTGCAAGACTAACAAACTGGTATTCTGGAATACTGTCCCTTATTGCTTCAGCATGCGCCACCCCAATAATAACTAAGTCTGGCTTATGTCTTTGAATCCTGCTAAGCATGTGTTTTTCTCTTTCAGCATTTGCTTCATTATACATCCTAGTAATCTCTTCTTGCGAAAGATTCTTGTCAAGAAGTTTTAATGCTCGCACTGCTGTTTTTTTGCTCTCTTCAAAATTGCGAATTTGTTGTGGTTTAAGTGCAATCCTTTGTTTTAACTCGTCTGTCGTGTATTGCACCACAAACTCAAGATTTTCCCTACATAATGTGCCTTCAAGAACTGTTATGGCTGCATTTATAACAGCATATCTGTCGTGAGCAAGCTGGTGCTCCAAAGGGACTGCTCTCGCCCCTCTTGCAATTGTATAATCGTGCAGCCTGTCAAAAAATGGGCCGCAGTCTCTTAGTTCTGAATCTTTGTTAGTAATCTCTAGCCCGATTGTAGCTGCATTTGTATCGTTTATTAAATCTAGAACCTGCCGCATCTCGTCTCTATTTGAATCGTCATGCAGAACTCCCACTAATGTTTTTGTTGACATTTTGATCTAAAGAAATCTAACAACAAATTCAATGATTTGTATAATGATATTGATGGATGACATTTTTGTCTCTTTTTATTAAAAGAAAAAAATAAAAATTTTAGTAGATGAAAGCAATAGCTTTCCTCTGAATCTGTTCAAACCTGATTCTTCCAGGGTCTGGAACTGGATTATTGTCACCTTGGAAAATAGCGTACCAGCCATTTTCGTCCTGGCCAATTTCCTTGACTCTGTGGATTATGTTTCCATAATCAGACTTGTAGGAAACAATGTCGCCAACCCTGACATCTGCTGTGCTCTTAGGAACTATCTCAATGGCGTTGTGCTGTGCGTCAAACACAGGGTCCATGGAGTTTGTGTCAGCAAAAGCTGCCAAAATCGGGCTCTGAACATCTATAATAACCTTGTCTGGATAGACGTGAATCTGGTATTCTTTAATATAGTCACCAGGAGAGTCTCTCTCTGGAATAACTTCTGGGAACTTACTGTATTCTGGACCAAATACACTAAAGTCTATGCCTTGAAGTTCTGACATACTAATCTCTCTATAATCTGGGACTGTCTGCGGCTCTGGTTCTGGACAAACAGGAACCGTTGGGCAAACAGGCTCATTATCTTCGTCAATCTGCGGTGTATTGTCTACAGGTGTCTCATCAACTGTAACATCTGCAAGTGATGCACTATCTCCTGGAACAGGAACCGGAACATTGTCCTGCACAGGTGCAGTAAAGTTAGCTCCAATTGCACCGGCTGCTGCGCCGAGAGCAAAAACAACCATCAACATCACTGCAACCAATTTTTTTGTTATCTTCATTTTGTTGTTACCCCCAAGTTGTCACTGTTATTGCTAAATATGTATCTTCTAGTATATAAATGTTTTGGTTTTTGTCACTAGGGAATGATAAAATAGTGTTTTAGACGATAAGCTTAATTTTTAGAATATGTAAAATAATTATTTGGATTATTGTTTTCAATATGCAAAATAATATTGTTCAATATGTATGATATAGTGTCCTTAAAAAACAAGAACCTATAAATAGCAAGAGTAATTATGCAAGACTTGGTGGGGGAACAATGAACATATCCAATATTCTAATGATAGGCTTCTTGATAGCACTAAGTCTTACAATCCTGATCTTCAGGAAAAAGTTTGTTTTCCACAGCTTTGGAAAAATAATATACTTTGGCATGTACAAGACAAAAGTAGGGCTAAAGCTGATGGACAAATGGTCAAGTAAATACCCAAGAATATTGACGAGATTATGCTATCTAGCAATCGGAATCGGCTTCATAGGAATGGTTGTCGTGGTATTTGACTTGATAAAATCAGGGTATCAAATACTTACAGGAACAAGCACATTATCAGTTGGATTGGTGCTTCCTGTTGAAGCTAAAGGAGTGTTTTATGTTCCTTTCTTGTATTGGATAATCGCAATTGCGGTCATCGTCGTGATACACGAGTTTTCACACGGCTTGATAGCAAGATTGCATAAGATAAAAGTGCGAAGCTCAGGGGTCGCATTCTTAGGAGTGATTATTCCTCTTATTCCAGCTGCATTTGTAGAACCAGACGAAAAACAACTAAGAAAAGCATCACGATTCAAGCAATTAAGCGTGTATGCAGCAGGACCATTTGCAAACATAGTCTTTGGATTTGCCTGCCTAGGATTATTTTTACTTGTGCTGAATCCATTAACAGCATCCATATACGATTATGAAGGGGTGCAGGTAAAAGACTTCATGGGAGTAGAGAGCCCTGCAGAAATCAGCGGCATGGCAGCAGGAGAAATCATAACACAAATAAATGACCAAGAGATAAAAAACACAGAGGACTTTCTTGCATCAATAGAAGGAGCAAAGCCAGGCGAAGTGGCAGAGATAAAAACAAGAGAAAATTCATATTCTGTCCTGCTTGAACAAGACCCTGCAGAAAAAGACGCATTTCTTGGGGTGTGGGTAGAGACAGAAAAAACAATGAAAAAAGAAAACCTGTTCTCTTATTTTATTGTGTGGGTAACTGACTTGTTTTACTGGCTGTTCTTATTGAACTTAGGAGTCGGCTTGTTCAATCTCGTGCCAATCGGGCCAATAGACGGAGGCAGAATGCTCCAGACAGTTCTTGAAAAAGTAATGCACAGCAAGCACGCAACAAGAGTATGGCACACTGTAAGTGCTGTTGTGTTAGTAATAATCTTAAGTAATGTGATTTATGCTTTTGTAGCATGAATTCTGTTTCACAACATTTATATAACAGTTATTTCTATTCCCTAGTAACTTACTAGAGAAAGGTGATTTAAGACGAGACTTTCAACAAAATCAGAATATGCCTGCCTTGCGCTGGTCGACCTGTCAAAGCAGTATGACAAAGGGCTGGTCAAGATCGAGGAGATAGCAAAAAGGCAGCACATACCAAAGAAATATCTTGAACAAATACTGCTTCTGCTGAAAACATCAGGGTATCTAAAGAGCAAGAGAGGATCAGAAGGAGGGTACAGGCTATCAAAGCATCCTGCAAAAATATCTGTTGCAGAGATTGTACGGCTGATGGACGGCGCGCTTGCTCCTGTAGAATCTGTGAGCAAATACTTTTACGAGCCGACACCAATATCAAAGAACAAGCAGCTGATAAGAGTCTTCAAGGAAATAAGGGATTACATATCAAAAAAGCTGGAGAACACTACATTTGCAGACCTGATAAAGAAATAATATTTTTTTTGTCATTATTTGTATAGTAAAACCATAGAGAAAGTATATAATATAGAGGTGAAAAATCATGGCAATATTTGAACTAGCGTTAGCTACAGGAATAATAGTGGCAATACTTGCATTTTTCGGGGAATTCATAGACTCGACACTAGGCATGGGATATGGAACAACACTCACTCCAGTGCTTATGATATTTGGGTTTGAACCATTGCAGATAGTTCCTGCAGTGCTTCTATCTGAACTGATAACAGGATTATTAGCAGGCTTCACGCATCATTCCCTGGGCAATGTCAATTTCAGGCCAAAGACAATGAACATATTCAGGATAATAACAGGACTGAGAATATATGGAATACAAGAATCCTGGAAGATAGGAATACCACTTCCATTGAAAGTCGCTCTTTTGCTTGCATTATGCAGCGTCGTAGGAACAGTCGCAGCAGTGCTTATTGCAGTAAACATACCAAAGTTCTATCTGTCACTCTATATCGGGATGCTAATACTTGTGATAGGAGTAGTGATATTAGCAACAATGCACAAGCACTATGGATTTTCCTGGAAAAAAATTACTGCCCTCGGCACGATAGCTGCCTTTAACAAAGGCATGAGCGGAGGCGGGTATGGACCAGTTGTTACAGGAGGACAGTTATTATCAGGAGTAGACGGCAAGAACGCAATAGGAATAACCTCACTTGCAGAAGGGCTGACTTGTGTCGTAGGCGTGATCGTGTTTTTCATAACAGGAGGGGCTGCTGACTGGAAACTAGCGCCTTACCTGATAATCGGAGCAGTATTATCT
>Ga0180432_10001712_pt1 | contig 34228 bp, 36 predicted proteins | sample SS_ome_10_FD_132414 | JGI IMG/M metagenome (GOLD analysis project Ga0180432, IMG submission 132414) | Hypersaline lake sediment archaeal communities from the Salton Sea, California, USA - SS_1_MS_2 metaG | ecosystem: Environmental > Aquatic > Non-marine Saline and Alkaline > Hypersaline >... | reverse complement strand
CGCCGTCGTCAATACCGCAACCGTCCGTTACGGTATCGCTCGGCGGAGCGTCCTGGGGATCATCTGCGGGGCCCTTGCTCTGCGCCGGCTCGGAGGCGTCGTCCTCTGATGGCTGCGAGGCTGGCGACACCGGGGCGTCCTCTGGCGGCTCCTCCTCGGTCAGCCCCTTGGGGGTCGGCTCCTTGGAGGGCGTAGAATCGCCTCCTGTGGCCTCCTGACGGGCGACCGCGGCTCGCGGGAACATCTCCTGCGGGTTCGCCCCGGCCTTCATGGCGTTGAAGGCCGACCGGAGTGTGACGAGCTGCGCGGGGACCAGCGCGTCGATGGTGTGACCGAGTCGCGCCTCGAGGTCCTGCTGGCGGACGCCGTAGTGCTCCTCGAACGCGAGGAGCATCTCGCGTACACGGTCCTTGAACGGCAACCCGTCGCCATTCTCCAGGGTGCGCTTTACCCCGTCGACCGCCTCGTCGACGAGGTCCGCGGGGAGCAGCTGCTCGATGCAGGCGCGCATCCGCCGCGCTGCGTTGTTGGCCATCAGCTCGTAGCGGTCACGCTGCTCGGTCACCTCGACGCCGCCCACCGCGCCACGCTTGTCCCGCCGGAACGGGACGACGATCTGTCGTGTCGCGTGTGTGTTGGTGTACATGTCCCACGCGTAGCACTCGACCTTCGCCTCCTTGTCGTTGCGCTCCAGCTCGCGCCACCCAGCACGGATGTGACCGTAGGCCCTGGCGACCTGCTCGATGAGGTCCACACTCGGACCCTCAATAAGTTGCTTTTTTCGATAGTAGGCGTAGAGCCCCCGCTCGGCGAGCCGCTTGCGCTTGGTCATCCGGCGGACCTCGCTCCACACCTGGACCTCGTCCCGGCCGACGCTCCGAGCGACAGAGATGGCGCCGAGAACCTCGGCGACCCCGCGGGCGGCGTTGGCGTCGAGTTGGATCCCGCCGAACGGCTGCGGCGCTGTCGGGCCCATCGCCTGCTGCGGCGCCTGGGCCAGGGTGGTTTCGTCCGTCACCGGGACGTCGTCGTAGCTATCGGCCATCGTTCCCTCCTTGCTCGTCCCTCGGAGCGAGCACCTGTGCGATGACCCGCCGCGACTGGTACGGGCAGGTCGTAAAGAAGCCGCAGTGCTGCGGCGAGCAGATCCACGACCCCGGGTCGGCCGGCGGGAAGATGCCCGCCTTGACCATCCGCGCCATCGTCCTCACGCGCGCCGCGAACGCCGCCCAGTCGTGCTCGTTCCGCTTGGTCGTCAGGAACTTGTCGCCCTGACGGTACTCCTTGGTCTTCGTGCCGACCACCACCTCGAACCGAAACCGCTCCGGCGGCCGGCCGTGCTGCGCCTCGTACAGCTTCGAGTAGACGGTCGGCTGGGCCTCCTTTTCCACGCGCCCAGCGGCCCACGCCTTGCTCGCAGTCTTCAGGTCGATGACCGTGCCGTCCGGCGTGGTGCAGTCGATGTACCCCTGGATCGCAACGCCGTCGGTATCGTCGGGCTCGATGACCAGGTGTTCCTCGACGGTCGCCGGCTGGATCAGCGGGGCGATCTCGGAGTGGTAGACGCGGGCCATCCGTACCGTGCGGTCGAGCCCCTCGCCGAGAACCTTGGCCTTCCGCGTCTGGTCCTCGCGGGTGAGGAATACTCCCCGACGGATGCGGCGATCGTACTCATCTCTCGCCGCGTCCAGCACGTCGCCGACAGGAAGATCGACCCCGGTCGTTACCTTCTGTTTGTGGTTGACCTCCGCGCCCTTGTGAACCCCGCTTCCTGTTGGCGCGGCCACACCAGGAGGCAGGCGCTCGCCGCAGGGGTAGATCCGATACCACTGGTAAGGACACCGCGAGAACGTCCCTACCTGGGACGCGCTGACCATCTCGAGCGTCATCAGCCCTCGCCGTGCTGGAGCATCAGATGGACGACGCGCTGGAGGACGCGCGCATCTTCGTACGGCAGATAGAATACCTGCATCGTACGTCGCTTCGGAGATGAGACGGGGTCGTCCGGATCCTCGGGGAAGACCTGCGCGAGCACCATGCCGGGCTCGTCAACGGCAAAGTCTTCGTTCACCTGCTGCGCGAGGTGTATCATTGCATCGTTCTGCTCGTCTGTCAGCTGGATTGGAATCGGCTTCGTCATCGCGTCGTCTCCTCTAGCTCGCGCGCCCCAGACGCGCCCACTCTTCCTCGGTCAGCGGGCGGGACAGTTCCCCGGCACATGTCCCGAGCGCAAGGGCGAACTGTCGCACAGTCTCGACCGAGAGCCTGGCATGCTGCCTCAGGGCTGCCGAGACCCGCTGTCTCGAGATCCCCATCTCCCGCGCGAGGTCCGTCTGCGTGCGCCCAGTCTCCAGAAGGGCGAGCCGGACCCGCGCCCGGATGGTGGCCGTGTCGCCAGCCGTCGCCATCACGCGTCATCTCCCCTGTAGGCATACGCGATCTTGATATCGCTTTGCGAGTGGAGCGCGCGCATGTAGTCATCGGCGAGCAGCGCCGGGTCGTCGCCGGGCCGCGCCATGCAGCACACCCCGTTGAACGAGAACCGCACACCGACGCCCATGAGCCCGGCCAGGCGAACGGCGTCTCGCGAACAGTCCCTGATGTCTGCCCCGCCGGGCGCCTCTGCCGTGATAGTCAGTATCCCCATACCCTTATCTCTCCTCTCCTGGCTCCCCGAGCGCCAGCGCCAGGGTGAGACGCGCGAACGGCTTTTCGAGGAACGTCTGTACCACGCCATCCTCGATAGCATCTGCGATGCGAGCTGTGCAGGTGCGGCCGGACATCAGGATGCGGCGAGCATCCGGGATGCTGATCTGTGCTTCCTCGAGCACATCCAGACCGGCGTATGGCTCTGGGCAGTCGCAGTCCGAGACGATGGCGTGAACCGTCGTCATCGTCGACACCTGCTCGCAATCGTCACGGAAGAAATCCTCCGCCTCGAACGCGTCGGGAAACTCCAGCACCGTGAACCCGAGCGACTCGATGACCCGCACCATGACCTTGCGGACCATGTCCTGGTCCTCGACGACGATGACGACCGGCCTCACCGCCAGCCCCCGCACTCCTGGATGTCGCACCCGCACCCGGGGCACCGCGACCCCGCGTCGTCGTCGAACACGGCCGCCCCGCAAACCGGGCACTTGCACCAGCTCGCGTCGTACTCGCTCACCCACCTCGGCGTCACGCCGACAACCTCGTAGCTTTCTTCCATGATGACCCTCCTCGTTGTTGCCCAGGTATCGGAACCTACCCCGCTCTAACGACCGTGACGCCGATCGCGCCGACGGCTACCAGTGCTCGGAGACCCCGCCAGGTGCGCACCGGTGCCACGCAAGCCGCGCCTCTCCATCGCCATACCGGCCGCCACGGGGCTATCGAACCGGATGCGCTTCCCGTCGCACAGGTTGACCGCCTCGCAGTAGTCTCCGCCTGCGTCGTACCCCATGCGGACCGTGACGACCTTCGGCGCCTCGTCGCTGCCCCACCACTCCGCGAATGTCTTGCACAGCATGTGATCCTCCTCGTTGCAACCCTGTGCGCTATTATACGCGCCCGGTATCCCGTGTCAACATTTTTCTCCAGCCGCAGCTAGAGGTGGTACTCCAAGTCATCGATGAGCGCGCGACACTCATCGGACTGTACGCGCGCCGCGCGCCGCGCCCCAACCGACCGCGAGATGTCGACGACGATGTCCGCGTCGCGACACATCTTCTTCAGCGCATCGATGATTGTCCGCAACCCGCCCGTGCTGACCACGACCTGTATCTCCTCGCTGTCCGCCATCGTATCCTGCTTCGACCTCGAGAATGCCGCCCGCGTGGATCGACTTGTTCGGGTAGGCTTTTCGGCTTCCGCAAAAGCAGCGGGCACCCCGTCTAGCGAATCACGCTCAGCTTCGTGCGATGCCTGCTCGGGTAGCGTGTGATACCGGCGGCACGCCTCGCAGAAGTCATCACCCCTATTCGGATACGGCCTGTCACAGGCGCAGTCGTAGCACGTATCAACGAAGTCCTTGTTGCCACTATCCATCGCACCCTCCTCGTGTTGCCCAGTCCGTCAGCCGCGCCGCCCCGCGTCCGATGACACGGGGCGAGACAGGGGCGGACTAGCCGAGCGCGACCAGCCCGCGCCTGTGGACGAGCGGCGCCTCCGCGTCGCCGGTGAAATAGTCGAAGTCAACCTTCGACTCGTCGAGGACCAGCGCGGTCCCGGCATCGGCCAAGTCCGCCGTGCGGACCCACACGCACCCGTCACGGTGCTCAAGTACGCGAACCCGAAGGCTCGAAGAACGGAAACCAACAAGGCCGGAAGCCAGAGCATACATGATGCTCTCCTTTCTGCCGCTCTCGCGGCTGTTTTCTGCGTCCGTGTTGTGTGTCCGTGTCATGCCTATATAATAACGCGGCCGCTGGGGTTGTCAATAGAAAAAGGTGGCCGATTACTTTTTTCTCGCCGCGCACTCCGGACACCGTTTTCGCAGGAGTCGATCAGCGGTAGTGACGTCGACGGAGGCCTTGCGATGAGCGTCCGGCAGGTACGACCAGTCGGGCTGCTCGAGCGGGCTCTGGTGGTTGTACCCGCGCGCCAGCATCTCGGCGGCCAGTGCGTCGTGACGCGCCTTGTAGGACCGCGGCTCGATCTGGTTGCCGTCGACGCGCCCGGCGATGCTGTAGTGTCGCTCCCAGTCGCGGAGGAACTTGTGCAGCTCGCCGTGCTCGCCGACGAGGTGCTGGCGGCACATCGTCTCGGGTGGGACCATCCACATGCGCATCTCGACCTCCTCGGTGTTGTGTACCCTCGGGCCCCCGTGCCGGAGTCGAACCGGCGTCCCCGGGCGGGGGCGTCCGCCTACGCGGCGACGTCGATCGTGATGACAGGCTCGGCGTCGTCACCGGGGCCGCAGATGGCCTCCAGGTTGTGCAGGCGGCGCCGGCGCCCGTGCATGACGATGACCTGGAAGCGAACGCGGTCGCTAGGCCCCTTGCCACGGCGAGAGCGCATGGTGAAGCGCATCATCGTCATGATGTCCCAGAGGCGGCCCGTGACGTCCTGCCCCATCTCCTCGTCGCGCTTCGACAGCGACACCGTCTGCTCCCACGCGTCGGCAGTCAGTGCGATCGGGTAGCGAAAGCCGGCCTCGCGCGCGAGGTCCGTGGGCATCTCGACCAGGACGCCGTCCTCGATGGCCTGCGCCCTGGAGTAGGTAGAGATGACGTCTGCGTCGGACCAGAAACCGTTTTCGTTGCCCATGCTGTCCTCCTCGTTGTGTTGCCCGTTCATGGTGCTAAGATAGCGCACCCCACGGGCGCTGTCAACACTTTTGCGCTGTTTTTTCATACCCAACAGGCACGTCTGTCTGGGCTCAGCGTCGGGTAACATGTGATAGACGAGCCCCGCGCTAACGGGGCTCGGTGGGATAGGTCGTAGCCGACCAGCGCAGCCGGAGCGCCGACAGGCGCGCCGCGATGGTCAGCGAGGTAGGGCTAGGTGAACAGACACCCGACGGTGACGGTCAGGTCTGCCGCGGTCGGGCCGCCGCCGTTGGCCTCGGTATGGATGACGGTGATCAGGTCACCCGCGACAAAGTCGTCGGCGGTGCCATCGATCGAGGCGGCAACCGCGTTGGTGCCGTCGGTGTTGTCGTGCTGCGTCGCCGCCGTGAGGGCGGATACGCCGCCGATCTGCACGTCGATGTCCACGGTCTGGCCCGCCGCGCACGCGGTGCCGAGCTTGCTGTAGACCGCGGTGATCGTCCCGGCAGCCGGCGCGATGAACGCGTTGATCGTGGTCGGGCCTCCGGCGAGCGCGCCAGCGACCTCCTCGGTGTCGACGAACGGACCCTTGCCGCCGGTGACAGCGGCCGTGTTGGTCGCGACGTCGGCGTGGTCAGACCCGTCGCCAGCGACGTGGGAGTCATTGGTGACGACGTTCGCGTGGTCGGTCCCGTTGGACGCGCGGTGTGTGTCGTTCAGCACGACGTTGGCATGGCTGGTGCCGTCTGCCGTACGGTGCGTGGTGAGTGCGGTTGCCTCGGCGGCGTCCAGGTTCTTGGTGGCAGAAACTCGAAGCATTGTGTTCTCCTTATCGTCCCGGCCCTAGACCAGGTCGCCCTCGAGGTACGCGATCATGGTGCCAGTCGCGCCACCGCCGGTGTCTCCGATTGTCACGGACACGTCGAACGTAGCGTTGCCGGCGATAGCCGGGAATACGCCGGTCAGAGCGACGCGGAACGTCTCCTCCGCGGTATCCAGGCCGGTCAATGGCGCGGCAGCCATCAGCTCGGCACCGCCCGGGGTCGTCCCGAGGGAAACCGTCACGTCGCCGTTGAGGCTGGCGCCGGCGGTACAGTGGAACACCAGGGCGCTCGGCACGAAGGCCTGCCCCGCCGTGCCGGGTAGCGTCCCGGCGTTCGCAGCCGGAGTGACCATGTCGATTCCGGCCACGGCCTCGCGCACCCTGCCGTGCGCGTTATCGGTGGTCGCGGCATGCGCGACCAGGCTGGCCTCGCTAGGACCGGTGAACCACTCGGTTCCCTCGGTCGTAACGCGCAGCGCGCCATCGTTGGTGTCGATGCTCTTTGCAGCGCCGACGTTGTCGATCTCGTCCGCGCCGTCCGGTGTCACTGCGATCGGATAGGTCGTCGCCCCGCTGCCGGCGTCGATAACCGTGATCGAGCGCCCCTTGCGTGCGGCGGTCAGTGCGGGCAGGTTGACCACAGACGGGCCAGCGATGGTTGCGGTGTCGACCAGCACGGTGTGCACACCCTCGGCGACGGTGTACGGAGTAGATGAGACAGATACGATCCCGGTCTCCTGCCCATCGCCGTCCTGCCACGCGGACTCGGACCATGTGATGAAGCTCTTGGCCAGAAAGTTCTCGCCCGTGTTTGTCTTGGTAGCGTCGTTGTCGATGACATCTGCCGTGACCAGGTAGGTGTCACCTTCGTCCGGCGATGCCGGGAAATCGGCCGCTGCGGCGATCGTCCCCACGTAGTTGAACGGGTTGGACGCCCCGGCGAGCGCCGTGGTGTTCGCGTTGACCTGTGTGATCAGCGCGTTGATGTGGGCGAGGTGGCCGCCCGTGTACTGGCCGTGCTGGGCAGACAGGCAGGTACCTGACGTCTCCAGTTCGGTGAGCAGGTCGATGGTTGCCATGTGCTTCTTCTCCTTGTGGTTGACGCGTCAACCGCCCCCGGTCTGCCCCAGCGTAGCACGCGCGCTCGCGCATGGTAACCACCCTGTGACGCGGGAGGTAACTCTCCTGCGCAGGAGAACTCTACTGCGCAGGAGCGTCTGGCGCCGCCACTTGTGGCGGTTGGCTCTGCTGAACCGGCGGTGGACCGGCCCACCCGTATGTGCCGGCAATCGTAGCCACGCCGCCTGCGAGGGCGACGCCGACGTAGAACGCGACCTTGGCTAGGGTAGTATTGTACCAGGAGACACCCTTGGCCCTGGGCTTCGTAGTCCTCTCGCTGCGGACGCGGGCCGTTTGCTCTCCCTGGTCGCGGGCCTCGTCGATACGATCGCGCTCGGATAGGCACTCTGTAACGTGGCGCCGCAGGCGGTCGTCGATGCGTTCGTCGGCCCTATCCAAGTCCTCGTGGAACGTCCGGACCTGGAGCTTCAGTTCGCTCAGCTCGTTCCCGTGCCCAGCCATCCGCCCCTCGATCTGCCCAAGGTCGCGCGAGAATGTCGATGAGAGCGTCGAGACGCGGTCCTGGACGTCGCCGATCTGCTTGTCGAACCGTGCCGAGACACCGTCGAGGCGCTCGAGGATGATCAAGGTGTCTTCGTGCACGGGTGTCCTCTCGCCCCTAGTCGCGGTGCGCCAATGCCCCGAAGCGCTGAATGTTGGCCCCTTGGTTTGACAGGATGGCGCAGACAGAGCCGGCGCAGTAGCAGATGCGCCCGAGCACGCGCGCGCCGTTGGTGGCGTTAGCGGTATGCCCGCGCCGCAGGTAGTGCCGTACGTCGTTCGTATCGCTGACCTGTACCGTCACGAGCAGGTCTGCCGCGGTCGGCCCGCCGCCGTTGGCCTCGGTATAGACGATAGTCACTACGTCGCCAGACGCAACGTAGCGAGCCGCAGCGAGCGTCCCCGTCTGCGTAGTCGTACCAGAGCCGCTGTTGTGCTGGATGGCCGCCGACAGACACGTAACGCCGTTAATGCGCACATCCACGTCTACGGTCTGGCCAGCTGCGCACCCGGTGCCTACGCTGGAAACCACCTTGGAGACCTCGCCGCGCTCTGTCGCGATAAACGAACGGATGGTCGTCGGTCCACCGATGAGCGCCCCGTCCTCGCGGGTACTGTGTGCGACGTTCTCGATGCTGTCGTCGTTGGTGCGCCAGTCTCCGTCGGCGGCATGCGCGACGAGGAAGTCTCGATTCGTCTGTCCCGTCCCCAGTACGCCCGTGTCGGCCTGCGTGCGCGTCCACACCTGGACGCCGTCTGTGGTCACGAACGCGTAGTTCGTCGCTGCGGCCCCGGTGGTCGCCCACTGGAGCAGGAACGCCTCGGACTGGTTCGGCGCACCAACGCCGTTGTATATTTCCTGGCTGTATGTGTATACGTTTCCGCCGGCATCGACGAAGTGGGTGTGGGGCCCCGAGCAGCACGCGTCGAAGATCTTGAGTGCGCCAGTTAGTTCGGTCGTCGCCGGCCCGGTCGCGGGCACGCCGACGGTCACCGGGTCTGCGGCCACGATACCAGCGACAGACCCAGCGGTGTCCCAGGTAGTGCAGAAAATGCGCGTGCCATCCGAGCACAGGCCGCCAGTGCAGGTCTGCGTTGCGAGCCCACCTGCCTCGTTGCCCACGCCGCTGGTAACGCCACCAGCGGCCTTGTCGAGGACGCGGATGGGCGTGCCATTAAAGGCCGGCCCCGGTGTGACCAGAGCGATGTAGGTGGCGTCGACGTTGCAGATACGGCAGTAGATGTAGTCCGCTGCGCCGCCGCCAGACTGGCACGCTGCGCCAGCGATGGCTGTCTTCCAGACGTAGGCACCGGTCCATGGGGATTGCTGCGTGTCGTACTTGTAGACGTTCGTGTTGGCGCCCGCGCCGCCGTCGTCGGCGAGGACGTAGACGTACCGACCGTCTGTACATACGGCGACAGGCACATCGAGCGCGTCCATCGTGATCGCAAGGCGCTGCATCGCCGACGTGCTCCACACGGTCACGCGTCCGTAATAGAGATGCTGGCTCCCCGTAGAGACAGCCCAGACGACCGGCTCGTTGAGCGCAGCATACCATCCGGCGCACAGATCGCTAAACGTCTGCCCGCCGTACGCCATGCGCGTCGCAGCCGCGTTCCACGGTAGGTTCCACGAGTTGTAGCCCGACGACCATCCGTCGCCGAACTGGAGCCCCGGGTGCTCGGCATCGATGTCCATGTTCGGCGGCAGGCTGCCGCCGTTGAGGGTCTTCGCCGTCCACGAGCCAGATACCAACTCGTTGGCCGTGAGGTTCGCCATATCTTCGATGGCCTGGTCGAGGTAGTCGGCAGTCTCGCGCAACTGGTCGGATACCGATCCGCGCGTCAGATCGGAGTTGCCGTTCAGCGTGGCGTAGGCGTCCGACCCAACCTTGTCCGCACCCCACTCACCAGATGCGCCGGCGTTGTCATCGGCCAGGTCGTCGACGATCTCGTCGATGGCGGCAGCAACATCGGTCGACGCGAGTGCCGTCGCGTCGTGCCAGGCCGTGCCGGTCGCAAAGGTGATCGCCCCTCCGGCGTGTTGGTAGGCGACGTCGCTGACGTGGAGGTCGACGATGGCGTAGAGCTGCTTCGCAAGCTCCCCCGGGTTGCCGTAGGCGTAGTCAGGTAGCGTGGTCGCTGCGGATCGCAGATTGTCCTGGCGACGTGCATATCCGATGTCCGCCGTCAGGATCGTCATCGTGTTGTCGATCTCGATGTCCGCGAGGAGGACCGCGCCGGAGATGAGCGCCGGCTTGGTGATTGGGTTAGCCAGCAGGTCTGCCGCCCCCTGGCGGACAAATAGCTCGATATCCTCGTACTGCTGTGTGTAGACCGACAGGCCGTTGTCGTCTGTGGCCGCGTCCTCGAGGCGCCGCGTAAACCGTGCGAACAGCGAGACGTACCTGTGGTTGCCGGCTCCGGGGTCCGTCTGGACTCCGTATTCGTCGACAGAGCAGTCGACGTTCGTCGCACCCGCCAGTGACAGGCGGAGCCCGTCGACGTCCTCGTGCGCCACGCCGGCGGACACGTCGACGGTATCGTCGCCTGCTCCGTGCTGCGTGACCGCCATCCCCGAGTTGATCCCATCCAGCGCGAGATCCAGGATGATGCGGCCGTCGGCCGTCTCGGCGCGCTCGAACTCAGTATCGAGGTCGGCCTCGCTGACGTACTCCCCGAAATACCAGTTGCGTCGGTCCATCGTCGTCTCCTACGGGCCCAGCACCGTCGTGGTGCCGAGCTTGCTCCATCCCAGGTGCCAGCCGTCCGGGTGGACCGTAACGGCCGCAGGCGGACGGATAGAAATCAGATGGGTATGGGCGGGTTTCAGTTCCTCGGCGATTTGGCGGACCAAGCGCTCCTCCTCTGTGGTCAGGGTAGCACTCGTCTCCAGATCGAAGCAATAACGGGCGCGAGACGCCGACGGCCCCAACTTGCACCCGCCGATGGCAACGGAGGGCTCTGTCCCGAAGTCGAGAACGGCATTCGCGGTGCCCCCGGTGACCTCGATGCGCCCGTCCGGCCCGGGCGTCGTAGAGAATACGCCGGCCCGCGGCGTATCGGCTCCCGCCTGGGCGGCGCCGGGCCAGGTCATGATGCCAACGAGGGTCCCGCCGGTCACCTGGATCGTCGCGGTCGCACCGGTCAGGTCGGTCGCGATTGTTATACTGCCACCGGACGCCGACGCCGAAGCGCCGACGAGGTGGTCGTTCAGCCAGTCGGCGATTTCGTCAGCAGTAACCGAGCCGGACGCCGCGTAGTCGGACGCCGACAGGGTCAACGTCTGAGCCGCCGCGCCGTTGACAGACAGCTGGAGGTCGTCTCCCGCCGTCGCCGCGAACGGCTCGGTCCCTGTGCACGTCACCTCGGCCGGCACGCCGCCGCGATGGACGTAACCCTCGGCGTCCGTCAGATCGGCAGTAAGACGCGCGGCCACCTCCTCCGCCGTCCCCGCGGTGGGCGACAAGAAGTCCGACGGCTGGAATGTGACCGTCTGGGCGCCGCCTCCGTCGACCTCCACGGTGAGCGTCAGCGGGGCCCCGGTGAAGTCGTAGGTCTCCGCGCTGCCCGCCGTCAGGTAGGCCACCTGCCCGGTGCCCAGCGCGTCGTATCCCAGCTGCCACTGGTCGGACAGGTAGTCGACGACGGACACGGTGATGCCGGTCAGCAGGAAGACGGCCGACTCGATGCCCTCGGCCGTCCCGCGCAGGCGATAGATGGGGACGAGCAGCGTCGTCAGTAGCCGCTGTTGCGCAGCTGTCAGGTCGTACTCGTCGACGTCCCACGGGTTGCCCAAGTCCCACAGCATCAGGGCGATCTGTTCGTCAGTCGCCGTGTCCGGATCGACCTGGTCGAGTGAGTGGTCGATGTCGTACAGTAGCAGGTCGGTCGTTTCCTGGAATACGTTGATGATGCGCCGCAGATCCTGCGTGGTGTCCGCCGCCTGTAGCACCTCGGGGAGCATCTCGTACAGATCCCAGCGCCGGGTCGCAGGCGTATCCGGAGCGTATCCAGAAAAGACCGCCTCGGCCGGGCGGATGAGTAGGTTGCCAGACGCATCGGTCACGACGGAGTCGTCGCAGATAACGCGATACGGGCAGTTCGGCGTCATCTCCCAGTTGACCGTGAGATCGTAGTCCCAGTACCCGTGCCCGTACGGGTGGTGCCCGTATGGCAGGTGGCCGTATCCCGACCCCGTATCGGCGAGCGCCACGGACTCGACAGTCAGCGAGACACCGACGTCCGGATCTACGTTCTCGGTCTGGATCGTGTAGTTGCCGGGGTCGAGGGCAGTGGCCCCCATCTCGTCGTCAAACCGGACACGGACCGTCATCTGGCCGACCGCCTCCGCCGATAGCAGAGACGGGCGCTCGACGTCTACCACGCGGAACGAGTAGACCTCGATGAGGGCGTTTGCGTTGACGACCACTGTGATCTTGACTGTCGCCCGGGACGCGAAGTCGGTCCCGTGCGCAGCCGTCAGATCGAAAAAGGCGTAGGGGTCCGCGCCGCCGTGTGACGCCGTGCTCGAGCCCGGCTGGTTCCAGTCCCCAGTGAACGCCCCGCCCACGTAGACGGGCACCGGTCCCGCGCCCACGTCGGCGTAGACAACCACGCTGTGAGCCCAGCCCACCGCCGGGTTGCCGTCGAGATCGACGACGCGCAGGGACACCGGGGCATCGACAGCAATGTCGTCCTCGTCGGGCTCCGGGGTGCGGAGGATGACGGCAAACTGTCCCGTGACCGCGACGGTCGCGGCGTCGTCGACCAAGAGGGTAGCCAGGAGCTGGTCGACCGTAATCGCCATGGGCTAGTACTCCGTCCGCAGGCGCCGCGCATACCGGACCCACAGCCCGGTGACGCCGACGTCCTGTACGTAGTCGTCGTCTGCGTGCGTCGGATCGCGCCGCAGGTAGAGGTTGGCAAGGTGCCCCTCGGCGACGCTCGCCCAGGTCATGTTCGTCCACGGCGTGACGACGCGGTCGTGCTGCGAGTTCCCGCTCAGGTCCGAGATGCTCACGCCAGACCACGTCGGCGCACCCTGGTTCAGGCTATCTCCGTCTGCGTACGAGCGGATGGCCGCATCGAAGTGTATCCCCTCCGTCGCCGCCGGGGCCACCGCCTCGGTGATAACGAAATCGACAGCGAACTGAAGACCGATGGGAGCGTACCCGAACCACCCGAGCGGAACACCCCACTGGTACACGACGTCCTCGATGGCCGCGCTGTCGAACTTCCGCGCTGTCACCTGACCCCAGCTGATGGTATGGAGTGCCGCTGCGGCGGGCGCCGCAGTGAGCCCGTCCATGGCCCCATCGATCGGAAGGAAGTGCGACTCCATGGCAAACGGGAGCGGCTGTCCGCGCAGATAGACGTGGTATCCGATGCGCATCCCTATCACGATGTCGTTGACCGTCGGAACGTTGCTCCCAGCCGACATGGTAAGAGTCTGGTCCCCCACCGGTCGTGTGGGAACGGTGATGTACAGAAACTCACCATCGGCGCAAGCAACCGTGTTGGCCGAGACGACAACGCGAGACCCGGCGAGCGGGAAGTAGATATGCAGGTCCGCCGTCCACGTGACGTTCCCGCCGGTAGCCGTCACAGACCCGCCGCCGGTGACGTGGATCATCCCGTCCTCGCGTGTCGCACCGAGCCAGTTGTCAATCGCTAGCCATGTCGACTGCGCGGTCGTCCAGTACGGGTCCTGGTTCTCTGCGGGGTAGGTGATGGACAGGAGTGGGGTGCTCGGCATCGGAGTCTCCTAGTACGCCTCGAGGTAGAGGCGGAACGCGACATCGTGCGGGCCGACAACAGGCCCCCACCCGTCGCCGATGTCCGCGTTGCGGACCGGTACGCGGAAGTCGTCCATCGCCCGGGCCTCGGCGGGCGCGATTGTGCGCTCGGCCAGAACTGTAGAGTCAACGAGGATCTGCTGGCGCCACCGGTAGTTGTAGGTCGTGACAGTCCCCGTGCACGCCTGATACGCCGCGAGGACCGTCGGCGCCGCGTGTGCCGTGTTGCTGACGCGTAGCTGGTCGATGTCGCCAGTCAGGTCGGGGTCTGCCACCTGGACCACCGTCCCCACGGACGGCGCCGGCACACTCGCGGGAGGGGCGACCAGAGGATTCCCAACGGCAACACCATCCACGTAGTACACGAGGCGGTTCACCCCGGCGAGGGCTCCGTCGTAGACGAACGCGTAGTGGTGCCATCCTGGGTTTGCCAAGATGACGCCTGCCGGCACGAGGCAGATCGTCGCCCCCGGGAACTCGACCGTTGGCCGCCACTGGTGGCTGCCGACCACGCCGTCCCAGTAGATCTTGAACCCGTTCGCGCCGGATAGGCAGTCAAAAACGACCGGGTCCGACGTGCTGAGCACCTGGGAGTCACAGTCGAAATTCTGCCACCACTCGACAGTCCATGCCGTCAGGGGGTCGGGGTTGAATGCTTGCGGGTCGTTGGCGCCGCGCAGGTACCCGGTCGTGCTGCCCACGGGTATCGTCCGGCACGGCCCCTGCGCAGGGCTGTACGTCTCCGAGCCGACTTCGACGTCGCCGATCGGAACGAGGTCGAGCGCGGTGGAGACCCAGTTGGTCGCGCCGGCGTAGGTGGCACGGTCCATGGGGTAGAACAGGAGCGTGTCGCTCTCGACCTCCATGCGCGCCGGTGTGCTCGCCGTGCCCATGGACACCCCAGCGGATGTCATCGTAGCTGTGACGATATCGACGTCCGTCAGGTCGACGCGCTGCGTTACCTCGGCGTAGTCCCCGTCAGACAGGGCGAGAACCTCGTCGTCGTCGAGCGCACCCAGGACGTACTCGTACCCAAACCCAGACGCGACGCGCCCGGCCCGGCACCCGAGGTCCTGGAGGATGCGATCCGGCATAGCCTACGCGTAGCTCGCGCGGATCGCGTCGAACGCGGCCCCGGCGTTGAGCGCCTCGGACAGAGCGAACCCGAAGCCCCAGTAACCTCCGAGGAGCGGCGCGCTCCCGGTCTCGATCTGGAGGCGGTCGTCGATGACGTCTGACAACCCAGGGATAGCCGCCCACGATGGCGACCCCACGGCGTTCGCCGACAGGTCGGACGCGAACGCCTGTAGCAAAACGTCGCCGTTGGGTTGGACGATGACGTCGAGCCGCACGTGGTGCCAGTCGTCGTCGGCAATCGCGTACTGCGCCGTCGACTGCCCAAGGATGCTCGTCGACCCGGCAGACAGCGTCGTATTGAGCGTTGCCTTGGCCAAGACGATACGATATGGGCTCTCGTCGGACAGGGCGATCATGTACGCCGCGTTGGTCGCCGCCGGCGGCGACCCCTGCGCACACCCGAATAGGTACGGCGTGAACCCAGTGTAGGATGCGAGCGGCAGGCGCTTGATTGCACCGGAGATGCTCCCACCACCGTCGGGGTTGGCCGGCCCAGTCCCGGTTGGCTTGAAGTTGGTATCGTCCACAAACTTCGCGTGCGCACCTGATACCGTCCCGTCGAGGCTATTGTACCCGTAGACAAACGACCCTCCGCCGTTAGGCGGGGTCAGCGCACCGGTTACGCCGAACGCCAGGTCCGCGCTCGTCAGGATGCTGCTTACGTCTCCCCAGTCAGTATCCGCCATCAGTCCCTCCTATGGGTACAACTCGCTCGGCCACCGCGTGTCGACGAAGTCTTCGAAGGGTCCACCGAACCCGCCGCCCCACGCGAAGTCTGTCAGGTCTCCTGGCCCGTACGCGGACTTCCACGCCGCGCCGAACCAAATGTCGATGTAAAACCGCTCGTAATAGATACCAGCCGTCGCGGCCGAATCGAAAAGCATCCCCGCGCCGCTGCCCTCGAATACCTCGATCGTCGCCGCGAGAGGGTCCGTGTCGCTCGAGAAGACAACCCCCGTCCACAGGTCAATCAACAGCCGGTCGTCCGCCGTCCATCCCGCAGGAATCGGAGGCGCAGCGTCGCCCGGGTAGACGACTTCGTTCATCTCGGCACGCGTGCCAAGGTTGTAGAACCCGGCATGAAAACGCAGGTCTTTGCGGTAGTAGTCGTTGTCGACATCGAGAAACACAGCCGCGTTGACGACGCCGCTGGTGTCCGTAACTCCGTCCCAGCCGAACGACATACGCACGTCGGTTCCCTCGGCGTCCAGGTCGAACGCCCACGGCGCAGCCGACCCTCCGAGGGCAGCCGCGAGCACCGCGTTCAGGTGTGCCTCGAGTGCTGCATGCCCGTACGTGCCCGGGGTGAGGACCAACTCGATGACCTGGAGTGACACCCCAGACGCCACGAGCAGTCGCAGTCTCTTGTTGTTGTCCCCGATCTCGTACGTAAACGACCCAGGGGCCGTCGACGGGTCGATATAGTCGCCACGGACTACGCCGTTCAGCTGGCGTGGGGCGCGGAACGCCGCGCCCCACGTGGTCCAGCCCTCGTCGAACCCCTCTGCGTCAAGCGCCAGTTCCGACGCCGGATACTGCTTCCACCACGCGCCGTGCCACAGCGTGGGTGGGGTCGTCGCGCTCGGGTCGGTTACCGTCGGCGAGTCGAGCCAGTTTGCGCCGTTCCACGCCTCGAATCCCTCGAGGACGCTCGCGTAGCTTGGAGACGACGAGGTGAACTGGTACGACGTCGGCGAGGACAGCGCCGCGAGGTATAGATGGACGTCGTCCCAACCGGCCTTGAACTGTTCGACGCCGGACGCTTCATTCGCGATCAGGTGCCCGGACCCGCTGTCGTCGAACCCAAGAGACCACATCTCTGGGTCGTTGAACAAGGCCGCCCCCCCCTGTCCTGAGAACGCCGACGTCTTCCACGGGCCCGGTTCCCCAAGACGGTGCACGGACGATATCGCCACGTCGTCAAACTGGACGTGCTGGTTGGCCGCCGCCCCGGCCTCGACGCCAAACAAGAGTTGCCCGGCCGCCGCGACGAACGTCACGTCGAAAGCCTCCCACTCTGTCGACGCCGCCGTCCCCTGGTAGATTGTCGTCACGCCGTCGACCACCTCGGCGGCGAGGCCGTCCAGCCCGCGCGCCCACCCGGTGATCCGGTACACGCGCCCGCCTGCCATCTGCGGGAACGGCAAGCGCACGGCAAGCGCTCCCGCACCGGCCGTCTTTGTGAGGTCGAGTACCGTCGACCCTCCGCCGCCCGTCCTCGCGCCCGCAACGAGCGTCGCGGTCAATCCTGCCGGGACGACGAGGTGCGCGAGCACACCCGCCTCGAACCCGCCGTCATCCCCTTCGACTGCCGTCGTCGAAAACAAGAGCGTCGCGTTTGCCGTCCCGCCGGTCACCTGGATCGACCCCGTCGGGCCAGCGGTTGCGGTCCACACTATCGGGACGGATCCGCTCGTCGAGTACCCTCCGGAGAGTTGTCCATTGATCGCGTGCATTACTTCGGCGGCGGTCGTCTCCCCGCCGGCGAACGTGACCGTCTGCGCTGTCCCACCGTCGACCGATATCGTTAACGTCGTCCCGGCGCCGAGGGGTGCAACCGGGTACACTGCCGCGCTCGCGACGTACCCCGTCAGCGTGTCGCCCCCGTCGACCGCCGCCCCTCGGTCCTCGAACCCGGGATTCGTGACCGTCATCAGGACACCGCCGCCCCCGTCTCGTCGCGGAGCGTAACCGACCCGAGGGCCGGGAATCTATGCAGGGAAAGGAGTACGTCGTCTGATTGGCTGTTGAGCTTCAACCCGTCGTCACCCGGCGCCAGCTTGCGGAAGCACGCAAGGTCGCGAACGATGTTGTAGACGTCGCTCCATGCCAGCTCGCCAGCCGGGTCTCCGTCCTCGTCCTTGTAGTTGTACCCGAAGTCTACGTATGGGTTCGCCTCGCCCAGCGTCAGCTGGACGCCCTCGACGGTCCGTGTCCGGCTGACGATCGGCTCGAACAGCTCGGAGAGGGCCTGGTCGACGAGCGTCTGGGCCGTCGCCCAGGTGTACCCCTGCGCCAGTGCACCGCGAACCTCGACGTCGACCGTCTGATAAACCGCAGTGAGTACGTCGTACTGGAACGTAATGGTCGGCGGGTAGTTGACGTCGATCTCGTTCATGACCGCAGCGAGCAGCGCCGACGACGCGGTCCCTCCGTTGGTCGGAACGATGTACAGGCGACCGCGGTTCTCGTCGATGTCTGTAGTATCGTCGCTCGTCAGCATGAGCGCGCGGCCGACGCCAGAGACCTGGAGTGCACGCGTCTCGTAGTCCGAGCGGCTGACCGTTCTCGACAGGGCCGTGATGTACGACCGCGCGCGGTCCCGCGCGGCGTTGACCGTCTCGCGTGCCTCGCCGCCGGACGCACCGGATGCATTGGTGGCCGTCAGCGTCACGGCAGTACCGAGGCTCCCGACGAACGTCCCCTCGATTTCCACGAGAGCACCAGCATCAACGTTGCCCGAGACACCTCCGCCGGTCTTATACGCGACAGCGATAGACCCGTCCCACAGTGCGCCGAGCGACCCGTCGCCGCAGCGCGCCCATGCGTGGTCGTTCTGGTCGACGCGAATCGTGAAATGCAGATCAGTCGGGTCCGAGGATAGGTGGTTGTCGACCTCCGACCACGTCCCAGCAGCCGTGGTAATGCCGATGGACCCGTCTAGATACGGCGCGTACCCGAGATACAGTTCCTGGTTCGGCTGTCCGTTGGCGGCGAAGGTTTCCGACCTCGTCTCGGAGTGCTCCCAGGCGACGTCGCCAGAGGATGCCACCCCATCCGAGAGATCGAGCGCGGCCTGCGTCTCGCCGCGTACCGGGCTGTTGACCGCCGATGTCTTCACCACCGTGCCAGCCGCGATCGATAGCGTCTCTCCTGGTGCCAGCGCGGACCTCGACAGCGTTACATCGCAGGTCGCCGCCGACGCACCCTGGAGTTCGAATCCGTACACCTTCCCGAGCGAAATCATGGCCTTGCGCGTTCTGGCGGACCCCCATCGGGTCTCGCGGGCCATGGCGTCGAGGTAGTAGTGGAACGTGTCGCCGACGTGCGCGAACAACTCGCGTAGGATGTTGCCCGGGTTGCCGTTGGCGTCCACGGGGTAGGTCGGGAAGACCGAGAGCCACAGCGACCGTAGACGCGCCTTCAGCGTGTCGTAGTCGCGGGCAGTATAGTCGTTCGGCTGGGGCAGGCTCACCCTACACCTCCGTTACGGTGCTCCGCCCCTCGCCCCGAGTGTATCCCAGGGGGGCGTACGTTGTCACGATGCGGAGCTTGTCGGCAATCTGTTCTGCGGTCGCACCGAGTGGGCGAACGCGTGGTTCGTCGCGAGACAGAACGTCGACGACCCGTTCCCGCGTGATGGCGTTGCGGACGTCGCCTCTGTACTTCCGGTGTAGGAGGCGCATATCCTTGGTCCCGCGCCGCATGTCCCAGCGCAGCTCGCCCTGCTGGATACCGATGAGCAGCGCCACGTCGGCGTCGAGTAGATCGAACCCGCTGGCCTCGGCGAGCCCACCCTTGCCGTCAGTCTGTACGGGCCACGTGAGCCCCTCTCCTATTTGGTCCTTCAGCATCGCTGTTCTCCGAGGGCGAGAGTGATGGCCAGCTGCGGGTCAGGAATGAGCGCCGCCAGCTGACGGAGGAACGCGGCAAGCGCGAGAAGGAACTCGATCAGCGGCTCGAGTACGTCCGGGTCAATCGCGTCCGAGAAGCACGGCACCTCTGGCCCACCAAAGAGGCCGATGAGGATATTGATCAGCAGGATGATGCGGCCGATCCCCTGGAGCGCAGCCGCCATCGAGTCCCCGGCGGTGGCGAGGTTGTCCTGCCGGCACTGGAGGAACCCCGACAACTCCACATCCCCGAGGTCCGCTGCGCGGTCGATGGCGTCGAGCGCTCGCTGGAATTCCGTCTGGAGGTACTGGAAGTCGGCCGCGATTCCCTCGAGCAGCTGCGCGACCGCAATGATCAATGCTTTAACTAATTTCGGGAGCGACAGCTGCGGAATTAGGTTAAGGAGTTGGTTTATCTTATCCACCAGCTCCGGGATGCAATCGAAGATTGCCCCGGGGTCGAGCGACGCGATGGCGTCCGGGACCGCCGTGGCGCACTTGAACAGCGCCAGGACGGTATCCAGCTGGGTGAAGAACGGCTGTAGCGGGGCCAGCGCCGGGCCGAGTTGCGAAAACAGCTGTAGCGGGATGTCGGCCGCACTCGGAATCTTGCCGATCTCGGTGTAGACGTTCGATAGGCAGAAGCCGCCTGGGAAGCAGAGATCGATGTTGTCCGGGATGGCCGGCATGTACTGGCAAACGATACTGGCGGGATCCCACACCATCAGATCACCTTGCTTGTCGGGAAGACGGGGCGATTATCGATCGTCGTCCCGGACCCGCCGGCGACCTGGACGACGCCGTCGCTCTCGAGCGCCAGGCCGGTGACGCCGTGGAGACGAACGGAACAGCCTCCTGTATCCCCGTCTGTGATGATGAACGTCAACTCGGCAACGGTCTGCTCGCTGCTGCCGATCTGCTTGACGACCTGGAAACTCGCGTACTGCTGACCCTCGCGGCGGTCGCGGATGAATCTGAAATTCATGTCGCCGTCGACCATCACGTCGGCGTGCTCGCGCTCCGGGTAGGCCTCGGACTGGTCGGCGTGGTCGTACTCCCACCTCGGCTGGTCCGGATCGCCGTCGACGAACTGGATCAGCACCTTCGCGCCGACGGGCGGCGACTCCTGGCGCCCGCCGCGGTCGCGTCCGCTTCCGCGTGGATAGCACCACGCCATCTCGTCGGACAGACCAGGGATGCGTACCTTGCACCGCCCCAGGATGACTCCGTCACGCGTATTCGGCGCGCCGTCATCCCCCTCGCGCAGGACGACCTCGCCGGAGTACAGACCCCAGATCCTGTCTCCGCGCTCGCGGGCACAGCGAATGCCCTCTGGGTTGTGGACGTCGCTGGTCATATGACTACGTTCCCCTCCAGGTTGCCAGCAGCCGCCTCAAACGCCGCCTGCTCCTCGGCGGTCATCTGCGCCCGCTCCTCGGCGGTCAGCGTGCGCTGGCCTCCCTTGTTCCCAGAGCTGTCGACGTACTCGTACCCGGCGCGCCACTGTCCATTCTCGCGGAGCCAGATACGCCTCTGCTTCAGGTTCGGGTCGTCCGGGTCGAACGTGCCCGGCTCGGCAGCCGCAGTATTCGGACGCCGCCGGACCGGCTTCGCACTGGCCGTGTAGAGCTTGCCCAGCGCGTCTCTGAGGTAGCGACCCTGCTGTCGGTACCCGGGGCCGATGTCGGTGACGACCTCCTCGAGCCACCACGTGCCCGAGTGGGCGTCGGCGAGGTTGACCCACTCGTGTACCTGGCGCGGGCGAATGGTCGGGTCTCCCTGGAGCGGGACCTCCATCGTGTAGCGCCCGAGGGTCCGCTTGCGGTAGATAGACCGGGCCCGGGCGACGCGCTCGTCCTCTGTCGCTACGCCGATGTTGCGCTCGATCGTCTTCGTGACGCGCTTCTCGCGCTTGCTGGAGAGATCGTCTGGGTCACCGACCTCCTCTACCATCCCGAGCGCCACCTCGTCGGTCGCCTCGTTCGGACCGTACTCTGCGCCGAGGAGCTTGTTCTGGTCCGGATCGCGCGACCACACGGTCACCTTGACGAGGTCACGCGACGTGTCGGTCTGGATGTCCGGTCGCCCCGTGACTGCGCCGAACAACGGATCGGTCCCGTATTCCATCCGATGGGACGGGATAGCGGCGAGATCGCGGTCTCGGAAATGGAACCCGTCGGCGTCCATCCAGATGATGTAGCCGTTGCGGTCGGCCAGCTTGTACAGGAATCGCGCGTCGCTGGTCCTCTGTGAGACGGACTCGCGGGAGCCCTTTGTCGGGTCGATGTCGAGGCCGCCGGTGTACCCTCGACGATCAAGCACGTCGCGCACGATAAAGTCATCCGTTTTATTGTGCCACACCCGCTTTACCGGGTCGTCGTCGAGGTCGCCCAGCTCGCCGAACATGACGACCTCGAGCGGGTTATCCCCGCGTGCCTTGCGGACCGTCACACGGTGAGGGACAGACATCTGCCACTCGTACCCGTGCGCGACCTCGAAGGCCTGGCCGACGCGAAACAGCGGGTCGTCGTGGAGCTTCATGTCCTGGTTGTTCAGCCGCAGGACACACTTGTCTACGCCGTGCGCACGCTCGGTGTACTGCATCCCGAGGAATCGGTCGCGGAGGAGTTCCTCAATCGCCGTCCCGGTGGACGGGACGTCCCCTGCGTCGGCGTCGACGAGGGTCATCCAGACGTAGGCCGCCGTCACGCCTCACGCCTCCGTTCCTCCCCCCGGATGAGGAGCGCCTTCGTCCTGCGGCTCGGGGTGACGATCTCTGTCCCCGCCTCGATGGCGAGAGTCGGGTCGATGACCGGCTCGCGGTCGTCAGATGGCTGGAAGTCGAGGATTGCCCACCACTCGTTGCAGGCTAGCTCCTCCGGGTGGTACGCGCGGTCGGCCAGCGCCGGCCAGTGGTCGTCACCCCGGGCAATAACAGACGCGTTGTCGTTCAGGGCACGGAACAGGTACGGCTCGCGCTCGGTGAGGTACGGAATGCCGTCGTCGTCGTAGAGGACGTAGCAGTACCGGTAGCGGCTTGTGCGCTGGAGTTCGGCTACCATCTGAAGTACCCCACCTGGCGAAGCTGGTTGTAGGTCATGCGGACCGGCGGTGCCTCGCGGAATCGGAGGCCACACATGAACCGCCGCAGCCCGCCGATGAGGTCGATGTCGTCATGGTCTGGCTGCGTGAAATTGGTCGCGATGAGGCAGGCCTTCAGCGAAAGACGGCCTGGAAGATCGAGGTGCAACTCAGGCGGCGCACCGCCGAGGAGGCCATCCGGGTACTCCGGCGTCGCAAGGTGGGCGCGGACGAACCGTCGGAACTCCTCCATCTGTTCGATCGCCTGGTCGCGGCCCCATCCGTGTAGGTACTGGAGTACGCCGCGGCGGTACTCGATGTCGAACGACACGCGCTCAGACGCGGTCCCCGAGTACGTGGACACCTCGTGCGAGTGGCCGAAGGGCAACTCGTCCACGTCGCGCCGCTCCGCGCTGTAGGCGATGTTCTTCGGCTCGGTGTGGAACAGCAGTTGCTCGCCGTCCTCGAGCGACGTGAGAGATCCGCGGTACGTTGCGCGGTTCCCAGAAAGGTCTGCGTGCTCAACCATCGTCTACGGCCCCTGCACGGACTGGCCGAGTTCTCCGGCCAGGTCTGAATCGAGTTCGTCGACCACCGCTCTGGACTGCCCGCGCTGGACCGAGTTCCAGTCGATATTGTTTAGGATTTCGATCTTCTGCTTCGATGCGGTCGCCCGCTCCATCCTGTCGATGGCCCGCCCGAACTCACCGAGCAGGCTATCCATCCGCTGACGAATCGCTTCTTGGCCAGTCATGCCCGCATCAATTGCCCTCGTGATTTCGGGCGACATGTGCGGCATCTCGTCCAGCCGGTGCTGTTCGGCGGTGATCTCGTACGCTTGCTGAGCGAGCGCGGTGCGTTGCGCCTGTGTAAGCTGGGCGCCCTCAAGCCTACCAGCGAGAGTGCGCGAGACACCCTCTGCCGCGCCGCCATACGCCTCGCCTACGCCAATGAGCCCGCCTGCCTCCCCAGCCTGGATGCGGGCGACATCGCTCCGTCGCACACGACGCTGAACGAGGAAGCGCCCGACGACCTCGACGCCGTGCGCGATCGCTGCGATGGCGTCGGCGATGGTGACGATCGACTCAGCGAACGCCTTGATGTTGTCCGGATGGAATGCCCTGGCGAATGCCCCTGCGAGGGGGAGAAGCGCGTCCGTGACCTTCAGAATGGCCTCTGAGATGCGAATGATCGTGTCTCCCACTCCGCGTCCAGCGTTGGTCCAGCCGTCTGCGCCCTCTGTCGCATCGCGGGCACCGGATGACCAGCGGCCGAAGACCCTGTCGAACGTTCGCCTCAGGTTGGCCAGCGGCCGGTCGAGACGGTGGAGTCCGGCCTCGAACTGGCCGACCATCCCGCTCCAGAAACGCTTGAGGTTGTCGATGGTCTCGGCGGCGCGGGTCAGGAATCTCCCGAGCCCCTGCCGGTTGGCCTTCTCGAGTTCTGCCGACACCTCTCCCGATAGCGCCCCGCTGCTGAACAGGTCGAGCACGCCCTTGAAGCCGAACTTCACCTGGGCAAAGAACTCCTTCCAGCTGCTCGCCGCCTGTCCGTTCCCCCGCTGGATGGCCCGCACGACCCCGTAAACGCCCACGCCGATACCTGCGAATACGGCCGTCAGCGGCGCGGCGATGAGCAGTACCTTGGCGATCTGCCACCCAACGGTGCGGAGGCGGATGCCGAACATGCCCAGCGCGGCGTTCATGAAGACGATAGACCCCGTCAGCGCGATCGCCCCGGTGCTCAGCATCCCCATGCCAGAGACGATGCGCTTCAGCGGCATGGGGACCGCATCGAGGATGCGGATCAGCGCGTTTCCCGACGAGGTGAGGGCGCTGACGACCGGCGCCAGCGTGGCGGCGATCCCCTCGCCGATCTTGACGGACAGGGTTTCGCGTGTTCCCTCGAGCAGGATGCGCTGCCCCTTCGCTGTCGCGAGTAGCTGGTTCTTGAACTCCTCGGCAGTGCCCTCGGCATCATCAAGCTCGTTGCGGAGGTGTGCGATCGCCTCGGCCCCCTTCAGGGTGACCTCTCGCCCGTCGCGCATGACGGTGGACTGCGCCTTCGAGATGGCGTTGAATGCGATCAGGCCGCGCGCCCCGAACCCCCGGGCGACGACGGCGTTCCTCTCCTTGTCCGTCAGGTTATCTGTAGCGACGGCGAGGTCCTGCGTGATGTCGACGAACGACCGCATCTGCCCCTGGTCGTCGAAGATCTCGACGTACTTGCCGACAGCCTCCTGCGCGCGCTTGTCAGCTCCGAGGCGACGGATGGCCTCGCGGACAGCTGTCGCGGACACGGATGCGTCGATATTCCTGTTGCGCAGGAGACCCATCGTCACGAGCACGTCGTCCATCGACTGGTCGAACGTCGCCCCCGCAGCCGCCGCCTTGGATAGTCCAACGGAGAAGTCGCGCGCCTGGAAATTTGTCAGCTGCGTGATCCGCAGGAGTTTGTCTGTGACCCCGGCGGCCTTGTCGGTGCCCAGCTGATAGGCGTTGAGAGTACCGACGACGGCGTTGGCCGCCTCTCCCACGCCCAGCTGGCCCATCGACCCGGCCGCGAGGTTGAGGACGGGGATGAGGGTCGACGTCGCCTGACGGGCGTTCTGCCCCGCCGTGGCGAGATTCTGAAGCCCCTCCACCGCCTGCTGCGGGGAAAACTGCGTTTCGATGCCCGCCTTGGTCGCCGCCTGGGTCAGGAGGCGCATCTCGCCGGTCGTGGCCTTCGTGATCGCGCCGACAGACGCCAGGCCGTACTCGAACTCGGCCGCAGACTCCGTCGCCGCACCGAACGCGCGAACCACGCCTCTCCCGATCCGGAGCATCCCGGCCCCGATGTCGCGCGCCAGGAAGTAGCGCGACATCTTGTTCATGGAGGTCTGTATCCCGGCGTTCGCCAGGCGCACGTTCGCCCCCATCTTCGTCGCCGACGCGCCGACGCGGCGGAATGCCCCGCTCGCCAGGTCGCGGCCGATGATGTCGATGTAGGTGCGGAGGGAGGTCATTGGTTAGCCAGCTTCTCCAGGGCCTTCGACTCGCGCTTGGCGAGCGAGACCATCCTGCGGTAGAGCTTGACGGCCTCGTTCGGCGTCAGCGTGAGCGTCTCTGCCCACCCGATGTTCCAGGACGTCAGCTCCGGAGACCGCTGGACCGCGCGACACCTGAAGTCCCAGCGCGCGCGGCGAGACAGGACGACGGCAGTTGGGTCCGCCTTGACCAGGACGACCTCCCCCGCCGGCTCCTCGCCTAGCCATCTTCGCCTGAGCCACCCGAGTTCGCTGATTCTCTGGCAGCCAGGATTTCCGCCTTGCGCTTCTCTCGCCGCCCCTTGGGGGCCTTCGGAATGCGCATGAGTAGCAGCACAGTAAAAGGGATGACACCGGTGAGCGTCCGCCCGCCGTCGGTGGTGATGTCGACGGCCTGATCGATCCCGCCTCCGACGGCGTCGTTCATCGCGGTCTCGAGTTCCGTTGCCTCCGCCCAGGTGAGCTTGCGTATCCACGACCGAACGTCCATCCTGTCAACGCCCTCGACGGCAATGATGCGCCGGTACAGCTGGTCGTGTCGGACGCGCGCCTTGTCCTCTGCGGTGGCCTTACTGTCGTCTAGGGCGCCCGCCCCTCGCTCGTTGGCAGCCCAGTCCTCGACGGTCATATGGCGGAACTGGACGAGCCGGTCGCCGAGCTTCGCCTCGAACGGCGTCCCGCCACGGATACGCTCCGCAGCGCCGTCCTCGAGCGGGTAGTCGATGATGTCGCCGCCGTCGGACATCATGCGGATATCGATGTCCCATTCGATGGGAGGATCGGTGGGCCGAGAGGGGTCGACGGCGTCCACGGCGAGCATCGCCCCGTCCGGGTCGTTGAGGCGCCGGAACGCGAGGGCCGCAGCGCGCAGGTCACCAGGTAGCACCTTGTTCCAGTCCACCCGATCCTCGAACGGATACGGCCCCGGATCGAGGACGCGCTCGGTCGCGGCGCCGATGAGGCCGACGGCGACCTCGGGGAACGTCCGCTCGTCGGACCCGTCGAAGACGACAGCGTCGTCGGCTAGCGTGAGGGGCCGCAGGTCAACCCGCAGCCCGGAGGGAAGGGATACTTCCGTCATCTGTGCCCCCTATCTGGGTTGTGGCCCGAGCTACTAGACGCTCAGGCGTTCGAAGTCGGACCGCTTGATGGTCACCGTCTCCATCCGCGGGCCGTCGGCGTCGACGTCGAACGGGTCGACCTCGTAGTCGAAGACGAAGCAGTCGTAATTCCGGAAGCGCTCGAGGTCGGAGTGGTCGTGGTTCATCTGAACGCAGTCGATGGTGATGCGCAACTCGTCGATGTTCTCGCCGCGTCCGGTGCGCGCGTCGAGGGTCCGCTTGTACAGGTTCTCCATGTCCTTGTCGGCGGAGAGCGGGCGCTTCAGGACGAGGTCCTCGCACGTGTTCTTGCCGTTCGGCTCGTGCACCTCGAGCAGGTCTGGCCCGGTGCGGCTCGTGGCGACACCGACGTTCTTCTTGAACGGCCCTGCGGACGTGAAATTCTTGGAGTCGAAGCCGTCGATCTCCACCCGGAACAGACCGGGCATGTAGTTGTTACGGGGCTGTCCCACGGCGTCCTCCTAGTTAGGCGGCCAGGCTCTCGACGTAGGCCCGGGTGTCCTTGGTGATGATTTCCTCGACCTCGTTGATCGGGCGACCGAAGTTGAGGCCCACCTTGATCTTCAGCTTGCCCGCCTGGGCGACGGCCGGCGGGTTCAGCTTGGCACTGACGTCGACGAAGTAGGCCTCGCTCGCCAGATCACTGGCGAACGCGCCGTCGATGCGCTCGCGCTCGAGGAACGAGCGGATAGACCGCTCGACACGGGCACGGAGGGCCGGCGTGTTCCTGCGGTGCTTCACCCACTCGAGGTTCAGCTTCAGCGTCTCGGCGATATGCATCCGCCCGCGGCTCTCTGGGATGGACGGCCAGTTCCCGGTCTCCTTGAGCGTGTAGTGCCCGTCGACGTAGTAGCCGTACCGGCTGTGGTACCGGATGGGGTTGACCAGGACTCGGGCGAGCAACTCGCGCTTGCCCAGCCGGTTGACCTCCTCGACCTCCAGGCCGAGGCAACCCTCGATGACGCCGAAGTCGATCCCGGCGGGCGCCTCGTAGACACCGCCAATCCGCGTGTCGTCGTTGCGCGCCATCGTCCCCGCCCACCATGCGGCCGGGTCGACGTAGATGTACGTCCCGTCGCCGTAGGCGGCGGTATCGGGGTTGGCGACCTTGATGCGCGGCCAAGCAACGGCCAGCTCCTCGCTCGAGTTCACCATCGCGGTCGTGGTCTCGATGAAGGTGACCATCGCCGCCGTGGTCGCGACAGCCGAAGCCGCCGGGGTCGACAGGACACCGAAGCAGCTGCGCTCGCGATAGGTCGTGCAGTAGGTCTTGATCCCGCTGTAGATCGTCGCCGACGCCTTGCTCGGGATGACGACGATGCGCAGGTTGTCGATCGTATCGAGGCAGTAGAGCCCAGTCGGCCCTGCCGAGTCTCCGACGTAGTCGGTATCCGCGATAGCAGCGAGCCCGTCGTTGCCGCCAGTCAGGAAGCCGTGCGTGCCGTTGACCGGACGGTCTGAAAGCGGCGTACCACCGGCGTCCAGGTCGGTCGCGGTGATGAGGTTGGACCCCGTCCCGTCTGCGTTCACGATGGTCTCGACGAACCGGACATCCGTGTCGTCCATCGTCAGGCTCGTGAACGTCTCCTTGGTGACGCCCGAGACCTGGACCAGCAGGTCGAACTCCGCCGCGCGCCCCGAGGAGGCCGCCGCGACAACGGCCTTGATGCTGTTCGCATAGGCACCCTCGGTCTTGCCCTCGATCTTGAGGGTGTTGACCGCGGCCGCGTCGACACCGGTGTGGAGGTTGGTGTCGAAGGCGAACGCCGTATTCGCGGTCCCGCCGGTGACCTGGATGGTCGCGGTGGAGCCGGTATCCGTGGTCTCGATGGTCAGCGTTCCGTCGCCGTTGACCGTGGTGCTGGTCTCCGGCGCCATGTCGGCATCGATGACCGCAGCAGCCTCGGCGCCGGTGACCGCCGTGATGTCGACGCAGTCCCCGGTTCCGGCTACCGCTGCGGCGAACGTGACGTTCGTGGTGCCGCCGGATACGTTGATCGAGGACCCGGTGCCCTTGGAGTCGGACGTGATCACCACCTCGCCGGATGACGCGTCTGCGCTGGCACCGATGATCTGCGTGTTGATCTGCGAGGCGTACTCCGCCGCGCTGTAGACGCCGCCAACGCCGCCGAACGTGATGGTCTGCGACGCGCCGCCGTCGACCTCCAGGATGAGGGTCAGGCCGTCCTCGTTGGCCACGGGCCAACCGACGCCAACGTTCGTGTCCTGGTGGCCCGCCGCGGCGTTGAACGTCACGGTCGTCGCACCTGCGCCATCGATCGAGATGGTCAGGGTCTGCCCGTCAGCGAGGGTGAAGTTCTGCGCACCCACGCTCGAGACCTCGGCCGCCGTGGCGATGGTTCCCGCGTTCTGGATATTGTGGCTCGCCTTGACAGCGGTGCTGGTGCTCGGGTCGGTGATGTCGGTGTAATGCACCGTCCGCACGCCCCAGAGGATCTTGCCGCTGCCCTTGTAGAAGCCGTAGGCCCCGAGGGTCATGTCGGCGGTGCTCGTGAACCCACCGTACTCGTCGACCCACTCGGCCCAGTCCGTGGTCAGGACCGCCTCGCCGACCGTCCCCCGCTCCGCAATGCCCACAAATCCCGCAACGGCGGTAGGCAACGCAACGATGTTCACAACGGCCGGGTTTTCCTCGAGAATTACGATCTTGGCAGCAGCGGGCATCGCCTGTCCTCCTCCGCCCATCCCGGGCGTGGTTCGTTGACCGGCACCGCCCCTGTTACGGCCAGTCTATCAGCGGCGGTAGCTCGATGTCTAGCGGCGCTAGACGTCGAACCCCTCCGAAGTCACAGTCACCGGGTAGTCCTGGTCGAGCAGGCGCCAACCGCGTTCGAGCGTCGTCGCCTCTACGTCGTCCACCAGGACCCCGAGAACCCGTACGCCTGAGCGCGCCCGGTGGCGCCCATCGAGGTCCGGGTCCGTTTCAAACGAGGCGGGGGTAACCATCTGAAGCGGGTAGGTCACCGTGTCCGCCGTCGGATCGTCAGCATTCGTCGAGACCGTCAGCGACGGCAGGTCGCGCACCATCATCCGCACGTTGTGCGCCAGGGCGTGCGCCGCCACTTGCCCCCGGGTCTCGTCAGCGTAGCAGTCGATTGTGTACTCGAGGTGATACGGGATCTGGACCTGGGTGCGGATGTACTGCTCCGCGTCGCCAGGATCGTCCTCCTCTTGCTCGTGGCGTCTCCCCCACTCCGGAGCGTCTACGAGCGACGGGCCGATGACGTGGATCGCGGGGCGCTCGGCCTGGGCTACCCTGTCGGGGCTGCTCGCACCGGGTTCGTCGGGATAGTCACGCGCCACCGAGGCGAAAACCCTGGGGCTTTTGCTCGAGGACGGGAGGACGTGGCGCCGGAGGTGCTCGATGAGCGCCACAGTCACCCGGTACGTCGTGGCGCGCGTGAAGAGCCTGGCCCGCGTGTAGGTGTAGCTCCCCGACGCTGTCTCACCTGGGATCACGACACCGGCGTCGTCGAGGTTCGAGAGCTGAACGGCCACAACGACGTCCCCGGTCTCGTCGACGTCTCCGGCCCATGCCGGCACCTCGACGTGGGCCAGCGACGCCGTGACCGCGTGCGCCTCGGGGCTGGCAACCCCGTCGAACGTGACGCCGACGGTCTGCTGTGCCGGCTCGCCAGAGTGGTCGCCGACCCCCGGTGTTGGGGGGAGCCGGAAGTTGGTCCCGGCGATGAGGACGATATTCCGACCGCGCGTCAGGCCAGACGACGGAGTGATGGTGCTGATGGTCGGGACCGCCACGTTACCCCTCCAGGAAGCCGCCGGCGGCGGCGATGCGTCGGGCGAATAGGTCGCTCGCGTCCCGCTCCCACAGTATCCGCCCCGGGCGCAGGAACGGCCGCGCCGGGACCTTGCGGCGTAGGGTCTGCCCCACCTTCCACGGCGCGCCCAGGATGCCCATCATGGTTAGGAATCGCGAGAACCGCGCCATCCGCCCCGAGACGGTCACGGTGTACTGCTTCGTGCCGTACTCGTGGATGGACGCGATATTGACGAGGTCGTTGCCCTTCTTCCCCCGTGCCCCGCGGTGGACGCCGACGGTGTAGTGCAGGTTTCCCCCGCGCACAGTGATCGATCTGAGCAGGTCGCCAGAGTTGATGAGGGCCTTGCTCGACGTCGCGCCGAGGCGCGGCTTGCGGTGCTTGCGCTTGCGTCCCGCCTTGCGCGACATCCGCCAGGTGTTGCTCCCTGACGTGAACCGCCCACCTGCGCCTCGTCCTGGGGCCCGTACCAGGGCCGGGCCCGCCAGGCGATTCGGGTTGTAGGTGCGCCGCTTGGGGAGCCCGCGCATCAGGACGGTCGACGGGCGCAAGGGGAGGATCGAGTCCCCGCCCGGCACCTGGTCGCGGAGCCCGGTGACGATGATCGTGCGGAGGTCGTGCGCCGCCTGGCGCGTCGCGCGTAGAGTGGCCTGCCGAACGCGGACATCCTGCTGGTGGATGGACGCGATGGTCTGCCCCAGGTTCGGCGTGCGGATGCTGATCACCTGACATCCCTCCGCGCGCACTGCAACAGGACCAGGTTGAACTTGCGGTTTGCTCCGCGCGACGCTAGGCCGTACCCGCCGCGTGTGACACCAACGACGAACGTGCCCGGCGGATCCGGGAACGCCTCGACAAGGTCGCCAGTCGTCTCGAGGATCTTGACGAGCCGATCGCCGCGCTGGAACAGCGGGGCTCCGTTCGCATCGAACAGGCTTTGTGCCTCGAGGTCAGGCCGATGGAGGGCGACTGTGAAGTCGACCACCTCGTCCCCGCCGGCGGATGCGCCAGACGCCTGGCGTCCCCACGCTCCTCGCGCCAGCTGGCATGGGAGGGTCACCAATGGTGCCTCGCGACGCGGGACGGCGCCCTCGACAGTACCGTCGTCGTACGGCAGATACCCGCCCATCACGTGGTCATACCCGCCGGACACCTCTACTGTCGGGAACAGTAGCGTCGCGTTCAGCGTACCGCCGGTCACCTGGATCGTGCCGTCGTCGTCTGTCTCCGACGCGATGACGATGTAGGCGGACGCCGTGGCCCACGCCTCGCCACCGGCGAGTGCAGTCGACACCGCCGCCGCCACCTCGGACGCCGTGGCCGCAGCCGGATCCGCGAAGTCGCCAGTGGTCAGGGTGACTGTCTGCGCCGCTGCACCGTCTACTGCGATGAGCAGCGTCCCGGGAAGCCCAGCCGCGGCCAGGTCCCACGTCTCGCCAGTCGTCGACTGGACGCTCGCTCTGTGTGCGCGGTACGGGCTCACCGGGGCGATGACCGCCTGGAACTTTTGGATGAGGCGCCCTCGGTACGCCATGGCCTAGATGACCTCGAGGCCCAGCGGCGCCGCGTATCTGTTGAGAATCTCGCGGACCGCAGCCTCGTCGTTCCACAGGGCCTCGCCGACTGTCGAGCCGGAGGCGCTGCTCGAGGCGTACTTGACCGACTGATCCATCGTCTTTTCCTCAACGATGCGCCGCGCCAGTGCTCCGCCATCCCCGTTGTCGCTGTTCGCCGGGAACATCTTCATCATCGCCAGGCGGATCGCCGCCCACTCGATGAGCGGCGGCGTCGCCCCGTAGCTCAGCGGGACCTGCGACCCAGCGCTCGTCTCTCCGGGCTGCGTCCCCGGCGGCAACTCGGTGCACCCGAAGATGCCGACCAACTCGACAATCTTCCCCGACTCCTCGAACGCCGAGAAGCCGTAGTTCATGCGCTGGTAGCCGAACGACGTCAGGTTCAGCGCCTCGTCGAACGCGATCATCGGGTTCTCGCGGTCGTCGGGATCGGTCAGGCCGTGGGTGAGGTGGCGGTTGTAAACGTGGAGGTTGCCGACGCCCTCTGTGACGCCGTCGACGTATACCTCCATCAGGGCAACGATGGGCACCTGTACGAACAGGCGGTCCCATCCGGACCCGTCGAGGACGATCCTGCGGTAACGCGGAACGAACCACTGCCGCGTCTTCTTCTCGATGTACGCCGTCGCAAGGGCGATCCCCTGCTCTACCTGTGCGTCGGTGACATCTGTCGCGTCCCATCCTTCGTCGCGGATGTCGCTCACGGTGCAGTATCCAAACGCGGTTACGGACCCGATGGCCTGGGGCGTAGGATGCTCGGTACCGTCGCTGCTCTTCACGTATACGACGCGGTAGTCCCACGACGTGTCGCCGGCAGGGTCTTCGAATACGTACGTCTCGACGTGCGAGACGAGCGGCATCAGCTGGTCGCTGCGCATCATGGACACATAGCCGGCGCCCGGATCTCGCTCTACGCGCTGGCGATCGTAGCCGTCGGCGATGAGCGTTGCCAGCCCTGTCGGCGTCCACTGTAGATGTACGTGCGTCACGAGGTCCCCCTACTGCGGCCGATAGTCGCCCTGGCTTCTGTAGAAGGCGTCGAACTCCCCTCGGGCATCTGACCAGAACAGCTCGTCGTTCGCGTCAGAATCTACGGCCAGGAAGTCGCTGACGACGTGCGTGGCCTCGGTCGCGGTGCCGATGGTGACGCCATCGATCCACATCTCGAACTCCCCGTCCTGGCGCCGCACGATGTCGAACCGGTGCTCGGCGCTATGGGAAGCGGTGCCGCCCGTGAGGACGTCGGCTCCACCGATGATGCTGATCTTGACGCTCTCGTCCGCGCCCCAGGTCATCACGTACCCCGAGCCGGTGGTCACGTCGGGAGCGGTCGAGACGAAGGCGAAGGAGAACGTCGAGGCGTCGGCCTTCTGCGCCGTGAAGTGCCAGCCTCCGAACGCCGCGTCGGCCGTGTTGACCAGTCCCAGGATCCCCGATGGCATCGAGATGATCCCGGCCGTCTGCGTGGTGATCTTCTTCCTCTCGCCGTCCTCCTGGACCTGGTAGCTCCCCGACTCGATGCGCCAGGGGAGCGAACCACCACCGAGCAGGTCGGCAGTCTCGGTGGCCAGGGAGGGCCTACAGCCCTCGCCGGCGACGAAGCCGCCCGAGGCTATGCGCCGATAGTCCGCAGCGACCCAGGCGGCGTCCTTGGCCTCGGAGAAGAGAGCGAGCGCGGCGATCCTGCCGTCGAAGTAGTTTCCTCCGTCCCGCCCGAGATCGAGGTTGTCGACGTCGATCGCAGTGTCGCTGGTCACAACGATGTGCTGCCACTTGCGCGCGATGGCGTCGGTAGAGGCCAGGCCGTCGACGTAGATGGTGGGCGAGTTCCAGCCGGTCGCCGTCACGGTCCCGGCGCCGATCTCCACGGACGCGGACCCGTCCAGGTCGACGATGCTCTCGGTGTTCGTCTCGGGCCGCAGGATGACCACGAGGGTCTTGACGTCCTGCTCCGTGTCCCCGATGTCGACGTAGGCCGAGGCCCCGTCGAACAGGCTGTGAGGACCGCAGAGCTGGCTCTCACACGAGGAGAGGTAGCCGTTCGGCGTGCCGTCCTTCCCCGTCCCAAGCAGCTCGCGCACGGCCCCGTACTCCTGGGTCACGGTCCACGCCGCGACGAGGTCCGGGTCGCCCAAGGGCGGGAGGCAGTCGCAGGGGATGAGCCGATAGGCCCCCTCATAAAATCGCGTCATTGCGTTACTTCCCCGTAGATCTGCCGATGCTCCTGGGCCGTGAGGCGACGGTTCGTCCAGATGAGACCCTCGTAAACAGTCCCTAATCCGATCCCGCTGTTCGCCCCACCTGACCCTCCGAGTAGGCAGTTGTTGTTGTCCATTGTGACAGCCCGTGCGGCACCGAAGTGGCCAAAGAACTCGCCGTCG
>Ga0180432_10001711_pt1 | contig 34243 bp, 22 predicted proteins | sample SS_ome_10_FD_132414 | JGI IMG/M metagenome (GOLD analysis project Ga0180432, IMG submission 132414) | Hypersaline lake sediment archaeal communities from the Salton Sea, California, USA - SS_1_MS_2 metaG | ecosystem: Environmental > Aquatic > Non-marine Saline and Alkaline > Hypersaline >... | reverse complement strand
GGTCAACTCGGCAATGAGGTCCGCTGAGGCATCCATCCCTCATTTTCTAAGGGTGTCAAGAAGAAAGCGCAAGTTGAAAATAAATTCTTTTTTTCCCGCCCCTGTCAGGCTAAACACGTACGGCGTCCCTGACTATCCCAGGGATTGGGATTCCCGGGCTGGCGGGGCCGAACGTATTGGACCCGCGCGGGCGGATCTCGTATCCTCGTCACCCGGAATCGGCCCCGCGCCGGAGATCGGAGTCCTGCTGTGAGTGCCGTGGCGTCTTTTGCGGGCTTGTGCGTGCTGCTGCTGGTCGGGCACGTGCTGCGAACCAAGGTTGCCCTGCTGCGCGCCCTGTACCTGCCCTCGTGCGTGATCGGCGGGCTGGCGGGGCTGGTGGCAGTCCAGTGTTTCGGCGGCCGGGGAGATCCGACGGTAGCGTTCTGGACCGCCGGATGGGCCGACCTGCCTTCGATCCTGATCAACATCGTCTTTGCCTGTCTGTTCCTCGGCGTCGCCCTGCCGAAGTTCCGCACGCTGGGCCGACGCGCCGGGCCGCAACTGGCCTACGGGCAGATCGTGGCCTGGGGGCAGTACGTCGTCGGCGTCGGGCTGTTCCTGCTCCTGGTGCAGCACTTCTGGGACCTCCCGGCGGGCTTCGGGGCGATAGTCCCCGTCGGCTTCGAGGGCGGCCACGGCACGGCCGGAGGGCTCAGAGACACCTTCGCCGAACTGGACTGGCGCGACGGGACGGATTTCGCCCTGGCCAGCGCCACCGCAGGCATCATCAGCGCGGTCGTGGTCGGCATGGCCCTGATCAACTGGGCGCAGCGCCGCGGACACACGACCCGCAGGCAGGACCCCGCCGAGACGTCCGAAACCGAACGCCTCGGCATCATCCCGCCCGCCAAACGGCCCAGCGCGGGCAAGCTGACCGTGTCGGCCGACGCCATCGAGTCGCTCACGCTCCACCTGGCCGTCATCGGCGTGGCGATCCTGATCGGCCTCGGGATCAAGCAGGGCCTGCTGGAAATCGACCGGGCCATCGGCAGCGAGACGTTTCACAAGGCCGCCAAGAGCTTCCCGCTGTTCCCGCTGTGCATGCTCGGCGGGCTGGTGGTCCAACTCTGCGAGAACCGGTTCGATCGGCACAAGCTGATAGACCCTGGCCTGACGCGGCGCATCCAGAACACGGCGCTGGACTTCCTGGTGGTGGCGGCCATCGCGACCATCCGCATCGAGGCGATCTCCGCCGGGCTCGTGCCCTTTGTGGTCATCGTCGCGGTGGGCATCGCGTGGAACGTCTTCTGCGTGGTCTGGCTGGCGCGCCGCCTGCTGCCGGATGCCTGGTTCGAGCGGTCCATTGCCGAGATGGGCCAGTCCATGGGCGTGACGGCCACCGGGCTGCTGCTGCTCCGCGTGGTCGACCCGGACTACGCGTCTCCCGCGGCGGACGCCTTTGCCTCCAAGCAACTGCTCCACGAGCCGTTCATGGGCGGCGGGCTGTGGACCAGTTCCGCGGTCATCCTGCTGTTCACCTGGGGCCCCTGGCCGGTGTTCCTGATCGCCGTCGGCGCCGTGGTGGTCTGGCTGATCGCCGCCATCGCCATGCGCCACGCACGTTTGAAGGAGTCGACACAATGAAGACACGCTGGATCGTATTGGCCGCGGTGGCCGTGCCCGTGACGGGTGGATGTACGATTATCGACCGCGGGGATCCCCCGGAACCGGTCACCTACGCCACAATCGTCACCTGCGAGGTCCGCCTCGTGAACGTGGCCGACGGATCGGTCGTTGCCTCGGCCTCGGACGACGACAAGCTGACGGACCTGGACGATCTGGCCGACAGCCTGGCCGATGACCTCGAGGGGCCCAAGACGCCCCGCGGCCAGGCCGTCGCGGTGGCCACGCTGCGGAACCGAAGCGGCACCGAGGAGTGCAAGCGGATTGCCGACACACTGCGCGACAAGATCACCACGGAACTGACCAATGGCAGATACTTCGACGTGAAGGAGCGTCTGGAACTGCGGGCCATTCTCGATGAGAGAGACCTCGAAAGTTCCAGCGTCGTGAAGAACCCGAAGGTCCGCAAGAAGCTGGCCAACGTGGACTACCTCCTCCTCGGCGGCGTCAGCGTCCGCAAGGAAAAGGACTGACCGGTCCGCGCAGCCGCAGTCGCCATTGTCACCTTGTCTGGGGGCTTTCACGGTCGAGGCATCGTGGTTGCCGCTTCGCGTCAAACCACGGCACCCGCCCTTCAGCGTCAATCGGCAATCGGCAATCGGAAATCGGAAATCAGCCAACGGTCATATTGTCGCGGTGGATCACCTCGTCGTATGGGTTGTCGCCGAGGGCATCGGCGATCTGCGCGGTCTTCAGCCCTTTGATCTTCTCGATCTGGGCCGAGGAGTAGTTCGTCAGCCCCCGGGCGATCTCGGCGCCGTCGGAATCCACCACCGACACGATGGCCCCCTTGCCGAAGGTTCCGGTCACGGCGGCGATGCCCGACGGCAGCAGGCTCTTGCCCCTCTCGGCGATCGCCGAGGCCGCGCCGCGGTCGATCACCACCTTGCCGGCCGGCCTGGAGGCCTGCCCGATCCACCGCCGGCGGTGCGACATACGCCGCCGGGCCGGCACGAACACCGTGCCCACGTTCTCCCCGGCCAGGATCCGCGTCAAGGTATTCTCGGCCGCGGCGTTGGCGATGACGGCGGCCTCACCGGCGCGGATCATGATGTCGGCGGCCTGCAGCTTGGTGCCCATGCCCCCGCTGCCCAGGGCGGTCCGGTCGGACCGCACGAGGGCCATCGCTTCATCGTCGACGCGCTCGATCACGTCGACGACCCGCCCGTCCTTCATGAGCCCGTCGACGGCGGTCAGGAAGACCAGCAGGTCGGCCCCCATCATGCTGGCCACGATCGCCGCCAGCACGTCGTTCTCTCCGAAGCGAATCTCCTCGACGGCCACCGTGTCGTTTTCGTTGATGATCGGCAGCGCCCCGTACTCGGCCAGGGCGTGCAGGGTGTTGCGGATGTTCAGGTATCGCGTGCGGTCGTCGAAGTCGTCCCGCGTGAGGAGCATCTGCCCCACGTGAACGCCGTACTCGGCGAACACGTCGTGGAACGTGCGCATGAGCTGGCCCTGTCCGACGGCGGCGGCGGCCTGGAGGTGAGGCATCGTCTTGGGCCGCTCCGGCAGGCCCAGCTCGCCCAGCCCCGACCCGATCGCGCCGCTGGCCACCAGCGTCATCGACACCCCGCGCCGCATCGCCGAGGCGATCTGTTCGGCCAGGTGGTCGATGGCCCCACGATCGGGCCGACCGGCCGCGTCGCAGATCGACTGCGTGCCGACCTTCACCACCACCTGCCGGGCGTTCGCGATGATCCGTTCTCGGGTGTCCCGTGCGGGCATTGTCTGCCTTCGTGGTCCAGCCTTTGCCAAGTGTAACAGGGTGCCACGGCTGCGGAGCAGCCGTGCTTCTGCCGCGCCGAGACGGAGCACGGCTGCTTCGCAGCCGTACCCGCCGTCCGATCCATTTTACTCGGCGATCGTGTTGGTGGCGATGCCGCCCTCGGCGGCGGGCGGCACGCGGTCGAGAACGCGGCAAATCATCTCGACGTTCCGCTTCGTGGCGCCCTGGGCGCTTCGCACGTAGTCTTGCGCGGCCCGCCCGGCGGCGTCAGCCGCGGCCACGTCAGACAGCCACGCGTCCAACTGCCCCGTCAGCTCGCCCGCGTCGGCCACGCGAACGCAGCCGTGGGCAGCCAGGGCGTCCGCCTGCGGGAAGTTGAACGTGTGCGGGCCGAACGCGGTGGCCTTGCCGAGCGCGGCGGCCTCGATCATGTCCGACCCGCCCATCTCGACCAGCGACCTGCCGACGAACACCGCCGACCCCAGCGCGTAGAACTTCCGCAGTTCGCCCATCGTGTCGCCCAGGATCACCGCGTCGGTCGGCACGCCGCCTTCGGCCCCGTCGCCGCGCTCGCTCCGGCGGACGACCTCGAATCCGCGCGACGCGATCAGCCTGGCCACCTCGGCGAAACGCTCGGGCTTGCGCGGGACGATCGCCAGGCGGGCGTCGCCGTGGCGCGCTTTCAGCTCGGCGAAGACGCCCAGGACGATCTCCTCCTCGCCCGGGCCCGTCCCGCCGGCGACGATCAGCTTCTGCTCGGCCGTCACGCCCAGTGCCTCGGCCAGGGCGTCCTGGCCGTCCAGCCGTTCGGCCACCTCGGCCGTGTCGAACTTCATCATCCCGGTCACGTGCAGCCTGTCGGGCTCGACGCCCAGGCTGGCGAACCGCTCGGCGTAGGACGCGTCCTGAACGCCGAACGCCGTCACGCCGCCAAAGAGCCTCGCGGCCAGCGGACCGAGGCGCCTGTAGCCCGGATAGCCCTTGTCGGCGCTCATGCGCCCGTTGACGACGGCGACCGGCACGCGGCGTTTCCGGCAGGCCGAAACGAAGTTCGGCCAGACCTCCCCCTCCATCAGCACCACCATCGCCGGGCGGATCCGCCCAAGCGCCATCCGCACCGACAGCGAGAAGTCCAGCGGCCAGCGGAAGACCATGTGCGCCGGGGCGAAGATCCGCCGGGCCGCGGCGATGCCCGTGGCCGTCGTCGACGAGACCACGACGCGGTAGTCCGGCAGTTGGTTGTGCAGTTCGGCCACCAGCGTCCGGGCGGCGTTGACCTCGCCGAGGCTCACGCCGTGAATCCAGATGGTCGGCTGGAGGCCGTAGCGCCTGGGCACGGCCCCGAACCGCTGGCCGATGTCCTGGCGGTAGCGCCCGTAGCGAACCATCCTGTACAGCCACATCGGGCTGGTCGCCACCAGCAGCACGGCGTAAGCGAGATCGAGCAGGATTCCGGTCATGACGGTCAAGAGTATGCCCCCCCGCCGGGCGAAAGTCTAACCCCAATCGCCGCCGGGGCGCTACGACGCGCCGGTCAGGACGTAGCGCCGGAGGGTGTCGTCGCCGAGGCGCTGCGTTTCGGCTTCGGGCAGGTCGAGGGCCTTTCGCACGTCGGCGATGTCGAATCGGGGCAGGACGGCCGCGACATCGGCCGGCACGCCACGGGGCGGGCAGACGAACACCAGAAGCTCGTCCGCCAGCTCCCCAATCACGAAACCGCCCAGCACCGTCGCCCCGCCCTCGACCAGCAGGTGCGTCCACCGCCGGCGGCCCAGTGCATCCAGAAGGGCCGGCAGGTCGACGCCGGCTTCGGCGGCGGGCAGTTCCAGCAGTTCGGCCCCGGCGTCGCGCAGCGCCCGGGCGGCGGCAACGTGGCCCATGACGGCTGCGGCGGTCGTGGCTATCAGCAGCGGCGCCTGGCCCGCCGTGCGGACCAGTTCGCTGCCCAGAGGCGTCCGCAACGACGAATCGAGCACGACGCGCACGGGCTGCTTGCCCCGGCCGGAGCGGTTGGTCAGGAGGGGGTCGTCCGCCTCGACCGTGCCGACGCCCACCAGAATGCCGTCGCACAGCCCGCGAAGTTCGTGCACGCGGGCGCGCGACGCCGGGCCGGATAGCCATCGCTCGCGCCCCGGGCCCAGGGCCAGCAGGCCGTCGGGCGTCTGGGCCCACTTGCAGATCACCCACGGTCGCCCCGTCGTGCGGAGCTTGACGTAGGGCGCCAGCAGCGTGCGGGCCTCGCCCTCGCAGACGCCGAGCGTCACGTCGATGCCGGCCTCCCGCAGCTCGGCCAGGCCCCGCCCCGAGACGTGGGCGTCGGGGTCCTGCATGGCCACCACCACGCGCCCGACACCGGCGTCGATCAGCGCCCTGGTGCACGGGGGGGTCTTGCCGTGGTGGGAGCACGGTTCGAGCGTGACGTACATGGTGGCCCCGGCGGGATCCGCGCCGGCGCCTCGGGCGGCGGCCAGAGCCTCGATCTCCGCGTGGGGCCCGCCGAAACGCTGGTGCCATCCGACGGCGATCTCGACCCCGTCGCGCACGAGCACGGCGCCGACCATCGGGTTCGGCTCGACCGCCCCGCGCCCGCGCCGCGCCGCAGCCAGCGCCGCGGCCATGAATCGCTCGTCGCCCATGGACATGGCGGCATTATAGACCCAAGCCGGTTAGCGGGCGAGCTTGCTCGCCGTGTGCCGTTCGGACAAGAACGCGGCGAGCAAGCTCGCCCGCCAAACAGGCAGGCAACTGGCGGGGAACCCATTACCGTGGCGGAGGGTGCGGCCGCAAGGTATCATCCTGCCGATGTGCCGGAGACCGCTGCATGCTTGACGAAGACATCAGGGCTCAGATCCGGCGGGCGCGCGGGCTGTTCGCGGCGATGGTCGTCGCCTATGCGCTCGGCGTCTTCAACGACAACTTCTTCAAGCAAGTGGCGGTCCTGAAGGCCCAATACGGGGGCATGCGTTGGCTCAAGGGCCTGGCGCTGGGGCTCTTCGCGCTGCCGTACCTGCTGTTCTCCGCATATGCCGGGTGGCTGGCCGACAGGTTCCCCAAGCGGAACATCATCATCGGCACGAAGATATGGGAACTGGCGGCGATGCTCACCGGGGCCGTCGGCGTGCTGACCGGCAGTTGGGTGCTCATCATCGCCATGGTGTTCATGATGGGCTTCCAGTCGGCGGTGTTCGGCCCGGCACTGAACGGGTCCATTCCGGAGCTGTATCCGGCCAGCTACGTCACTCAGGCCAACGCCACGCTGAAGGTTTTCACCACGGTGGCCATTCTGCTGGGCATGGTGGTTGCCGGCTGGCTCCTGAGCATCGAGGGCGTGCTGTTCGGACAGCCGATCAAGCACGTGATCGTCGCCTCGGTGGCGGTGGTGGTGTCGCTGATGGGCGTGGGGGCGAGCTTGGGCGTTCCGCGCCGCCGGGCGGCCGATCCGGCGGTTCGGTTTCCCCTGGCCGGGCCGGTCGACACGATCAGGCACCTGGCCGCCCTGCGGGAAGACCGGCCCTTGCTCAGGACGGTGTTTGCCGACATGTACGTCTGGGGCATCGGCGCGCTGCAGTTGATCATCATTCCGGGCATAGGCGAGCGGCAGTTCGGGATGAACGAGGCGGTCTCGAGCAATCTCATGTTCGCCATGCTCGTCGGGATCGCCATCGGGGGCATGCTGGCGCCCCGGTTGGCGCGGGGTGCGAAGTGGCATCGCGTGCTTGTGCCGTCGGCCACTGCGATCGGCCTGCTGGCCCTGGCGGCGCCGGCCGTCATGCTGCTGCCGCGGGGTGTCGCTCTGTGGGTGATGGCCGCCCTGCTGGGCCTGCTGGGCGTGGCCGGCGGGTTGTTCATGATCCCCTGCGAGAGTTTCGTCCAGGTCCGCCCGCGCCCCGAGCGGAAAGGGACGGTGATCGCCGCAACGAACTTCGGCATCTTCGCCGGGATCGTGCTGGCCGGCGGGCTGAGCATGGCCCTCGACGAGGTGCTCACGCCGACCACCTTCATGGCCCTGACCGCCGCCGTATCCATTCCGGTGGCCGTCTGGCTGCGACTGAGCCTGAGAAAGGAGGCCGACGCCGAATGATTGGCTTCCTGCTCAGGTTCGTCGTCCGTCCGCTGCTGTGGCTGCGATACCGGATTACGGTTCGCGGGCTCAAGGACGTTGCCGCCCGCGGACGCAAAGGCATCCTCTTCCTGCCGAACCACCCGGCCCTGATCGACCCGATCATCCTCCAGGTCGTTCTCCGCAAGCCCTTTCGCCCGCGGGCCCTGGCCGACGAAACCCAGATCAGCCGACCCGTGATCGGCACGCTGGCCAGGAGGACGGGCGTGCTGGTGATGCCCGACCCCGCCAGGCAGGGCGCCGCGGCGCGCGACGTGATAGACCAGGTCATCGCCCGGTGCGTCGACGCGCTGCGAGCGGGGGACAACCTGATCCTCTACCCCTCGGGTCACGCCTATCGCAGCCGACACGAAGACCTGCGCGGCAACACCGCCGTCGAGACGATACTTCGGCAACTGCCCGACGTTCGGGTCGTGCTGATTCGCACGCGCGGGCTGTGGGGCAGCGCCTTCAGTTGGGCCGGCGGCCAGGCCCCGGCCGTCGGTCGCGTGCTCCGCCGGGGCCTGTGGTGCCTGCTGGCCAGCGGCATCCTGTTCATGCCCCGCCGGCGCGTGACGATAGAACTCCACGAGCCGACCGACCTGCCGCGAGACGCCGGCCGCGAGAGGCTCAACGGCTTCCTCGAGGCGTTCTACAACGACGACGCCCCGCCGAACACGGTCGTGCCCTTGACGCCCTGGCGAGGCGTCAGCCCGCGACAGATGCCCGAACCCCAACTGGCCGTCCCCGCCGCCGATGCCGCCGACGTGCCGCAGACCACGCGGAAGATCGTGACCGACTACCTGTCCGAACTGACCGGTCGGACCGGCCTGAACGATGCCCAGCACCTGGCGCGCGACCTCGGGCTGGACAGCCTGGGGCGGGCGGACCTGATCGTGTGGATCGAGCAGGAGTTCGGCTTCGCCCAGGCCGACGCGGACTCCCTTCAAACGGTGGCCGACGTGATGCTGGCCGCGTGCGGCGAGTCGGTCGGCTCGCGGATATCGGAGTTGAAGCCGGTACCGGCCAAGTGGCAGGCGTGGCGGACGGAGCACCGGCGCGTGTCCGTTCCCCGGGGCGAGACGCTGTGCGAGGTTTTTCTCCGCCAGGCCCTGGCCCGCCCGCGAAAGCCCATCATTGCCGACCAGCGCAGCGGGGTGAAGACCTACCGTGACGTGCTGACCGGCATTGCCGCCCTGCGCGGGCACATCGCGGCCCTGCCGGGCCGGCGCGTGGGCATCATGCTGCCGGCCTCCGTGGGTGCGTCGGTGGTCTACATGGCCGTGCTGTTCGCCGGCAAGACGCCCGTCATGGTCAACTGGACGGTGGGCCGGCGCAACGTGGTGCACGGGCTGGACCTGGCCGGCGTCGAGGCCGTCCTCACCGCAAAGGCCCTGGTCGACAGGCTCGCCGAGCAGGGCATGGACCTGACCGCCCTGGCGGATCGGCTGGTGTACCTTGAGGACGTCGGCAGGTCGCTGACGGTGTTCCAGAAGCTCGCCGCGGCCCTCAAGGCCAGGTTCGCGCCCCGATCGCTGATGGATGGGCTCCGGGTCGCCCCGTCGGACACCGCGGCGATCCTGTTCACCAGCGGATCGGAAAGCCTGCCCAAGGCCGTCCCCCTGACCCACCGGAACATCGGCGCCAACCTGCGAGACGTCTGCGAGACGGTATGGCTCGGCGTCGACGACTGCATGATGAGCATTCTCCCGCCGTTCCACTCGTTTGGCCTGACGGTGGGCCTGCTGGCCCCCCTGTGCGGGGCGTTTCCCGCGGCGTATCACCCGAACCCGACCGAAGGGCCCATGCTTGCGAGGCTGATCGACGCGTATCGGGCGTCGCTGATCATCGGCACGCCGACGTTCCTGGCCGGCATCGTCCGCGCCGCCGGGCCAGGGCAGATGCAGTCGCTGCGGTGGGCGGTGACCGGCGGGGAGAAATGCCCCCCGCGCACCTACGAGGCGATCGAGGCCCAGTGCCCGGACACGCTCGTTATCGAAGGCTACGGCGTGACCGAGTGCTCCCCGCTGGTCTCCGTGAACGATCCCGAGGCCCCCAAGTCCGGCACGATTGGCAAGGTGCTGGGGTCGCTGGACTACGCGATCGTCGACCCCGAGACCCTCGCCGGCCGCGTCGAGCCCGGAAAGCCGGGCATGCTGCTGGTCCGCGGGCCGAGCGTCTTCGACGGGTACCTGCACTACGACGGCCCGTCGCCGTTCGTCGAGTTCGAGGGCCGGCAGTGGTATCGCACCGGCGACCTGGTCTGGGCCGACGCCGACGACGTGCTGACCTTCAGCGGGCGGCTGAAGCGGTTCGTGAAGCTCGGCGGGGAGATGATTTCGCTCCCGGCCGTCGAGGCGGTCCTGGCCGAGGCCTGCGCCTTGGACGGCGACGAGGGTCCCGTGCTGGCCGTCGAGGCCACCGACGACCAGGAGCACCCCGAGCTGGTGCTGTTCACCACGCTGGGGCTGACCCGCGAGGAGGTCAATGACCGGATCCGCGCCGCCGGGCTGTCGGCCCTGCACAACATCAGGCGGATCGTCCGCGTGCAGGAGATTCCCGTCCTGGGCACGGGCAAGACGAACTACCGCGTGCTGAAGGACAGGTTGAACGAGACATGAGACCGGCGCGGCAGCCTCTACAAATGGTCGTGTGCGACTGGAACGGCACGCTGTTCCGCGACAGGCTGGAGGAGACGTTTTTCTTCGGCCTGTGCCGGCGTGCGGTCTGGCGATTGTTCAGGCGATGCAACGTGATCGGCCTGGCGAGGCTGGCGATGTGCGGCCTGCGGTGCTTCGGGCACTATCTCGTGGCCAGGCGCCGCCCCCGGCAGGTGCCCTATCACATCGGGCGGATCATGCGTCACCTGAATCGCGATGTGTTGCGCGGGTTGTCGGCCGAGGAACTGGCCGCCTACGCCGCCCGCTACGCCCGCAGAATACAGCCCAGACTGGACCGGCGGCTTCTCGATCCGCTGATGGCCGCCCGGGCCGAATCGCAAATCATGCTTGGCGTGCTGTCGTCGGGGTGTCGCGAGGGCATTGTTGCGGCCCTGGCCGAGACCGGGGCCGAGTGCGACGTCGTCGCGGCCAACACATTCACGATGGACGCCGACGTGACCGTTGCATTCAAGTTCGCCCTGACCGACGACAAGCACGAGGCACTGGCCGGCATGCTGGCCGAACGGAACATCCCCCCGGGAGCCGTCATGTTCATCGGCGACAGCCCGCAGGACGAACACTGCCTTTGCGGGGTGGGCTACCCGGTGGTCAGCTTCTTCGCCGATGATTCCCGCAAGCAGCAGCTTGCCAGAGACTGCGGCGCCTTCATCCCCGTCGACCAGGCCCACTTCGAACGCCACCTCCGCGAGGCGATGGGCCCAGCGGCAGGTAATCCATAGTCGGGTGGCACCCTCAAGCCGGGTGCTGTGGCAGGAGCGCAGCGACGGCCACGCCACCCGACCTTGGCCGGTGTTTGATCCTATCGCCGCAGGCCCTTGCGGGCGTCGGCCACCTTCTTGCGGGCGGCCTCGATCTGCTTCAGGAGTTCGGCCAGGTCGAGCTTGTCTTCATCGCGCACGACCCGCTTCTTCTGCGCGTCGAGAGCGGCCTTGAGCCGGGCCGTGGCCCGGTCGAGTTCCTTGGCGGCCTCATCCAGGAGCTTGCCGCTGTTGGACGCCTGACGGCCTAAGCGCTTGGGGAGCTGCGCTCGCCAGTTCTTGATCGGGTTGACGACACCGCCGATGTTACCCCCGACGATCCGGATAGCCGCCGCGTTTTGCCCCTTGGCGTACTTCTCATAGAGCGTGTGCGCCTCGGGGTGCTTCTTCTTCAGTTCCTTCTCGTCGGCAGCCTTGTACTGTTTGGGCTTGGGCTTGGCGTCCCCTTTCGGCGGGTCGGTCACCGTCACCGTGATGCCGTCCTTGTCCTCGGTGATCCTGATCTTCCGGTCATTCTCGGTGACGTCGACCTCTTTGTTGCCGTTGACGTTCTTGACCGCGATCTGCATACGCCCGGCGCCGGCGACCAATTGAATGACGTTCCCGCCAATGACGATCTGCCCGGGCATGCGGCCGGGGACGGTCCTGGCGGGGTTCTTCTCCTGGAGGGCCTTCCAGGCCATGTGGCTGGACGGGTGCTTCTGGTCCTTGGCGAGTTCCTCGAGAGCGGCCTTGGCGGCGGCCTTGGCGTCGGCGTCCTTGCCCGAGAGCATGTTCTGGAGCACCTTGACGGCGCGAGTGGTCACTTCGAGGCTGTCACCCTTTGCGGCCTTGGCCACCGGCGTCACGGCCAGGGTCCCCGCCGCGGTCAGCCGGGCCACGGCCTCCTCCCGGACCGCGTACTCGTCGGAATCCATGTCCTTGATCCACCGGGCGATGTTTTCGGCCGTCGCCGCCGGCGGGGGTTTCTTGTCGGTCTTGTCGGCCTTGGTTGCCGGTTCGGCGACGGCCAACGTCGAAAGCACGAGCATCACGGCTGTCGGTGCGAGTCGCTGCAACATGGTTTATCTCCCTGTCACGGGTTGCTCCACTTGGTCGGGGGCGTCCGCCGACCGACGGCGGACAGCACCCACGTGTAGTATAGACGTCAGGACCCGCAGAAGCCTGTCAAGAAACCCCTTTCGGGCCTTCCGCAGCACCCAGTTTATCTGAAATCCGCCCGGGACGATAAGCGTTTCTCCCGCGGCCGTTCTCGCGTGCTTGCGAGGACCGGCCGACGGGGGGATAATCCCTGTGTGTGGCGACCTCCTATAAGGAACCGGGCATGTCCAAGACGATCGTAATCATCGTGGGTCTGGCACTGTTGATCGGCGGGCCGGACACGCAGGCCGACAAGAAGGCCTCGCCGGAGACCTTCTTCGGGGCCGAGCCCAACCCCACCGGAGACCCCATAGGTGGTGGCAAGGGCTATCGGCGCCTCGTTACCGGGGGCGACTTTACCGTCAGGACGCTCGATGAGCTTCTGGCCGGCTTGAAGAAGGCCACGTCAGGCCAGACCGTATACGTGGCCGACACCACCGAGATCGACATGTCCGGGCAGGAGAACGTCGTGATCGGCGGCGGGGTGACGCTGGCCGGCGGCCGCGGCCATAAGGGCTCAAGAGGCGCGCTGCTGTTCAGCACGACACTCAAGACATTTCCACTGTTCCGCACGGCGGGCGACAGCGTGCGCGTGACGGGCCTGCGGCTCCGCGGGCCGGATCCCGATCGCCGCACGGAGCAGATGCGGAAGCTCCACAGGCAGGGCAAGTACTACAGCATTCCCAACTCGGACGGCATCCAGTGCACGCACAAGGCCCTGGAGGTGGACAACTGCGAGCTGTCCGGCTGGTCGCACGCGGCGGTGTTCCTTCGCAAAGGCGCGACCAAGGCCCACGTCCACCACAACCACATGCACCACAACCAGCGGTCCGGCCTGGGCTACGGCGTGTGCCTCGACCAGTCCGATGCGCTGATCGAGGCCAACCTGTTCGACTACTGCCGCCATCACATCGCCGGCACGGGCCGCCCGCGCACCAGCTACGAGGCCAGGTACAACCTCGTCCTGGCTCACGCCAACGGGCACAGTTTCGACATGCACGGCGGGGCGGACCGCAAGGACGGCACCGACGTGGCCGGCGACTGGATCAGAATTCACCACAACACCTTCAAGGCCGCCGGCGTCGCTGCCGTGGTCATTCGCGGCAAGCCGCGCCGGACCTGCGATATCCACCACAACTGGTTCCTGCACGCCGCCCCGGCCCGCGCCGTCCGCCAGACCAACGCCAAAGGCAACATGAACATCGGGAAGAACGAGTACACGGCCCGTCGAATCGAGCGATGAACTTCAGCCGCTTTGCCACGGCGCCACCACAGGATACAATTGAACTGAACACGCGACGATTGGAGACCACATCATGGAGCATTCTGCATCACGGCGGGAGTTTCTGGCCGCGTCGGCCGGGGCGGCGGTGCTGGGCATGACGGCCGCGTCCTACGCCCGCATCAAGGGCGCCAACGAACGTATCTCGATCGGCATCATCGGGTGCGGCGGCCGGGGCTTCGGCGCGCACATGACCGGCATCCACAAGCACGACAAGGCGCAGAACGTCGAGATCACCGCCGTCTGCGACGTGTGGAGCGTGCGGCGCCAGCGGGCGGCCGCGCAGGCCAAGCAGTGGTACGGGCGAGCGGCTCGGCAGTTCGTCTCGTACGCGGACCTGCTGGCGCTGAAGGACGTGGACGCGGTGATGATCGCCTCGTGCGACCACCAGCACACCACACACCTGACCGCCGCCGCCGACGCCCGAAAGGACGTCTACTGCGAGAAGCCCCTGGCGATGGACTTCGAGAGGCTCAAGGCCGCCTGCGACGCCGTCCGGGCCAGAAAGATCGTCTTCCAGGCCGGCACGCAACTGCGCAGCTTCGCCAGCATGACCGGGTGCCGAAAACTCTACACGACGGGCATTCTCGGCACCGTCAGCCGAATCGAACAGCGGCGCAACGGCACCAAACCGTACTGGTACCACTACCTGGCCGACGCCAAGGCCAAGGACGTTGACTGGGACACGTTCCTCATGGGCCGGGCCAAGCGCCCGTTCAGCGCCGAGCAGTTCACCGGCTGGTACGGCTACCGTGACTTTTCCGACGGCCCGGTGCCGGGCCTGGGAAGCCACTTCATCGACCTGGTGCATTACATCACCGGCGCGACGTTCCCGACCAGTGCCGTGTGCCTGGGCGGCACGTACGTCTGGAACGACAAGCACAAGTTCACCTGCCCCGATCACGTCCAGGCCCTGTGGGAGTATCCCGAGGGGTTCCTGGTCTCCTACGCGACGAACTTCGGCAACAGCAGCGACAAGTGCTTCCGCATCCACGGGGACCAGGGCGTGATGGACCTGGTGCACTGGACGCGGCCGGTCCTGACGGCCGAAGGGGGCTTCAAGAACCGCGGGGTCATTCGCGGCACCAAGCCCGTGGAGCCGGTGGAACACCCGGACCACTTCCTCGACTGGCTCCAGTGCCTCCGCACGCGCAAGACGCCGAACGCCTCGATCGACGCCGGCTACCAGCACGCCGTGGCGTGCCTGATGGCGGTGCGGTCCTACGACACGGGCACGCGGCAGATTTACGACGCGGCCAAGCGCGAGATCCGCGCCGGATAGGAGTGGCAAGACCATGGATACGAACCGGCCGACGTCTCGAAGGGAGTTCCTTGTCCGCACGGCCGCAGCGGGAGGTGCCGCGCTGGCGGCGACCGCAGCGGCGGCGGGGGCCGCAGACAAACCGCCCAAGCCGCGATGGCAGATCGGGTGCTATACGCGCCCGTGGGATCGATACGAGTATCGCACGGCGCTGGACGCCATCGCCAAAGCAGACTTCCACTACGCCGGGCTCATGACCACCAGGTCCAAGACGCGCCTGGTGATCTCCGCGGCGACGACGGTAGACGAGGCCCGCCAGGTGGGCCTCGAATGCACGAAGCGCGGGCTGAAGATACCCAGCGTCTACGGCGGGGGTATTCCGGTGGGCAAGTCGCTCAAGGCGGGGATCGAGGGTCTGAAGCGGCTGATCGACTGCTGTGCGGCGGCCGGAGCCGCCAACCTGATGATGGGAGGGATCGGCTCGAAGGCCCTGTACGCGGCGTACTACAAGGCCGTCGCCGAGTGCTGCGACTACGCCCAGGCCAGGCGCGTCGGCATCAGCGTCAAGCCTCACGGCGGGCTCAACGCCACCGGGCCCCAGTGCCGAAAAACCGTCGAGGACGTCGACCACAAGAACTTCCGCATCTGGTACGACCCGGGCAACATCCTGTACTACTCGAACGGGAAGCTCTCGCCCGTGGACGACGCGGCAACCGTCGACGGGCTGGTGGTCGGCATGTGCATCAAGGACTACCGCCACCCGAAGAACGTCTCAGTCACGCCCGGCGCGGGGCAGGTGGACTTCGCAAAGGTCCTGGCCCGGCTGGTCAAGGGAGGCTTCACGTCCGGGGCGCTGGTGGTCGAGACGCTGACTCGCGGCGATGCGGCCGCGACACTCACCGAAGCCGTCAAGGCCCGGAAGTTCCTCGAGAACCTCACCGGCCAGAAGGCCTGATCCGCCGGGCGGTTCACTTGCCCACGGGCATGCTGGTATCGCCGCTGTCGCCCCCGTATCGGCCCATGGCGGACAGGGTCACGGTGAAGGTCGTGCCTTTGCCGACTTCGGATTGCACGTCCAAGGTCCCCTGGTGCTCCTGGACGATCTTCCGGGTCACGGCCAGGCCCAGCCCGGTGCCTCGCTGGCCCTTGGAGGAGTAGAACGGGGTGAAGATGCCCGGCAGCATGTGCGGGGGTATTCCCCGCCCGTTGTCCATGACCCGGACCGCGATTACGCGGTTCATCGTGTCGTACGTGCTGGCGACCGTCACCACGCCGATGTTATCCGGCACGGCGTCGATGGCGTTGGTGATGAGGTTCATGAACGCCTGCTGCAGGCCCGGGGCGTCGGCGGGCACCGGAGGCATGTCGTCCAGGTCGGCCAGCAACGCCACCCCGCGCTCGTCGGCGCGGGGCGTCTGAAGCTCGATGCACTCGCTCAGAACGTGGTTGATGTTCGTCGGCTCCAGCAGGGGCTCGCGATCCTTGGACAGGGTCAGCATGTTCATGATCAGGCCGTTTATCCTCCCGAGGCTTCTCTGAACGAGGGGCCAGGAGTTCTTGGCCGAGGGCAGGTCGTCGCGGTTCATGGCGGCTTCGACGACGTCGACGCCGGCCCCGATCGCCTGGAGGATGTTCTTGATATGGTGCGAGAGGAACGCCACCGTCTCCCCCACCGCCGCCAGCCGCTCGGTCTGGACGGCGGCCTGGTGCATCTCGACGTTCTCGATCGCCAGGCCCGTCTGGTATCCGATCGCCGTCAGGAGGCGCAACTGCTCGGTCGTGTAGGTGTGCTCGGCGACGCTCGAATCGATGTGGATCACCCCGAGAATCCGCTGTCGCCCGGGAATGGGCACGCAGACCGCCGAGCGTATGCCGAAATTGTGCACGCTCTTGCCGGAGGTGAACCGCTTGTCGCTCATGGCGTTCGAGCTGAGCACGCCAACCTTGTTCGCCACGACGTGGTCGATGATCGTTCGCGAGATGGGGGGTTCCCGGCTCTGCACGTCAGCGGCGATCCGCGAGGCCTTCGGGACGAGCTTGCCGGCCTTGTCGACGAGCATGACGTAGCCCCGGTCGGCCTTGAGCACCCCGAAAACCTTGTCCAGCGTCTGGCGGAGCAGCAGGTCGATGTTGAAGATGGACCCGACGTCGTTGATGAGGTCGTAGAGGATCCTGAGGTTGGCGATGGCGTCGACGCCGGCCTCGGGACTCGGCATGACCACCGAGTCCTCGTTGCTGGGCAGGGTGGCCATGATCGCCGCGTCGACGATATTGCCCTCCTGGTCGATGTCGAGTTCGGGCACGCCGACCCCGTCGCCGTCGGCGAAGACCAGCAGCGTCGCCCCGAGACGGACCTGGTCCCCGCGATTCAATACCATCGACTTGGTGATCTTCTGCCCGTTGAGGTACGTGCCGTTGGCCGAGCCGAGGTCCTCGATGAACCAGCGGTTGTCGCGCTTGACCAGTTGCGCGTGTCGGCGCGAGACGGTGGTGTCGGCGATCTGGATCGGCTCGCCCTGGCGACCGATGATGTTCTCTCCCTCAACGAGAGTGAACGTGCGTTCCCTTTCCGGGCCTCGGATGATCTGTACGGTGGCCACTGGACGCCTCGGTGTATACCAATTGCACGGCGCTGAACACGGCTGAATCAGTGAGTGTACCGGCGCACACTTACTACGAGTACAACGGCACAAAAGTGCGGTGGATTGTCTGCCGACTCGCGCGGCGACTGCATAGGGAAGATGGATGAGATGAAGGGCAGTCACTCACCGCCGCTAACGGGTCAGCCTTATCTGGTTTATGATGCTACATTACCCTCTCTAACGCCGCACGTCAAGAGGATATTGCACACAAGGCCCAGTTTTTTTTCGGCACGTTGCCCCGCTGAGAATGTCCCGGCAGAAAACAAAGGACCGTCGCCGCAGCCGGCGCCGGTCCCGTTGGCTCGGTGGCGGCCCCGACACCGACCCGGGGCCGCGATGGTCTCGTTCGTCAACGCATCCGCCGCTTGCGAAGGTACCCGCCCAGCGACGCCACGCCCAGCCCCACCGCCAGCATCGTCACCGGCTCGGGGATGGCAACGACCTGCATGCCGGACCAGTAGTTCCACGGCTTGGCCCCGCCCACAGCAGGAACGGGCGGGAAGTTGACCCACCCCCCGGCGACACCCGGCCCGACGGCCAATTCGTCAGCCATGATGGTCGTGACTCGCGTTACATCATAGGCCGAGGTCAAACCCGGCACAGCAACCGACTGCCTGAACGTACTGCTGCCTGACTGCATGGCCGGCAGCGTCGGATCAAGGTTGACCGTGAAGGGAACGTTCGGGAAGATGGGTCCGGCGAGCCCGACGTTCCATGTCCACGAAGCCCACCCGGGCAGTCCGGCCACGTCGACGGAGTTCAACGTCAGAGACACGCTCGTAACGCCTGGGAATATGGGCGGCACGTTGGGTGTGTTGACCGACAGAATCAGCCTCGTCCCGGTGAGATCCGGGTCCGCGGGATATGTATACTCCCAGGTAGCCACCTGGGGAATGCTGGGGTCGGACGGGGTGGGGTTACCCCAGTGCATGACCAAGCCGTCACCGAGGTCCGGATACGCCGGATCGTCTCCGTCCTTGTAGACATAGAGCTGCGGCTCGACCTGTAGGAACTCCGTCCCGAAGTCGCCGTAATTGGCTTCAAGCGCGTCGTAGTAGGGATCACCCGGACTAACCAGGCCCACCGGGGTAATCGGGGCCCCGTTCCAATCGCCGTAGTCATCCAGAGTGAACAGTGGGTCCGCCACGGCCTGTAGGGGCAGCGCCAGTACGACGGCGGCAGCAAAGAGCTTCACAGCATAGGTTGAGATTCTCATGGTCTTGTCCTCGTTCTGGTTAGAGGCCTCTACTTGGTCTGTTCCGGTGCGCACTGCATCGGTTGTTACGGTCAGTTCCAGGCACACGATCGGCAACGCAGACACAGGCTGATCGGTCAGCCTTCTCGCTCCTTTGTACGAGAATCAATCGCCGCCAATGGTGAGATACCCGCGTTCACAAGGCGCGGGAGATTCAACATCAATTTCCATACCGCGCCGACCCGCGTTTGTCAAGCGCTTTTTTCCGGGGAACGGCATTTTTTTTTTGTGCCATCCGGTGAATATGCGGGTACAGGGCCGTAAGTGCTTGATTATGAGGTAGGAGTATTCCTCGCCGCGATTCCTGCACCGTGTAACGATCTTCCCCCCCGAAGCCCAGGGATCCAAATCCCTGGGGCCGTTATGTCCAGCGCCAGGGCACGCGCTTCTCGATACAAGACGGAACGGCCCTGGGGATTTTGATCCCCGGGCTTGGGGGGGCGACGCAATGTGATCACTCGGATTTGCGTGGCCCGGCCCGGCCGGCCATCAGCACGAGCATTGCGGCGAACAGCATGATCGGCCCGGCCAGGCCCAGACCGAAGTGCAGCGCGATCTTCGGCGGGTAGAGCACGGCCGCCAGGGATGCGACGATCAGGACGATCCACGCGGCCAGGGCCCGATGGCACTTGCGGCGCGCGGCGGCAGCCGCGGCGGCGAGGATGGGCAGGTATGCCGGGGCCACGTAGACGGCGTACCGCGCCTTGGTCTCGGGCAGGGCCAGGTAGAGCGTCGCCGACCACAGTGCGGTCAGGATGACGGCGGTGCGGGGCCCGTCCGGCCCGGGGGTCCGGATCCAACGCCAGGACGCCAGTGCCGCCACAACCAGGATACCCGCCCGAACGATCTGGGCCAGCGCCAGCACCACGTCCCGGGGCCAGGCCAGGTGAGGCACCTGCGGCGCCTCGGCGCCGAACTGCCGGTCGTCGGTCAGGTAGCGGAGCATCACCACGTCGATCGCCTGGTTGCTTGCGACCGCCGTGCGCAGACGCACGCTCACGGCGTTGTCCGCGGCAAGAAAGTTGTGCCGCACGTACCCGGCCGACAGGTCCCACGCCCGTGCCGGGCCGAACACGCACAGCGGCACGACGGCCGTCAGAACGACCCACCCTGCGACCGCCGAGACGACCTGTCGGCCCTTTCGCATGGCCAGGGGCACGGCGATCATGACGGCGGGATAGAACTTGATGGCGGCGGGAACGGCCAGGGCCAGGCCCGCCCAGACGTGTCGTCCCCGCGTCGCGGCCGCCATGTACGCCAGCCAGCACGCGGCGAAGAGGATGCTGAACTGCCCGGTCTGGAGGCAGTCGCAGGCCAGCAGGACGGTCACGGCAATGGCCCACGGCAGTACGGCGCGGTAGTCACCGGCGCGATCGCCCAGGCGCGATACGGTCAGCCCCACGAACGCGGCCCCGCCGGCCAGGACGGCCAGCGCGGCGACGGACCAGACGATCGCGGCGACGCCCGGGGCCAGCCCGGCCAGGAATTGGAACGGCATCGTGCCGACAGGCGGAATGCTCCTGGGCCAGGTGGGATCGAACGGGCGGCCGTACAGTCCCCCGTCCTGGCCGTCGTTGATGGCCTCGGCGGTGCGGTAGATGATGCTGAAGTCGGTCCTGCCCCGGCGTGCTCGCCTGACCAGAACGGCACACTGTGTCACGGCAAAGCCGGCGGCCAGGGCCGTCAACACCCATCCCGCCAGCCGAGCTGCCCTCGGGCGCCGGTGCGCTGTGGGGCCGGACGGGCCCGGCCGCGCGGAACTGTCCTCGCCGGGCGCGGTCATCGTGCGGCCGCTGCGTAGAGCAGCACGTTGGCCACCAGCCGCCGGGCGTCGTCCCGGGCCAGACCCTTGCAGCCGTAGGTCGGCAGCCCCTCCACGGGGCAGGCCAGCCCGTGCCGGCTGAGCACGACGGCGACGCGCCCCTCGTTCCGGACCTGCCAGATCTCAGGCAGGGACGGCTTGGGCGTTTCGGCGCCGGGTGAGGTGGTGTAGGCGGCTTCCGTCACGTCGGCGCCGATACCGCCGGCGAACTTGCCGGTCAGTATGGCGCTGTCGGCCGGGACACGTTCGAGCTTTCCGGGGAACATGTCCTCGATCATCGTCTTGGCGTCGTTGAAGAACTCCTCGGTTCCGGTTGCCGGATCAGCCAGCAGCGTGCCCCCCTCCTGAATGTACGCCTTGAGCCGCGTCCGCGCCGCCAGAGACAGCCGCGCTGGGCGCGTCCCTGTCAGCCACAGCACCGTCACGTCTTTCGGCGACGGCGCCTCGGCGAGCTTGGTGGCGGGCCTGGCCTGGACGCCTATGCTCAGCGCGTCGATCAGCACGTCGCTCAGGCGGGCCGAGGCCAGCGGGTTCGTATTGTAGTCCCCCGCGTGGATGATCCTGGCGATGGGTATCGTCTTTGCGGGCTTCGCCGGCCGCGGCCGGGGGCGGTAGAACCTGCTCCGCAGGGGCTGCCCGTTCGTGCCGTACAGGGCAATGTTGCCCACCAGCTCAAAGGCTTCGCCGCGCGTCTTGTGGAGATTGCGATGCCAGGCCTCGCTGAGGTCGCCGCTGACGATGAAGATCCGCGTCCGGCAGTAATCGCCGACACCGGTGATGATCGGCTGCTTGTCCGGCGGGATGGCCGACCGGATGCTGTAGACCGGGTGGTCGTCCGGCAGGCGAGCGGCATGGTAGTCGGGCAGGAGGTCGACGAAGTGGTCGGCGGCCTTTCGGGCCAGGGCCAGATCGTTGCCCGGAACGTGCACGAGGATCGTCCCCCCGTTGCGGACGTAGTAGACGATCCGAGAGGCCAAGGCCTTGGGCATCGTGAAGTCGCCGTGGACGTTCATGTAGAGGATGGCCGCCTGGGCGAATTGCTCGTGGGGGGCCGTGGGGGCGACGGCCCGCCATGCGACGGCCCGCCGGTGGCTTCGCTCATACCACCGGGCGAGGTTCTGGGCGTCCAGGGCGTCCCGGGCGGTCAAGACGTCCTTCCTCTCGGCCTTGCTGAGCATCAGTTTGTTCACCAACAGGTCGCCGTGGCACCTGACCAGCGCCAGCGTGCCCAGGCACGTGCGGACCACGTCGAACCCGACGCGGGCATCCGGAGGCAGTTGGGACTCGGTCGTTCCGTCGGCGGCGGGCCAGCGACCGTCGGACCGCTGGGCGGTCAACAGCGCAGCGGCCATGCGGGACAGCCAGGGGTCATCCTCCGCGCCGATGGTCTGCTGTCCGGCGGCGTCGGCGGCGAGGATGAAGCTCAGCAGGTAAGGATAGTACCACCCGTCGCTCTTGCCCAGCGGGGCCCCCGGGATCGTCTGGAGGCCGTAGTGTGCGGCCAGCCAGTCTCTGGCCGGACCGATCACCGAGCGGTCCACAGCGGCGGCGCTCACGTCGCCGCGCGAGATATCGTCCCGTTCCAGGCGCGCGCGCTCCAGGGCGAACAAGGCCCCAACGCCCGCGGCCGTCGTGGGAGCCAGACTGTCCTGCAGAACGCGTCCTGCGGGATCGCTCCGGGGCTCGTAACCCCACCCCCCGTCCTTGTTTCGGGCCTTGGCCCAATACGCGCGGGCCTGTTTCAGCACGCTGCCGGGCAGCGTGGCGCCGACCTCCCTGGCCTCGGTCAGGGCCCGCAGCGCCAGGCAGGAGTTGACCGTATCGGTTCGCCTGGGCCTGTACAGGTCCGCCGGATGCCCCGGCCCGGAACCCCATCCTCCCAGGTGCCCGTAGCGGACCAGCCACGCCACGTCATGTTCGATCTGATCGAGGTCGTCTTCCTGGCGGACGTGGGCCAGCATCAGGACCCTCAGAGCCATCGCACAGACGGTTTCAGGCTGCGCCCGGCGGACGTAGTCGATGGCGGCGGCGACGTTGCGCTGGTCGGGGTCGGCCCCGGCCAGCAGGGCCGTCACGACCGCCAGGGCCTCGACCGCCCCGGGGTGCGTTTCGGCGTGGCGCGTGAGAATCTGCCCCTCGGGCCCCTGGGCGGCAAAAACGAACCCCAACCCTCGCCGGATGGCACTGTCGACGCTGGCCTCGTCGGGCAGGGGTACGGGTGCCGCGCCCGGCGACGCCGCCGACGCCGCGGCCAGAACTCCTGCGGCGCACAACGCCGCCGCGGCGCAGGAACGGGCGGCCCGGTGGTCAGTAGCTGATCGCATACAGAAACAGGTCCAGGGCAAGCTTCTTGCCGTCTGAGTCGACGTATCCCCGGCATGAATAGGGCTTATCGCCCTCCAGGGCACAACTGTAGTCGTACTTGCTGTACAAGATCGCCGCCCTGCCGTCAAGCACTACCTGCTCCAGCGGCGGGCGCGTCGTGCCGTGCCACGCCTTGACACCGGCCTTCTTCAACTCCTGGGCCAGAATGGCGCGGTACTTCAGCTCGCCGAGCGGCACGCCTATCTTCCCCGTGTAGATGGGGTGGTCGTCCGGGAGACCCTTGAGGGGATTGTCCGGGAACACCTGCTTGACCATGCGACGGAATGCCGCGTCGAACTGCTTCTTCCCGCAGCACGACTCGGCCATCAGCATGCCACCGCGCTTCAGGTACAGTCGAAGCGCCTCGACCTGTCCGTCCGGAAGCTTGAAATTGAAGTGCCCGGTCATGAACACGACCGGGTACTGGTAGATGGTCTTGTCGTCGGCCCGGAGGACGCGCCCGCGCGCCACGACGTCGACCTTGGCCTTGTCGCGGAGCATGGCGGCCAGCCTGGGCATGGCCTTGGCGTCGGCGTGGCAGTCCCCGTTGTGGAAGAGCCTGGCGATACGGACGGCCCCCCGCGGCACTTCCCGGGGCTGGTCGATCTTCTCTTCCTTCGGCAGGTCGAGCTTGTCGAGCTTGTTGCCCAGTTGCTCTCGCCCGGTGGCGTAGGCAGCAATGTTCGTGCCCAGGCGATACGCCAGCCGAGAGTACGTCGGAATGTCCTGGAGCTCCCACAGGCAGCTCAGGGCGCGGGGCGAGAAGAACACGCTGGTTCGGCAACCCACGTCGATGCCTTCGAGGCTGTAGGTGCTCTTGAGGTTGTCGGGGTAGTCGTAGTAGCTGTGAAAGACCGGATGGTCGGGCGCCAGCCTCTGGACGGGATACTCCTTCCAGAGGTCCCGCGCGAAGCGGCGAAAACCGTCGGTGAAGTCGGCCTTGCCGCAGCAGGCCTCGAACAGCAGCGTGCCGCCGGTCTCGACGAACTTCCGGAGCTTGTCCTTCTCGGCCTGCGTGAAGTTCGGAAACGTGTGCCCCGTGATGAACAGGACGGGGCTCTGGCGCAGGTCCTCCAGCGACATCTCCAGCGTCGCCGTCTGCCACGTCACTTCCTTGCCGAGCTTGTTGCCGATGTACCCGGTCAGGTTCTCCAGGTCGTGCAGGTTGCGGTGCCAGGTGGCCTGAGGGGGGGCCTTCTTGTCCCACTGGAGTTTCTGGAAGAGGACGGGCCTGTTGCCCTTGGCCAGGAACAGCAGGGCAAAGGCGCTCTGGTAGGTCTGGCCCCACACGCCCCGGCGCTCGGTAGCCACGAGCATCGCGGCGCCCTCGCGATACCAGTCGTGCGCGCCGAAGCCGCGCCGGCCCGATATCATCCCCACACGCTCCATGCCGTACAGGTAGTAGTACAGCCACGACCGCCCGCGGCCCGGGTTCTGGCGGACCGTGAAGTTCTGCTTCATCCACTCCAGCCCCTTGGCCAGGGCGTCGTTCTGCTTGTACTGCCCGCAGCCGGGATACGCCCCGTGGACGAACTCCTTCTTGCCCGCCACGTGCAGCTTGCTGCCGCAGATGTACAGGCTGGCCAGACCCGCCGCGGTCATGGAGCCGTAGCCTCGGCTCCGGCCGCGGTAGCCCCAGCCCCCGTCACGGGCCTGGCAGTTTTCGTAGTGCTTTCGGGACAGGTCCCAGGTGGCTCGCGGCACGTCGACGCCGGCCTTGGCCGCCTCGTGAAGGCCCAGCAGGGCGAACTGCGTGTTGGAGTTGTCGCCCCCGTTGCGATACCCGTAGCCCCACATGCCCGTGGGGCACTGGGCGCCGACGAGCCACTTGGTGGCGGCCTCGAGCTGCGGGCGGTACTGCGCCAGCTTCGCCGCGGCCAGCACCTGGCACTTCAGCGACACGACGTAGGTCTTGGCGTCCTTGACCTTGACCAGGGCGGCCAGCCCCTTGGCGACCGTCGGGTCGTTCGGGGGGACGCCGGCGTTGAGCATGGCCAGCAGCGCCAGGGCCGTCACCCCGCCCTTGTGCCCGCCCCCGCTCCACTGTCCGTCCCCTGTCTGCGACTGCCGAAGCCGCGCTACCCCGCGCTGAATGGCGGCCTTGACCTGCTCGCTTGTGACGCCCTGGGCACGGGCGGCACTCGGCGCGGCGATCAGAGACGAGAGGAAGACACACCCGGCCAGCAACGCCGCGAACGTCTTGTCTCGCGATCCGCTCATGGGTTATGATGTCCTTTGGCCGCACCGTTCGGGCATACGGGCAGCGGCCTGACATACGTATATCCTAACGCCTGGGACACGCTTGGCAACGCTGATTTGTCGCCGAGACGAGGAGCACCATGGCCAGACAGAACTTCGAAAGCATGATCGAGCAGTTCTCGCGGTCCCGGGACATCCTCAAGAGGGAGCTGGGCAAGGCGATCATCGGGCAGCACGACGTAATCGACCAGGTCTTCGCCGCCATTATCTCCAGGGCCCACTGCCTGCTGGTTGGCGTGCCCGGATTGGCCAAGACGCTGCTGGTGTCCTCCCTGGCCAAGACGATGGACCTGACGTTCAAGCGCATCCAGTTCACCCCGGACCTGATGCCGTCCGACATCACCGGGACGAACGTGATTGACGAGGGGGACACCGGCCGGCGGGAGTTCCGTTTCGTCCGCGGGCCGGTCTTCGCCAACATCATTCTCGCCGACGAGATCAACCGCACGCCCCCCAAGACGCAGGCGGCGATGCTCGAGGCGATGCAGGAGCGGCAGGTGTCCGTCGGGCAGGAGACGTTCCTGCTGCCCACGCCGTTCTTCGTGATTGCCACGCAGAACCCCATCGAGCAGGAGGGCACCTACCCCCTGCCCGAGGCCCAGCTCGACAGGTTCATGTTCAACATCTTCGTGGATTATCCCTCCGAGGCCGAAGAGGAGCGCATCTTCGCCGAGACCACCCGGGGCAAGCTGGTGGAGTTGTCGACGGTGTTCAACGCGCGGCAGATCGTGAACATGCAGAAGCTGATCAACAGCATTCCGGTCAGTGAATACGTGATAAAGTACGTAACTCGGCTGGTGCGTGCCACGCGTCCGAAAGACCCGACGAGCCCGGATTTCGTCAGGCGGATGGTGGACTGGGGCGCCGGACCACGGGCGGGGCAGTACCTGATCATCGGGGGCAAGGCCTTCGCCGCGATGGACGGGCGCTACACGGTGTCCACCGAGGACGTCCGCCGGGTCGCCGTTCCCGTCCTGCGGCACCGCATCGGATGCAACTTTGCCGCCGGGGCCGAAGGCGTCGACTCCGTCGAGATCGTCAACCGCCTGCTCAAGACCGTCGGCGAGCCGGACGTGGCCAAGTACACCAGACGCAAGCCCCCCTCGGAGCCGGCGCCGACCCTTCCGCCGGACCTCGAACAGCCGGCCCCGCTCATTCTGGACGAGTGAGGGGACTTGCTCGTTCGCTGACACCCCGCGGGCGTTGGGCTGTCGCGATGGGTCAACAGCACTTTGTCCGGTGTACTCTTAGGACGGACGCACGCTACGAGAGGTCTATCGCGTGCCTGTCGAGCAGGATCTCCACCGTTCGCGTACGCTCCCGGTCGACCTGCTCGGCGGTCCAGTTGCCTGCCCGCGCCGCGATGGCCAGCAGGTCGTCCAGCAGGTCGCCGGTCATCTCGCCGAGCAGGGCGATGGCCGTGCGGCGCAGCAGCAAGTCGTCCAAGTGCACCACCTGCTCGCTGCGGATGATGAACTCGATCTCGCGCGCCGTGTACGTCGCGTGATGCTGCAGCGGGGCGTCCTGCCCGGCGGCGCAGAACGCGGCCACGTCGGCCGCCCGCGTGCCGTAACGCCACAGCAGCGTCTCCAGGCGGTCGTCGTCCAGGTGCGTCTGTTCGCTCAGGTCCGCCAGCCAGCGGGCCCGGGCCTCGTCGTCAACCGGGAAGCCCTTGCCCCCTCCGATCGGCAGGTCCGGCGTCTCCACCCGCCGCTCGCGACCCAGCCGGTCCAGAATGCTGTCGGTCACCTGCTCCGAGAACGAGCGAAACGTCGTCCACTTCCCGCCGACCATCGAGTAGATGGGGAAGTTCACGCCGTCGGTCGGCTCGATGAGGTCGCAGTAGTGGTCCCGGCTGGCCTGGACGGCGGCGACCTTCCCGCTGTACCGCAGGGGGCGGACGCCTGAGAAGCGGCTGACGATGTCTTCGCGTCCGACCTTCACGCCGGGGAGGACCTCGGAGATGGCGGCGAGGATGTAGTCGACCTCCTCGTCGTCGCACCGGGCGTCGTCAGGATTCTCGATGCGGATGTCCGTCGAGCCGATCAGTGCCTTCCCCAGCCACGGCAGGGCCACCGACACGCGCCCGTCGGGCGTTTCGTAGTAGATCATCTCCCCGTCGAGGGCCGCCAGGAGGTCGGCGTTGTCGAGCACCAGGTGTCCGCCCTTGGTCCCATCGATGAGTATCGTCTCGTGGTCGAGTCGGCTGTTGACCAGGTCGATCCAGGCGCCGGTGGCGTTGACGAGCACCCGCGGGCGCACGTGCAGGTCCCGGGCGGTCAACTCGTCACGGAGGACAACCCCCCCGCCCGAGGCGCCCTGGAGCGAGACATAATTGGCGGCCCCGGCCTCGCTGCAGGCGGCCTCGGCGTCGAGAACCAACTCCACGCACAGCCGCTCAGGGTAGCTGATCTTCGCGTCGTAGTACGTGGCGGTGCAGATCGTGTCGGGGTGCAGGGCCGGTCGCCGGTCCAGGGCCTCGGCCCGCGAGGTGAAACGGTGCGTCGGCATGACCCGATGCTTGCCGGTGTACATGTCGTAGAGCTTCAGCCCGATCTTCACCATGATCGACCCGCGGTGGGCCGGACGGTTGCCCCCGAGATGAAGGAACCGCCGGATCGCGGTCAGCGCGCCGGACAGTCGGCAGAACAGCGGGATGGTGGTCGGCAGCGGGCTGACGTAATGCGGGGCGTTGACCAGCAGGCGGTTGCGCTCGACGACCGACTCGCGGACCAGGCGAAACTCCCCGAACTCAAGGTAACGCAAGCCGCCGTGGATCATCCGCGACGGGGCGGCACTGGCCCCCGAGCAGAAGTCCCAACGGTCGATCAGCACCACGTCGACGCCCTGAAGGGCCAACTCGCGGAACAATCCCGCGCCGTTGACCCCGGCCCCGACGATAAGCACGGACACCTCCGGCTGCCGGCCAAGCCGGTCAAGGACGGCGTCACGTCCGCCTGAAGCTGTTCCGGTATCCGTCATTGCATGCGATCCCTTGGCGACACCGTGCCGCGAAACTCACTCCCGGTATCTGATACGGAAAGCGGATCATAGCATCCACAGGCGCGGCGAGCAAGTCCGCTTGTCCTGGGATCCGTTCCTCCCCGCGGGGTCCCCCAACGCCCCCGGGTGCCACCCCGGGGGGTATCCGCCGACACGCTTCAGCGCGCGTCACTTCTTGAGCTTGACGAGCACGGCCTGGAGCGTCTTGCGGGCGGTGCGGGCCTCGTCGGGGCCTTGGCCGGGCTTGAGGGGACGTTTCTCCCCGGGGTCGGCATCCATGTCGTAGAGCTTGCCGCTGCGGTAGAGCTTCCAGCGCTTCGTGCGGGCCCATGCCTTACCCCGATAACCCGTAAAGCACCACGGGCGGGGCGCGCCCTTCTTGCCGCCCAGTTGCGGGGCGAACGTACGGCCGTCAACGGTCACACCCTCCGGCAAAGGCGCCGAGGCCAACTCGGCCAGCGTCGGCAAGAAATCGCTGAAGTCGATCAGGTCGTCGCAGACCTTTCCGGCGGGCGTCGTGCCGGGCCAGTTGGCGATCAGCGGCACGCGCGTGCCGGCGTCCGTCATGCTGCCTTTGCCGCCGCGAACTTCCCGACCGTTCCACATCGAGCGGATGGGCGTTTTGATGTACTTGCGGCCGCGCACGTCGGTGATGAACGAGCCTGGCGAGCCGTTGTCCGTTGTGTAGAGGATCAGCGTCTTCTTGCGCAGGCCCAGGTCGTCCAGCGCCTTGACCAGGCGGCCGACGATCACGTCCATGGTCTCGGCCAGTTCCTTGTAGCTTTGGTACTTTCCGCCGGGCCCCTTGGCCGGGGGCGGGGTGAAGTCGTCGCTGATCGCGTGGGCCAGGGCCATCGGGAAGTACGCCAGGAAGGGCGTGTTGCGGTTGCGCGTCATGAAGTCGATCAGGAAGTCGCAGTAGACGTCCGGCCCGTACTTGCCTTCGAGGCGGCGGGGCTTGCCGTTCCAGTAGACAAACGGGTCGTGGTACCTGGCCCCCTCGTGCCAGCCGAATACGCAGCTCTCGTCGAAGCCCGTCTTCTTCAGGTGGCCGGGGTTTCTCTTGAGCAGACACATCTGCCACTTGCCGGCGGCGGCCGTCGCGTAGCCCGCGGCGCCGAGCACGTGGCCGAAGGTCCTCTCGCCCGGCGGGATGTGGCCCCACTTCTCGGTCGTCCGGAAGCCGTAACGCCCCGTCATGATCTTCACGCGCGACGGGGAGCAGACCGGCTGGCTGTAGCAGTGCGTGAAGCGCATGCCCTCGGCGGCGAGCTTGTCCAGGTTCGGCGTCTTGTAGGACTGGCCCCCGTAGCAGCCGAGCACCTCGCGACCGATGTCGTCCGCCATGATCAACAGGATGTTGGGCCGGTCCGGCGCCGCCCCGGCAGGGACGTCCCCTCGGGACGCTTGCGGCTTGGCCCCGCGGGCTGAGGCTGCGAAGCCGCAAGCGACCCCGCCCAAGGCCGCCGCCCCGAAGCCCACACGCCTGAGGAACTCCCGCCGTGTCCGCCGCGTTGCGTTCATCATCCGCTCTCCGCTGCTGTCAAGCGTCCCTTCTATCGCCCGCATCGAGGACTGTCAACGCCGGGACGCGCAGGTGCGACGCTGCCACTCCTATTCCAGAAAGCGCCCCACGCGGAGTGCGCTTGCCGATGACTGAATCCCGCCGGGGAATCGATCGCCTCACCGCCCTACCGCTTCTTCTGCTTCTTGCGTCTCTTGCCGCCCTGGCCGGTGAGGTACTGGAGGCGGCGGCTGACCTGGCCGTCTCTGGCTTTGACGCTGTCGGCGGCGATCGTGAACGGGTAGCCCGGCTTGCCGTCGCGCAGCAGGACCACGGTATTGAGCGTCAGCAGCGCTTCCAGCGGATGCTCGGCGGTGGCCAGGACGTCCATGAGGACCTTCTGGGGCTCGGCGGCGCCGATCAGGGCCAGGAATTCGGCCGCGCGGACGCGGACGAGCGGCTCGGCATCATCGGCGGCGAGCTGCTTGGCCTTGTCGACGAACCTCTCCGCCTGCTTGCCGAAGCCACTGCACACGATCAGGCCCCAGTACCGCTGCCAGGGGTCCTTCGAGTCCAGGGCGGCCTTGATTCCGGCGACCGCCTTGGTAAAGGGCGCAAGCGCCAGGTCGGCGGTATCCACCAGCCGGGCGATGCGGGCCTTGTTGGCCTGCCCGAACTGCACGGGATTGCCGAACGCCTTCTTGGCCAGTGCGCTCTCGGGGAAGAAGCTCAGGTCCGGCATGCCCTTGACGCGAGCCGCCAGCCGACCGCGCAGGTCGGCCAGGATCTTCCGGTTAGCCGGGTCCGAGGCGATGTTGTTCACCTCGTAAGGGTCGGCTTCGAGATCGTAGAGGGCCTCGGGCGCCCGGGGCTGGTAGAACAGGTCCGCTTGCTTCCCGAGCTTGCCGGCCTTGTGGAGCTGCCACCACTCCTGGTAGGCCTTCATGATGTACCGGTAGTTGTTCCACAACCCGTCAAAGTTGAACGGCTGGTAGCTCCGCATGTACTTGTACTTGCCCTTGCGGAGCGTCCGGACGAGGTCGTACTTCTCGTCGAAGCGGTCGGCCATCCCGAACGTCTCGTCCCGCCCGTTCAGGTCGGCCAGCGTCACACCGGGCCCCATGAACGGCTTGCCGTCCATCTGCTCGGGCACCTTGGCCCCGACCAGCTTCAGGATCGTCGCGGCGAAGTCCACGAAGCTGACGAACCCGTCGACACGGGTGTTGCGCTTCAGGTCGACCAGGTGCTTGAACTTCTCGGGGATCCTGACCACCAGCGGCACGTGCAGGCCTCTCTCGTAGAGATACCCCTTCGACCCGGGAAGCACTCCGCCGTGGTCCCCGAAGTAGAAGATGAACGTCTCCTCCAGAAGCCCGTCCTTTTCGAGCTGGTCCACCACGGCGCCGATCTGGGCGTCCATCTTGGTCTGGATCGTGTTGTAGGCCTTGTTCGCCTGGCGGAACAGCGGCGTGTCGGGGTGGCACGGCGCCACGAAGACCTTCTCGTCGATCCCTTCCTTGTTGGCCCGGTGCAGCGCGCTCTCGTGCGACACGCCGAACGACTGCTTGTGGAAGAAAGGCTGTCCGGGCTTGCGGCCGCCCCAGTTGCTCTTGGAGTCCCAGATCTTGTCCTTCTTGTAGGAGAAGTTGTAGTCGGTCTTGACCTTGTTCGAGGTGTAGTATCCGGCCTGTCGCATGAGGGTGCCGATGGGCGCCAGGCCCTCGGGCAGGGGAACGGTCTTATACTTGCGGTGGTACTGCGTCCCGATCCGCGAGCCGTAGCACCCGGTGGCCAGGACGGACCGGGCGGCCGAGCATACCGGGCAGTTCGAGAAGGCGTGATTGAACACAACGCCCTTGGCGGCGAGCTGGGCGATCCTCGGCGTCGGGGCCCCGGTCTTGGTGTACAGGTTCAGGTAGTGTACGGAGTTGTCCTCGGAGATCAGCCAGACGATATTGGGCCGGGAGGCGGGGGCCTTCTGTTGGGCCCAAACCGCCTTGCTTAAGCCGGTTGCCGCAATGGCCGCCGCTGCACCGCCGAGGCTCTCTGAGAGGAACTGTCTTCTGGATAGCATGAGTGGTCTCCGTATTGTCTGTGAAATCCGAATGTGCTTATTACCATACCAGACCACCAGGGGCCAGTGTTCGCAGGCCGATGCGGCGCCAGGGCAAACAACGACGTGCCGTCGGCGGCGACCCTCCCGCCGCCCGGGCGGGTTACAATGAGAACAAGGAAGAAAGGAGCCCGGCAATGCGATATGTTCTGGCGACGATAGCGGCAGTAGCGGTAACAGGCCTGGTGGCGCTGGTGGGGCTGGGGGCGAAGGACGCCCCCGGCGGGAAGCCACCGGCCGGCGGAGACGCGTTCACCGGAGAGTACGTCGGCGCGTTCACCGCCCCGTGCGGCAAGCTCTGTCACGTGGACGCCAAGGTCTACCCCCGCAAGGACGACTTCGGCGTGACGATGGTCTTCACGTATCCCAAGGCCAAGCCGGGCGCCAAGCCCCGGCGCGTGGAGTTCACCGGCAAGGTCGCCGACGGCACGTTCACCGCCGGAAACACCAAGTGGAAGGCGAGCATCTCCGACAAGGCCCTGGCGGCCGTGCTGTCGACGAAAAAGGGGCCCGGCAAATGCAAGCTGGACTTCGCCGTCCGCAAGTCGCCCACGCTGGGCGCCAAGCCCCCGCCCGGGGCGGTGGTGCTCCTGCCGTTCGCCCCCGGCAAGAAGCCGTCGCTGGATGCGTGGGAGAACCGCGGCTGGAAGGCAAACGCCGACGGAAGCATGAACAAGGGGCGGGGCAACATCGTCTCGAAGCACGCGTTCGGCTCGGCGAAGATCCACGTCGAGTTCATGACGCCGTACGAGCCGGCCAAGCGCGGGCAGGGCCGCGGCAACAGCGGGGTCTACGTGCACGGGCGGTACGAGGTGCAGGTGCTGGATTCGTTCGGCCTGGTGCCGGGCGGGGGCGACTGCGGCGCGATCTACGGCGTGGCGCCGCCGAAAACCAACGCGTGCCTGCCGCCGCTGCGCTGGCAGACGTACGACATCACGTTCACCGCGCCCAAGATGGACACCGACGGCAAGGTCACCCAGCCCGGACGCATGACCGTGCTGCACAACGGCGTCAAGATCCACGAGAACGTCGCCGTCGGAGGCACCACCCGCGCCGGCATGCGCAACCTGAAGGGCCCCACCGGCCCGCTCATGCTCCAGGACCACGGCAACCTCGTCAAATACCGCAACATCTGGCTGGTCGCACTGAAGGGCTGACCGCGAGAGAGCCGTTCCGGACCGGCGTGTGGGTGCAGCGCGTCGGTTGTCCTTGCGCTGCCTGTTTCCCCGACAATGCTCCTGCGTACCCCGCACTGCGGCGACGCTGCTGAGTGTTCCACAGGTTTCCACTTTCGTGGAACATCCACCCCATCCCCCGGCGGAAATAGTGCTGTAAACAATTGTTATGCCAGTACTTATAGTACACCCCGGCCCTCGCTCGCCCCTATGTTACACACGAGGTGGAACATACGAATTTCGGTATCAGATACCGAAATTATGCTTAAAAAGGGGACGGAGCACTTATCGTAAAAAGGGGACGGAGCACTTATTAAGGTCGCGGAAGTCGTGTCAAGTACGTGCTAATAGCGTTAATTAGTGCTCCGTCCCCGTTTTACGACGCCGAATACACCTACCTCGGGGCTGGCGCCATCGTCACCGTCGAGCATCCCGAGGTAACCGGCGGCCTGGTCTTGGACTACGGCGCCGACGGCACGGCCGGCTGGGACCGCTTCGGCCGCGTGACCGGTCAGACCTGGACCAACGCAGCGGGCACGACCACGTTCGACGACTTTACCTACACCTACGACCGGGCCTCCAACCGCCTGACGCGCGACCTGAGCCTCACCACCGGCCTGGACGAGAAGTACACGTACGACGCCCTGAATCGCCTGACCAACACCGAGCGCGGCACGCTGTCGGCCGGCAGTATCACCAACGCCACGTTCGGCCAAGACTGGGACCTCAGCACGACCGGCAACTGGGATGGGTTCACCGAGGACACCGACGGCGACGGCACGGACGACATCGACCAGGACCGCACGCACAACGACGCCAACGAGATCGAGACCATCGACAGTTCCTCGTCGAACGTTGACCACGACGCGGCAGGCAACATGGTGCGGCTGCCGAAAATCGACAGCTCTGGCGAGCACTTCCACGCCAAGTACGACGCCTGGAACCGCATGGTCGAAGTCTACGACGACGACGGCACGACGCTGATCGCCACGTACGAATACGACGGCCTGCGCCGCCGCATAGAGGAAACGATCGAGGGCGCCCCCGACGTAGTCCGCGACATCTACTACAACACGAGGTGGCAAGTCCTGGAAGTCCACCAGGACGACGACACAAATAACCCGCTGAAGCAACACATCTGGTGTTTGCGATACGTCGATTCCCCGATAGTCACCTTCCACGACGCGGACACCGACGGTACAATTGATGATGTCGTGTACTCCCTGACCGACGCCAACATGAACGTCACGGCCGTAATCGACGCCTCCGGCACGGTCGTCGAACGCTACACTTACGACCTTTACGGGCAGGTAACCATCCTCGATGCCGACTGGTCTGCCGACGCTGACAGTGCCTCCGACGTGGACAACCGCATCCTCTACGCCGGCTACCACTTCGACCTTGAGACCGGCCTGTACATCGTCCGCAACCGCATCTACCACCCGACCCTTGGCCGCTTCATCCACCGCGACCCCATAGGCTACGCCGACG
>Ga0180432_10001710_pt1 | contig 34255 bp, 27 predicted proteins | sample SS_ome_10_FD_132414 | JGI IMG/M metagenome (GOLD analysis project Ga0180432, IMG submission 132414) | Hypersaline lake sediment archaeal communities from the Salton Sea, California, USA - SS_1_MS_2 metaG | ecosystem: Environmental > Aquatic > Non-marine Saline and Alkaline > Hypersaline >... | reverse complement strand
GACTTCGGTATGTACCAGCCCTATCTCAACGGTGTCAAAATAGGTAAACCTTTGGACCTCTATCGCGCCGAGACCGACCTGTGGGAGTTTCATCTGATGGATTTCTGGCCCGATCCCGGCGATTATACATTACGACTCGAATGCGTCGGTAAGAACAGAGATTCCACGGGGCATTACATCGGCGTCAATTCCGTTCGTCTGCGGGAGCGTCGGCCACGGGTCAAAGCGTTCGGCTACGATAGGGACAAAAATTGGCGAAAAGAGCGGGTTTTGTATCGGTAAGGTTCACCCTCAGAATACCTTATGATCTTACGAGATGACGGCTTATAAACAGAGCCCCTGCTGGAAGGAGGACTATTAACAGCAGGGGCCCCAAAACATAAGCGAGTTAACTACTATAATGGATAGAATTAGTCAACAATAATTTTCAGGCGAATGTACAAAAAATTTCCGGCGTCAACGAAAACGACCTCGCGCGAAATGTTCCTCCTTCCCGCAGGGCCATTTTTTCCGGCCGGTATATTCCCCTTATTTTCGAAGAAAACTACCCTTTTCTCTTCAGATCTGGTATAGTAGAACTTGATGAATTGGAAAAACTCAAATTGAACGAAACATAATAAGACGGGGGTAACGATGAATAATCAACGGATGTGCTGCAGACGCAAAACGAGAGGATTTACACTCATCGAGCTATTGGTCGTGATCGCCATTATTGCCCTTTTATTGGCGATTCTCTTGCCCGCAATGCGAAAAATGAGGGAAACGGCCAAGGAGACCGTCTGCAAATCAAATTTGCGGAATATCGGTCTGGCGGTCATTATGTACGTAGAAAATAACGATGGGAAACTGGCCGATCCGAGAAATGCCAACCGGTTTCTCTGGTACGATAACCAGGGCCGGCTCCTAACGCCTAATGACAATGAGGCGTATTGGGGCATCGTCTATATCGATTACATCAAGGAAACGAAGATTTTCAATTGCCCGAGCCTCGTTCGTCAGCCGGAATTGATTTATAACGTTGATCCGGCGGCCATTCAAGAGGCCTCTTTCGGTTTGAACGGCTATGCCAGGGGTCTGGATACGAATAAGTTGCGGTCGCAGGCGGAATTCATCGTGTGCCAGGATCACGTTGAGCCGAGATTCGAGCAGGACAGCAGAGATATGTTCTTCAATGACGGCCCCGGGACGATGAACCTGCAACAGTATCGCGAGGGCGGGCCGCGCTCGAAGTTCTATCGAGAAATCTTCAGACATCATGTCAGATATCACGAACCCTTCAGAACCGGAGGAAGAGCCAGCATGTTGTGGATGGATGGTCATGTCAGTTCCATTAACGAGACCAACGGGGACGATGTGCCCAAACGCTGGTACACAGGCGAATAAATGATGGGCGATCCCGCATAGGATAAGGAATGGAATCCGAATATGCCTCTTACCTTCCAAAGCTTACGAAGCAGCAGCCGGGGTAACTGTTTGTTGGTCCGGACCGACCGGGCGAATGTGCTTATTGATTGCGGTCTGGGGTCTATGAAGAGAACCCGAGAGCTACTTAACAAACACGTGGGCAACCCGCAAGCGATCGATGCCCTCGTTGTTTCCCACATGCACAGCGACCATATCAGCTATTATCCACTGAGAGTTTTTGAGAAAGAGGGAATTGAAGTCAGAGTCCACGAAAGCTGTCTTTCTCAGTTGAAGGAAAGGCATTTTAACGGATACGGGTTCGATTTGCTCAAGCTCAAGCCCTTCGGCGAGAGGGAGTTCAGAGTGGGTGATTTAACATTTCAGCCTTTTGAAGTGCCGCACAATCCGTTTTTTCCGACCTATGGATTTATCGTCAGGTACAAGAATATAAAGGCCGTCATTGCTGCGGATTTCAACGATTGGGAAGATGTGCTGGGACATTTCGTGGATTCGGATTTCATCTTTGTTGAAAGCAACTATGATTTGGAGTTGCTTCGGCTCCATTATAATCCCAACAGCCAATTTCACATGCCCAACCCCGAAACGGGCAGACTGTTATGCCGTATGCGAAGCGATAGCAGGAAGCCCCCGCACGTGGTGATGCTCGGCCACCTGAGCCTGATCAGAAATAAGCCTCAGATCGCACTGAAGGAAATCGAGCATCGTTTTCGAGATAAGGGAATCGAATTGGATTTTGAGTTGTTGGCCGCGCCCGGTTTGAACGCCAGTGAAGCGGTGAAGATCAAGGCATCGGAAAGTACTACCACCAGGGCATAAACTCATGAATCGACGCCAGTTATTGCGGAATACGGGACAGTATCTCACGGCTTTGTCGCTAATGACCGCCTCGAAGGGTCAAGCCGCTCGTTCAACTCAGAAGATCAAGGTCGGGCAAATCGGGACGCTCCATGCGCATGCTTCGGGAAAAATGGCGACGTTGAGAAAATTGAAGGATGTGTTTGAAGTCGTGGGGATTGTCGAGACGAATCCGGATCAGCGGAGAAAAATGAGAGATCATTCGGCGTACCGGGGATTGAATTGGCTCACCGAAGAGCAGCTCCTCAACACGCGCGGTTTACAGGCCGTTGCGGTCGAAACAAGTATCCCGGAACTGGTGCCGACCGGACTGCGGTGCGTCTCGGCGGGAATGCATCTCCATCTGGACAAACCGGCGGGTCTATCGCTCGCCGAATTTCGGGCATTGCTCAATGATGCCACTCGTCGGAAGCTCACCGTACAAATGGGGTATATGTTTCGAGCTAATCCGGCTTTCAAATTTTGTTTCCAGGCGGTTCGAAACGGCTGGTTAGGGGATGTGTTCGAGGTGGATGGAGTGATCAGCAAAACCATCGATGCCCGAAGGCGTCAAGAACTTGCTATGTATACCGGCTCCATGTTTGAGCTTGGTTGTCATCTATGTTTGAGCTTGGTTGTCATCTAATTGATGCCATGGTGAAGGTGTTGGGTAAACCGGACAAGGTTACGAGTTTTACCCGGCGGACGCGCCTGGAGCAGGATAATCTGGCGGATAATCAACTGGCTGTGTTTGAATATCCCAAATGCACCGCGACGATGCGAAGTGCGTTGATTGAGGTCGCCGGGCAAAAACGACGGCAGTTCGTCGTTTGTGGCGATCGGGGGACCATTGAAATTCGGCCCCTGGAACCGCCGAAGCTATTATTTGCTCCTGACAAAGCGATTGGGGGATATCAAAAAGGGTACCAGGAAGTGAAGCTGGCTGCGATGCCGGGGCGCTACGACGAACAGCTCATCGAACTGGCCCGGATTATTCGCGAGGAAAAGGGATCGGAGTATCCTCCAGAACATGACTTGGCCGTTCAAGAGGCCGTGCTGAAAGCCAGTGGAGCACCGCTGAATTGAAGATTGCGTTTTACCGGCGCAGTAGCGGAATGAGTCTGGGGTATAGTTCCTGATAGAGTTCGTAACGTGGTCGATAGGCATCGACATTTTTTCGAGATGGGTTGATCCTTTTGTCCATTTTGACAGCGTCTTGAACGGCAAGATTCACACTCTTGTAGTTTCCGACGCCGACCGAGGCGAGGATGGCCGCGCCGAGACAGGCGGCTTCCGTGACTCGTGGAATACATAAGGGCGTTTCGCATATGTCGGCTTTGAGTTGGAGCCACAGATCGCTTCGTGCCCCCCCGCCGACGGCGTGTAGCGTCTCGATTCCAATGCCGGATTCCCTCAACAGATCGAGATTCATCCGCAATTCGAAGGTTAGCCCCTCAAGGATCGCTTTGGCGATGTCGGCCTGGCTCGTCGCAAAGCTCATCCCAAGAAAGGCGCCTCGCGATGTCGTATCCAGGAGGGGCGTACCGCTGCCGGCGAAGTGCGGCAAAACCATCAGATCGGTAGGGCCCGGCTTGGCATCGGCGAACAGTGAATCGTACGCATCATTGCCCCTCTGCTCGGCCGTGAGGAGTTTGTCCTTACATAGCGTATCTCTAAACCATCGAAGGAGAAGCCCCCCGCTGTGATTAAGCGTCATCGATAAATATAACTCGGGCACGACATGCCGATATACGGAGATATTCCCCCTTCGGAGCGATTCGCTCAGCACCGGCGACGACATGGCGACTTCGACGACCTCGGCCGTGCCGGTCGAGACCATCGCCCGGCCCGGCTCGATCACCCCACTACCCAGCGCGGCACAGGCCTGGTCGTGGCCGCCGTTGACTATCAACACCTCGTGGCTAATACCGATCTGAGCGCCGACTTTTTTATCCAGGCTGCCGACGATGCCTCCGGCGAGTGGGGGGAGTTCGGCTAAACGATCAATCTCGATTCCGCATCTGTCCAAAATATCTGTCGCCCAGCCGCCAGCCCGCAAATCGTACATTTGCGTTCGAGAGGCAAGGCAATGGCTGATCGTGGCTTTGCCCGTCAGACGTCTTAAGAAATAGTCTTCATAGAGCAAAAATTGATGACTTCGTTCCCAGATCGCCGGCTCGTTTTCTTTGAGCCAGAGCAATTTGGTCAGCGTGTTCATTGTATGGATCGGCATACCGGTCCGGCTAAAAAGTTCTTCGGCGCCGAAGGTCTTGCCCAACCATTCATTCTCAGCGGTTGTGCGTGTATCCATCCCGAGAATGGCGGGTCGCAGAGGCTTGCCGTCTTTATCCACGGCAATGACCGCTTCGCCCTGGACGGAAAGCGCCATGGCCTTGGGCAGATCGGAGCCGGACTGGCTGACGGCTTCGGCAAGGGATTCGAGGGCAAGGTTCCAAACGAGTTCGACATCCTGTTCGGCCCAATGGGGTTGAGGTGCTACGATGGAATATTCTCTTTTGCCCTGTCCGAGGATGTTCCAATCGTCGCTGAAAACAATCGCCTTGCACCCGGTCGTTCCAATATCCAGTCCAATGACAGACATGCCGATCTCTCCAGTACGTTGGCAGCTTTATTCTATCTCCATCGCATCGATTGTCTCGAGCATTTTCTGCGCGTCGATTCGGTCGGACATCCACGCGTCCTGCAAACGCCTCAGATCGATAATCGCAGATGGCTCGCATAGTTCAACATCGTCGTATTTAACAGGGGTATCCTTCGCGACGGGCTGGACCAATTTTGCACTTTTGGCAATCCCTGCAGGCAGAAGCCCTTCTTTCGACGCGACCTCGTATTCGTCGATCAGGCAATAAAAACGACATCCCCCGATCCCATCGAGGACGTCGCCGGGCTGCAAGTCCTGCTTGGCAACCCCGAAGACCTCGGAGACGAGCTTATCGAGCGGGACCATATTGGATTTACCCCGGATGGCGAGCATCGCACAAGTCAGCGGCACTTCGATGCTGCAAAGGTGATACGGTCGAAAGAGCGTATAATAAGGACCGTTTCCCATGTCGCGATACACGAGTGCTTGGCGCAATCTCGGATGATCGGTCGTGACAACCGCGAAGACGCCGGGGTGAACGTGGCCTATCCCGTAATCGACCACACCCGCTTTATTGAGGACACCGCCATGCTCCTTCAGGGCGAAAGTTTCATTGAGTTTGTCGCGGCTGGTCGTCGGACCGTGCATCCCGCGAACATCCGGAACAAGACCCGTGGCGTTCGAGACCGCGGCCATTTCGATCATGGTCTTACTGCCATCGACAAATTCGATCAACATGTTCGGGCTGAGCCCCCGCCGGGCGGCTTCGGTCGCCCATTTCTCGTCCGTCGGCTTGGCGTGGCGGTCGAGCGGATTATTCTTACCCTTGCCCATCGCGACAATCGTGAAACCCAAAGCATCGGCAAAGTCGTAAAGCTCCTTGCACGCGGCAGGTTCGTCCCCCGCCGCTAAAGCATACAAAACGCCTTTGTGTTCGGCGTATCGGTGCAATAACGGTCCGACCGTAATATCCGTTTCCACGTTCATCATGGCCAGATGTTGTCCCGCTCGCGCCGAGCGCAATGCCGCTTTAGCGCCGATTTCGGGAACGCCCGTCGCTTCAAGCATGACATCGACACCCTTCATATCCGTGATCACGCGATAGTCCGGCGCATAGACATATTGGTTCTTTGCGACGAGTTCGTCCGCTTGCTCGGCTGAATCGGCCTTTTCCGTCTGGACTTTCATCCCGGCTATCTCATAAGCCGTCCTGGCCCGTTCCATATCGACATCTGCAATGGCAACGACCTCCATGCCTTTCATCCGGGTCACTTGTGCCACGACGTCCACACCCATTTGGCCGGCCCCGATCAAACCGATCTTGACCGGATTGTTTGCTTTTTCTCGTTCCGCTAATTCGGAATTGATCCCAATCACTGTTCTTGCCTCCCAATCTCGATGACCACCTTCAAAGCCTCGCCCCCGACGGCCGTTTGGTACGCCTCATTGATCTTATCAAGCTCGAATGTGTGCGTTATCAGCGATGCAATCGGCAGCTTCTTTTCCGCCAGTAGCTTCAGAGATAGCTTGTGAAAACGCGGATGATAGCTGAATGCACCGATCACTTCGATCTCCCCGTAGTGAATCACGTTTGCGTTGAGCGTGGTCATCGGATTAGCCTTGGGCAAACCGCCAAAGAGCATTACCTTGCCCCCTTTGCGAACCATATCCACCGCAAGAGCGTGTGTCTGTGCAACAGGATTGGCACATATGACGGTATCTGCCCCGACGCCGCCGGTGAATTCCTTGATACGGTCAAGCACGTCGCCCTCTGAAGCATCCATTACCAAATCCGGCTCGAATCTTTCCGCCATGTTTCGTCTCGCGTCAGTAATTTCCAGGACGATCACTCTCGCCCCTCGATTTTTGGCGACGCAAACGTGCAGGCAACCGGCGGGGCCGGCCCCGATCACAACGACCGTATCCCCCTTGTCCGTGCCGGCTTTCTCATGCGTGGCGAGCACGGAATTGCACAATTCCGAAACAGCGGCGTGTGTAAACGACAGCCCTTCCGGCATCTTGTTGACAATGCCATCGACGAGAATCTCCCCGGTCAGGGCCATCTGTTCGGCGAAGCCGCCGGGATAGCCCGGCGTGATGCCCACGAATCGTAGGTTATCGCACAGATTGTACATTTCGTGCTTACAATAATAGCATTGACTGCAATGGACGTCAGGTGCGATCGCGATGCGGTCGCCGACCTCGAAAGCACGACACTGAGGCCCGACCTTGATCACGACGCCTGAGGCTTCGTGGCCGGGAGTAATCCCGGCGCAGCCGGATGGAGGGCCTTCCTTCCAGCGTCTCAGGTCCGAGCCGCAGATTCCGCAGGCTTTGGTTTCCATGACAAGCCCGTCGTTCGGTACGTCCGGCTCAGGCACCTCCCGCACTTCAAGCCTCCTGGGTGATATCAAAAAAGCTGCTTTCATTTGATTACCTTTATGATGACTGGTTCTTCCTGAGTTTTTCGCCGACGGCGCCTCCCGGATGGGTCCGGCCGAATTGATCCTTGGTATAACCCCGTAATTCCAGCAGTAATACACACAAAACATCGCACGCTACTGCGTTCACAAGCGAGCTGCCCGTGGCGATCATACCGTACGGATCCACGTCTTCGGTGGCAACCACGTGATAGATCACATCGCTGAGACGTCCGAGCGGCGAATCCGGCTTTTCCGTTTGAGCGATGATCTTGGCCCCGCGGTCTTTGGCAATCTGAACGAACTTGTTGAGTTCGGCGGTTTGGCCCCCTTTCGATATCACATAAACGATATCCTTCTCCGTGACGGATCCGGCCCCTCCATGAATGGCGTTGGCGGCGTTGATGAACAGGGCCGGCGTCCCACAGCAGGCCAACAGATGGGCAAATCGTTCCGCAATCGCCCAGCATGTTCCAGCCCCCGCAACGAGCACATGCCCTTTGCAGTGAAGGATCACTTCGATGATTTTAGTAATTTCCTCGTTTAATTGACTTTGAAGATCGCAAAGCGCTTTGACTTCCAATTCGATAACTTCTCTGGCTCTGCGGAGCATTTGCTCACTGGACATATGTGTCATTGTTTATTACCTTAAGTTTATGGTCTTCATTCCTCAACTCTGATATTTCTTCGGCTTAGTTTCGCAAGGTACGTGCTGCGCAGGCTATCGATGAAGACCGCGAAAAAGATGAATCCGGCGGCAATGAGTGGATGAAGATACAGATCCACCCGTGCCGAGACCAAACTGTTGGATACGGTTTGGATAAAGACGGCGCCTAATACGACACCGGGAAACACTTTACCTACGCCACCGAACAGGCTCACTCCGCCGAGAACGGCCGCTGCGATGGCGTCGAACTCATCGCCTTTGCCGAAACCGGCGTTCACGTTGCCGAGCTGCGCGACAGAGATAAAACCACCCAACGAAGCAAATACACCGCAGAGAATATACGCCGTGATCAGCGCTCGATCGGTGTTGATTCCCGCTTTGCGAGCCGCCTCTTTATTAAAACCGACGGCATAAATCTGCCGACCGAGCGTTGTTCGTTCCAACAGTATCCACGCACAGAATACGACCATGGCGAAAAGCACGATGGGATAAGGAATGAGGCCAAACAGATCCGCAGAACCCAATCCTGTCACCGAATCGGGAAAACTGACCGCATGCGATTTGGAAAACATCAGGCCAATGCCCCTTCCCGTTACCATCATCGCCAACGTCACAACAAACGGGATGATTTTCAGCTTCGCGACAGCGAAAGCGTTCACAGCGCCAAACATCGCTCCGACCATCAGGCACAAAAACAGCGCCGGCCACGGCCCGATTGAATAGCGTTGCATCGCCAGACCCGCCACGACGGCCGAGACGTACATATTCGAGCCGACCGACAGATCGATTCCCCCCGTCAGCAGTACGAACGTCATACCGACGGCGATAATGCCGACATACGAAGCTTGCTTGAAAACGTTCTCGATGTTCTGATAGCGCAGCGATTGGGGAGCCACGAATCCAAAAACAATGAACAGGAATGCAAACAACAACACAGGAGTGTTGTTCAGCAAGGCAAATGTCAGTTTCTTTCGCTTTCCGTCCATATCTTCAGTCAGTTCGACGCGCTGAAAGCCGCTTGAAGTATTGCTTCCTGATCGTAATCGTCGCGCTGAAATTCTGCTTTGAGCCGGCCGTTACTCATGACCAGTATCCGGTCGCACATGCCCATCAGTTCGTCGAGCTCCGAGGAAATATACAAGATACCGGTGCCCTTTTCGGCTAATTGGTTAATGATCCGATAGATCTCGACCTTGGCGCCGACGTCGATGCCCCGTGTGGGTTCGTCGAGTATCAATACGACCGGATCGGTGAGAAGCCATTTTCCAAGGACGACCTTTTGCTGGTTGCCGCCGCTGAGATTTTTGGCTTGGTGTTTTTGTATGGGGCCGCTTTTGATGTTGAGCTGTTTTGACATTTGTTGGGTACATTTCGTAGTTTTCATCCGGTCGATGAGGCCCATGGGACCGAGCTTGGAGCATTTCCCTAATGTTAGCAGATTGAGATTCTCCATCACACTGGCTTCCATCAAAAGACCTTCTTCCCGTCGATTCTCGGTCACGAAAGCTAACGCATGCCGAATGTTCAGAGCCGGAGATGGTTTGGGTATGTTGACCGTATTGAGGCGGATCTTGCCGGCACTAAATGGATCGAGTCCGAAGATGATTCTCACGAGTTCACTGCGCCCGGAGCCCATCAGGCCGAAGATACCGAGCACTTCCTTCTTATGTAGTTGAAAGGTGATGTCCCTGACGATACCGGGTTGGGTCAGAGATTGAACTTCCAATAGAGGCTTTGCCTCGAGACACGTATCTCGAGTGGGATACATCTGCTCGATTTTTCGGCCGACCATATCCGAAATCATTTTATTCACCGAGTATTCATCGCGAGGGCCTGCACTCACCAGGCAGCCGTCTCGCAATACGGCGATTGTGTCGGATACCCGCAGCACGTCTTCAAGCGTATGCGAGATGTAAATAATCGTCTGGCCCTGGTCCTGTAGTTTCTTAATGATCGCAAAAAGTCGGCTTCTCTCCGCGGCGGTCAGGGACGTCGTCGGCTCGTCGAAGATGATGATCCGGGACTCCCGTCTCATAGCCTTGGCAATTTCGACGAGCTGTTTCTCGCCGGGAGTGAGTAGCTCGACGGGTGTTTGGGGCGGAAGGCGCAAGTCCACTGAAGAAAGCAATACGTCCGCCTGGTTGTACGTGCTGCGTTTATCTATCAATGGCGATCGACGGAACTGTGGGAAGCGGTCGATAAAAAGATTATCCGCAATACTCAGATTACCGAACAGATTGAGTTCCTGGTGAATGAAGGCAATGCCGGCGCGCGTTGCATCAGCCGGACACGCCGGATAATATTTATCACCGAAGAGCCTAATCGCTCCTCCATCCAGGGCAATCACGCCGCCAAGAATGTTCATAAGCGTGCTTTTTCCTGCGCCGTTCTCGCCAATCAATCCCAGGGTCTGCCCCTCACGAACGTCGAGGTTCACTTCCCTGAGCGCCTGAATACCGAAGAAGCTTTTGCTGATATCTCTGATTTTAAGTGCGCACTCCGCCATCAGGCCGCTCCCACCGCAATAACTTGATTGGCGGCGATACGAGTACGCAATGCATCCAAAAGCGCCGCCATAAGAATCACACATCCCTTGATGATGTCGATCGAGTAGAACTCTATCGGCATCTTGTTCAGGGAGTTATCCAGTACGACGAAGAACAGCACGCCATAGACGGCCCAGAGGACCTTGCCTTTGCCGCCGAATAAACTGATGCCGCCGATCACCGCCGCTCCGATCACATCCAGTAGAAGGTTTCTACCCAATGTGGGTCGGCCTGCCTCCAGCCGGGCGGAGTACAGGATCGAGCCTATACCGGCACAAAAACCGCTGAAGACATAAGCCAGTATGACAACACGGTCGGTCGGAATGCCGGAAACGCTTGCCGTGCGGATGTTCTGACCAACCGCGTAGAACCAGCGGCCAAGCACGCTGCGATTTAGAATCACAAATGCAACAGCCGCCAACGAAACGACAATCAACAGGGCCGACGGAATGGGACCCACGGCTCCCTTGCCTATCGCGATGAAACTGGCCGGTAGGTGCATGATGTTTTCGGATCGGGTCAGGTAGATCGCCAATCCGCTGAAAAAAGACATGGCGACGAGAGTGACCATAAACGGCGGCATCCTCAACTTCGCTACCGCCAGGCCGTTGAGAAATCCAATACCCATGCCGATGGCCAGCATAACGAAGATGGCCGCCGGCACTGCACTGCTATGACCGGCAAGCCAGCCCCCCTGCTCTGAAAAAATGACGCCCCAGAGCGGATTATGCTGAAACTTGGCCGGGTCGAAACGCATGGCCATCACCATCGCGCCCAGAACGCTCGTGACCGCCATAATCGAGGTTTGTGACAGATCAATACCACCGACAATCAACACAAACATTTGACCGATTACCAGGGCCAGGAGAGGCCAAACGTTGCTCAGAAGGTTGGCGAGATTTCGATGGCCCGCCATATGCGGATAGATCGCCCAGATCAGCAAGAAATAGAGGGCCGTCAGGACGAGGACGAAGTGGTCTGACAAGACCACTTTCTCCGGCCATCGAAGTAGGATTCTGTACATCTTCATTTTATGAGCCGGCCTCAGCCTTGAGAATCCTGTATCCCCACATGTCCATTTCGCGTTCGGCCATGTTCTCCTGGGTCAGAGCAAAACCCGGGTCTTGTATCCATTTCTCGGGCGTGCTTTGGCCCTTCTCGATGGCATCCAGCAAAGCCTCCATAATCGCGTCGGCCTCGAAGAACAAATCCTGGACGCCGGTGGCATCAACGTAGCCTTCTTTCATCAATGTGTAAGCCGCGGAGTCGCCGTCAAGCCCGCCCAGAATCACGTGCGCGGGATCGCCGATGGGTTTCCACTTCCCCAAGGGCTCCAAAACCGCTTTAACCTGAGGATACAGAAAATCCGACGATGTGAAGAGAAAATCCACACGAGGTTCCACCTGGAGTGCCGCTTCGAGATTGGCCAATGTTGTGACGGCATCCCATTTGGTTGGAACCTCAATCGGCTCCTTGAAGAGATCCGGATGGGCGTTGATCGCTTTGTAGAAACCGTTCTTTCGCTCGATAGAATTTTGATCGCCAAGGTCGCCCACTAAGATCAGAGGTGTCATTTTGCGATTGAGCTTTTGGGCGGCTTCGGCCATGTAGGCAACCGCTTCTTCGGCGATCCTCTCATTATCCGCTACGACGACAAGGGCGGGTTTACTTCGATCGGCGGGCGGACGATTGAAGACGCCGATGGGAATGCCCGCCTGGTTCGCCTCGCCGATGATGGTCACGGCGCTTTCGCCGTCCTGAGGGATCATAATGATGCCGTCCACGTCCTGGGCGATGGCGTCGCGAATTTGCTCAAGCTGACGATTGGCGTCCTGATGCGCGTTACGTTCCAGGACCCTGATATTCCTGGCCCTTAACGTTTCGGTGATCGCTTTGTGGGCGGCCACCCAATATTCGGTCTCAAGATCCTGAAAGGCAAAGCAGATCGTGATCTGATCGGATGGTTTATCCTTGCGGGAACAGCCTGCATATGTCAGTAAAACGACTCCCAACAAGATGAACAAAATGAATCTTTTTGCATTTTCCATTTCTTTTGTCCTTCCCATAATGCCGGCAATCCGTATAATCATATGTTCAGTCTTGAACGTTTGAACATTAACGGGCCGGCCGGAATTTGTCAATTGGAATTTTGAGGCTTTCGAGTTTGTGGATATGGGATCCGACAGTCAAGACCATCGGCTGCTCTATAAGGTGGCGAAGGCTTACTACGAGGACAATCTCACGCAACAGCAGATCGGCGGACGTTTCGGCCTGTCCCGTGTCAAGGTCTCCCGACTGCTCGGTCGAGCGAAACAATCGAGAATTGTACAGATTTCCATTACGCCTCCGCTGTCCTCGAACGTGGATCTCGAGCGCGAAATTGAATCCAAATACGGTCTGAAAGAAGCCGTCATCATCACTCCCACCCGCTATGAAACCGATACGGTCGTATCGGAACTCGGGCTCGCCGGCGCCCAGTATTTACTTCGCTGTCTCCAGGGCAGTGAAGTGATTGCGATAAGCTGGGGCAACACGTTGCTGGCCGTTGTGGATGCCCTCCCGGCGGCGAGTTTCCCTCGCGTGAGAGTGGTCCAGATCATCGGCGGACTCGGCGAGTTGGAAGCCAACGTCCATGGGGCCGAGCTAACCCGCCGCATGGCGCAGACCATCGGGGCGCGCCCCCGACTGCTTCATGCTCCCGGAATTGTGAAGAACCAGAGTGTTCGTGATGCGCTGGTGAACGATCCTCAGGTTTCGGGAACGTTGACACTGGCTGCGAGTGCCGACATCGCCCTGGTGGGTATCGGCGCTTTTCGTAAAGACTCCACATTGTCGAACACGCAGATATTGACACAGCCCCAAACACAAGCTATTAAGAAAGCGGGGGCAATGGGGGATATCGCATTGCGATTCTTTGACAGGAACGGGGCTCATGTCAAGACCCCCATCGATTTGAGGATCGTGGGTCTGGGTATTGACGCCATCAAAGATATTCCGCGCGTCATTGGCGTCGCGGGAGGAAGGAGCAAAATTGAAGTGATTCGATCTGCCATACAAGGTAAACGAATCAACGTCTTGATCACCGACGATCAGGTAGCGACTGGTCTGCTCAAAGACGAATAGCTCTGGGATTGAAAAATTGAACGTACGTACAGAAGGAGTAACGCAATGAATAAAAAGCAGACTTTTGCGGTCATAGTGACGTCTCGAAATATCTTCCCGGCCCAACTGGCCCTTCAGGAGCGCCGAAATATCTGTGCCAAATTGAATGAAATGGGTTTTGACGCCATTCTTCTTGCTGAAGATGAAGTTCCAAACGGTGCCGTCGAAACCTACAACGACGCCAAACAGTGCGCCGCCCTTTTCAAGCAGAGACGGGAGGATATAGATGGTGTGATCGTGGTTCTGCCCAACTTCGGGGATGAGCAGGCCGTCACTCAGGCCATCGATATGTCGCAGCTCAACGTGCCCGTGTTGGTACAAGCGTGTGACGAGGCGGACGCCACGAAGCTGGCCCTGGGCAAACGTCGCGATTCCTTCTGTGGCAAGCTGTCTCTATGTAATAATCTGTACCAGTATGGTATTCCATTTACGAATACGACATATCATACGTGTGGCATCAATAGTGATATTTTCACGGAAGACCTCAGTCGATTCGCTGCTATTTGCCGAGTCGTTAATGGCCTGCGTGGCGCCCGGATCGGTGCCATCGGCGCCCGGCCGGAGGCTTTTCACACCGTCCGCTTCAGCGAGAAACTATTGCAGGCCTCCGGGATTAAGGTTGTTACTGTAGATCTATCGGAGATCTTCTCCGCGACCGATGGACTTGGAGATGATGCTGAAGAAGTTCGCAACAAAGTCAAGGCCATTAAGGACTATGGAAAAATTCCGGCGTCTATATCCGATGATAAGATCATTAGACAGGCGAAGTTGTCCGTGGCCATTGACAACTGGATGACGGACAATGAATGTGTCGCCAGCGCCATCCAGTGCTGGTCGTCCGTGCAGCAACATTATGGTTGTGCGGCGTGCCTTTCGATGAGCATGATGGGCGAAAAGGGCAAACCGAGCGCCTGCGAGATGGATGTAGCCGGGACGGTTTCTATGTACGCTTTGAATCTGGCCTCGGGCGGCAAGCCCTCCGGCTTTGTCGATTGGAACAACGATTACGGGCAGCAGCGAGATAAATGCGTCGTCACCCATTGCAGCAATTATCCCAAGAGTTTCGTCGGCGGTGAGATCGAGATATCGGAGTTGGATATTTTAGGCGAATCACTCGGTCGAGATAACTGCTTTGCCGGGATCAAGGGCCGAATCGCTCCCGGCGATATGACGTTCGCTCGCATCAGCACCGACGATACACTCGGTATCATTAAGGCGTATGTCGGCCAGGGGCAATTCACGGGCGATCCGCTCGTATGCGACGGCGGCGTCGGCGTCTGTGAAATCCCCGCACTTCAAATCCTTCTCGATTTCCTATGTCAGAACGGCTTCGAACACCATGTGGCGATGAATCGGGGCCATTACGCAGACGTCCTGGAAGAGGCCTTCAGCAAATATCTTGGCTGGGATGTCTATAACCACAGTTAATCAAAAGAAGTAACATGTGATATTTTTCTGGAGACGATCATGAGAAGACATAGCCATATTTCATCGCGCCGGACTTTTCTTAAAATGACAGGTTTGGCCGCTTCATCAGCGCCTTTTTGGCTTATTAATGAGTGTGCCGCTCAAGAAGGAAAGCAACGGACAACTTGTCTCCCACCCAGCGAGAGAATCAACCTGGCGTTGATTGGCTGTGGCGGACAAGGCCGGGGCGATGCGCGAAATGCTCGCAGATACGGTCAGATCGTTGCGGTATGTGACGTCGATGCTCGCCATCTGGCGGCGGCACAAAAGGATTTTCCCGGCGCCGAAGGCTACTCCGACTTTCGTAAGCTCCTGGAGCGGGATGACGTCGATGCCGTTATCTGCGGGACGGTGGATCACTGGCACACGCTGGTCGCCATGGCCGCCATGAAGGCCGGTAAGGATATCTATTGCGAGAAGCCGTTGACCCTCACGATCGACGAAGGCAAACGGCTCGTCGAAGTCCAAAAGCAAACCAAACGGGTACTCCAAACGGGCACCCAACAACGCAGCAGCATCTATTTCCGAATGGCCTGCGATCTGGTCCGCAATGGCCGAATCGGGAACATTCAAAAAGTCGAAGTCTGGCTCCCCGCCGGCCTGCGACAGGGGCCGTTCAAGACCGCACCGGTACCGGAAGGTTTCGACTATGATTTCTGGCTAGGCCAGACGCCGAAGGTCGAATACGTCAAAGAGCGCACGCATTTTAGCTTCCGTTACTGGTGGGCCTATTCCGGCGGTACGATGACCGACTGGGGCGCCCACCATAACGACATCGTCCTTTGGGCCCTGGACCAGGACGGTTCCGGCCCCGTCAGCGTGGAAGGCAAGCAACTGGTTGACATGATCCCCGGCGGTTTTACGGCGGCCAGTGAATACGAAGTGACCTACACCTATGCGAACGGCGTCGTTCACACCTGTAAAAGCACCACGGCCAGCGAATGGCACGGAGGCGTCAAGGACCCGAACGGCCAGCAGCACGGCATTAAATTCTACGGCACAGACGGCTGGATTTGGGTCACGCGAGGCACGATCAACGCCCACGACCGGCAGATTCTCAAGGACAAGCTACCTGAGAATGCCAAGCGCGTTTACCTCAGCACGAATCACATGGGCAACTTCATTGATTGCGTCAAGTCGCGAGAGAATCCCATCTGCCCCGCCGAGACCGGCCATCGCTCCGCGAGCCTGTGCCACCTGGGAACGATCGCCATCCGCTTAGGCCGGAAACTCAACTGGGATCCCGTTAAGGAACAGTTCGTCGGCGATACTGAAGCGAACAAATGGCTCGCCCGCCCGATGCGAAAACCTTACGACTACACCATGATCTAAGTGTTTCCCTTATGGGTCATATGCGTTATCGTCGTCGCTGACATCAACCTTCGTCAGTGGAGTGGTCCAGAGATAAACCGTGTGCGACTCGTGATATTCATCATCGACGGGGACCTCGACGACTTTATCCGGCTTGACTCCTCTCATATCGAAGTCGTGAGAGACGATGCGTGAGCCGGGCTTGAGTTTATCCAGTTGCGGTATCAGTTTAACGTTCAGTTCAGGCAGCAAATAGAGTGTGACAACATTTGCCTTACTGAGGTCCAACGTAAAGATGTCCTTCTGTTCGATTTGTACCAGATGTCCAACGTTGTTCTTTTCCACGTTCCCCAGCGATTCTATAATTCGTCTGCGAGCGATGTCGTAGCCTACAGCCTTACATCCGTATTTCTTGGCGGCCGTCACAACGATTCGGCCGTCGCCGCAGCCGAGATCATAAACCAGGTCATCCTTGGTGACTTTCGCCAATTCGAGCATCTTATCGACCACCGGTTGAGGCGTCGGAACGTAAATGACGTCCGGGTCCCGCGGTGTTTTCATTACGCGCGGTTTTTTCCTGCCGGCACGAGTGAGACGCCTTTTCTCCCCCGTCACTTTGGCCGTACCCACAGAACTGGCGATCTCGCCGGTGAGTTTCCGGCCCGTGATTTGACCCGTGAAACTGATGTCTAATGTTTCGTAGCCAACCGCAAGACTCGTCTTGAACGTCAGGCCTTTGCCGTCGAGATGGACCTTTTCGATTGGGATGGCGCCGTATCTGGCGCTGAGGTCGGGGAACACCCTCAGCAATTCTTTCCGGGTCCAGCTATCCGACTGAACATCAAGCTCCCACTGACCGATGGCCGCGGCGCCCTCACGCTTGCCTTCCAACGCGATGTCGCCGCGATCGGACTTGATCGTGCCGGAAAGCGCTTGGCCTTTGAGCGTTCCTTCAAAGCTCGATTCCCACTGCCGATCACCGAATTTGCTCTTGCGGTCGAACGTGAGCTTGCCCTGTTGGAATTGTACATTGGCGATCTCATGCTCGCCATATTGGCTTTTCCAATCGGCGCTGAGTTCGCCTTGATCCTCCATCTTGATAATCAGATCGGCGGTGAATTCCCGGTCGCCCATTTTGAGCGTTGTTTTCCAGGTTCCCGCCGCCATGGGTATCCTCCTGATACGCTTGCCCCGCGCCGGGTATTCACCCAGATTATTTGAGAACACTCCGGAGAGTTCGCCCTGCTGGACGGAACCGGAAAATGTGGTATCCGTATCCCCTTCATCGAGCCGAATGGTCATCGCAAAGCCCAGTTTTCCGGCATCATATTCGATTTCCCTTAGTGGAGTGATACCCCAGAAACTGAGCCACTCGCCCTTGAGCGTCCCGTCGGTGTTCCTCGAAAGCGCCAGGACGGCCGGCAATTGTTGGCCATCGACGTCGATCTGAAGCTGCCAGTCTCCGACGATCCCCCTCCTTGCCGGTCCGGCCCATACCTGCCCATGAGAAGACAATAGCAGAATAAGCGTAAAAAGAAATACGGATTGGGACATTGCTGATCGTTTCATAACATGATTCTCCTAATAGCAAATGTGTTTTCTGCTTCCTACAGCACACATGAACTGCTTGATAAACACAATAATATAGAGTTAAGTGAACGAGAGCAATATTCAGGGAAAAATATTTTACTGAAACTTATTTGTCCCAATACCCTATGTATAATGGCACAATTCGTTCCACGACGCTGCCGGCCCCGATCTCCGGGAACCTGAAAGAAGGAAATGTTCTTGTCGTTCCTCTCCGATCATCCTGAATATAGAAGTTATATGTCTTATCGCTTTGAATGAAACGCGTGATGATCGAGACGTCGGCCCCGTGCGTGCGAATGTACGGATAGGGATCCGTGTACCACAACGGTCTTCCATGATTGGTGTGAACGCCTCCCAGGATTTCGACCCTGGACGTCCCCGCGATATCGAAACCGATACCTCCGCCTTCGGTCTTATATCCCAACAGGACGACGCGGCAGTTGTCGCCGATATGAAACAGATGGTCGCGATATTCATCGTTGCCCCATCGCCAAAAAATATCCACGTTCCTCGTTGCGTAGTCCTTGTCCGCGCGCGAGATACTCGTCGAGCACAGGAACGCCTTCGCCCCCGGATGGTTGCCGGGATTCCCGAATCGCCCGGGAACCAATTCCGTATAAACGGTCCTTCTACAGTCCTGTTCAATGAAAACACGCGGCCGGCTGCCGGATTTGCACAGATCGCGGAAAAGAATCGGATCGGGTGAATCTTCACTGACGCGAAATGCGGGTGAGCCGGAAATTCGGCTGAACATAAAATCGACAACTTTGATATGTGCCGGGATCGTCACCGTTCGTCCGATTTTATATTTTCGCTTGGGGAAGTAGAATACGGATTTGGCCGTATCATTCATAGCTCGTTGAATGGACGCCGAATCATCTGCCCCGTCACCCGCCCCGGCGGTCGTCCATTTTGACATATCCTGTTCCCAGGAAACGAAAGGGACTTCTTCGATGGGAAGGTTCATGGACGTATCCGGCATATCGGAAGCGAATTTGGTGATCGGGTCAGACACGTATTCTATCCTGTTTCTGGGCTGGACAACGGCGCCGTCTTTTCTGATGCTGCTGCCGTATCCGGAAATCTCGATATGACGCGCAAACAGATGGCCGATACCATGCCCTTCGTCAACAATATCCATCGCAGCATTCTTGGGATTTCCCCCGACGAAGTGACTGTCGAGGAGGACGACATGCGTATAGGCGTCCGCTATCTTGAGGGCGGGGACGGCGTTTTCACTCTTGACCGATCTCAATGTCCCGGATCCCGACTCGCATAGGATGCCTGCTTTATTCTGGTTTCGCAACGTGACATATTCGAGCGTCGGATTATAAAAGTACCGCTTATGCGTGCCGAGGCGAATACCATAGTCAAAGCCCTGGATGATAATATCCCGGAAGTAGCCGCACGGACCGCCCATAGAAAAGTCATACCCGACAAATCCATTTCCGTCCCCGGAGCGAATCAACAACTCATTGGCTTGGCCGTTGTTCGCCGAAGTCCACCGGATTCCGATGGCTCCCGGATTGCCTTTGCCGGCGTCGATGGTCAGGTTCTTGATCGTATTGTTAGCCTTCATCGGATTGACGTCGATCTTCTTGCCGAAGGAAAAGATCGGTTTGGGATGTGCCTTGTCATCGAAGCCGGGCGAATCGTCGGCTAATCTGATCATCGTATTCCGGCGGCTCTGCCCGATGAATCGAAGCCAGATGCAATATTCGCGTTGAACTCCGGCGACCTTCCGTACGGGGCCGGAATAGATTAATGTGTCGTTGACGTAATATACGCCGTCCGGGATATAGATGATGTACGAACATGCCGTGGAAGAAGGTTGCGTCACCTTTCGTTGCATGTCGCCGTATTGATCCAACTGCTCCATAATAAAATCATACACAGCGACAAAGGCTTTCGTGTTATGATCGGCGTTGGCGGGATCGCCCGAACCTTTGGCATGGTAGGGAGGCTTCGTGATATCAATCATCGGTCCGCCGTGTTCAAGGAAAGCACGGGCCGGATAGACCATATTAAGGTGGTGCCCTCTGTCACCACGTATACCAGGTTCGGCACGAAGCACGGGAACACAAGAAACAGCAAGTATGCAACAGAAAACGATAAGTCTTTTCACGATAAACGTTCCTTATAGCAAAACATGAATCGAGCGTTCGCGATCATCGTGCATTATATCCGAATAAACGCTGGTAAAGAAGCATGTGGATGTTAGAATATGCGCATGGATAATTCAAGAAATAAAAAAGAACCTGCACAAGGTATCTTTGACAGCGGTGATGACAGTATCTATGACATCACGACATCCTCGGCGGGACCGCAGGGTCAACTGCCTTTGACCAAAAGTCAACTTGTCGAAAGTCCGAGCGGTGATATCTTCGGCATGATCCAGAATGCCGGTATGGGGTGGGAGGCAAGCCAGGCCGACCGGGAACAGTTTCTGCTTATCAGCACGCAGGGAGGTATGCGTTCAAGTAATGGAACGCCGATAGCCCTGGGTTACCATTCCGGCCACTGGGAGCTTGGCCTGTTGATGCAAACGGCCGCATTAGAATTGCAGCGTTTCGGCTATACGCCGTTTGCGGCGTTTTGTACCGATCCGTGTGACGGACGAACACAGGGAACGCCCGGCATGATGGATAGTCTGCCCTATCGCAACGATGCCGCGACGATTTTCCGCCGTTTCATCCGGAGTTTGCCGAAGCGCAAAGGCGTACTCGGTATAGCGACTTGCGACAAGGGCTTGCCGGCTATGATGATGGCATTGGCTTCGATGAGAGATCTCCCTTCAGTGTTAGTGCCGGGTGGAGTGACCCTTCCTCCGACGAAGGGTGAGGACCTGGGCACGATTCAATCCATTGGGGCACGTCTGGCCCATGACCAGGTAACGCTGGACTACGCCCGGCAGATGACCTGTCGGGCGTGCGCGAGCGCCGGCGGCGGCTGTCAGTTCCTTGGAACGGCGGCGACGTCTCAGGTCGTCGGAGAGGCGCTTGGTTTGACTCTCCCACATGCCGCGCTGGCGCCGTCGGGCCAGTCGATCTGGCTCGACATGGCAAAACGCTCGGCACAGGCGTTGGTGCAATTGTACAAAAAAGGTCTAACGGCGAAAGACATCGTAACCGACTCCGCCATCCAAAATGCGATGGTCGTCTTTGCGGCTTTCGGCGGCTCAACCAATCTTTTATTACACATCCCGGCCATTGCACATGCCGCGGGGCTGGCTCGACCTGCCTTCGACGATTGGAGGAAGGCCAACCGATCCGTTCCTCGCCTCGTCGATGTGCTGCCCAACGGTCCGGTCGGGCATCCGACCGTCCGCGTTTTTTTGGCAGGCGGTGTACCGGAAGTCATGCTGCATTTACGGCGGCTCAAACTCCTGCATTGTGATGTCTTGACGGTATCCGGCGAGCGTCTGGGCGATATCCTCGACGGGTGGGAAAAATCGGAACGTCGCCAGCGGTTGCGTGATCTCCTCTATGAAAAAGACGGCGTCGATCCGGATACGGTGATTATGAGTCCCGATCAAGCACGCCGCCGCGGTGTGAAAAATACGATGACGTTACCGAAGGGAAACCTCGCCCCGCACGGATCAGTCATTAAGAGCACCGCCATCGATCCGATGCTGCTGGATTCGGAGGGGGTGTATCGCATGATCGGTATCACAAAGGTCTTCACGAGCGAATCTGCCGCGATTCGGGCGATCAAGGAAGGAACCGTTCAATCCGGCGACGTCCTTGTTCTTATTTGCGCGGGGCCGATGGGCAGCGGGATGGAAGAGACATTCCAGGTAACGGGCGCCCTGAAACATTTATCCTGGGGAAAGAACGTTGCGGTTATCACCGATGGTCGCTTTAGCGGTGTCAGCACGGGCGCCTGTATCGGGCACTTGGCCCCGGAAGCCCTGGCAGGCGGGCCGGTCGGCAAGGTTTTGGATGGAGATATCGTTCAAATCATGATCGACACGAATCATCTGGAAGGAAGCGTCGATTTGATCGGGCAGGCGGAGACACCGGAGGATCAACGAAGCATAGAAATGGGCACGCGCCTTCTGGAGGAGCGTCCATTGCGGTCCGACTTGGCGCCGCATCCGAATCTTCCGGATGACACACGCTTATGGGCCGCCCTGCAGGAAATCGATGGAGGCACATCCGCCGGGTGTGTCTATGATGTCAATGCGATCATCAAAAGGTTGAAAAGAAAGTAAAGGAATTGTATGGAACAAAACAAAAATAAACTATCAGGTGTCTTTTCTCCCGTGGTAACGCCTTTTCGATCCGACGAGTTAGCCCTTGACGACTTGCGGTTTAATCTAAAAAAACTTAACAAAACCGACCTGACGGGTTACTTAGCACTTGGCTCAAACGCGGAATTCAGAAGTTTGAGCGACAAAGAAAAGATTCAGGTCCTCGAAGTTTTCGCCGAGGAAAAAGGCGACAAGGTCGTCATGGTCGGCACCGGTTGTGAATCCAGCAGCCAGACCATCGAAAAATCCAAAATAGTGAGCCGGATGGGTTTCGATTATGTGAGCGTCTTGACGCCGTGCTATTTTGCCAGGCAAATCAATGGTCGTGTGTTAAAAAGCCACTACGAACGAATCGCCGATTCGATTGATATTCCCGTGCTCCTGTACAACGCGCCCGGCTTCACGGGCGGCATACGAATACCGGCGCCGACGGTCGTCGAGCTCTCACGGCACCGGAATATAGTCGGCATGAAAGATTCTTCGCCGGAAGGGCCGGCTAAACTCCTCGCTCATCTCGATCCGAGTGAAGATTTTCATGTTCTCGCCGGTTCGGCGAATTTTTTCTATCCGTGTCTTCATTTGGGAATCCCCGGCGGAGTGATCTCCTTAACCAATGCCCTGCCCGATCCGTGTTGCGAATTATATCGATTATTCATGCAGGGCAAACACGATGAAGCGAAAGAACTCCACGGCAAGCTTTCGCGGCTCAATCAGGCTATTTCAGGGACCTGGGGCGTGGCGGGTGTGAAAGCAGCCATGGACCTGATGGGATTCAAAGGGGGCCCGCCCCGCCATCCGCTTAAGGACGTGACGGATGAAGGCGTAGAGAGTATCCGGCGCCAAATCGTCAAGGAAGGTTTTATGACGGCATGACGAAAATCTCGAACATACAGAACACGGAACGCGCCACGATATTGGCGGCCGATATCGGGACGACCGGCATGAAAATGGGCGTATTTCGAATCGTCGATAACGCTCTTGATTTAGCTCGTCACTTCTCACAGGAATACGAAGTCAATATATACAACGACGGTTTGTTTGGCGATATTGAACAAGATAAATGGAGGAGAACCTTCGTCGCCGGCTGTAAAGCAATGGAGGACGTCGTCGGTGATGTTGACGTGATTTCTCTTTCCGGGACGACACCCGGATTGACGGCGATGGACGAAAACGGCGAGGCGTTATACCCCGCTATCCTCATGCTCGATCAGCGCTCCCGCGAACAGGCTCAACTCATCATAGAAACCCTCGGCATGTCCACGCTCCTGGAGACCACAGCCAATATGCCGGTTGCGGGAGGATGTTCTTTAGCGAGCATCCTCTGGATCAAAGACAACTATCCTGAAATCTTCAACAAAACTCACACATTCGGCCATTCGAATACCTACATCGGACATTGGCTAACGAGCGTCTTCGCCATCGATCCGTCGTCCGCTTCATTGACGGCTTTATATAATACGGTTCGCAATGATCTTACATGGAACGAAGAGATTGCCGGGGCGTTCGGCCTTTCACCGACTCAGCTTCCGCGCATCGTCCCGGCTGATGAGAGCCTCGGCCGAATGGAGACCTCACTTGCGCGGGAATTGGGACTCACAAAGGAACCCGTTGTATTGATCGGCGGTAACGATGCCGTCTTAGCGGCCTATTCCGTCGGTATCAAAAACCCGGGGGACATTATTAATGTGAATGGCACGTGTGAAATTGCCTTGGTGTGCCTGGACCAATGTCTGGCGTCACCCAATTACAATATCCGGGCCCATGTATTGCCGGACCGATGGCTGACGCTACATGTGATGAATGCCGGAGGAAAGGCCCTGAGTTGGTTTAAGGAGCTTTTCTGCGGTGAATTAAGTGCTGACGAATTCTACGATGAATTCCTTCCACGGGCGGTTGAGAAGTGGCTCGATCGTGAAAGCGGAATCACTTATGTGCCTTATCTTATGGGTTCCCGCTATAGTCTGGAGCCGCTCAAGGCACAGCTATTGGGATTGACGCATGAAACCACCCGCGAGCAGATTCTGGCGGCCATTGTTAAGGGGCTTTGCGAATATCAAAAGGCGCATCTGGACGAGATCGGCAAGAGCGTTCCACTTCAGGACACTATCCATGTAACGGGCGGTGCGATCAATCCCGCCTTGATTCGCGCCAAGTCAAAGTGGATGAGAGACTGCGAATACGTCTTCGACGAGCAGTCCTCCATGAAAGGTGCGGCGATGCTCGGTCAGACATATATCGACTCTTTAAAGTAGTCCACACGGCCTATTTATAGATTTTCGTATATCCAGATTTTGGGATTCGTCCAGCCCACAGAGATAATATCAAGGTCCCCATCGTTGTCCAGATCCACGGCCTGCGTGCCGTCATGGTGGTCGATATTGCCCTTGGAATCCTTATCAATGACGTGTTCGCGCCAGCTCGATCCGTGATTGACGTTTTCAAAGAGGACCACGCGGTTTTCCGTTTTGCCCCGGTGTTCGCCGATCACGACGTCCGGATCGCCGTCCGCGTCGAAATCCGTCGTGTCCATGCTGAATCCCTGGCCCGCGATCACGCCGAGTTTGTGCTGAGTCCACGTGCCCGTCGGATCATCGGGCGCCTCGAACCACCAGACGTCTGTGCCTTTCTCCAGCGCGACGACCGCGTCCAGTTTGCCGTCGCCGTTAACATCAGCCAAATCCACGCGATCCGGCTCGCCGCGAGTGATTTTGCCCATGCGAAACGTGGGCCATGAATCGCCGTCGTTCCGCAGCCACAAATCGCCCAACAAAAGATCTAAATCCCCGTCTCGGTCGATGTCGCCGAAGTCGAGGTCCTCGCCCTGAGGGGGCGTGCTGACGGTCGTGCTCAACAGCGTAGTCGTCCAGGTCTCGTCGGCGGGTTTGGCCGGGACGTTCAGAGCGTAGATACCGCCGCCATCGCGATGCCACGAAAGGGCGACGCGAATGGTTTTGCCCAGTCGTGCGGCCGTGCAGCCCTGGAGGAAATCACCGCCGCCGGTGTAGTTGATGTTCTTGTGAATGGTGAACCGGCCTTTGCCGTCGTTTTGTGCCCATACGAAGTCGGTGTTCTTCGCGGCCCCGACACCTCCGGTGCCGAGAACATCCGGATCACCGTCCAGGTCAAAGTCATAAACAACGGCCATATTGCGCAATGGCTCTCCAATGGTGGATTGCTTCCACGTTCCGCCCAAGCTGCCCGGATTCTTCCACCACCAGCCGCCGGCGATCAGGTCCGGATCGCCGTCACTATCCACGTCGGCGCCTTGGATAAACATAGCCCGGTCCGGCAAGTTCGCAATCGCGTGACGTTTCCATTTAGCCAAAGACACCTTTTGCTTCCCCTGATTCAGTAGAACATCTACTCTCGGCGAATTATGATTGTAGGGTTTCATGAGGATGTCCAGGTCTTTGTCCCCGTCCAGGTCGGCCAGGAGACCTTCATGGATCCCCTGCCCGTGCGAGACGACTGTCTCCTGGAAGGTTCCCCGGCTGTTGCCGTACCAGATGTAGGTTTTGGCATTATCGCCGGCGCCCGGCTTGCCCATCTCGCCAATAAAAATATCCAAATGTCCGTCGCCGTCCACATCGCGAATCTCGCAGGTATGGCCGTGATTGATGTAGCGCAGAGTATGCGGGATCCACACCTTGCCGTTCCACTGATACCATTTGATATCTCCGTTCATATCGCCCGGACTAAAGACGACTTCCGGACGCCCGCCCTCAACCAACTGTCCGGCGGCGCACTGGGTAAAGGCCATGTCCGCATCAATAACGTTTTCCTGATAATTCGTGCCGCCTTTCTGTTTGAACCAACGACCGCCGCCGACAATATCGATTTGACCATCCAGGTCGATGTCCACGGGGATAGAGGGAAAGCCTTCGCACGCACGTCCGGACGTCCAGGAATAGACCGATTTCGACGGCCAACTTTCAGTTTGCCGGGGCTTATCAGGGATTTCGTACAGATGCAAATTTTTCGCCCTTTGGTTCCAGGATAGGAATTCCACCCGCCCGTCTCCATCGAAATCTCCTACAGCCTGATCGTGGTGCTGGTTTTTACCGGAGTTCTTGATCAAACGGCGCTTCCAGGGTCTGGAGAAATCCGGATACGGGTTTTCCCACCACCACATCCGGTTGCCGCTGGAATCCTGACCGAAGATTACATCAACGTCCCCATCTTGATCGACATCGTAGGTTGTTCCTCCGGCCTCCGGTCTGAGATGGGAATCATCAATGACCTTCAGGTCCCAGGTCCCGGAATTGTATTTATACCAAACCACCGACGGCGTCTCCGTCCGCTCGGTTACCACAAAATCCTGGACACCGTCCTTATCCAGGTCCGCCACAACACACGCGGTTTGCTGATTGCCGCTGTTGGGGCCGGGTAATGTGACGCGCTTCCATTGGACGCGGGCTTCGGCAATATGACAAAATGTCAGGAGCAAGCTAAAACAAATGGGATAGACTATTATCTGTCGTTTCATTCTTATCGTTCTCCAAGGTTCATGGTTTATCATCGTTTGTCTATTTTACTCCGAGGTCACGTTAATCCAGGCCTTCTTTTCTGCGGATAGTTGCATGGCATCGAGAACGTGTTGATTGCGCAATCCGTCATAAAAATCGGGAGTAATCGGTTCGTCTTTGGCAATGGCTGCGAGCAAATCTCCGACCTCGTGGATGAACGTATGTTCCCAGCCGATGATATGTCCCGGCGGCCACCATTTCTTAATGTAGGGATGGTCCGATTCCGTGGCCAGGATTGTGCGGAAGCCCTGCTCGCGTCCGGCTTCGCTTCGCGTGTAGTATTGAATTTCATTGAGTCGTTCCAGATTAAACAGCAAGCTGCCTTCGCTGCCGAATAACTCGAATCGCAGATAATTCTTTCGACCGCTGGCAAAGCGCGTCGCCATAAACGAGCCCAGGGCGCCGTCGCTGAATTTCGCCAGTGAAAACAGAGCATCATCCGCGGTGACCGTGGCCTTGCCCGATCCGTTCGGTAGCTTGCGTTCTTTGATGAAGACTTCCTCCGCGCCGCAGACCGATTCGATTTCGCCGACGAGGAAGCGAGCCAAATCCACAACGTGGGCGTTCATATCCCCGTGCGCTCCGGAGCCGGCTACTTTCTTATCGTGCCGCCAGACATAGGGAAAATCGGGATCGACCAGCCAATCCTGATAATACACCGCGTTGAAATGAAAGACTTTGCCGATTTTGCCCTCGTCGATCATTTGCCTGGCTAAGGCAATGGCAGGGACGCGCCGATAGTTAAAGGCCACCATATGCTTTACCCCGGCGGCCTTAGCCGCATCAAGCATAGCCTTTGCCTCAGCCGCGTTTACGGCCACGGGTTTTTCGCAGATAATATGCTTACCGGCCTCAGCGGCGGCCACGGCAATCGGCATATGCGTGTTGTTACTGGTGCAGATATCGATCACATCGATATCATCCCGGACGATGAGCTTTTCCCAATCCGTTTCCTGACTCTCCCAACCAAAACATTTGCAGAACGGATCAAGATTCTCCGCCACATTGTCACAGGCGGCCTTCATGACCGGCCGGGCCGGCAGATCATAAAACTTATCGACGTCCATCCAGGCGTTGCTGTGGGCTCGACCCATGAACTGCGTTCCCACGATTCCGATATTGATTGTTTCACTCATGGCCTAAGACTCCATTTCTATTCGCTATTTCGAAGTAGATACCTGCTCCGGTTCGTCATACTTTAAAAACAACACCATGCCGGGCCATTGAACTTCAATACCGTGATGATGCGTGTGACTGTAGGTAAAAAGGGTATTAATTTCGGGTAATACCAACTCGACGGGTACATCGAAGCTGTCATAGCTGAGATCGTGATTCTTGCCGATTTTGGTAATGACTTTCCGTCCGTTGATGCCGATCACGTTCGCGGCGTCACCGTTCCAGGTGCACATTGTGATTTGTGCGGCGATGAGTTTGTCCAGATCGTCACCGGCTTTGGCCCGACAATAATCCATTTCCCCCATGCGTGTGGACCATTGTTTGGGGACAGTGTATGGCTTGCCCATCCGGACCGTTCTCTTCCGGCACAGGTGCAGATCCCGGACTATCGGAGTCATATAACACACGCCGGCTCGATCCACGATTCTGGCCATCAGGGCCATGGGCTTTTCCTGAGTGGGCACCCAGGCATTTTTCCATGTCACTTTCCATGGAGAGGACGTAGCGGTGCCGATATGGCTTTTCATTTTGCCGCAAAAGTATCGATAGTGCCACTCGTTATATAGGCCGTCACCGTCCCAGTCGAAATCTTCATACTGTCCGATGATGTCGATATGATTGACGTGTGCATCCGATGCCGTTCGGCACTCAATGACCGGCATATCTCCAAGTCGATCACCGGAGTGAGGCGTCGAGATCGAGCCTTTCACATGGGATTTGGATTCGTCGTAGTAAATTCGGAATGTCACTCCATAGACGATCCATTGAGGCCACCATCCGCCTAATCCCGTACCACTGCTACAAGTAAACTCGAACGTATTTTCTCCCCGGCGTAACTGCCCTAAAGGTATCTCCACACAGGGATAGCGCATATATTGATATTCCGTGTCCGGCTCTCCCGTACCGGCCTCGCCCGGGATGTGCGGAGATTCGGGAATAGCAATCCAGGCATTTTCGTTCACACGTACCTTTTTATTAATCGTACCGCCGTGGCAAAGCAGCATCTCAATAGTGACTTCCGCTTTACGCGCCTTGTCCAAATCGTCGATCTGAATCCGGTTCACCGGATTGGGCAAATAGGCTTTGGCCCGATCGGGCGTCGCGTCCGGCCCGGTGACCCGCTGCCAGCGGGACGCATTCACCCACGGTCCGGCCCAGACGTATTCGCGGAAAACATCCCCGGATTTCGGCTCCGCCAGGGCCGATGCTCCGACTAAAAGCACAATCCATACCCAACCATATCGCATCGTTTTTCTCCTGCTTCGTTTGTTAATACTGTTATTTCTTTTTCTTGAGCGTGTTACGCCACAACTGGATCGGCGCCTTGTCCCAGCTTCGGGCAGTGACGATATCCATATCACCGTCGTTGTCAATGTCGCCGGTCTTGGCCTTGTAGGCACTGGTAGCGGCGACGATGATTTTCTTCCAGCTTTGCCCCTTACCCTGATTGAGGAAGACACATATCTCCGGCGTGGATGTTCGAATGAGCGTGGCGGCGACGATGTCGATATCTCCGTCCAGGTCCATATCTTCGGCCCGGAGCGTATGGCAATAATCGATGACGCCCACCTTGTGCCTTTTCCAGCCATTCTTTCCGGCTTTGGGATTGGAGTTAGCATACCACATAATACTAAAGCCCGTCTTTTCCGAGTGCGACAGAACAACGTCGTTTCTGCCGTCCCCGTTGATGTCCTTGATATCGCCCATGATGCTGTGGTCCTGCCAGCCGCCGGTGACGTCTTCGTACCACATAGCGTCGATATCATGGCGCGTCCATGGATCCGTGCGCGGGCGGTCGGGATTCTCCAGCCAAAAGCCGTTCATAAGCACATCGTAGTCGGCATCGCCGTCGATATCACCAATATGCATGCCCTCACGTTCGGCGTTGTCGACCTTCTTCTCCAGCCAGGACGTGGAAGAGGTTTGGTAATAGACCGCAAACTTGTGTTTGGTCCGAACGACGACATCGAGTTTCCCGTCGTGGTCCATGTCGTGGACTTCCACGTCCTTGACCTCGCTGCCGAGTTCGACCGTGGCGATCTTATGTTCTTCCCATCCGGACGTCGCCGGACCTCCGGGATTGGCGTACCAAAAGACGCTGGCTTCACCGTCGTTGCCCTTGGCGGTCACAACATCGTTGTCACCGTCCGCATCCAAGTCCACGATAACGATGCCGTCCCCAAAGATATGGCCTTCATCAACGATACTGAAACGATCCCAGGTGGGATAGCGGTACCAGCCGATCTTACCGTCGTTCTCTTTACCCCGGTCCGTGGACCAGGTATGTACGGCAATGTCGTTGTTCCCGTCACCGTCAATATCACCGACAGCGGTTCTCCCTCCGACGTTCTCATCAATAACCACGCGGGTAAAAGCGAGCGGCTTTGCCGTACAGCTACATGACAGGATCAATACAGCAAAAACAAATGAATTTTTGGATTGAACGCACATAGGTCAACTCCTCTTATCTCAAGCCAAGGATTTGTTTGTTTAGTTCATCGTCGCTCTTGCCGCCGGCAAAGTCGTCAAATGCGACTTCGGTGGCCTCGATGATATGTTTTGCGATAAACGGGGCACCTTCAGCGGCACCTTGTTCGGGGCTTTTGATGCAACACTCCCACTCCAGGACGGCCCAGCCGTTGTAACCTGCTTCGGTCAATAACGTGAAGATGCGAGTGAAATCTACCTGGCCGTCACCGAGGGAACGGAACCGCCCCGCCCGCTTGGACCAGGATTGATAGCCGCCATAGACGCCGACTCGCCCACTCGGCTGGTATTCGGCATCCTTGACATGGAAGGCGGTGATGCGATCGCCGTAAAACTGGATGAATTCGCAATAGTCCAACTGCTGGAGCAGAAAGTGGCTCGGATCGTAATTCAGGCAGGCGGCCGGGTGATTGTCGGAAATGTCCAGAAATATCTCGAACGTCGCGCCGTCATAGATATCCGATCCCGGATGCAGCTCGAAGGCTATGGTGATACCCTCTTCGTTGGCGGCATCGAGCACCGGTTTCCAGCGGCGATAGAGTTCCTTGAAGGCCATATCAATCAGTCCGGCGGGCCGCTGGGGCCAGGGATAGATCATGTGCCAGGCGAGACCGCCGGAGAGTACCGGCACGGCCTGGAGTCCCATGTTGGCAGAGGCCTTGACGGCTTTGATCAATGCCGCCCTGGCCCATTCGACGCGGGCTGCATCATCCAGCCCATCAGGATAGAACGGTGCAAATGCCGTTTCATAGGCGGAATGGATCGCCAGCACCTGGCCCTGGAGATGGGCGGCCAACTCCGTCACTTGAAGCCCGATCTTGTCAAGGGAGGATTTGAGGTCGTCACAGTAGGATTTCGATTCAGCCGCCTTATCGAGATCGATGACCCGTTGATCCCAGGTCGGAATTTGCACACCTTTGTAACCTAACGAAGCCACCCAGGCCCCGATGTTTTTCAAATTATTGTACGGGGCATGATCGCGCAGAAATTGGGCAAGGAAAATACCCGGGCCTTGTATCTTGCTCATAATGATCTCCTTTGATAAACAATTCCGAGGCTGTATGTTCACTTCATCATTCGATATTCAGATTCCTCTACTTCGGCACCTTCGCCCAATCTTTGGCAAACTGAACTAATCCTTCCGCCGTCAAAGGGTGCTTGTACATCTGGAAGAGTAAGTCGGGATTCATCGTCGCGATATCGACGCCGGCCCGAAGACAGGCGAGAATGTGATTTTGTGTCTTGATGCTGCCGGCGATGATTTCCGACTCGAAGCCGTAGTTATCTCGTGTGATAACGGCGTCTTCGACGAGAATGTCACTTTCGTTCGCCACCGCGTCGAGCCGGCTCAGGACGATGCTGACGAAGCTGGCGCCCGCCTTCATCGCCAGAAAGCTCTGGGTGGAAGAGAAAATCATCGTCACATTCGTCATGACTTTCTTTTCTTCTTCCAGTATCGGAACGGCCTTGAGGCCCTCGACGGTCATCGGGATCTTGACGACGACGTTAGGCGCAATCCCCGACAGTCGAACGGCTTCTTCGATAAGCCCTTCCGCGGTCTCGGATACCGCCTCCACACTGACGGGGCCGGGCAGGATCGAACAGATTTCTTCCACGACATCGCCAAACTTCCTTTGTGTTTTCGCGATATGACTGGGATTAGTGGTCACACCGTCCACCAAACCCGTCTCGCACGCTTTACGGATCGCCTCCGCATCTCCTGTGTCCAGGAATATCTTCATCGTTTTAGTCCTTTATATTAGCTGCCCGCAATAACATCTTTGATTTTTTCTATTGTCACCTGGATAGTTGGTTCGTCGCCAAGTTCGGAAACCACAAGATCGGCCTCTGTGAAATCCTCATCTTTCGTATAACCGTTGGTCGTGACGATACAATGCATCCCCGCAGTCTTGGCGGCCAGCAGGCCGTTCCGGGTATCTTCCACAACGACACATTCCGACGGTTTAAGGGTCAGTCTCTGAGAGGCCAGACTATATATTTCAGGGTCCGGCTTCTTTTTCGATACAACGTCCCCGGCCAGAATCTCGCTAAAATACGTCTTTCGATCCGGACCCAGCAATCGTTCAACGACGAGATTCACCGCGCGTTCGTGCGACGTGGAGCACACGGCCAACGTGATATTCCCCTCAATCGCTTCATCGACGATTCGCGCGATGCCGGGACGTAGCGGCAATTCCCCGGATTCGATGATTTGCATGAAGAAATCCGTCTTCAGCTTATGCAGCTCTTTGATGAGGGTATCCCGATCCGAAATATCCTCCGGCCAGCCATATTGCTCGAAATAATGTCTCATGCGTTCTTTGCCGCCGGAGACTTCCAGGAGCTTTCCATAAAGCTCGACACCCCAGTCTATCTCCAATCCCCTGGCTGCAAATGCTTTGTTAAAAGCGACTCTGTGCCCGTCCCGTTCGGTGTCGGCCAGAACGCCGTCGCAATCGAAAATCAGTGCTTTCATAATGTTGTTCACCTTACGGCCCGCGGCAGTCGCCGGGATCGCCGCCAGCACATCTTCTTTGGTAATTCGCCCGTCCGGCCCGGTGCCTTGTAGGGTGCTCAGATCGATCCCGTGTTCTCGGGCGACTCGTTTAGCCGACGGGGAAATGGAAACGCCGGCCTTGCTTTGCCGATTGATCTCGTCTGCGTGTTCCTCTGTTCGTGCTGGAGACGTGTGACCGGTTTCTGTAGAGGTTTGCGGTTCCTCGATAGATTCGCCGGGTTCTCCGACATACGCGATTGGATCCAACACCTTTACTTCTGCTCCGGCGTCGTACAGACGCTTCAGCAAAACGCCCGACTCATAGGCCTCCACCTCGAACGTTGCCTTGTCGGATTCAACGAGAGCGACCACATCTCCTTTATTCACGTAATCGTTTTCTTTCACGTGCCATTCGACGATAACACCGGTCTTAATGTCCTGCCCGACCTGAGGCATAATAATAGGTTTGGCCATCGTTTACTCCTCTCTCAAGCCTTCCCGACGCCGCCGAACAGATTAATGTTTTCCATAATCCCTGCCTTCAGTGCATCGAATTGCGCTCCAATTACTTTCAGCGGATTGTATTCGGCATTATGTGCGTTGTGGTAATCGACAACGCCGTCGATAAACGCATATTTTAGTTGAGTGGATATATTGACTTTTGCACAACCCAGTGAAATACACTTTTTGAACACGTCATCGGCCAGCCCGGTCCCGCCGTGTAGAGCGAGGGGTATGGCCGTTTTCGCTGCCACCTCTTCCAGCAGGGCATAAGCGATCCTGGGCTCGCCTTTATATACCCCATGAGCCGTTCCGATGGCGGGGGCGAAACAATCCGGCTTGACTTCCGCGCAAAAGCGGATGGCTTGTTCTGGATCGGCCAAATGAGCGTCCTGTTCTTTCACGTGGATATCGTCCTCGACACCGACAATGGCGCCGAGTTCCGCTTCCACCGTGACATCTTTCGGATGCGCCATTTCCACGACCCGCTTGCTCAGGGCGAGGTTTTCCTCGAACGGCCGAGACGAGGCATCGATCATGACCGAACTCCATCCTGCATCGATACACTCGGCAATGAGCGACAAGTCCTTACAGTGATCCAGATGCAGGGCAATCGGGACCGTTGATGATTTAACAAGCTCCCTGATCCAGGACATGATCGCTGAACACCCCCAGAAAATGACCGTCTTGGCAGAGGTCTGAATAATGACCGGCGCTTTAAGATCTTCTGCGGCTTCGATGACAGCTTTCGTGGAGTTGTAGTCCAGAATATTAAATGCCCCGACGGCATAG
>Ga0180432_10001706_pt1 | contig 34286 bp, 26 predicted proteins | sample SS_ome_10_FD_132414 | JGI IMG/M metagenome (GOLD analysis project Ga0180432, IMG submission 132414) | Hypersaline lake sediment archaeal communities from the Salton Sea, California, USA - SS_1_MS_2 metaG | ecosystem: Environmental > Aquatic > Non-marine Saline and Alkaline > Hypersaline >... | reverse complement strand
TGCAAAAATAATGGTTTGCTTAACACCGGTATATCTAAAGTTACGACAGACAAGGGATTTAAATCCCTGCCTGCCGCAGGCAAGCCTTGTCTCAGGTGAAGCATGTTCGGTTGCCTTGTTTTTGCAAGAAGCTCGAACTGTAATTTATATTCAGGAGAAAGCTGATGAAAATTGATGAAATCCGTACATCGCGATTGATTTTGGACGGTTACGCGAAAAAGCTCGACGACGTTCTGAGCGTGGATGTGGCCATTGCCGGAGGAGGGCCTTCGGCACTGATTGCGGCTTACGACCTTGCTCGCGCAGGCAAGAAAGTGGCCATATTCGAAAAGCGCCTGTCGCCCGGGGGCGGTATGTGGGGTGGCGCCATGGGCTTTAACGAAATTATGGTGGAAAAAGACGCCGAAGACATCGTCGAGGAGATGGGAATCAGATACCGCGTCGACGGCGATGCGATAATGGCCGACAGCGTCGAGGCGACGGGAGCGCTTATATACCGCGCGGTAAACGCCGGCGCCTCACTAATGAACATGGTTAATGTCGAAGACGTCGCAATGCGCGACGGCCGCGTTTTCGGATTGGTAATAAACTGGACGATGATCGAAACGTCGCACCTGCTCGTCGATCCGCTGGCGGTGGAAGCAAAAGCCGTCGTGGAGGCGACCGGGCACGACTGTGTGGTGGCTAACCTCGTGCTCAAACGTGGTTTCAAGCTCGACACTCCCACCGGCGACATCGTCGGCGAAGGCGCTATGTGGGCGGAGCAAGGGGAACGTTTCGTGGTCGAGTCGACCGGCTGCATTTTCCCCGGATTGTACGTATCGGGCATGGCGGTTTGCGGTGTATTCGGCGGCCCGCGTATGGGGCCCATATTCGGAGGGATGCTCAAAAGCGGCCGAAAAGTGGCCCGGATGATTATCGAAGAAATAGGTTGACGAGCATAGTTTCGCGTGTAGTTTGTATCGCAAAATTGAAATGGAGGTTTGGATATGAGCGGAGAAGCAGTCGGAATAATCGGTGGTAGCGGGCTATATGAACTCGAGGGGCTTCAAAACGTTCGGGAGGAAAAAATATCGACCCCTTTCGGGGAACCTTCGGACTCATACATCGTCGGGGAACTCGCCGGGCGCCGTATGGTGTTTTTACCTCGTCACGGCAGAGGCCATCGAATTCTGCCTGCTGAGCTTAATTACCGCGCGAACATCTGGGGCATGAAGAAGCTCGGGGTGGGCCGCATAATAAGCGTAGCGGCTTGCGGAAGCATGAAGGAGGAAATACAGCCGGGTCACCTGGTGGTGCCGGATCAGTTCATAGACCTTTCCAAACAACGCACGACGACGTTTTTCGGCGACGGTATCGTCGCTCACATGGTCTATGCCGATCCGATATGCTCCCAGCTTGCCGACGTTGTATACGAAGCGGGTAAGGCCGCCGGCGCTACCATGCACAAGGGAGGCACTTATATCAATATGGAAGGGCCTCAATTCAGCACCCGCGCCGAATCGAAGGTATACAGAAGCTGGGGAGCCGGCGTTATCGGCATGACCAACGCCCCTGAGGCCAAACTCGCCCGGGAAGCGGAAATATGTTACGCCACTCTCGCGCTGTCGACCGATTACGATTGCTGGCACGAGGCGGAGGAAGACGTCACTATCGACGCCGTGCTCGCAGTCATGCGCGCAAATATCGCAAAGAGCAAAAAAGTTATAGCCGAAGCGGCAAAAATGTTACCCGAAGAAAGAACCTGCGCTTGCGCGGACGCTTTGCAAGGCGCGATCATCACCGACCCGAAAGTTATACCTGAAGAGACGAAAAAGTGTCTCGAGTTGATAATAAGTAAGTACGTCAAATAAACCGCGCCCGGCGGACAAGCCAACCCATACGGGTCTACACTATGTTCCGATTCGCTGGACGGTTTCGGAGGTGCTTTCCGATGAGGTGGGAAAATAAAACAATCAGCTTCTTGCAGGCGATATTGATTACTTTATGCATTGTTTTCTTTATTACGGGGGAGGCAAATGCCGCCGGGATTTACGATCCTTCCTTGAAATGGCACACCATCGAGACCGAACACTTTTACATACACTATCACGAGGGTGCCGAAGGCGCGGCCATGGAAGCCGCCCGTGAAGCGGAGCGCGCTTACGCCGTGTTGACCAAGCAGTTGGATCATACGCCTCGACCCAAGGTACACATAGTGGTGGCCGGCACTATAGATTTTCCGAACGGCGCCGCACGTATTTCTCCATACCCGCAGATTATTTTATTTCCCACCGAGCCGACGTCCGATTCGTCGCTCGATAACTGCGACCTGTGGCTTCGAATGCTTATAACTCACGAATATTCGCACGTCTTGGTTATGGACATGACCCATCGCATACCGGCGGTGTTGAGGCGGGTTTTCGGTTACACGATTTCGATGAACTCTCTGGTGCCCGGCTGGTGGCGCGAGGGGTACGCCGTTTATGAGGAAACCGCGAGAACTACGGCAGGCCGCGGCCGGAGCGCTTATTTCGACATGGTGTTGCGCAGCGCCATACTCGAATGGCGTTTCCCGTCAATCGACCGCGCGGTAGACGGGATGATAAGGTGGCCCGCCGGCGAGTCGCCGTACATATTCGGCGCGGCGTTTTATCAGTATCTAGCGAAAAAATACGGGGAGGAGAAGCTGACGGAATTCATGCACCGCTATTCCGGCCAAATGATCCCCTTCAGGATGAACGCGGCGGCCAGACACACATTCGGCAAGGATTTCAACTCGCTGTGGGAGGAATGGGAAGGCTCGTTGATGGAGAAGTACCGGCTCCAGGCGGCGGCCATCCGCGCACAAGGCATAATTGCGGGAAATGCTATAACCGACCGGGGATTCGGCATCGGAAAGCCCGCATGGACTCCTTCTTCCGACCGGATAATCTTTTACGACTACGGTCCGCACGCCGCCGGCTCGGTCCGGACAATCAAACCGGACGGCAAAGGCGAAAAGAAACTCTTCACTACGAATATATTCGGCGCCATGAATATCGATTCGTCCGGCGAGCGATTAGTTTACGCACGGTTAATTCCTTACAAGGGTAAGCCGTCAAGGCGGTATTATTTTTATACCGATCTTTACTTGTACAATCTCAAAACAAAGAAATCCAAGCGGCTGACGAAAGCCGAAAGGGCTCGCGACCCTTCCTGGAGCCCCGACGGGAAGTTTGTGGTTTATGTGTCCAAGACCGAATCGGGAACCGTCCTGAAAACGATAGAAGTCGAGACCGGTTCCATAACGGAAATATTGAAGCCCGGGGCCGGGATGATGTTGGACACTCCCCGGTTTTCTCCCGACGGTTCGAGTATTGTATTCAGCGCGCGAGTTTCAGGTCGGGGCCGCGACATTTTCTTAATTAAAAAAGACGGAAACACCCCCGAACGACTGACTTATCACCGGGCGAGAGACCTCGATCCCTCCTGGAACCATGACGGCCGCTACATATTGTTTGTCAGCGAGCGGACCGGCGTGCCGAACATCTTCGCCATGGATGTCGCCGGCCGCGATCTATTCCAGGTCACCAACGTTCTTGGCGGGGCTTTCCAGCCCGCGGCGAGTCCGGACGGCAAGTGGATCGCGTATTCCGGCTATTCCTCGAAAGGGTACGATATCTGGGTAACGCCTTTCGACCGCGCTTCGTGGCGCGGCATTGGAAGAGAAGCGCCTCACGAGGCGGACTCCGTCGTCGAAGCCGCTCCATCGGTGAAGACCAAACTACGCCCATATCGCCCCTGGTCGTCCCTGTTGCCGAGGTATCTTATACCTAACTTCTGGTATGACGGGGTGGACACCTCCGTGGGGTTTCAAACGGGCAGCGCCGATCCGATCGGGCGACACGCGTGGATGGCGGGGGCCGGTTGGGGCAGCGCCAGCGAGTTCATAAGTTGGAGCGCGGCATACGCTTACAGCCGCTTCGTACCTACCGTGGGCGTCTCCGCCGCACAGTATGTGGTATCATACGGGGAAATACTTATCGAACAAGTAAGCGAAGATAGCGTAATAACTCTCGACGAGGACTACTATGAATTGTGCACACGGGGAATGTTCTGGATCGAGGATACGTTCGCTGTTAAGAAACTGCCGTTGCGCGTGAGTCTCGCTTACAAGTGGCAGGAACGTGACAACTGGACAGATCTGACTCCGGCAACTATAGAGGAAATATTGGCAAAGGGCACTTTCAGCGGGATGGAATTAAGGCTGGAGGTTAACGCGGCAACAAAATATCGGTACTCGATCAGCCCGGAGAAAGGTTTCCGGTTAAAGCTGGGATTCGAGTGGCTCGACGAAGGGTTGGGCTCGGACTATAACCAGCGCATACTTACCGGCGACCTGCGGGTGTTTGTGTCCAACCCTTTATTCAGACACCATGTGCTGGCAATGCGGGCCGCCGGTGGAATAATGGAAGGGGACAAGCTTTTTCAGGGGACTTTCCGCGTCGGCGGCGCAGTGGGAGAAAGTATACTCAGTGCGCCGGGGAACAAGTTTTTCATGCTGAGGGGTTATAGCGTCTCTCAGTTCGTCGGCGATAGGGCGGCGGTTTTCAGCGGCGAGTATCGTTTCCCGATAGGTTACCCCGAGAGGGGTTGGAGAATGGTTCCCCTCTTTTTGCAGAAAGTCCACGCGGCAATCTTTGCAGACTACGGCGGGGCGTTCGGCCGCGAGGAAAACTATCCTTTCGTGAGCAAGTACACAGGGGAACAAATGACACTGACACTGCCGATAAAGGAAGATTGGAACCTGGGCGCGGGGGCCGAATTGAAGCTGACCGGTTTTATAGGATGGGGATTGATCGGCCAGGCACTCACTTTCCGGATCGGCTATGCCGACGATGTAACCGGTGACGGGTTGGGATCCACATTGTACCTGGAGTTGGGCACGAGTTATTGAGGCGTGTGTCGTGAGATCGAAATACAAACGAGTGGCGATGAAGAAAAAGATGGCACGGGCTAAATTGGTACCGTACAAGGACGGCAACCCGCCTCGACAGACTAAGGGTGCGGGCAGGGCAAAGCCATTGATGCAAATAGAAATCACCCCTCGATCCCGAACGGAAAATGGCGAGGGGGAGAATTGAGAATGCCCGGTCCGCTGGAAGGAATCAGGGTGTTGGACCTTACGAGGGTCCTTGCGGGGCCTTACGGCACTTTGCTGCTTGGAGATCTTGGTGCCGAGGTGATAAAGATCGAGCCGCCCGACGGCGACGGTACGCGCGGCAAGGGCAGCACCAGCCTGGGCGCCACGCCGGAGCATTACCTGCACAAGGGCGAATCGGCTTACTTCATCGCCATCAACCGAAACAAGAAAAGCGTCGTGCTCGACCTCAAGCGGGAAGCCGCCCGAGAGGTATTTCTCGACATCGCGCGGAGTTCGGACGCGGTGATCGAGAATTTCCGCCCCGGAGTGGCCGACCGGCTGGGGATAGGCTACGAGGCTACTCGTGCGGTCAAGCCCGACATAATTTACTGTTCGATTTCCGGGTACGGCGCCGACGGGCCATTGCGGGACTGGCCCGCTTTCGACGTTGTGGTGCAGGCTTTGGGCGGTGGGATGAGCATCACCGGCGAGCCTGGCCGGCCGCCGTGCCGCGCAGCAATTCCCATCGGCGACCTCGCCGGTGGGATGTTCGCCGATATTGCGATACTCGCCGCATTGCGACGGCGAGACAAGACGGGCGAGGGCGAGTGGATAGATATGTCGCTGTTCGACGGGCAGATAAGTTTGTTGACGTACGTTGCTGGATATTACCTGCTGAGCGGGATAGTCCCGGATCCCGTGGGGAGCGGTCACCAGACGGTGGTGCCTTATGGCGCATATCGCACGAAAGATTATTACATCGTTATTACCGCCACCAACGACCGTTTCTGGCGGAATCTGTGTCGAGCCTTCGGTTGCGAAGAAAAAGCGGACGAGTCGGGGTTCCGCACAAAGGAAGAGCGTTCCACAAACCGCGCAACGGTGGACGAATTTGTAGCGTCTCACATCATCAAGCGCACCAACGACGAGTGGATGGAAATACTGAAGGAGCACGATGTTCCCGCCGCGCCGGTGCATACCGTGGATAAAGCGCTGGATGAGGAGCAGGTTTTGCACCGCGATATGGTCGTCGAGATCGAGCATACCCTCGGGGGCAAGATACGGTCTCCGAACACGCCTTTTGTGCGTATGCGGGGAGTGGACTCAAAGAATTATTCTTGCCCGCCGTTGCTCGGCGAGCATACCGAGGAAGTACTGGAAAACCTTCTCGGTTATTCGAAGGGCCATATAAATAAGTTGCGAGCCGACGGCGCCATTTCTTGAAACTTGAAACTCAATGCCATGATTCTTGATCTACATGTACATACCGTGCTGTCCGGAGACGCTAAGCCTACTGCGGGCGAATACGCCGAGCGGGCCATGGAATTGAGGGAGAACTACGGGATCGACGGATTTGTCATAACCGAGCACCGCTATTGGAGCGAAAGCCGTTACGAGGAATTGGCCGACTTATCTATGAAAACGGGGCTTGTTATACTCCAGGGCGTCGAGCTCGAAACGGATTACGGGCATATATTGGTATACGGCGTCACTCCCGAGTTCGTCGACAAGGTGGACATAAGCACGAGGACGAACGGGCTCGCGGTGGTCGAGACGGCGCTGGCGACGGGCGGTTTTCCCGTTCCCGCTCATCCAGGCCGTCCGATGGTCGGTTGCGGCATTGCGTTGCGCGCCCTCAACGGCATCCGCGCTATCGAGCATCTCAACGGCGGAAACAATGAAGCGGAAAACAGGAGAGCCCAAATGTGGATGGAAGAGTTCGGCCTCTACGGAATCGGCGGCTCGGACGCACACTTCATCAACGATCTGGGAATTTGTTTGACCGCTTTTGAAAATTCCATCCGGGACGATGCCGGTCTGGCGAAAGAACTTGCAAATGGTAACTACCACGCAATACACCTGAAGGAGGCCAAAGGTGCGCGGTAGAACAACGGCATATCTTTTCTTCTTGTCAACGGTGGTAATTCTATCGGCATTTTTGTGTGTCTCATCTTGTAAGAAATCACTCGGGCCGCCGCCGCCGGAGGTGAAGTATTATAATTTCATGTCCCATTTCGAAGAAACATATATTTTTGGCAGGGCACAGCTCATCGATATCGGTTCCCCGGAAGCCAAAAGATTCCTCGATGAAGGCTGGCATAAACCTGAAGTTACCGAGAGCGGTTTCACCTATTCGTACTCTCGAGGGAAGCGGAGCGAATTTCATTTCGATGCGGCGGGTACCGGCCCTTATAAAATGGCGATTCGGGCAAAAGCTTTCACCTTCCCGGCCTCGCCCGCCCAGCAGGTAACGGTAAGCGTCAACGGCAAAAAAATCGGGGAAGTAACGCTTGAGAGGGAATTTTCCGTTCCTGTTATCGATATTCCCTCGGACGCGTTGAAGGAGGGGAGGAATAAGGCTGTTTTAGATTTCGCTTGGGCCAGGAGTCCCAAGGAAGTTCTCCCGGGTAGCAACGACCGGCGGCTTTTTTCTGCAATGTTCGATCTCATAGTAATTTTCCGCGATGAGCAAGAGCTTACTGCATTGACGGAACGGGGTGGTCCGGAGCTGAAAATAATAGGTACCCGGGTAGATGCTGACAAGCAAGCTGCGATGGTATTTCCCGTGAATTCGGCGGTGCGTTTTACTGAAATTCAACTTGCGGATCAATCAGCCATGAAATTTACCTGGGGAATCCTCGGATCCCCACCGAAAGGTGTCATCTCGTTCGAAGTTAAATGGCTTGGTGAATCCGGGGAAAAAGTGAGTCTTTATAATCGGAAAATTCGAGCGGGAGAGCCACCGGGCCAAGGTCGATCCGCAAATATCGACCTCGGTTTTTTAGGAAAAACCAAGGGGAACGTAGAATTCCGGGTTGATTTTGACCCCCGGGACAAAAATCCGCCTTTGCTATTTGTAACCTCGGCGGGGCTCTTCGCCAAGCTGCCGAATGTTGTTCTTATCGTAGCCGACGCGCTCAGATCTGATCGGCTGGGCTGTTACGGCGGCCCCGTCCACACTCCCAATCTGGACCGCCTTGCTAAAGAAGGAACATTATTCGAGTACGCATATACCACATATCCCGCCACACCTCCCTCTTTTGCGTCGATATTTACCGGCAAATTGCCTATACATCATGGTTTACGCTCGATTGCGGGGACTTTGGACGGCAGGGAAAAAACCGTTACTCGCATTGTAGAGCCGCTGTTCTCCGGGAAAGCCGGGTTTGCAAGCTTGTCGATTCTTCATAAACCGGTCGGAATTTTCCGGGGCTTCGACACCTACCTCTCCCCAGCCGGTACCGCTTGCTGGAAATGGACGGCCCGGAAGGTAAATGAAGCCGCTCTACCGTGGATAAGGGAACACTCGAAGGAGAACTTCTTCCTGTTCCTTCACTATGCCGACCCGCATGGCCCTTACGCGGCGCCGGGATCGGTGAATGCGCGACTGGTAATATCCCTGGATGAAAACGTGATATTCGACAACAACCTCACTTACCACGAATGTGTTCAGGCGCCGGTATATTTAACACCCGGTGAACACCGATTAACTCTTAGGGTTCAACATCCCGCCGCTTGCGAATACAAGTCCGCCGAAAATCCCGATGGAAAATTGAAATATGAAGTCCTCAGAGTAACGTGCCTCTTGGGTAAAGAAGGCGGCGTAAGCATTAAGCACGGGGTGGAAAATTGGGGAGAACCAAAGCTCTTGAATGAAATTGAACTGCCTCTGGAAAAGCCGGTGGAAATTATTATTAGTCTGGAAGGTTCTGAACCAGCCACAAAGACGTTCGAATTCATGCCTCAATTCTGGGGGGGAGGCGGCCGTAACGGTTGTCACGGCGGAGATTATTTAAAAACTTACGACCGGGAAGTGGCGTACCTGGACGAACAAATAGGAATATTATTAGACACTTTACGGCAAGAGGGTGTCCTGGAAAGTACAGTTATTGTATTCACTGCGGATCACGGCGAGGAGTTCAACGAGCATGGTTTTGTAGGTCATGTGGAAGGGCTTTATGAGCAGAGTCTTCATGTGCCTCTGATGTGGAGGGCGCCGTGGATATTTCCTCGAGGGAAACGCATCGGCCCGCAGGTTCGGACGATTGATATTGCACCTACCCTTCTGGATATTTTAGGTATGCAACTCGAAGAAAAAATCGACGGAGTTAGTTTACTTCCCCTGGTGAAAGGCAACCCCCTCGATTTGCCGGCCATTGCCGAGAACCAACCGGTTGTAGGGGGGGAGAGCAACTTTTCCTTGCGGCATGGTGAATGGCACCTCATCATGCATCCTGGAAAATTACCCCCTGAACTGTACAACACACAAGAAGATCCGGACGAACAAAATAACGTAGCCAGGGATAATATGGCCGTTGTGAACAGGATGAAATCGGAACTGGAGGCGTTGATTTCCGAGGAACCCCACGTGACGAGGGAAGTTATTATTACGCCCGAAATGGAAAACCGGCTTCGCGCTATGGGCTACCTCAAGTAACCCTTTTGAAGGTGGGGTCCAACCGGTCACGTAAACCGTCGCCGAGGAAATTGAAGCCCATAACCGTAATCAGGATCGCGATGCCGGGGAACGTCGAGAGATGCGGCGCGGTGAGCAAAAAATCGGTGCCGCTGTCCAGCATGGCGCCCCAACTCGGGTAGCCTTGTACTCCCAGCCCGAGGAAGCTCAGCGAGGATTCGGCAAGTATTGCGCCGCCCAGTCCGAAAGTGGCCTGCACCAGCACCGGCGCCATAACGTTCGGGACCACATGCCGCATAATAATACGGAACCTGCCTATCCCCAGCGCACGTGCGGCCTGCACGTAATCCCGCTCCCGCTCGCTCAACACCTGTCCCCTGACCAGCCGTGCGAATCCCACCCAGCCCAGCACGCTGAGAGCGAACACCACGTTGAAATAGCTCGGCCCTAAAACCGCCGTCAGGGCGATTGCAAGTAGTATCCCCGGAAAGGCAAGAAGGATATCCACCACCCTCATTACAATGGTGTCGGTCAATCCGCCAAGGTAGCCTGCCGTCGCCCCTACAAAGACTCCCACCACGACGCTTACCCCCACCGCCATCAACGCCACCGAAAGCGAGGTGCGGGCGCCGAAGATCAGCCGGGAAAAGATGTCCCGGCCAAGCTCGTCCTGCCCGAGCCAGTGCCCGGGACCGGGGCCGGAAAGGTTACCCGCCAGGTCGAGCGCATCGTAGTGATAAGGCGCTATCCACGGCGCGAGCAGCGCCACGGCGCACATCGCAACGATCATCACCGTCCCTAGTTGCATTTGCCGACTTGACTTTGTCATTGTTTCTTCCCGTAGCGTATACGCGGATCGACAAGGGCGTAAGCCACGTCCGTCAGAAGGTTTACGGCGACGTATGTAACGCTTATCGCCAGCACACAACCCTGCACAAGCGGATAATCCCTTGACCGGATGGCCTCGATCAGTAATAACCCCACTCCCGGCCACGAAAACACCGTTTCGGTCACCACCGCTCCGCCCAGCAGCGCGCCGAATTGAAGCCCGATGACGGTGACTACCGGCAACAGCGCGTTGCGAATTATATGCACTATAACTCGCCCGCGCTTAGCGCCTTTCGCCTTTGCGGCGCGAATAAACGGCGCGCCCTGCACCTCGAGCATGCCCGACCTGATCAGCCGCGCGAGTATACCCGCCATGGCGGTACCCAAAGTTATCGCGGGCAACACCAGGTGCGCCAAACCGCCTCCGCCGGAAACGGGGGTCAAACCGAGATGGATACTGAAAAGCAATATCAACAAAGGCCCGAGCCAGAAGTTGGGCATGCTGACGCCGACAAGGGCGAACGCTCCCGCCGCTGCGTCCACTGCCGATCCCGCGCGCATAGCCGATAGCATCCCAAGCGGGAACGATACCAAAAGCGCCACCAACATCGCCGCCAGCGCAAGTCTTATGGTCGCCGGATACCGATTTGCAATAACCTCCAACACCGGTTTACGCATGGAAAAGCTTTTGCCCAGATCGCCGCGAACAAGGCTTGCGAGAAAGCTCAAATATTGCTTGTGAAGGGGGCCGTCGAGACCGAGGTCTTTGCGCATCGCTTCGATGTCCACCGCACGCGCCTGTTCTCCAAGCATTATCGTCACCGGGTCGCCCGGCACCATGCGCAAAAACGCAAACACCAGCGTCGCCACCCCCAAAACCACCGGGATGAGCATCAACAATCGCCTGATAAGCCAACCTCTCACCGCTCGATCCTTACCTCCGGCAGACACATAAAATCCCCGCCGGGACGTATACGCCATCCCTTCACATAGCGCCGGCGAGCCACTACGTCATCGGTATAATAAAGGCTCACGTACGGAAGCTCGTAAGCCGCAATTCGTTGCACCTCGGCATAAATCCGTTTACGCTTCTCTACGTTTGCAGTTGACCTGCCGGCCTCGGTAAGCCTGTCGATCTCTTTGTTTCGGTACCTGTTTCTGTTCATTTGGGTGCCGTTTGGGGGGATATTCGATGAATGAAATATCGCCCGATAGTGATCCGGCTCCACAACGCCCACCCATGCGAGGGAGTACAACTCGAAATTACCGCTTTTAATATCCCGGTAAAAAGTACCCCACTCATAACTCCTTACTTTTATGCCGATGCCGACTTGCGCAAGTTGAGTTTTAATCACTTCGGCTATTCGCCTTCGCAAGCGGTTGGTGCTCGTCTTGTACGTCAGTCCGAATCGCACGTCCGGCCCCGGCCCGTCCGGGTCGGGGTACCCGGCGTCATCCAGCAGCTTTTTCGCAATATCGGGCGTATAAGGGTACGCGACGACTTCGGGGTTATAAGCCCAATGGGAAGGCGACAGCAGATTCCCGGCAGGTCGGGCGGAACCGCGCCAGAGGTACTTGATTATGTCTTGGCGATCTATCGCACGGGCTATCGCTTCGCGGACAAGCCTGTTCTTCAAAACGGGGTGGTCGAGGTTGAATCCGAGGTAGTTGTAGTTTATCCCCGGCCTGCGCTCCATTTCGATCCCTTTTTTTTGCGCAAGTTGATCGAGCGCTTCGGGCGGTATCGAGTTTTGCAGGAGGTCCACTCCGCCGTGCGCGAGCTCCAGCACCCTCGTCACGCCGTTGGGCAGCACGCGGAAAGTCACGCCGTCGAGACGGGCCTTTTTTCCATGATAGCCGGCGAAGCGACGTAGCACGATCCTTTCTTCGCGTACCCACTCGACGAATCTGAACGGCCCCGATCCCACGGGGTGGTCGGAAAGCGTGGCGGGATCGACGCCGCGAGGCAGTATCCCCACCGTCAGAGCGATCATAAAAGGCGCAAATGGGTGGCTGAGACGTATCTCGATATTGCGCTCATCGTTGCAAACGACGTTCTCCACCAACCGAAAGTCGCTGCGGTAGGGCGAGGTCGAATCGGGGGCACGCAACAGATCGTAAGTGTATTTTATGTCGGCGCAGGTTAGCTCGGAACCGTTGTGAAAGGTGACTCCTCCTTTCAGGTGAAAGCGATAAGTAACCTCGTCGGGCGTCTCCCAATTCTCCGCCAGGTCGCCGACGGGCGCCCCCGACTCATCCAGCCGTACCAGGCTCGAATAGATAACCCCCACGAGGCGGGAGGAGTACGCATCGGTGGAAAACCTCGGATCGAGGTTGGTCGGATTGCCTTCCAGGCCGACAACCAACCACTGGTCGAAAGGGCCGTACCGGGGCTCGCGCTCGCAGCCGGCAAGCGCCGACGACAGGGCCGCAAGCAACAGAAGAAGAGCTATATGCCTTGGCAACATTGAATTCTTCAAGATTTCAGTTTAACATTAGCTTTCCAGATAAAAGGTGTCAAACACATGAAAATTTCTAAAAAAACGGTTCTCAGAAAAGGTAGTGGCCCGTTCCTGGCAGCGCTTTTAATAGCCTTAGTCATCTGCCCGGCGCTTACGGTCGGAGAAAAAAACCAGTTTAACTCCACAGAGGCGCTTTCAAAATCCATTGGAAGATTGCTGAGCAACAAAGCGGTGCGGGGTGGCAGGATAAGCATCGAAATCAGGGATGCACAGTCCAACAAGGTGTTGTATTCGAGGGGAGCCGACCGGCTGTCGATACCGGCGAGCAACATGAAAATAATCACCGCCGCCGTCGCGCTGTCGAAGCTTCACCCGTGGTATCGATTTCGCACCGAGGTGTGGGCGGACGGGCCGATAAGAAACGGCGTTCTGCATGGAAACATCTACCTGAAAGGTTATGGCGATCCTTCGCTGGTGGATGAATACCTCTGGACGCTTGCCCGGGACGTGGCGTACCGTGGAATATACGAAATACGCGGAAAGGTCATAGCGGACGACAGCTATTTCGACGATAAACTCTACGGCGAAGGATGGGGGAAAATAGGTTCCGAGGCGTATTTCGCGCCAATAAGCGCCCTTTCATTGAATTTCAACACTTTCGTTGTGACAGCCAACCCCGCGAGCAAGGTCGGCGCTCCGCCAAAACTATTCTACATGCCGCCCGACAAACACCTCAAGCTGGTTAACAGGGCAATGACGGTAAGCCGCAAGAAACGAGGCCTGTTGAAAGTGGTCAATTCCAATACGGGCGTAAATTGCTACGAGGTGGTGGGATCCATACCCATGGGATCCAAGACCAGGGAAATTCGGCGAACGGTGGGCGATCCGGCGCTCTACACCGTCGGGAGCTTCGAAGCTTATCTGGTGAGCTGGGGCGTGATCATCAGCGGAGAGATTGCTAAAGGCAAGGTGCCCCAGGGAGCAAAGCTGTTGCTTACCAGGGAATCCGAGCCGCTATCGAGAATCGTCTGGGCAATGGGCAAAATGAGTAACAACTTCGTTGCCGAGCAAATACTTAAGACACTCTGCGCGCAAAAAGGCCCGAAAGAAAAAAGCGCCCCTGCCAACACCGCATGCGGTATCAAGGTAGTGAAAGATTTTCTCGACAGGATCGGTATCGAGCCCGGCAGCTACGCCATGGTTGACGGCAGCGGCCTGAGCCGACAGAACCGCCTAAGTGCGCGGCAGGTAAGTAAGGTGCTTGTGGCCATGAGTCACGATTTGCAGGTGGGGCCGGAGTTCACGGCCTCCTTGTCGATTGCAGGCGTTGACGGTACCCTTGAAGAGAGATTTCTTAAATCGTCCCTCAAAGGGATGGTAAGGGCCAAAACCGGGCACCTGACGGGAGTCAACGCTTTAAGCGGATATATGCCGTCGCGGCGTGGAAGGCTACTGGCCTTCAGCATGATCTTCAACGCTTTCCCCGGTTACCACTCCACAGTGGAAAGGATCGAACAAAGAATACTGGAGGCGGTCGCCCGTTATTGAGTTTCTTTGGACGACCTAGGGCTTGACCTTGTACAAGAACGATCCAAGAGGAAATAAGTGCTGGAAAAGCCACGCGACTAAAGCAAAGGGCAGAGCCGCGCTGAAACCCACGAGTAGCCTGATACCGAGCGGTATCCTCTCATCGGCTTCCGGGTCGTCAAGCAGCGCGGTAATCGTTGTGCCTCCCAGCAGGAACAAGCCCAGCGCTCCTACTGTATGTGTCCATGGGAAAAAGCCCAGAACGATCAGAAACATGAAAAAACACGCCAATAAAAAGGTTATCTTGGTTAAGGTGCTGAGCTGTCTGAATCCTTCCATTCCACCCACTCCTTTCAATTTCTCTAGAGCGACAACTTTACTCAACGAGGATGACTTCAGTTTAGCTACCGCAGGCGGGATTGTCAAAGGGAGGATATTGTCGAAATGAAAATGAACCCTTATATATTCAGGGAATATGACGTTCGTGGCGGCGCCGAGGTTGATTTCGACGGTGAGTTTGCGTACACCCTTGCGCGGGCGACTGCGACGCATGGGCAAAAGTACGGCGCCCGGAAAATGATGGTCGGTCGCGATTGCCGCCTTACCAGCGACGGTTACGCGGAGGCGGTAATGAAAGGTTTCGTCGACAGCGGCATCGAGGCCGTGGATATCGGGGTATGTCCCAGCCCGGTGTTTTACTTCAGCGTGATACATTTCGAGGCCGACGGCGGGATTATGATCACCGCCAGCCACAACCCGTCCGACCAGAACGGGTTTAAAATTCACCTCGGGGGAGGCACGATATTCGGCGCCGAAATACTCGAAGTGAAGGATGTCATAGAGGCGGGAAAATTCGTGTCAGGAAGTGGAAGTCGCCGTTCTGAAGACATCGTTGCTCCTTACAAGAAATTCATGCTCGAAAACATCAAGATCGAGCGCGGCCTCAAGGTGGCCGTGGACGCCGGCAACGGCACCTCCGGGCCGTTGGCTCCGACGATATTACGGGAACTGGGATGTACGGTGCGAGAACTGTTCTGCGACATGGACGGAACTTTCCCCAACCATCATCCCGACCCGACCGTGCCGGATAACGTAACGGACCTTATCGCAGCGGTCCGCTCCGGCTCGCTTGACGTAGGCATAGGTTTCGACGGTGACGGCGACCGAATCGGTGTGGTGGACGACCGGGGGAAGCTGCTTTTCGGCGACAAGCTGCTGGTGCTTTTCGCTCGAGAGATACTTTCCCGAAAGCCGGGCGCCACCATAATAGGAGAGGTCAAGTGCTCCAGACTATTGTACGAGGACATTCAAGCCCATGGCGGAAATGCCGTCATGTGGAAAGCGGGCCACTCGCTTATAAAAGCGAAAATGAAAGAACTTGACGCCGAACTGGCCGGCGAAATGAGCGGACACATGTTTTTCAAAGACCGCTTCTTCGGATACGATGACGCCCTTTACGCCGCCTGCCGACTGGTCGAGATACTATCGAAAACCGACAAGTCTCTTTCCGAATTGTTGGCCGATCTGCCGGAAACATTCACCACGCCGGAGATAAGGGTCGAGATTCCGGACGACATAAAGTTCGATGTCGTGGCCGGCGCGCAGAAACATTTCGCCGACAAGCACGAAACGGTTGATGTGGATGGGGTGAGAATATTGTTCGACGACGGCGCCTGGGGATTGATACGCGCGAGTAACACTCAACCGGCGCTGGTTTTGAGGTATGAAGCCGACACTCCCGAGCGGCTCGACGAAGTCAGAGCTTATGTCGAGGAAGATCTCGCCAATATCCGGAGTCGGGTCGAGGAGGGGCGCCGGGAATGAGCGCTGAAAAGACCGGTTTCTCACATGAGAATCCGCCGGCCTGTATTGTTCTCGCCGCCGGAAAAGGCGTGAGGATGAAGTCGGCGCGTCCGAAAGTCCTGCATGAGATAGGCGGCAGGCCTATGCTGCTCTATTCGATAGATCGGGCCTTCGAATTGGGTTGCAACCCCGTTGTCGCCGTGCTTGGAAATGGAGCCGAACTCATAAAACCCGTACTTCCAGAAAATGTCAACGTAGCCATTCAGAAACAACAACTCGGAACCGGACATGCCACACAATGCGGCATGGACGCTATAGACCGGGCGGATCGGGTTCTGGTGCTTTATGGCGACACGCCTTTATTGACCGGTGAGACATTGAAAAAGTTGTTGGACGTTCACTCGTCGTCGGGCAAGGAACTTGCCATGCTTACGGCCATGATGTCTGCTCCGAATCGCCTTGGCCGCGTTGTCAGGGGCCCGGATGGGGTGGATCGAGTCGTCGAGGCGGCGGACGCAGGCCCGGATGAGCTTGCAATCAAAGAGGTGAATGCCGGGATATACGTTGCAGGGTTCGAGTTCCTGAAACGGTCGTTGAATGAGCTTAAGTCGGACAACGCCCAGGGGGAATATTACCTCACGGACGTGGTGCAAGTCGCCGCCGGTAGCGGCGGTGGAGTTTTGGCGCATGTCGTCGATGATTACACCGAGGTGCTCGGCATCAACGATCGCATCGAACTGGCTGCGGCGGAACGCGAATTGAACCGCCGTACGTTGCGCAACCTGATGGCGTCGGGCGTAACGTTGATCGATCCCGAGCATACTTACGTTCAGCCGTCTGTGAGCATCGGCTCCGACAGCGTGCTTTATCCCGGCGCGGTTATAGAAGGCAAAACCGTTATTGGCCGTAACTGTGTGGTCGGGCCGGGCGTCATGATCCGGAATTCCGAAATCGGCAATGAAGTCGAAGTTCGTGCGCACAGCGTTATAGATTTGTCGAAAGTGGGCGACGAGACTACCGTGGGCCCGTCGGCGCATCTGCGCCCCGACAGTGTCATCGGCCCGAGGTGCCGCATCGGGAACTTCGTCGAAACCAAGAAAGTCAATATCGATGAAGGTACCAAGGCAAGCCACCTGACATACCTCGGCGACGCGCAAATAGGCAAAAACGTCAATATCGGATGCGGCACGATAACCTGCAATTACGACGGGCACGAAAAGCACCTGACGATTATCGAGGACGAAGTATTTGTGGGCAGCGATACTCAATTCGTGGCGCCGGTCAAAATCGGCCGTGGCGCATATATAGCCAGCGGCTCCACCGTCACCAAAGACGTGCCGCCCCGCTCGTTAAGTGTCTCAAGGGCCAAGCAGAGGGATATTCCCGGCGGTGGGGAACGATTGAGGAAAAGAAAAAAGAAGTAAACGAAGGTTAATTATGTGCGGTATTGTGGGATACATAGGCGATAAGGAAGCCGCGCCGATACTGGTGGCGGGCCTGAAAAGGCTCGAGTACCGGGGTTACGATTCCGCCGGGGTGGCGATAATATCCGACGGTACAGTGGATGTATGTCGCAGCGAGGGCAAGTTATCGGCACTGGAAAAGCTGGTAGGTGACCGTTCCTTTGCCGGCGCCGTCGGTATAGGCCATACCCGGTGGGCCACTCACGGACGTCCTTCGGAGACTAATGCGCATCCGCACAAGGCCGGAAAAGTGGCGCTCGTGCACAACGGCATCATCGAAAATCACAGGGAATTGAGGGCCGAATTGAGCGAGGCGGGGCATACATTCAAAAGCGAAACGGACACCGAAATAGCCGCGCATCTTATACAGCGGCACATGTACGAGGGTATGGATTTCGTCGAGGCGGTGAGGAAAGCCATGCTGCGCATGGAAGGATCGAGCGCTATAGTGGTGCTTTGCGAGGACCAACCGGACACCGTCGTCGGGGCGCGGGTTGGAAGTCCGCTGGTGGCCGGGATTGGCGAAGGCGAGCAGTTTTTCGCCAGCGACGTCCCCGCAATTATGGATCACACGCGAAAGGTGATTTTCCTCGAAGATCGCGAGATAGCGGTGGCGAAACGCGACGGCATCGAGATGATCGATTTCGACGGCGCCTCCGTCAGTCGTGAACCGAAACAGATAACCTGGACGGCCACAATGGCCGAAAAGGGGTTTTATCGGCACTTTATGCTCAAGGAGATACACGAGCAGCCTCGAGCGGTCGCGGACACCCTGTCGGATCGAGTTACTTCGGGAACCGGTCGGGTCAAGCTCGATGACATGGGCCTCGGTGCTGAGGTTTTTAAAAAGACGACCCGCATGGTGCTGATTGCTTGCGGCACCAGCTACCACGCAGCGCTGGCGGGAAAATTTCTCTTCGAAGGGCGTGCATGTTTGCCCGTCGAAGTGGATGTTGCAAGCGAGTTCAGGTATCGGAAACCGCTGATAAAACCCGGAGACCTCATCGTTTTAATATCGCAGTCGGGTGAAACCGCCGACACGCTCGCAGCGCTGGACGAAAGCCATGCCAAGGGAGCGCACACTCTTACGATATGCAACGTTATCGATTCGACCATGGCAAGGCGTAGCGACGGCGTGCTGTACACTCACGCAGGCCCCGAAATCGGTGTGGCGGCCACCAAAACCTTCATGACGCAACTGGCGGCCATGGACATGGTCTCGCTCTATATGGCCGAGCTACGCGGCACTATGAGCGACGAAAAGAGAATGGAGAAGATCGACGAATTGGTGCGGCTGCCGCATTACCTTGAAGCCGTGCTGGGATGCGAAAATCGAATAAAAGAGCTTGCGGAAAAATATCATCGCGCGCAGGATTTCCTGTTTCTGGGGCGAGGGCCGAACTTCCCGATAGCGCTTGAAGGAGCACTCAAACTTAAGGAAATAAGCTATATTCACGCCGAAGGCTACGCGGCGGGGGAAATGAAGCACGGCCCCATAGCGTTGATTGACGAAAATATGCCCGTGGTGGTGCTGGTAACCCCCGGAAGGCATTACGAGAAGGTGTTTTCGAACCTCGAGGAGGTTAAAGCGCGCAACGGAAAGGTGATTGCAATCGCCATGGAGGGCGATGAGGCGATTGCGCATCACGCGGACGATCTGGTGATTATCCCGAAAGCGCCTGCGAGGCTCGCGCCTTTTATGATAACCGTTCCATTGCAGCTATTGGCATACCACATAGCAGTATTGCGCGGCACGGACGTAGACCAGCCGAGAAACCTCGCAAAAAGCGTAACTGTAGAATAATGAATGCAGGGGGATAACCCGCGGAGGTTGGAGACTGTCGATTTTCTGTTTCTTTTTAAGGAGGAAACCGTGGAGGCAATAAAAATTTCAACATTAAGCGGCCGCCCGGAGGATATGCGAACCGGAGCGCTTTTGGTGGGAGTGTTCGAGAAGCCGAAGAGGACACCCAAGGAACTGAAAGTCCTGGACAAGGCTGCCGGCGGAGCGCTGGAACGCCTAATCAAATCGGGCGATTTCTCTGCAAAAATGGGCCAATGCGCCTGGATATATCCTTCCGGGGCCACTTTCAAGCGCCTGTTGGCTGTCGGGTTGGGGGCGAGAGACAAATTTTCGCCTGAGGCTTTCAGGCGTGCAATAGGTTTCGCGGCTAGAGAGGTACGCCGCATAAAGAGCTCCGACGCCGTCGTGGCGTTGCCGGAAGGATCGGGCGCCGATTTCCCGGGCGTCGGCGATCTTGCCCGCGCCGCCGTCGAAGGCTTTATCATGGGCGCGTATAAATTCTTGGATTACAAAAGCAAAACTGAAAACAGCGGTAAAATAAAGAAGTTCACCATCGTGTCCTCGGCCGAAGGCGGCGAACTTACCCGGGTGCGCCGTGGCGCCGAGCACGGCGCGGTAATCGCCGAAGCGGTGACGCTTGCCCGCGATTTGGCCAACACCCCCGGTAACGATTTGCCTCCCGAAGGCGTTGCGCGCGTCGCGCGAATTCAGGCCCGCAAGTATGGGTTAAGGTGTAAGGTGCTCGGCGTGCCGCAGCTCAAGCGGATCAATATGAACGCTTTGCTGGCCGTGGGTTCGGGTTCGAGCCGGCCTCCCCGGCTGGTTATTCTCGAATATCGCCCGAAAGGCGCGCCCACCAAGAAACCGCCCCTGATGTTCGTCGGTAAAGGCATAACTTTCGACTCCGGCGGCATCTCGATAAAGCCCTCCGCCAACATGGATCAGATGAAATACGATATGAGCGGCGCGGCGGCGGTGATGGCGGCGCTGGTGGTTGCGGCCCGGCGAGAATGGAATCGGCCCGTAGTGGGAATAATGCCTTGCGCAGAAAATCTGCCGAGCGCCAAAGCATACCGGCCTGGAGACGTGGTCAAAACGGCCTCGGGAATTCGGGTCGAGGTGCTGAACACGGACGCCGAGGGAAGAATGGTGCTGTCCGACGCGCTACATTACGCTAACCGTTACAAACCCGCCGCAGTGGTGGACCTCGCCACGCTGACCGGAGCCTGCGTCATCGCGCTGGGGCATGAAGCGATGGGGCTTATGAGCAGGGATGACGATTTGGCCGATAAAATCCTCGCGGTGGGTGAAGCGTGCGGCGAGAGAGCGTGGCGATTGCCCTTGTGGGAGGAATACAACGAGCAGATAAAGAGCGATGTGGCGGATATAAAAAACGTCGGAGGCCGCGCCGCCGGGACGATAACCGCAGGCGCTTTTCTGGCAAGGTTCGCAAAAGACTACAAGTGGGCGCACCTCGACATAGCCGGTACGGCATGGAACGAACGCGATTGGGCATATAGAATAAAAGGCGCGGCGGGCGCGGGCGTGCGTATATTAGCGGAACTGGGGGAAAAATATTAGCCGCTCGATTGACACGATTTAAGCTCAATTACAATAACTTGTCTCTGTCGCTGATAGAAAACTTCAGTCTGATGAGTTTCTTGCAAAAACAACTCAACCGAGCATGCTTCACCTGAGACAAGGCTTGTCTGCCGTAACTGTGGGTAGATTTGCAAATGTGGCGTATTATGGTACAATAAATCCATGCTCCGGTGGTGGAGCTAAATTGTTTTGAAGAGGTAAATTTATGGCACGAGTTACAGTCGAGGACTGTTTGGAAGCCCTTCCCAACCGCTTTGCGCTCGTCATTCTGGGCTCGAAGCGTACCAAACAACTGCTCAGCGGCTACCCGCCGTTAATTGAAAAACCCAAAAACAAGGAAATCATAATTGCGTTACGGGAAATAGCGGCAGAGAAAGTAATTCCCGACAATCTTCCTAAATCGGTTATGCTTGAGAAAAAGGCCTAGTCGAATAATTTATCCGGCTTCGATTTATTCCAAAACCACGTCCCCATCGTCTCGAAATGAATGAACTTCCAGACGCTGATCTTTTAGCGGCACGACGTAAGTGTCTCTCAGGGGTTTGTTGAGTATGGCGCCGATTTTTTTCATGGGGACCGAACTTTCCCGGTAGCCGTTATCGTAAAGCACCTTTTTTACGGTAGAGAGATTCACGTCATTTTTATTATACGGGTTGGGATGGATGAGAAGCAGCTTGTTGCGTATTTCGACGCGCCGGTAAACCAGCTTAACGGGTACCCACTGTCGTAGCTTCACTAAATGAGGTTTATCCAAGGCCTTATAATAAGAAGGAGTTCGGAGCGGTTCTTGAGTTCCCGCGAGCACCATTATAGTCCATGAGAGTTTGATAGCTTCATCGGAAAACATGCGTATGCACCCGTGGCTCATGGTTTTGCCGACGCTTTCCGGCTTATTGGTACCGTGTATAAGGAATAAGCCCTTGCCTCTCAGCTTCATCTTGACCGGCCCCAGAGGGTTCTTCGGCCCGGGCCGAGCGGCTCCGCCTTGGGCCCACGACGACGACGGTCCAAACCACCAGGGGTTCCATTCCACGCGATCGACGAAATAATTACGCCTCGGGGATGGGTAATACGGCATGCCCACTCCGATCAGATAACTTCTCATAAGGTGACTGTTGTAAAAAAGGTCCAGTCTGAATGCCGGAATGTTCATCTCGATGGACAAGGGACTGATCGCCGGAGCTTCCACTTTTTGCCGACGAGCCGCCACCTGGAAGGCCAATAAAATCACCATTGCTGTCAGCAATATTGCCTTTTGCCACTTCCACCTCATATTTCTTCACCTTTCAAATTGGGATACATATCCCACAATCTTACTTTCTTTTGGAAAAAAGAAAGTAAACAAAGAAAACCTACTTACCGCTCACTTCGTTAGCGGGGTTGCACCTCTGAGTAGCACACCTTGTCCCATACAGACAGACTCCGCTATGGAGAGAACACATATAACATAACGAATTTAAAAATGGTGTCAACCTTGTTACGCAACGCTGCCGGCTGAACAATTGAAAGGGGAACCGAAGTGAACATCCAGCCTCTTGAATTTGACCGATGCCGTCGTCACAGAGTAAGTGCAGGGCTTTCAATGCGAAATGCGGTGGAAATCGATCCGCCTTATCTGTGCGTTCGACAAGTAAATGACCTGCCCTTCCTCGTCAGCGCCCGCCCAGCCGCAAGATTTACAGCTCATCAAGTCTATTATCGAGCCGTTCTTGAGCGTCAATTCCGTAAACATTGCCATCCGGGTTCCGGTGTAAGGATCGTACTCGATGTATCTGTTGGACAAGCAACGAATTTTTGATAAGGGAATCGCATGAAACGACTTATCCGTAACCCGCACGCCCAGAAAGTGGTCGCGAGCGGTGGCTTCAACGCCGCCGATGAAATAGGTGATTTTTTTTAAGGTGGTTTTCCTGCCACGCGTATCTACGGTAACGCCGTCGCACCCACATTCCCACGGAGGTCCTGCTCTCTTGGTTTTTTGATTTGCGGTTATTGCCGATTTTTTTTCGTGGACATCGATAAAAAGGGGATAATCCCGAATATCGAGCCATTTACGCGCCTCGGCCGGAGTAGCTCCGGGCGATGCGTAGTAGGTTTCGAACGTCAGCACGAACTTTCCTGTTCCCAGCCAGTCCTGAATTTCAGGTGGGTAATTAACAAGATCAAAGGTCACACCGCTCCCGATCTCTCCCGGCACATCGTCGGGAGGGTTTTGAAGAGTGACGTCGTCGGTCAAATAGAAGCTGTTAAACTGGTACATCGCGTCAGGAAAAATCAGTCTTGGAAACCATGTTCCCACCCCTCTTTTAGTGGCCATTCCCCAGACGATGCCTTTTCTTTTGACCTTTTTCAGCCTTTCAGCGTTGCTATGACCGGTATATATAAAGCCGTTCAGACCCAGGCTGGTGTATGCCTTGCCACCGATCATCCCCGGCAAATCGCCCATTATATCCATTCTGACCGATTTAATGTCGAAGATTTTCACAACCTTCTTTATATCGAACGGAAAACGCACAATGATAGGCGAACTCATCATCTGCGGATAATATTCGCTTAAACTGTCGAAACCTATGCCGGGTAAACCCTCCATGAATTTCACTTTGTTCAATGTGGACTGGATCACCTCGACGGGGCCGTCGATCCATCCCTGTATCGAGGCGGTGACAATATCCTCACTCCGAACAATGCTCATCTTCCCGCCGAAAAAGTCGATTCTGAGACGGAATTTGATGCGGTCGAGAAAATCTTTTCCGTTTCCACCCGCCGATTTGTGGTAGATGAGATCGTTGTAGAACATGAATCCCTTCCGGTATCCGACGGTACATCTTTCTGAAACGATCCGTTCCGTAGCGGGTTCATAGCGAACATAATCCACCTTCGATCGCGGCGGAGCATCGTAACGGGACAGGTATGCCCAGGCGCGTTGATCGGGATACCTCGGGTCGGTTATCTCTATCTCGATGCGATTTCCGCCTTCGAGCCGCCCGGCTTCGGGCAGGCGATCTCCGGCGTCGGAAACCAGGAAGACCAGTTCATCGTTGGGGTCCAGCTTGCCGCCGTCCTCGTCGCGGCGGGCGGTTTTGCCGGCGGTCATTACATACTGTCCCTTGCGGTCACGCTCGTTTACCTGAAACGGTATCGGGACGAGTATGCCCCCCTTGAGCACGAGAAGGGACAGATTTTTTATCTGAACGCCGTCAAGACTGCCGAGCAGATCGCCGTTGACCTTAATTACATCAAGCTGACGCGCCAAAGTGCGCTTTGGGCTCGGCTTGATTACTCCAAACGGTTCGCCTTGAGATCGGTTCGGGGCATGGCTGACGATGATCGCCATCAGGCAAAGGATGCAAATTCCGCATAACCCGGCCTTCTTGCCATTTCGATTTCCCGGCATCTTTTTACCCCCCCACTTATTGCGGTATAAAGACATCCCGCGAGTATTGTACCTGGTATTATAGCCTCAAAACCAGAAAATTAAAGGAAAAAATCATCTTAACCTATAAGTTAATTTCACCCGGTGATGTTATTTTAGCAATTAAATTCAATAGTAGCAATACATTTTTCGGATATGTTTCGATTTTCACACTACACTTTCTATGAGGTTCAATAGTACCGGAATACGTCTTGAATAAAATTCAGATTAAGACTATTATATGCACCGATTGTGTTCGAGTGAATTTATTTTGTAACTTCATAGTAGCGATAGAGTTGCCGGGAGGTGTGTTATGGAAGATGTGCGGAAATTAAATGCGGATGTAGTGGTCGTCGGGTCGGGCCCCGGGGGGTCGACGGTAACTCGCGATCTGACTCTCAAGGGAAAAAAGGTAATCCTTCTTGAGATGGGTAAGGACGTTCCCCCCATCGGCAAGGCGATCCGGGGCGGCTCGCAATATATGGGCGGTTTCAGGCCGCTCGGCAAAGGTATGCTTATCTCCAAAGAAAAGACCCTTATGGTCCGCGGAGTCACCACGGGTGGAAGCAGCATGATGTACCTTGGCTGTGCCCACACCCCCGACCCGAAAATGTGGCAACCGTTCGGGTTCGATCTTCAACCCGAAGCCGATGAAATCAAGGAGGAGTTGAACGTAGCTCCCCTGCCGGATCATCTCATCGGCCCGGGCTCCACGGTAATCATGCAGGCGGCGCGAGACCTCGGGTACGATTGGGAGAAAATCCCCAAGTTGATCGATCCATCTAAATGCGTAACGGACTGCAACGAGTGCATCTTCGGCTGTAAGCGTGGCGCGAAGTTTCATGCACGCGATTGGGCCCTCGACGCCGTCGAGCATGGAGCCACCTTGATGAACAACACCTATTGCAATGAAGTCCTCACGGAGAATGGGAACGCAACGGGCGTTTGGGCGACGGGCGAAAACGGTACAAAATACGAAATAAGCGCCGATGCAGTGGTGATCAGCTCCGGGGGCGTAGGTTCGCCATGCATTTTGCAACGATCCGGCATTTACGATGCGGGCCGCGAGTTTTTCGTCGACCCCTTCGTTATGACTTGCGGGATGCTACGAGAAGATATAGGGCTGTCTCGCGAAGCCATGATGGTGGCGGGCACGCACCTCAAAGAGGACGGTATCTACCTTACGGACATGTTTTATCCTTACATGCTTCACGCCGGTTATGCCATGACTGCCATGAAATACTCCCAGCTCACGAAATACAATCGAACTCTCTTCATCATGACCAAAATAAGGGATGACGTAGACGGTTTCGTCAGCATTACCAACCGGATATCGAAACCGCTGACCTTCAACGATCAATTCAAGCTCAACAAGGGCCGCTCAATTACAAGGCAAATATTGAAAAAGGTGGGAGTGAGGGATGAGGATATATGGTACACCACACCCGGTTCCGCACACCCCGGTGGAACATGCGCAATGGGCAAGATAGTAAACGAGAACCTCGAAACACAATATAAAAACTGCTTCGTCTGCGACGCAAGCATCATCCCCGTTCCGTTCGGGATACCGCCTACGCTGACTATCATGAGTCTTGCGAGGAAATTGACCAATTACCTGATGGCGAGGAATTAGGGAATTTTAGATTTGGATCATCAATCGAAAATCGAAAATAGACACTGAGGGAGAGAACCGGTGGATCGAGAAAATCTAATAGCCGAGTTTCGAGAGATAATAAAAAAGCCGCAAAACGACTACATTCGGGAGTGGACTCGCGGCGGCAACCCGGTGGTGGGTCACTTCTGCACTTTTGTCCCCTCCGAGCTTTTCACGGCGGTGGGAATTCTTCCCATTCGAATTCGTGGAGCGGGAAGCACTGACTCGGGTTCAGCCGACGTATACCTGAGCCCCAGATTATGTACCTTTATCAGGCACGCTACGGCGCTGGCCCTCGAAGAGCATTATGACTTTCTGGACGGTGAAGTATCGCTGAATACCTGTGACCACGTACGGCGGGCCTGCGACGTTTGGCGCCTCAAAACGAATATTCAATTTCACGGATTTTTATCGGTTCCGAGAAACGCGAGGGAATCTCTTTTCCCGTGGTTCGTCGAAGAGGTTCAAATCCTCAAAAACCAAATGGAAGAGCATTTTAAGGTAAAGGTTACCGAAGAAGCTCTCCGGGACGCCATCCGTCTCCATAACGAGGTAAGGCGGCGTCTTATCACCCTGAACGAGCTTCGACGGCGGGACCCTTCTCCGATCAGCGGTGCGGATGTGCTGGCCGTTTTTGTGGCTTCTCAGCTAATGCCTCGCGATAAATTTTTGCAAATGGCGGACGAACTGATTGCATTGCTTGAAAACCACCGGCCGAGTGAGCGACCCCGCGCAAGGATACTGCTTATCGGAGGTGAGTTGGACGAGCCGGAATTCGTGGAGGTTATTGAAAGTCAGGGGGCGCAAGTTGTGGGAGACAATATGTGCTTCGGGCCTCGATACATAAACCAGCTTATACCGGAGGTCGGCGATCCTTTTGAGACAATGTGTCGTAATTATTTCTTTAATGTCTCCTGTTCTCGAATGGTCGGTGGCTTTTCGGACAGATTCGATCAGGTTGAAAGGCTCATCAGGGAATGCAGTGCCGATGGCGTGATTTTTCAGAAAATGAAATTCTGCGATCCGTGGGGAAGCGATCAGTATAAAACGATGAACAGATTCAAGCACAAGGGCAGGCCTCTGCTGGTGCTTGAGAGGGAATACGGCGTAACGGCGTCCGGTCAGGTAAAAACCAGAACCCAAGCCTTCCTGGAAGCACTGGGCAAGTAAATCAAACAACGGGGGAAATGGCCGATGGTCTCTCAAAATGTCGAAGAACAGTTTGAAGTATGGTCGAATATGTACCGCCTGAATGATGCCGCGTACCAGTCGTTTAAGGCGGATGGAGAGTCTCTTGGGATGCTCGGCTCGACGGTGGCTACCAGAAACTATGCGGGTCGGTTGATCGAAGCAATGCAGGGGAAAAACCCTATTGTTTGGTTTAATCTGACCTTCAATCCCGAAATCCTTTATGCGATGGATATTGTTCCGATTTGCATTCAGATACTAGGAGCGCTTTACGGCTTTACCCAGCAAATCGGCAAGGTAGTTGATCTGATAGATTATGCGGAATCCATCGGAGTGCCTTCCGACCTCTGCTCGGTTGATAAAATGTCTACCGCCATAATGATGCGCAAACTATTGCCCAGGCCCGCGTGCCATATAGGTATCAATGCACCTTGCGACTCGCAGGTGTTTTCCGCCCAGTCGATGATTGAGCTCGAGCCGGCGCCGCAATTCTTCATTGACGTCCCTTATTACAAGGACGAGCGTTCGATTAAATACGTGGCGGGACAGATCAAGGAGCTTATACCGTTCTTGAGCCGGCACACAGGCAGGAAATTCGACATAGACAAGCTCAGAGAGGCTTGCGAATTATCCAACCGGATGGTCGAGAACATGTGGGAATGGATGGAATGGCGTAAGCACATTCCTGTGGTTCAACCGAGCAAGTTGTGCCAGATGGGGCTTTATCTCACCCTCTTGTCCAGCGGTTGCGAGGACGGTCTTATATGGTCGGAAGGGTTAAAAAGGGAGGCCAAGGAAAAAGCGCTCCGCAATGAGACGGTGATAAATGAGCGTGTCAGGGCTATTTGGTATCAGGATGCCATTGCGTGGGACTTAATGTTATACGACTGGATGGAGAAGGTACTCGGTCTGACCATTCCGATGGACCTTTTCGGGTACTTCGCCCGAGACCGGATAATTGATACTTCCACCTTGGATTCCATGCTGTACGGTCTGGCGAGAAAAAATGTAATTCTCGAGCCGATGAGCCGCCAATTCATGTACAATTTCGAGTTCTTCGTCCAGGATTTGATGATCATGGTCGAGGAGTTTCAAGCCGACTGCGCCATATACGCAGGCCACCTCGGTTGCAAACACGGATGGGCGGCTACCGGCCTGCTCAGGGAAGCGTGCCGGAAGGCGGATATACCCTTGCTGGTGTTCGAGTTCGACATGTTCGATCACAGGGTGATGGGACAGGAGGAACTGAAAAGCAAGTTGACCCAATTCGTCGAGGATATCGTCTGGCCGAGAAAACAAAGCAGACAAATGGCGGGGGTTTAACATGACGCAGTCGTCTACCACTGATCTAGCGGAAATAACAGCCGGATTCATTGATCGCTTCGGCGCAATCGGCCCACTGATCGCATTTATAGCTCCGGATTTGAAACTCACCGTGCTCATTAAGCTCAAGGATCCTGATAAAAAAATCTTCGTCGACCTCGGCGCCAAGCCGATGAAAATCGAAGTGGACGGGCCGCAGGAGAAGGCCAATGTGGTTCTATCCGCTGAAGCCGATATGTTCCATTACATCCTATGGGGAGAATTACTTTTTCCCAGAGCTATAAATGAGAGAATCGCACTGCTTGAAATAACGACCGGCTCTCTGCCCGATATACCCATGTTCGGATCTACCGGAAAACGGCATAGAGCGCCCGGCAAAAACAAGCTGTACGAGGCATACCTGATAAACATCGGCGCAGGCCGGCTGCTCGATGACCCCAAAGGATTCAGCTTCCCGCCGGACCCCGATCGTGGAGTTCGGACCATCGAGCTGGAACCGCAAAAGGGCGAGGGATTGTTGGCGAGAATAATCTACGCCGCCACTTTCGGTATCGGGCTGGTAGGGGGATTTGGGTTGCGCAGCTACCTGAAACGATTCGAAATCGGGCGCTCGCGCGTTCCGGACATAGACTATGTCTCATTCGATGAAGCGTTCGAACCTCTGCCCCCGCCGCCGCCCAGGCGCAACGGCATCGGGGCGGGGTTGGAAAAGTTCTTCTTTTCGAGATTGGATGTATTCAAATTGATCGAGTCAATGGTGAAGGGAATGGAAGCTTCGGGCGTATTGAAAAACCCGATTCAGATGACATCGTCCATACTAAAAGGGCGGGTGTAGGAACCCGCCCGAATCCTATAGACACTTCCACACACAAAAACTTGCATGGGCGACCCCGCCGAGGTGGGATCACTCGTACTTCCTCTGCTCGTGAATAATTCGAACTAATTGCCTAAAACGCGTTAAAGCAAATCCGTTTATATAGCAACGACTTTTTGGGCGTAAATGAAAGTCAGGTTGCACACAAGATGCAGCAGTGTGGGATAAACGACGCTTGATGTGCGTGCCCTCATCCATCCGAAAAGCAGTCCCGGAAAGAACACCAGAGCGCGAAAAACCGTCGGCTCGACCACGCAGTGCGTGGCTGCGAAAAGCACCGCTGCGACTATCAGGCCGGGGCCGACCGGGGCGCCGATAAGCTTCCAGGGCCGTCCCCATCGCTCTTCGAGTTCGGTCTGCAACCAGGCCCGGAAGAAAAACTCCTCGGGGAAGGAAACGACAAGCAACTGTACCAATATCAGCCTCACCGGATGTCGAGGCAGCGCATCGATCCAGCTAATCGGCGAAAACATCGTAAAAAAAACGATGTAGGTCGGCACAAGTACCACAACGGCCACGAGCAACGTTTCGGCAAGCGAACGGAATCCTTTGCCCCATGATATGCCGTATTCGGACAGGTGAGTACTCTTCCACAGGAACGGCAGGGGCAGGTAAAGAAAAACGGCGGCGGTAATCAGCGCGGCGTGACCGCCCGATTGAAAAATCGGCAAACGTATCAGCACGGCAACCGCCGCTATAGCTCCTAATACGCTGCCGGCAACTGCGGTAGTTCTTCGGTTCTTCACGTTAAAATAAAATGCGATTTGGCGTCGGCCGGCGGGAAAATTGGAAGTTGAGACCGATAATTGTTTTCAAGAAAGAGCGCCAGGAACAATCAGAAACTTGCCGGCGACTTTCTTTGTCCAACAAACAAATTCGCCGTGGCACACACATTTTTCGGCGACGGCGGCTTTCTAGCCACTAAAAAATTTGCTCACTAAACCTTTGGCGACTTTCCCCTCGTCCTTCGCCAACAGTTCGAGTTCACCCTTATCCAGCCAAATCCCGCCGCATTCTTTACAGCGATCTATCATGACTTTCCGGTATTCGACTTCTTCGAGATCAGCGCCGCACTTGGGGCATTTCATCCAGTGCGTTTCCTTACGTTGTTTAGTGGATTCCTCTTTGCGCTTTTTGTCCAATTCAGAGCGAAGTTTTTTCACTCTTTCCATCTCCATCTTAACAAAAAACTCGTCTTCCTTATCGCTGGGTTTATCAAGAGCCATTGCAGCCTCCTTCTCTTCTCATTTTTCCTCCAGGGTTATTTCCATCCCGTCGTAAGACGGTTCTATTCCTTCGGGCAGCATATCGGCAAGTTCTTTGTGGTCGGCCGCATGACTTAAGTGTGTCAACAGCGTCCGTTTTGCGCCTATTTCGTGGGCCGCCTCGATTGCCTGCTCGAAGTTCATATGAGTAGGATGTGGTTTATAGCGCAACGCGTCAAGCACCAACAAGTCGATGCCGCGAATACGCTCGGCCGTTTCGGGAGGTATATGCGAAACGTCGGTGAGGTACGCGAACGGCCCTATGCGGTAAGCAAGTATTTCCATGCTCCCATGTAACACTCGCAAAGGCTCGATCTCCACCCCTGCCGCCTTAAAAGCTACTCCCGCCCGGACCACATTGGTTTCGATCATTGGTTTACCGCCGCCCTCGCTGCGGTGTTCATCGAAGATATAATCGAACATGCTTTTTATACGCTCGATTGTGTAGGCGTTTCCGAATACGGGTATCGGAGCCCACTGCAAGAAATTGAAAGCCCTCAAGTCGTCGATGCCGTGCAGGTGGTCTGCGTGCGCATGAGTGTAAAGCACGGCGTCGATACGCTTGATCCCATATCTCAACGCCTGCTGACGCAAGTCGGGAGCGGTGTCTATCAATATGGAGGCTCCGCCTGTTTCAACCAATACGCTCGGCCTGAGCCGCTTGTTTCTCGGGTCGTCGGACGTACAAACCGGGCACCTGCACCCGATAGCAGGTACACCGCTTGAGGTACCCGTCCCCAGTGCAATTATCTTCATTCCGTACCCAGTTTAACATAGCCGAATAGGCCCATCAAGTAAAGAAAAAAAAGGGCGTATTCTGCGGATAAAATTAACCGTCGGAACTAAACGGGGCGTAAAAACGCAATTTTGCCAAAAAACCCAACATATTGTGCTCATCAAAGCCGCCAAGCACAATATTTTCCAATAAGGCACTTGCCTGGATCGGGAAAATATGCTACTTTCTTCAGACTTGGGAAACAAGTTCAAAAGAGGGTATTTCAGGGGAAATCATATACATGCCTCAATCTAAAAAATCAAGAGATTCGAGCGGTTACGGCGCCGACCGGATAAAGGTTCTCGAAGGGCTCGAAGCGGTACGCAAACGTCCCGCGATGTACATCGGTAACACCGACGTCATCGGGTTGCACCACCTTGTTTACGAGATTATCGACAACGCAGTTGACGAGGTGATGGTAGGCGTCTGCAACCGCATCGAGGTAACCATACACGTCGACTCGAGCATTACCGTGGTGGATAACGGCCGCGGCATACCCGTTGACAAGCACCCGACGGAAAAGATACCGGCCGCCGAAGTCATCATGACCAAGCTGCACGCCGGGGCCAAGTTCGACAACGAGTCCTATACCTTCTCCGGCGGGTTGCACGGTGTCGGCGCGAGCGTGGTGAACGCGCTGGCCGAGTTCCTCGAAATGGAGATAAAGAGGGACTCGGAAGTGTGGTTCCAGCGCTATGTGCGCGGCAAGCCGCAAGGACATCTGGCGGTTATCGGCAAGGCGCGATCCACCGGCACTCGAATAACTTTCCGGCCCGACCCGGAAATATTCTCCGAAGCAAGGATCAGCTTCGGAACCCTCAGCCAGAGGTTGCGCGAGCTCGCGTTCCTGAACCCCGGCCTTACCAACGTGATAGCGGACGAACGGGGCGACCGCGAGCCACGTACTTTCTATTACAAGGGCGGCATCACTCAGTTCGTTCAAGACCTCAGCAAAAACAAAAAAGTGTTTCATCCAAAGCCGATCTTCCTGGAAGGCGAGCGGGAAGACGTAAAGGTCGAACTGGCGTTGCAGTACAGCGACGGTTACAACGAGGATATTTATTGCTTTGCGAACAATATAAACAACCGCGACGGCGGCACGCACTTGGTCGGTTTTAAGTCCGCCCTTACTCGAACCATAAACAGCTACGCCACCAACAATAACTTGACCAAGAACTTCAAGGAGTCCATTTCCGGCGACGACGTCCGCGAGGGGCTTACTGCGGTTTTAAGCGTCAAGCTGTCCAACCCGCAGTTCGAGGGTCAGACGAAGGGCAAATTGCTCAACTCCGAGGTCAAAGGCGTCATCGAGTCTATTATAAACGAGAGGCTTACTATCTATCTCGAGGAGCATCCTCCGGTGGCGAGGAAGATCGTCGAGAAATGTAAGGATGCCGCGCGCGCCCGTACCGCCGCTCGCAAAGCCCGGGACCTCACTCGACGCAAATCAGCACTCGATGTGAGCGCTCTGCCGGGTAAGCTCGCAGACTGCCAGGAAAAAGACCCCGCCGCGTCGGAGTTGTTCATCGTCGAGGGCGATAGCGCGGGAGGCAGCGCCAAGCAGGGACGCGACCGCAAGTACCAGGCCATATTGCCCATAAAAGGCAAAATTCTCAACGTCGAGAAGGCTCGAGTGGACAAGATGCTGTCCAACCAGGAGATACAAACCATTATCACCGCACTGGGCGCCGGCATCGGGACGGGCGCCGATGATAACGGATTCGATGTCTCAAAGCTCAGATACCACAAAATCATCATCATGACGGACGCCGACGTGGACGGGTCTCACATCAGAACGCTTCTGCTTACCTTCTTTTTCCGCAAAATGAAGCCCATAGTGGAGCGCGGCTACCTGTACATAGCGCAGCCGCCGCTTTTCAAAGTCAAAAAGGGCAAAAAGGAACGTTACATCAAGGATGAAATGCGGTTGGAAGACTACCTGCTCGAACTCGGTATCGATAACGTCAAACTACTCGCAGAAAACGGCAAGGCGCCCATGGCGGGGCAAAGGCTCATCGAGCTGGTGAAGAGAGTGCTTAAATATTACGGCATGCTTCATAATTTCGAACAACGCAAGCGCGATCCGCTTATCATCGACGCTTTTGTGCGCAGTGACGACTTCACCCCGGATGTGTTGCGCAGTCCGAAAGACGCCGAAAAGATGATGAAGCGAATACGCAAGGAATTCAAAGAAGTATATCCCGATATGCCTCCCGTCGAGTTCTGGTTGCCGGAGGATCCGGAGCAGAACGCGCGCATGGTACGATGCGTCTCGCGGAAAAACGGCTCGCAAATGGAAACCATACTTGACCTGAAGTTCGTGACCAGCCCCGAGTTCGATCAGTTGCGTAAGTTGACCAAGGCGATGGATGTAGTGGGTGAGCCGCCCTTCCTGGTGGAAAACAACGGCGACAAACTATCCTTCGTGAGTCTGAAGGAAGTGGTGGATTTCATACTCAAACAGGGACAAAAGGGCCAGGAAATCCAACGCTACAAAGGTCTTGGCGAAATGAACGCCGATCAACTGTGGGACACCACCATGAACCGCGAAACACGTACGCTTATGAAAGTCACCATAGACGACGCCGAAGCCGCCAGCCAGATTTTCGACGTGCTTATGGGCGACGCCGTCGAACCGCGCCGGGAATTCATCCAGCAAAACGCACTCAATGTCACAAACCTTGACGTTTAAAACCCTGAAACTCATCAGTGGTTCACCAAGACTTGAAGCATATATCCAATGAACCGTCAACTTTATTTTGTCGGTTAATGATGTAGGGTAACC
>Ga0180432_10001704_pt1 | contig 34297 bp, 19 predicted proteins | sample SS_ome_10_FD_132414 | JGI IMG/M metagenome (GOLD analysis project Ga0180432, IMG submission 132414) | Hypersaline lake sediment archaeal communities from the Salton Sea, California, USA - SS_1_MS_2 metaG | ecosystem: Environmental > Aquatic > Non-marine Saline and Alkaline > Hypersaline >... | reverse complement strand
GAGCGACTTTTTTTAAATAACCTAAAAAAAAAGAATTTTTTTAAGAGAAACCCCAAAGAAGGGGGTTTTATGTGGGTGGTAAGAAAGGGAATGTCCTTTTTTTTTTTTTTTTGAGATGACGGTGCAGAAATGGATTTCAGGACATTGCTGAAAAAAATAACACCCGCGCTCAAATATATCGCGCGTAAACATGTACTCTGTGGGTTCTATGACACGGAGGACCTTTATCAGGAGATGTGCCTTTATTTATGGCAGAAGTACGGGAATGGGCTGCCAATAGGCATAAACGAATCCTATGTGATAAAAGGGTGCGAGTTTCATATACAGAATTTTTTAAGAAAAGGAAGACCAAAAGCAATATTATTGAGCTTTGATGCGCCCCTGGCCTCCGAAGGCTCAACATTAGGTGAGATTCTTGAAGATAAAAAAGCAGCTCGTGGTTTATTAAACATGGAAAGCGGGCTTACAATCGATGAGATAAAAAACCTGGGTTTAAGCGACAGGGAAAAAGCGGTTTTTTCGTATCTTCTCAAAGGATATACAGTGCGCGAAGTTGCGCAAGAACTCGGGATTTCACATGTCATGGTCGTAAAGTATAAAAAGGGGATAATAAAAAAATGGCGCAGGAAAAGGTTACCAAATGAACAAGGTTTTTACTTGTAACTAGTGTCCACACAGTCGTGGAAAACTGCAGGGACATTCTGTAAGAGACAGAAGGCAAAGACGTCTTTAAACGCCGAAGAAGCATTTAAAGGCGTTTTTTTATTTAAGCGGGATATGACTTTGGGCATCGACAAGGACAGGAGGGCAAAATGAACGAACAGGTTCTATATGCAACTACGGCAGGAGTGGATACCTTATGGGTCCTTTTAGCGGCATTTTTGGTCTTTATAATGCAAGCCGGTTTCGGCATGCTTGAATCCGGACTGATAAGAACTAAAAATACCTGTAATGTTCTTATGAATAATTTTTTGGATTTTTGCATGGCATCTTTGGGATTTTTTATATTTGGTTATGCCTTTATGTTCGGCAAGGGAAATGGTTTTATGGGATTTAACGGATTTTTTCTTGTTAACGCAACCCACGAGGGGACGATCCCGCTTGAGGCAGCGTGGCTCTTTCACGCCGTTTTCTGTGGAGCAGCTGCTACTATTGTGGCAGGTGGTATAGCCGAAAGAATGAAATTTCAGTGTTATCTTATATATTCTTTCCTGATATCTGCCACGGTTTATCCGTTTGTAGGACACTGGATATGGGGCGGCGGTTGGCTGGCAGATCTGGGCTTCGGCGATTTTGCCGGATCAACCGTAGTGCATGCCGTGGGCGGAACGGCTGCTTTGGTCGGAACCATGATATTAGGCCCGAGGATAGGTAAGTATAATAAGGACGGTTCGGCAAATGCCATCGAAGGTCATTCCATGGCGCTCGCTTCCCTGGGGGCGCTTATACTCTGGTTCGCCTGGTTCGGGTTCAATCCCGGTTCTACGTTAAGTGTGGGCGACGGCGGCTTGATGGCAAAAGTGGCTCTGAATACAAATTTAGCGGCAGCGGCCGGAGGTTTAACGGCGATGTTCTTTGCCTGGAGAAAGTGCGGCAAACCGGATCTTTCAATGACAATGAACGGAGCACTTGCAGGTCTTGTAGCAATAACGGCACCCTGTGCTTATGTTATCCCTATGGAGTCTATAATTATAGGGTTCATAGCGGGAATAATAGTTGTTCTTGGAACGTTGTTTTTGGACAAGGCGCGCGTAGACGATCCGGTCGGTGCCGTACCGGTTCACATGATGAATGGTGTCTGGGGGACCCTGGCCGTGGGTCTTTTCGGGCATAAAGCGTTAGGTCTTGCCAGAGACGGTTTTCTTCACGGCGGGGGATTCGCGCAGCTCGGCATACAGGCACTTGGTGTAGGAACCGTTATTGTCTTTGTTCTTATGGCCATGACAGTGATTTTCAAGGTTATGGATAAGGCCATCGGTCTTAGAGTATCAAGAGAGGAAGAGCTCAAAGGCCTTGATATAAGTGAACATGGGATGGAAGCGTATTCGGGATTTCAGATCTTTACTACAAAATAAGGATATTTACGGAGGTTAACCATGAAGCTGATAATTGCTATGATACAGCCGCATAAACTCCCTGATGTTAAGCGGGCGCTTTATGAAGCAGAAGTTTATAAAATGACCGTGACTAATGCGCTTGGTTGCGGCCAGCAAAAAGGGTATACGGAAACATACAGGGGGGTAGTCCACGAAGTCAATCTTCTTAAGAAGATCAGGCTCGAAATAGCTGTGAATGAAAACTTTGTCCAGCCTACCATTAACGCTGTAATAAAAGGTGCTAAAACTGGAAAGATCGGTGATGGCAAGATATTCGTACTGGATCTTCCCGAATGCATCAGGATAAGGACAGGGGAAACCGGAGGGAAGGCGATAGGGTAAGGGATCTTTTGAATTTTTGAAAAAAAGGTTACCAAAATACCCTATTTTTTACTTGTATATAGTGAAGGCGCTGGAAGTGTAATCAGCGAAGCACAAAGTTTGTGCAGTCGGCATGTTAAAACAAGGGCGTTTTAAGGCCGGGATGGCTTAAAACGCCCTTTTATTTTGTGCCGGGAAATTTTGAAAAAGGAGGACTGAAATGGGGAAGAGGACGAAACAGGACATTTTAAAGTTAGCGAAAGAGAATGACGTAAAGTTTATACGCCTGTGGTTCACCGATATATTGGGTCAGGTGAAAAGTTTTGCAATTACAGATAAAGAATTAGAGGGAGCCCTTGAGAACGGCATGGGATTTGATGGCTCCTCTATTACAGGTTACCAGGATATAGAGGAATCCGATATGATCGCTATGCCCGATTCGGACACATTTCAAATCCTTCCATGGCGACCGGCTGAAAAGGCTGTTGCAAGGATGATATGCGATGTATTAAATCCCGACAGGACGCCGTACGAAGGTGACCCGCGTTATGTGCTTAAAAGAGCCCTTAAAAGGTCAAGTGAAATGGGGTTTGACCACTACTATTTAGGGCCCGAACTTGAGTATTTTTATTTTAGAACAGACGCGAATACGGAGATACTGGATAAGGGAGGTTATTTTGATCTTACAACACTTGATGTTGCAAGCGACCTGAGAAGAGAGACCGTACTGGCCCTTGAGAAGATGGGCGTAGATGTTGAGTATTCCCATCATGAAGTGGCTCCATCGCAGCACGAGGTGGATATGCGATACAAAGACGCACTGGAAATGGCAGACAGCGTGATAACCTACAGGGTTGTCGTAAAGGAGATTGCAAATAAGTTCGGTGTATATGCGACTTTTATGCCGAAGCCGATCTTTGGCCAGAATGGCTCAGGCATGCACACGCATCAATCGCTGTTCAGGGGGAGCAGGAATGCCTTCTTTGATGCAAAGACTGATGACTATCTCTCGGATGTGGCCCGCAGTTATATTGCAGGGCTTTTGAGGCACTCGAGAGAAATATGCTCCATATTTGCACAGACCACGAATTCATATAAAAGGTTAGTGCCCGGTTATGAGGCGCCCGTGTATGTGGCTTGGAGCCGTAGGAATAGAAGCGCACTCGTCAGGGTACCGCTTTATCATCCGGGGCAGGAGAAGGCTACACGATGTGAATTCAGAGCATGTGATCCGGCATGTAATCCGTATCTTACATTTGCGGCTATGCTTCAGGCCGGATTAGAAGGAGTGCAAAAAAACTATGAGGTGCCTAAAGCCATGGAACAAAATCTGTATCACCTGAGTGATGCAGAGAGAAAGAAAAAAGGCATAGAGACTTTGCCAGACAGTCTCGGGCACGCTATATCGATTACAGAGAAAAGTGAACTTGTCAGAAAGATACTTGGTGATCATATTTTCCCAAGATTCGTAGAACTCAAAAAGAAAGAATGGGATAGTTATAGGATCCAAGTTACGCGGTATGAACTTGATAAATATCTTTCAATATCGTAGGCGGTGATTTGCCGGGTCTGCCGCGAAGAATTCTTCGCGGCAGACCCGGCAAAAAATTTTACCGGTATATGCACAAAAAATAGGCAGTTTTGACAAATGAACAAGGACAAAAACAATATTTCCAGCACAATAGATAACTATGTGTATGTCATGGATACAGCCAAAATACCCGGCAATATGATAGATCATATTGAGGAACTGGTTATAACAAAGTTATTGGAGCGTTTGAATGGCAATCAGGCTGCAACAGCGAAAGCACTTGGATTGCATCGCAATACTGTACATAACAAGATAAAGAAATTCAAGATAGATGTCGGGAGATTTAAAAAATGAGGAAGATCGGGCATTTTCCTGAAAAACAAGGGCTATATGACCCGCAATTCGAGCGTGATAGTTGCGGCGTAGGTTTTGTGTGCGACATGAAAGGCACAAAATCGCATGACATTATACAGAAAGGCATAGAAGTCCTTGAGCGTATGAGCCACCGGGGAGCTGTGGGATCAGACCCAAAGACCGGTGACGGTGCGGGGATACTTATGCAACTACCCCATGAGTTTTACGTTCAGATATGCAGCGAAATTGGCGTAAGATTGCCGGACCCCGGTAAGTATGGAACGGGTTTGGTATTTCTGCCCACAGAGGATGAAGAACGAGAACGATGCAGGCAGATCCTTGAAAATACAATAAAGGAAGAAGGTCAGGAGTTGATTACCTGGCGCAATGTGCCGGTAAACGACAGCATTATCGGAAAAACCGCCCAGGCAACACAGCCTGTCATAGAACAGGTGTTTATTGCCTGCGGTAAAGATACAGCCGGCCAACCGGCATTTGAGCGCAAACTTTATGTGGTCAGGAAAAGGGCGGAAAACGCGGTAAAAAAGTCCGGGATCAAACAAAAGAGTTTCTTTTATATAAGCAATATTTCATCGCGGACCATCAGCTATAAAGGACTATTAACACCTTATCAACTGAAGGATTATTATCCGGATCTTCGGAATAAAAATATTAAGAGCGCGCTTGCGTTAGTTCATTCACGTTACAGCACCAATACGTTCCCAACCTGGGACCTGGCGCAACCTTTCAGGTTTCTCGCGCATAACGGTGAAATCAATACTTTGAGAGGGAATATTAACTGGTTCCGTGCAGGGGAAAGATTATTGGCAAGTGATCTTTTCGGAAATGATATAGCGAAGATAAAACCTATTATCATGGAAGGGGGAAGCGATTCTGCCACGATCGATAATGTATTTGAACTCCTGGTCCTTTCGGGCAGGTCTTTACAGCATGCAATGATGATGCTTATACCGGCTGCCTGGGAAAGGGATAAGTTTATGGATAAAGAACTTCAGGAGTTTTATAAATATCATGCGTGTTTTGTGCCGCCCTGGGATGGACCGGCAGCAATAGCTTTTACGGATGGGGAAAAGGTAGGCGCCGTACTGGACAGGAACGGCCTCAGGCCGGCACGGTATCTTGTAACAAAGAAAGGTTTTGTGGTAATGGCTTCCGAGGTTGGGGTACTGGATATAGGCCCGGAAGAGATAAAATATTCCGGCAGGTTGGAACCGGGCAAGATGTTTTTCATAGACATAAAAGAAGGACGTATTGTTGACGATACAGAGATAAAAAAGACAGTTTCGCAGCATATTCCTTATGGCAAGTGGAACAAGAAGAATATGATAGAACTGGATGATCTCCCTGCCCCGGAAGAATCATTCAAAAGATCCAATGATATCCGTATCAGCTTGAAAGCGTTTGGCTATACCCGGGAAGATCTGAAGATGATCATTAAACCGATGGCAGAGCAGGGCGAAGAGCCTACAGGATCAATGGGTAATGATACACCGCATGCGTTTCTGTCAAAGCACCCGCAGATACTTTATAACTATTTTAAACAGTTGTTCGCTCAGGTCACCAATCCGGCAATTGATCCGATCAGGGAAGAAGTGGTAATGAGCCTGGACAGCTATATAGGGTCCGGGAAAAATGCGCTTGATCAGACGCCGGAACACTGCCACAAGCTGAGGGTAAAAAGACCCATACTTACTAACGAGGAACTGGAAACCATACGCAAAATTGGTATTAACAATTTCCAGACAAAAACAATTTATACATTTTTTAAAGCTGACAGCGAAGAAGATTTTGTGCAAGCAATTAAAAGAATATGCTTTGAAATAGAGTATGCCATCGAGCGGGGTTACTCATTCGTTATTCTAAGCGACCGGGGCGTGGACAGAGAAAATACGGCACTGCCCGCGCTTCTGGCAATGAGCGCGGTGCACCATCACCTTGTTCGCAAGGCAATGCGTTCACAGATAAGCATAATACTTGAAAGCGGCGAACCACGGGAGGTGCATCATTTTGCGCTGCTTTATGGTTATGGAGCGGACTGTATCAATCCTTATCTTGCGTACGAAGCCGTAGAGTATCTTGTGGAAGAGGGACAAGTCAATTTAGACAAAAATACGGCTCTGAAGAATTACAGAAAAGCGGTAGCCAAGGGCATTTTGAAGATACTCTCGAAAATGGGTATATCTACTCTGCGGGGTTATCGCGGTGCACAGATTTTTGAGGCTGTGGGATTGGGCAAGGATGTTATTGACAAATATTTCACGCATACCGTCTCGCGTGTTGGCGGCATAGGACTGAAAGATATAGCAGAAGAAACCATGCAGAGGCATCGGAAAGCTTATCCTGAGAGGGGATCGGAATCGGAGTTTTTATTATCCTCCGGCGGGATATATCAATGGAAGCGGGACGGCGAATTTCACCTGTGGCGGCCTGAAAGTATTGCTGCGCTTCAGGATTCCGTAAGGAAAAAGGATTATTCAAGATATAAGGAATTCGCCCGCCTTATAAATGATCAAAAGGAAAATCCGACTACGCTTCGCGGTTTGTTAAGCTTTAAGAAGGCCAAACCGATTTCGATTGATCGGGTAGAGCCTGCAGCTGAAATCGTTAAACGTTTCGTGACAGGTGCGATGAGTTTCGGGTCTATCAGTAAAACCGTGCATGAATATATAGCTATCGCAATGAACCGTTTGGGGGCAAGATCCAATACCGGTGAAGGCGGAGAGGATCCCAGCAGGTTCAATGTGCTTCCGAACGGCGATTCTGCGAAAAGCGCCGTAAAACAGGTTGCTTCAGGCAGGTTTGGTGTCACAATAAATTATCTTGTCAACGCGGACGAAATCCAGATAAAGATCGCGCAAGGCGCCAAGCCGGGTGAAGGCGGACAACTCCCCGGGTATAAGGTCAGTACCATAATTGCCAGGACGCGTTATACGACGCCCGGCGTTACCTTGATATCGCCGCCGCCGCATCATGATATCTATTCGATAGAAGACCTGGCACAGCTTATATTTGACCTTAAAAATGCTAACCCGCGTGCCCGTATAAGCGTAAAGCTTGTTTCAGAGATAGGCGTGGGCACTGTCGCTGCGGGTGTTGCAAAGGGACACGCTGATATGATACTTATTTCCGGAGGGGACGGCGGTACCGGTGCTTCACCCAGGAGTTCTATCAGGCATGCCGGTTTGCCGTGGGAACTGGGGCTTTCGGAAACGCATCAAACGCTTGTCTTGAATAGCCTGCGCAGTCGTGTGCGGTTGCAGACAGATGGACAGATGCGAACAGGCAGAGATGTTGCCATAGCCGCCATTTTAGGTGCGGAAGAATTTGGATTTTGCAGTTCAGTGCTGGTAGCGCTAGGCTGTGTCATGCTCAGGCACTGTCATTTGAACAGCTGCGCGGTAGGCGTGGCTACACAGGATGAATTATTAGAGAAAAGGTTCCAGGGGAGGCCGGAGTATGCGGTCAATTACATGATGTTTGTTGCGCAGGAACTACGAGAGATAATGGCGGACCTTGGCATAGAACGCGTTAATGATCTGGTAGGAAGAACGGATCTTCTGGAGTTGAATACGCACATCGTTCCCCTAAAGGCCAAAGGAGTGGATTTTTCAAAGATACTTTATAAACCGGAAACAGCTGACAACGTTGCTATACATTGCGCGGTTTCACAGAACCACGACATAGAAGATGTGCTCGATAAAAGACTGATCGAATTGGCAAGAGAGGCGATAGCAAAGAAAAAACCTGTAAGCCTGGAGCTATCCATAAAAAATGTCAACAGGAGTACCGGTGCCATGTTAAGCGGCGAAGTATGCAGAATGCACGGTGAAGAGGGCCTTCCCCAAGAGACCATACACTGTAAGTTCATAGGCGTTGCAGGTCAAAGTTTTGGTGCATTTCTGGCAAAGGGCATGACATTTGAACTGGAAGGCATGGCGAATGATTACGTAGGCAAGGGCATTAGCGGCGGGAAAATCATTATATATCCGTCTAAAAAAGCTGATTATAAGGCTGACGAAAATATAATAGTCGGGAACACGACTTTTTACGGCGCAACATCCGGCGAAGCATATGTAAGAGGTATAGTCGGGGAAAGGTTTTGCATAAGAAACTCGGGCCTTTATGCCGTAGTAGAGGGCACGGGGGACCATGGGTGCGAGTATATGACGGGCGGACGGGTTGTTGTTCTCGGAAAAACCGGTAAAAATTTTGCAGCAGGCATGTCTGGCGGGATTGCTTATGTTTACGATGAGGATAAGGTTTTTAAAGATAAATGTAATCTGGATATGGTAGAACTGGAAGAAGTTACGGAAGAAGACAAAGAAACCATACACGATTTGATTTACAACCATTATAAGTATACGGGTAGCCAGCGCGCGAAAAAGATACTGGATGATTTTAACAGGAAAATAAAGGATTTCGTCAAGGTCATGCCAATAGAGTACAAGCATGTTCTTGAAGGCAGTACCATAGACAGGCAGTTGGGGCTTTTGGAGGTATCTGATGGGTGAGGTAAGAGGTTTTCTAAAGGTAAAACGCCAACTTGCAGAGCGCCGTCTGGTAGACAGGCGCATCAGGGATTTCAAAGAAGTCAGCGTTTTGCGGCCGGATAAGGAATCCGAGCAACAGGCGTCACGGTGCATGGATTGCGGGACACCGTTCTGCCATTGGGCTTGTCCGGTTGGAAATTATATCCCCGAATGGAATGATTTTATGTTTTCCGGCGACTGGAGACAGGCGTTTGAACTGTTGAACGCAACGAATAATTTTCCTGAAATAACGGGCCGCGTGTGTCCCGCGGAGTGTGAGTATGCCTGCGTGCTTGAGGTGAATGATGACGCGGTAACCATACGCGAAAATGAACTGGCAATAATTGAACGCGCTTTTCGCAAAGGATTGGTAAGACCGAATATACCAAGGTCGCGAACCGGTAAAAAAATAGCTGTCGTAGGGTCCGGTCCTGCCGGTCTTGCATGTGGTGCGCAGCTGAATAAAGCCGGATATAATGTCACGGTGTTTGAAAAAGACGATAAAATAGGCGGTATATTGCGCTATGGCATTCCTGATTTTAAACTTGAAAAATGGGTTATAGATAGACGGCTTGAAATCATGAAAAAGGAAGGTATAAGATTTGTTACATCGGTGAATATAGGAGTGGATTATAGCGTGAGAAAATTACTGAAAGAATACGATGTAATATGTCTTGCGGGTGGTTCGCGTGTACCGCGGGATTTAAAGATTAAAGGAAGAGAACTTAAAGACATACATTTTGCCATGGATTATTTAGTTCAATCCAACAAGAAAGTCGCAGGCGAGACCATATCACAAAAGAAACTCATAGATGCCGGGGGCAAAAGGGTTGTTGTTATTGGCGGCGGCGATACCGGATCTGATTGTGTAGGTACTGCTCATCGTCAGGGTGCTTCGTGCGTCGTGCAGATAGAACTTCTGCCAAAACCGGCTGAATGCCGCGTGGAAGAATATCCCTGGCCCATGGCGCCGATGATTCTTAAAACTTCGTCAAGCCATGAAGAAGGCGGCCAGCGCGACTGGTCGGTGCTTACAAAAAGGTTCGTGGGGAAAAGGGGTCACGTTGACAAACTCGAATGTGTAAAGGTTGAATTTGTAAGATCAGAAGGGAAGAATGTCTGCCCCGTCATGAAAGAAGTTAAGGGGAGCGCATTTGAAATCAAGGCGGATCTGGTCATTCTTGCTGTAGGGTTTTTGCACCCCGAACACAAGGGTCTGCTCACGGAACTGGGCGTTGAGCTTGACGAGCAAGGCAATGTTAAGACCGGTTCAGATTTTATGACCAGCGTGAGCGGTGTTTTTTCGATGGGCGATATGAGGCGCGGCCAATCACTTATCGTATGGGCAATTGCCGAAGGACGAAGGGCAGCGTTTAATATTGATAAATATTTAATGGGCAGCAGTAATTTGCCTGTATTATAAAAAAGGGACGCCAGCATGAAGGAACACAAAGCGAAGATAGCGTTAGAAGACGGGACGGTTTTCGAAGGCGTATCTTTTGGCGCTACCGGTGAACGATACGGAGAAGTGGTTTTTAATACAAGTATGGCCGGCTACCAGGAGATTCTGACAGATCCATCTTACAAGGGACAGATCGTTACCATGACCTATCCGCTTATAGGGAACTATGGCGTTAACGAAGAAGATGTGGAGTCTAGAGAACCTTTTGTTGAAGGTTTTGTCGTGAGAGAGCGCAGTTCGATAGCGAGCAATTGGCGTTCCCAATGCGATCTTGACGGTTACCTTGAGAAAAATAAAATTATCGGCATACAAGCTGTTGATACGCGGGCGCTTACCCGGCATATACGCCTGCAAGGCGCAATGAAGGCAGTTATATCTACAGAAGACCCTGATGACAGGAGCCTTGTAAAGAAAGCAAAATGCTCGCAAGGACTTATAGGGCGAGACCTGGTTAAAGAAGTTACCTTGGGAAAAACGTATCGGTGGAGCGAGAAAGGAAAATATAAGGTTATTGTTCTGGATTGCGGCGTTAAGTACAATATTTTAAGACTCCTGGCATTACATGACTGTCAGGTAACGGTCGTTCCCGCGCAAACACCGGCAGAAGAAATATTAAATGATAAACCCAATGGTGTGCTGCTTTCCAACGGGCCGGGTGACCCGCAGGGCGCGGGTTACGTTGCCGATACTGCAGGGAAACTTATCGGCAAAGTGCCCGTATTCGGTATATGTCTGGGGCAACAGATGTTAGGCATGGCATTCGGCGGGACTACATATAAGCTTAAGTTCGGTCATCACGGAGCTAATCATCCTGTAAAAGATACAAGGACAGGCAAGGTTTTTATTACAGTGCAGAACCATGGGTTCTGCGTAGATATGAAAACATTAAACAAAAAAGACTTGGAAATAACCCATGTTAATCTTAATGATAACACGTTGGAAGGTATGCGGCACAAGAAATTGCCGGTGTTTTCAGTACAATTTCACCCTGAACACGGCCCGGGTCCGCATGATTCTGCATACCTTTTTGAAGAATTTGCCGACATGATGGAGGAACACCGTTCGTAAGTGAGAGGAATTGAACTATGCCCAAACGCGATGACATTAAAAAAATACTCATTATTGGATCCGGCCCTATAATCATAGGTCAGGCATGTGAGTTCGATTATTCCGGCACACAGGCGTGCAAAGCGTTGAAAGAAGAAGGGTACCAAATAGTTCTTTTCAATTCAAACCCCGCTACCATAATGACCGATCCTGAGACGGCCGATGTTACATATATTGAGCCCATAACGCCTGAGGTGCTGGCAAAGATCATAGAACGTGAGAGGCCGGATGCTTTGCTTCCTACGCTTGGCGGCCAGACCGGTCTTAACACCGCGGTAAAGGCTGCGGAAGCCGGGATACTCGAGAAATATGGCGTAAAAATGATAGGGGCGGATTATGAATCCATAAAAAGAGCAGAGGACAGGGAATATTTTAAAGAATCCATGCAAAAAATAGGTATGAACCTGCCTAAAAGTGCGTTAGCGTATGACATGCAGCAAGCTAAAAAAGCCCTGAAAGACATAGGCCTTCCGGTTATTATAAGGCCCAGTTTTACACTGGGCGGTACGGGCGGTGGTATTGCAAGGACAAAAAAAGAATTTGAGCACAAAGCGGCTCTCGGGTTAAGAAACAGCATGATAAGCGAGATTCTTATCGAGGAATCGGTTTACGGATGGAAGGAATATGAACTGGAAGTTATGCGTGATAGAAATGATAACGTCGTTATCGTATGTTCAATAGAAAATTTTGACCCTATGGGCATACATACGGGGGATTCCATCACTGTAGCGCCGCAGCAGACGCTTACGGATAGGGAATATCAAGAGATGCGCGATGCCGCGATAGCAATAATAAGAGAGATCGGGGTAGAGACCGGTGGATCGAACATTCAGTTCGCTGTTAATCCTAAGGACGGAAGGATGGTCGTGATTGAGATGAACCCGCGGGTTTCCAGAAGTTCCGCGCTCGCAAGCAAAGCTACCGGGTTTCCCATAGCAAAGATAGCTGCAAAACTGGCAATAGGGTATACATTGGATGAAATACAAAATGACATTACCAAGGAAACCCCGGCCTGTTTTGAGCCCACGATAGATTACTGCGTCGTGAAAATACCGAGATTTACTTTTGAAAAATTTCCCGAGGCAGGCGACGTTTTAGGTATATCGATGAAATCGGTCGGTGAGACTATGGCTATTGGCAGGACCTTCAAGGAAGCCTTGCAGAAGGGCCTGCGGGGGCTGGAAATAGGGCACACCGGACTGGATAATAAACTGGATTGGACAAAAATCCCGGACGAGAAAATTAAAAAACGCCTGCTTGAGCCGAACGCGTCACGGATCTTTTACATAAAATATGCGCTGCAAAAGGGGTATACCATACAGGATATAGCTGGTCTTAGCAGCATAGACCCCTGGTTTATTGCGAATATCAAGGATATTGTGGATCTTGAAGCGCGGATAAAAAAGGATGAAAAGCCTACTCCTGAACTGTTATACAAGGCAAAACGATACGGATTCAGCGATAGACAGATAGCAGATCTTACGGGCAGCGATGAACTATCGATACGCAAACACCGGGAGAAACATGGCATAAAAGCTGTATTTAAACTTGTCGATACCTGTGCGGCGGAATTTGAAGCTTTTACGCCTTATTATTATTCTACGTATGAAGATGAATGTGAGGCCAGAAAATCCGGCAAAAAGAAAATAATGATCCTTGGCGGCGGGCCGAACAGGATAGGTCAGGGCATAGAATTCGACTACTGCTGCTGTCATGCCTCCTTTGCGCTTAAAGAACTGGGTTACGAGACTATCATGGTGAATTCGAACCCTGAGACAGTTTCGACCGATTATGACACTTCCGACAAACTGTATTTTGAACCACTTACGTTCGAAGACGTAATAAACATTGTCGATAAAGAAAAGCCCGATGGCGTTATTGTCCAGTTCGGCGGACAGACGCCGTTAAACCTGGCCAGGCGGTTACAGACTGCAGGAGTTCCCATTATCGGCACGAGTGTCGACTCGATAGACAGGGCAGAAGACAGGGATAAGTTCGCAAAATTGATAAGCAAACTCAACATGAATCAGCCGGCTAACGGGTCGGCCACCTCCAGGGAAGAGGCAGAAGAAATAGCTGAAAAAATAGGATATCCTGTGCTCGTAAGACCTTCGTATGTACTTGGCGGAAGGGCGATGCGGATAGTTTATAACAAGCAGTCGCTTGACGAATTCATAGAAGAAGCTAAAGACATATCTCAAGAACATCCTGTTTTGATCGATAAGTTTCTGGAAGGCGCGGTGGAAGTCGATGTTGATGCCATTTCTGATTCGCGGGTGACCGTTATAAGTGGCATCATGGAGCATATAGAGGAAGCAGGCATACATTCGGGTGATTCCGCCTGTGTGCTGCCACCTCATACGTTGAGTGATGATATTATCAACACCATTCGGGAATATACTTATGTTTTATCCAACGAACTTAAGGTAAAAGGGCTTATCAATATACAGTTTGCCGTCAAAAACGACGCGGTATATGTTTTAGAAGTTAATCCCAGGGCATCCAGAACGGTACCCTTTGTAAGCAAAGCAAAAGGAATTCCCTTTGCAAAGATAGCGGCAAAAATTATGGCGGGGCAAACGCTTAGCAAGCTTGGCGTTACAAAGGAAAAGCAGATCGATCATATTTCAGTTAAAGAGTCAGTACTGCCATTCTCCAGGTTTTCCGGCGTTGATATAATACTTGGCCCTGAGATGAAATCAACGGGCGAAGTGATGGGGATAAGTACAACGTTCGGCGGCGCATTTTACAAGTCTCAAGTTGCCGCCGGCGCTATATTGCCGAAGCAGGGAAAGATTTTTATAAGTGTTAAAAGTGATGACAAAAGGGATATTGTTTTTGTTGCCAAAAAACTTCATGACATCGGCTTTGGAATAATCGCCACAAAAGGGACAGCCAAGGTTTTACGATCCAACGGCGTATCGGCAGAGATCGTTGCAAAGATCAGCGAAGGAAGTTCTGTTATATTGGAGCTTATAAGAAAAAACAAAATAAGCCTTATTATCAATACGCCTTCCGGGGAACGCGGCCAATCCGATATGCGGCCTATACGCAGTCTTGCGGTCATGTATGGTGTCCCATGTATAACAACGATTCAGGGCGCGCAAGCAGCGGTGAACGGCATGGAGACTATGTTAAAAGGCGATTTTTCGGTTAGATCTATACAGGAATATATGGGGGAGGCACAATGCACAAAGACTGGGTAGCAATTTTAGATTTCGGTTCACAATATACACACCTTATTGCGCGCAGAATAAGGGAATGTGGAGTATATTCTGAAATAGTTGCCTGTAATATTGCTGCCGATATGCTTTTGTCCAAAGCGCCAAAGGCGATTATCCTTTCGGGCGGGCCTGCCAGTGTTTTTTCAAGGACAAGCCCCATGTGCGACAAGCGCATTTTTAGTCTGGGTGTTCCTGTCCTCGGCATTTGTTATGGAGCGCAACTTATGGCCAAGCTTCTGGGCGGCAAAGTTACTCAGGCAAAACTCAGGGAATATGGCAGTGCCAGTCTCAGAGTAAAGACGGGGCAGGGCCTATTTAAAGGCCTTGCGGGAACAGAAACAGTATGGATGAGTCATGGAGATAAAATAAACAGACTTCCCAAGGGGTTTAAAATCATCGGTTCAACCAACAATGCGAAAATTGCCGCTATGATGAACGGAGGTAAAAAGCTTTATGGTTTGCAGTTTCATCCGGAAGTAGTACATACACCAAAAGGCAAAAAAATATTGCGGAATTTTCTTTTTGATATAGCAGATTGCAAGCCCAGTTGGAATATGCGTTCGTTTGTAAAAGATTCCATCCAGTTATTGAGAAAAAATATCAACGATGAAAAAGTTCTCTGTGCATTGAGCGGAGGCGTTGATTCCTCGGTTTTGGCCGTCCTACTTTATAAGGCGATCGGCGAAAATTTGGTCGCGATTTTCATTAATAACGGCCTCTTACGAAAAGATGAAGAAAAGCTTATTAAAGAAAGATTCAAGAAGCATTATCACATGAATGTAAGAATTGTTAACGCGGAAAGTGTGTTTTTAGACGGTTTGAAAGGGATCAAAGCCCCGGAAACCAAACGCAGAATAATCGGTAAATTATTTATAAAGGTTTTTGAAAAAGAAGCAAGGAAAATAGGAAAGAGGATCAAATTTTTAGCCCAAGGCACGTTGTATCCCGATGTGATTGAATCACGTTCTGCTTTCGGAGGGCCCTCGGCAGTCATAAAAACACATCACAATGTCGGCGGTTTACCGCCGCATTTGAAATTTAAGCTGATCGAACCCCTCAAGGAATTGTTCAAAGATGAAGTCAGGCTTGTCGGCAAAGAATTAGGTTTACCGCAGGAAATAATTTACCGGCATCCTTTTCCGGGACCGGGTCTTGCTGTCCGGGTTATAGGCGCCGTAACCAGAGAGAGATTGAATATCCTTCGCAAGGCGGATTGGATCCTGAACGATGAAATAAAACGTTCGGGATTATACCGCAAACTCTGGCAATCATTTTGCGTCCTTCTTCCCATAAAAACCGTCGGGGTTATGGGGGACAAAAGGACATATGAGAATGTCGTCGCTATAAGAGCGGTCACCAGCGAAGATGCAATGACGGCCCATTGGGCAAAATTACCTCATGAAATATTAGAAAAAATTTCCAGTCGTATAATTAATGAGGTTAAGGGTATAAACCGCGTGGTATATGATATATCCACCAAACCTCCGAGCACAATTGAATGGGAGTAAAAAATGATAAAAGCAAAAGTTTACATTACCTTAAAAAGGACTGTAGCGGACCCGCAGGGTTTGACCATTAAGCATGCGTTAGAGTCTTTGGGTTATCAAAAAATAAAGGATATGCGCATGGGGAAGCTGATCAGCATTGAATTGGACATTGATAACAAAAAGGATGCGGAACGCCTGCTAAATGAGATGTGCAGGAAACTTTTGGCTAATCCCATAATAGAGGACTATAGCTTTAAAATTACGGGGGATAAATGAAATTTGGTGTAATAGTTTTTCCCGGTTCTAATTGTGAGCAGGATTGTTTCTACGTAATTAAGGACGTCTTGAAACAGCCGGTCGAATATATCTGGCATAAAGAGATGGTTCTGAACGGTTTTGATTGTATCATATTGCCCGGAGGTTTCAGCTACGGAGATTACTTAAGGACAGGCGCAGTAGCAAGGTTTTCTCCTATTATGAAAGCGATTGTTGAATTTGCCGATAAAGGCGGAATAGTCATAGGTATCTGTAACGGATTCCAGATTTTACTTGAGACAGGGCTTCTCCCCGGAGCGATGCTGAGAAATAAAAATCTTCATTTTATCTGCAGGCATGAATATGTAAAAACAGAGAATGTAAAAAACCCTTTTACAAATCTTTGTAAGCAAAACCAGGTATTAAAAATACCCATTGCTCATAACGAGGGAAATTATTATATTGACGAAGCCGGTCTCAGGGATTTAGAGAAAAAGGGCCAAATCATATTTCGTTACTGCGATATAGACGGGGATGTCGAGGGGGGGGGTAATCCGAATGGCGCCGTTGCAAATATCGCCGGTATAATAAACAAGACAGGAAATGTCTTGGGCATGATGCCGCATCCTGAGAGAAGTTCTGAACCGGAATTGGGGTCCGAAGACGGCTTATGTATTTTTAAATCAATAATTACATGGATCAGGTGTCGTTGATATGATCAAAAAAGAAGTTTACAGAAGTTTGGGGTTAAACGACGAAGAGTATAAAAAAATCCTAACGATATTGGATCGCGAACCGACACCCACGGAACTAGCCATGTTTTCAGTGGAGTGGTCCGAACACTGTGGATACCCGCGATCGCGCAAATTGCTGAAGCTGTTACCGAAAACGGGCAACTATCCGGTTTTAATAGGGGAGGATTCCGGCGGCATTATTGTCGATGATATTGCTCTTATTTTTAAAATGGAAAGTCACAATCATCCGTCGCAGATCGAGCCGAAACAGGGAGCCGCCACTGGCGTAGGAGGCATAATAAGGGATATATTTACAGCTGGTGCCAGGCCGATAGCATCATTAAATTCATTGCGTTTCGGACCCTTGCAGGATCCTTATAATCATTATCTTCTGCGGGGAGTGGTAGATGGGATCCAGTTCTACGGTAATTGTATCGGCGTTCCGACTGTAGGCGGTGAAATATATTTTGATGAAAATTATAGCGGTAATTGTGTGGTCAATGCAATGAGCATAGGCATAGCGGATAAAAATAAATTAGCCAGGGCCCGCGCTACAGGATATGGCAATTCCATCATGTATGTGGGTTCAAGTACCGGGAGGGACGGCATTGGAGGCTGCAGCGTGTTGGCTTCCAAGGAGTTTAAGGAGGGCGAGGAAAAAAGGCCGACAGTCCAGATAGGGGACCCTTTCACCGAGAAATGCCTGATCGAGGCCACATTAGAAGCCATAGCGACGGGTCATATCGTGGGAATTAAGGATATGGGCGCGGCGGGCTTGACATGCTCAACTACCGAGATGGCTTCGGCCGGCGATTCGGGTATTGAAATAGAGTTGCAGCTGGTACCGAGAAGGGAAGCCGATATGCAGCCCTGGGAAGTAATGATGTCGGAATCCCAGGAGAGGATGCTCGTATGCGTTAAGAAGGGGAAAGAGGAAGAAGTAAATAATATATTCCACAAATGGGATTTAAACGCAGTAGTAATCGGAAGCGTTACTGATGATGGTATTGTACGTATTACAGATAAGGGCAGGGTTGTTGCAGAGGTCCAGGCACATTCTTTGACCAATGCGCCTATATACAATCCGCTATATAAAAAACCGGGCTATTTGGCTCAATTAAATAAATTGAATCTGAAAGCGGTTCCAGAGCCTGAGGACTATAGCGATGTATTACTTAAGTTATTAGCTTCTCCGTCCATAGCGAGCAAAGAATGGGTTTACGAGCAATATGACCACATGGTTCAGACCAACACCATGGTGTTACCCGGTTCTGATGCCGCGGTTTTAAGGTTAAAAGGGACCGATAGGGCTATTGCAGCCACCACTGATTGTAATAGCAGGTATTGCTTTCTGGATCCTTATAGGGGAGCGCAGATCGCAGTAGCAGAAGCATCAAGGAATCTTGTATGTTCAGGCGCAGCGCCAGCAGCAGTGACAGATTGCCTTAACTTTGGCAATCCCGAAAAGCCGGACAGGTTCTGGCAGTTCAAAAACTGCGTCGAAGGAATTGCTGATGCCTGTACATTCTTTAATATTCCGGTGGTAAGCGGGAACGTTTCCTTTTATAACGAAAGCCCAAAAGGCGCCATTTATCCTACTCCTACTATTGGCATGATCGGTATTATCGAAAATACCCGCAGAATCTGCACCCAGTATTTTAAGGATGAAAATGATGTGATTGTTCTTTTGGGAACCTGCAAAGAGGAGCTTGGCGCAAGTGAGTACCTAAAGAACATCCATAATTTAGTTAAGGGTGTTCCGCCCGCTTTGGATCTTAAATCAGAGATGTCGGTTCAACGCGCCGCATCAGAAGCCATTAGAAATGGTTTGGTCAAATCAGCTCATGATTGTTCTGACGGCGGCTTGGCTGTTGCCATAGCTGAATGTTGCATTTCCGGGGACAGTGTAATAGGCGCAAAAATCAGCTTGAAAGACAGGATCAGGGCAGATGCCCTCTTGTTCGGCGAATCGCAATCGCGCGTTGTTCTTTCCTGCAGTAAGGATAGCGTATCACTGGTAGAAGCCATAGCCAAAAAACATGGAGCTGTTTTCGCAGTGATCGGAAACACGGGCGGGACCAGTTTACGTATAGATATAAGGGGTAAAAGCGTGATTGACCGGGATTGTGCAACACTTCAAGAGTGCTGGAAAAACAGCCTTAAGGAGGCGCTATTATAATGTGTGGCGTATTTGGCGTATACGGACATGAGGATGCTGCCAGACTTACATACCTGGGACTCTATGCTCTCCAGCATCGCGGCGAGGAAAGCGCAGGTATAGTTGCTTATGATGGAAAGAGAGTCAGGTACCATAAAGGGATGGGCCTGGTTGGTGATGTCTTCAATGAAGAAAATGTAAAGTCTTTGCGCGGGAATACGGCTATCGGCCATGTCAGATATTCGACTACAGGCTCGAGCCATGCAAAGAATATACAACCGTTTCTTGTAAAGCATAAGAGGAGTCATATTGCCGTCTCTCACAACGGCAACCTCACGAATACCGTAGAACTGTACACGGCCTTGGAAGAAAAAGGGTCTATCTTTCAAACCTCAATGGATTCCGAGATAATAGTCCATTTGCTGGCTAAGGCGAGGGATGAGGATTATAAGAACAGGGTTATAAAGGCGCTATCGCAGCTGGAAGGCGCTTATTCGTTTATCATAATGCTGGATGATATATTGGTGGGCGCGAGAGATCCTTATGGATGGCGTCCACTGTGTATAGGTGAACTGGACGGCGCGTATGTTCTGGCGAGTGAAACCTGCGCCCTGGATCTGATACATGCCAGATATATAAGAGAGGTTGAACCCGGGGAAATCGTGTTTATACATAGAGGCGGCCTGGAATCAATAAAGGCCTTTTCTCAGGACAAACACTCTTTGTGCATTTTCGAATATATATATTTTTCGAGACCGGACAGCAATATATTCGGTGGAAATGTGTATTTGACCCGCAAGAAACTGGGCAAGCAGTTAGCTCGCGAATGTCCGGCAGATTGTGATATAGTTATGCCTATTCCCGATTCCGGGAATTACGCGGCAGTAGGTTTTGCCGGGGAATCCAAAATCCCGTATGAGGTAGGCGTGATCAGAAACCATTATATAGGGAGAACATTCATTCAGCCCTCTCAATTTATAAGAGATTTCAGGGTAAGAATCAAACTTAACCCTATCAGGGATGTTCTCAAGGACAGGCGCATAGTTATTGTGGAAGATTCTATCGTTAGAGGCACGACAAGCCGTGCACGGGTAAAGACGTTGCGGGAAGCAGGGGCTAAAGAGATACATATGCGTATTAGTTGTCCGCCTATAAGGTTTCCATGCTTTTATGGGATAGATTTTCCCAGCAAAAAAGAGCTTATTGCAGACAAACTTTCCGTTGAGGAAATAGCTGAATTTATAGGGGTGGACAGCTTAAAATACTTAAGCTTAGAAGGTATGTTGAGCGTAATGGGGCAGAACAGCAAAATGTTCTGCACGGCCTGCTTTAACGGGGATTATCCGACAAAAGTGCACAAGAAAGTGACTAAAAAATCTTTGGAAAAATAAAAGCATTTTTAGAAGGGATAGAAAATCATGGGAAAAACAAAGTATATTTTTATAACCGGTGGTGTAGTTTCCAGTCTGGGCAAAGGGATAGCGTCTGCCTCTATCGGCAAACTTTTGGAATGGAATGGATACAAAGTCGCACTTATAAAATGCGATCCCTACATTAATGTAGATCCGGGCACAATGAATCCCTACCAACATGGTGAGGTTTACGTTACTGACGATGGAGCAGAAACGGATCTGGACCTCGGTCATTATTATCGCTATACTAATTCGCTGTTATCGCAGTTGAACAATATTACAACCGGCAAGGTATATAGCAACGTCATAGAAAAAGAGCGCCGAGGCGATTTCCTTGGCGCAACCGTTCAGGTTATACCACATATAACAGATGAGATCAAACACGAGATCAGGCAACTGGAGAAGAACCAAAAAGTGGATATAGTGCTTGTTGAAATCGGGGGAACAGTCGGTGATATAGAAGGCTTGCCGTTTTTGGAGTCAATACGTCAGATGAGAAATGAAATGAGACCAGGCGATTCCATAAACATTCATCTGACACTCATTCCTTTTATAAGAGCTGCCGGTGAAATTAAGACCAAACCCACGCAGCATTCTGTCGGCAAACTCAGAGAAATAGGCATACAGCCCGACATATTGATGGTTCGTACCGAGAAACCCCTTAAAGCTGACGCAAAGGCCAAGATATCGCTGTTTTGTAATGTACAGAAAGAATGCGTTATAGAAGCCAGGGACGTTGATGAAATATACGAGATACCCTTAATGTTCAAAAGAAACGGTACGGACAGGATCATTCTTGAAAAGTTGAATCTAAAACCGAAAAAACAGAGTAATTTTAAAAACTGGGAAAAAATTGTCAGGATAAAAAAGCAGGCAGAAGAGACGGTCAGGATAGGTGTAGTCGGTAAATATATAACCTTGCAAGATTCATATAAATCAATAGACGAAGCGTTAAAGCACGCTGCAATAGCCAATAACTTAAAGCTTGATCTTGTGAAAATAGAATCCGATGAATTGGATAAGAAAGATCCAAGGGAGTTTAAGGAAATCTTCAAAAATATATCCGGCATATTGATCCCCGGGGGTTTCGGTATCCGGGGAATGGAAGGTAAACTCGCGGCCGCGCGTTATGCCAGAGAAAATGGCATTCCATATTTTGGTATATGTCTTGGTATGCAGATTGCCGCCGTAGAGTTTGCGCGTAATATCTGTGGGATGAAGGGCGCTGACTCAACTGAGTTCAACGCCGGAACGAAATATCCCGTTATTTCCCTTCTTTCAGAACAGCGAAAAGTGAAATCAATGGGCGGTACGATGCGACTTGGCCACTATAGATGCAGGATTAAAAAAGGAACTCTTGCAGGTAAAATTTACGGCAAAAAAGAAATAAAAGAAAGACACCGCCACAGATATGAATTCAACAATACGTATAAAAAAAGATTCGAAAAAAAAGGAATGATTTTCAGCGGCATACATCCCAAAGGCAGTCTTGTTGAAATAATAGAACTAAAGAACCACCCTTGGTTTATCGCGGTGCAGTTCCATCCCGAATTTCAGTCCAAACCCGACAAGGTCCATCCGCTGTTTAAGGACTTTGTGCGGGCGGTCCATGAAAGAGGGATAAGAGAAAAGGATAAATAATTATGGCGAGCACGGGATTAGAGGGTTTAGACAAAATACTTACAGGCTTACGGGCAGGCGATAATGTTGTTTGGCAGATAGATGACATTGCTTCATATGCGGATTTTGTCAATCCTTTTGCGAAAAAAGCGTTAGAGTATAATAAAAAAGTTATCTATATGCGCTTTGCTTCTCATGAAGCTTTATTCAAAGAATCAAAACAGCTGAAAGTATATAAACTGGACGCTTATGGCGGATTCGAATCGTTCACCAGACAGGTTAATACTATAATCACACAAGAAGGGGAAGGAGCGTATTACGTATTTGACTGTTTGTCCGCGCTTCTATCTGCATGGGCAACCGATCTTATGATAGGCAACTTTTTCATGGTTACCTGCCCTTACCTTTACGAACTAAACACCATTGCATACTTTGCGATATTGCGTGACAACCATTCATTCAAAACCATTGCACGCATAAGAGAAACAACGCAGCTGCTTTTGGATCTATACAACCAGGAGGGCGTTCACTATGTGCACCCTCTAAAAGTATGGAACCGCTATTCGCCCACAATGTTCTTTCCACATTTGAAAGAAAAGAACAGGTTTATCCCGGTTACCGACAGTGTAAATGCTGCTAAACTCTTGTCATATTTCAACCGGCGTGGCGTAGAAAGTTCAAAAAGAAACCTGGACTACTGGGACCGCCTGTTCCTGGAAGCGGAAGAAATGCTCGAAAGACCTCTTTCGCCGAATGAGCGTAAGAAGATGACCGAAAAATTATGTAAAATAATGGTTACCAGGGATGAAAAGATCATGAGCCTGGCGACGAAGAACTTTTCCATTAGAGACCTGCTTGATATCAAGAATAGACTGATAGGAACAGGGCTGGTAGGCGGTAAAACCGTGGGGATGCTTCTTGCCAGGAAGATCTTGCAGAAGGATAAATCACTGAACTGGCAGAATCTCGCCGAACCGCACGACTCATTTTATATAGGATCGGATGTTTTTTATTCATATATAGTCCAGAACGGATGGTGGAAATTATACCTTCAGCAAAAGACGAAAGAAGGTTATTTCGAGGTCGCCAGGGTATTATATGACAGGATGTTGTACGGGAAGTTCCAGGAAGAAATAATGGAAAAATTTCAGCAAATGATCGAATATTTCGGTACCTCGCCTATCATAGTTCGTTCCAGCAGTTTGCTTGAAGATGGTTTCGGCAATGCATTTGCCGGTAAGTATGAAAGCTTTTTTTGTGCCAATCAGGGCACGCCGGAACAGCGCTATATGCAGTTCATTGAAGCCGTACGCAAGATTTACGCCAGCACTATGAGCGAAAATGCGCTTGCCTACCGTCTGCAGAGGGGATTGGATAAACTGGACGAGCGGATGGCGCTCCTGGTCCAAAGGGTCTCCGGTTCTTATCATAAACAGTATTTTTTCCCGGATATCGCAGGGGTGGGTATTTCTCATAATACCTATGTCTGGACGGATGAAATGGATCCTAAGGCAGGAATGCTGAGAGTTGTGCTTGGATTAGGGACAAGAGCGGTTAACCGCGTTGAAGGTGATTACCCGAGAGTAGTCGCTTTAGATGCGCCGCTGCTTAAGCCCCATGCGGAGATGAAAGACACAAGAAAGTTTTCCCAGCACGATGTGGACTTGATCAACGTACAGGACAATATTCTTCAAACGGCTTCTTTAACAAAGCTTATTAATGAGAAGCTGGGCATAAAACTCGACCGCATCGCAATAAGAGATTACGAGGCAATACAATGGATGAAAGAGAAAGGGCAAAAAGATAAGGAATTCTGGATATTAACATTCGATAATCTGTTTTCCGATAAGACTTTTTTGGATGTTATGAAAAAAATACTGAAAAAACTGGAAACAAGCTACGAATACCCGATAGATATAGAGTTTACGGTGAATTTCACCAAGGACGAAACATTTAAAATCAATCTTTTGCAGTGCAGGCCTCTCCAGACGCGTGGATTGGGCAAGAAGGTCGAGATACCCAAAAATATCAAAGAAGATGAGCTTCTATTTGAATCCAAAGGGTATTTTCTTGGAGGTAATAGCCTGCATCCCATTAAACGTATTATATATGTTAATCCCGAAAAATATATATCTCTTGGAATATCCCAAAAGTACGATGTAGCACGAACGGTGGGCAAGCTTAATAAGCAAATAGAAAACAGGGAAAAAATGCCCGTGCTTTTATTGGGTCCCGGCAGATGGGGAACGACCACGCCTTCCCTGGGAGTTCCTGTAAACTTTTCGGAAATAAATAATATCACTGTTCTGGGGGAGATCGCTTTTCCGGGAGGCAACTTAATGCCGGAACTTTCCTTTGGGACGCATTTTTTCCAGGATCTTGTAGAAACGGACATATTTTATGTTGCGCTTTTTCCGGACAGAAAAGAAGTTATATTTAATGAAGGATGGCTGTTTTCCATGGAAAATCTTTTTGAAAAAATGGTCCCGGAAGCCGGTAAGTATGAAAATGTTATAGGTGTTTATGATGTAGATAAAAGAAATTTATCCGTAATGTCGGATATTTTATCGCAACGGGTTGTATGTTTTTCGACGAAGCCGGTGCGTGGCAAGAAACTTCACGCTTGAGAATCGATGAGATTGGGATGATCTTTACCGTAAGTTATTAATCAGGGCCAGTCTTCGGGAACACCGGAAAAGGGCTCTCCAGTATATTGGAGAGCCCTTTGTTTTGCGAGTGACGCGGTGTTTTTAAAAAAAAGTTGTCGAAAGCAAATATATATGCGAAGATAAGGAAATAATATCAGCAGAAACAGAATAATTACCGAAATGATCACGCGATGAAACCGGAACATAAAAAATATATACTTGAGAACGTCAGCACGAAGTCCGTAAGCCAGATGGCCCGGGAGCTGGGGATAAAAGAGAGAAAAATAAGGAAATTCCTCGAGCGGGAGAATATAAAGTCAGGAAGACCGGCGATGGTAAAGGGCGCCCCCGGCGAGGATACAGGTCTTGAAAAAAAGATCTTCCAGAAGAAAACATACCCGAAACTCGCCGAGATACTCATCTTTTCCGCTATTGTCGCGATCGCTTTTCTGATCCGGTGGATATACCTGGAGCAGATAAAAACGAATCCCTTCTTCGTTCCTTTTTATCACGGGTTGGATGATTATCTTTATGACAGCTGGGCCCAGAGCATTGCCGCGGGCAATGTCATCGGGAAAGAAGTGTTTTACGGCCTGCCGCTCTACCCTTATTTTCTGGGATTCGTGTATTTCCTTTTCGGGTACAATGTTTTTACGGCAAAAGCGATACAGTTCTTCATTGGCTCGGTGAACTGCGGCTTGGTGTATTTGATAGGGCGTAAAATATTCAACAGGCCCATCGGCATCATCGCCGCGCTCGCGCTTGCCGCTTTTTCCACGGATATCTACCTGGAAGGCTTTTTCGTTTCGTCTTTTTTGGCGATATTCCTGAACTGTGTCATTATTCTGCTGATCCTTTCGATGAAAGAAGGGGGCAGTCCGGCAAAGTGGCTGATCACCGGAGTCGTGGTAGGGCTTTCAGCCCTTGCCAACGGGAGCGTGCTGATCTTTCTTGTATTGCTGATATTCTGGATATATTCGGCGTTCAAGGGAATGAACAAAGGAAGGCTGGCCTCTCGCGTTGCGGCTCTTCTTGCGGGTGCGGTCCTGGTTGTATCCGCCGTTACCGTGAGGAATTATGCCGCGGGAAAGGACTTTGTCCCCATAACCGCGCATGCCGGCATAACCTTTTACGCGGGAAATAACCCGCTTTCGGACGGTTCTTTTTATCTTCCCAGGTCCGTGGGGACAAGCGTCATCGACAGCAAGAAGAATACCCGGGTCATAGCCGAGCGCGTTTCGGGAAAGGCGCTGAAACCCTCGGAGGTGTCGCGGTTCTGGTTCGGGCAGGGCACTGCTTTCATGACCAAAGAGCCGGTCAAATTTCTCAGGTTGACAGTCAATAAGGTGCTGCTGTTCTGGAACGCCCACGAGATACCCGATATACTCCCGATGGCCTTTTTCGAGCGGTATGCGCCGTTATTGAAATTGCCTCTTGTGAGTTTCGCGGCCGTCTGTCCTTTCGCGCTCGTCGGGATGTTCATCTGTTTCAGATATAGAAGACCGGATATTATCCTGCTCTATATTTTTATAGGCAGCGTTTTCCTGTCCACCGTGATCTATTTTGTCAACAGCAGGTACCGGCTCATGGCCGTCCCGTTCCTTGCCGTCTTTTCGGCGGCGGCTATCTACTGGTTGTACCTGAAGATCATGGACCGACAGTGGCGCGCGGCCGGATGGTTCCTGGCGGCCATTATCGTGCTTTTTGCCCTGACGAATGTAAGGATCCTGAGGTTCGGGACGGAGCAGGCGCATAATAATCTGGGCATAATCCTCAAGAGGCAGGGTCTCTATGACGAGGCGATAGCCGAGTACAAGAAAGCCATAGAGCTTCGGCCGGATTATGACAGCCCGTATTTCAATCTTGGCCTCCTGTACCTTGAGCAGGGCCACTACGAGGAGGCGGCGGATTGTTTCAACGGGGCGCTGCGGATAAATCCCGATTTTGTTAAGGCCCATAACAGGATAGGGGACGCCTACATGAAAATGGGAAGAGGGGAAGAAGCCATGTTCCACTGGGAAAGGTCGCTGGAACTGGATCCCGACCAGCCGGATATCAGAAGACTCATCGAATAATACCCGCCAGAAAATGGCACGCGGGGCAAAAAAGCCCGTTCGGTTGAACGGGCTTTTTTTATGGTGCGCGAGGCGAGAAAACCAGTCCCGAGCCGCATGCGAGGGACGCAGGATCCTCGACTCGCGCGATGACGTAACGAAGGATTTTGACGGAAAACGAAGTTTTCCAGGCGAAATCATGAGTGGAGTCATGGATAGATTTCCTGCTCTAAAGAGAGCGCGAAATCTATTGTCAAAAAAGCCCGCTTATATAAGCGGGCTTTTTTATGGTGCGCGAGGCGAGATTTGAACTCGCACAGGATTGCTCCCGCCAGCCCCTCAAGCTGGTGCGTCTGCCGTTCCGCCACTCGCGCAATTCCCTTCGAATCCCTCAATAATCTGGCAGCCCCAAGGGGATTCGGCGCTCTCAAAATTTCGGATTGAGATTTTAAGAGTCGGCCACTCGATTTGCTGCCGGGCCGGACTGGCCCTTTTCCTCGCTGTCCGCTCGGCGCAAATCTCCCTTCGAATCCCTCAATAATCTGGCAGCCCCAAGGGGATTCGAACCCCTGTCGCAAGAATGAGAATCTTGTGTCCTAGACCAGACTAGACGATGGGGCCACCTTATGGCGTTGAACGGTTTTCGGTAAAAATGTTAGCATAGCCGGTTTTTTTTGTCAATTCAATAACGGGATATTCGCTTACGCGGCTTTGAGCAGCCGTTTAAGAGAGGCATATCGCTCCATGAGCTCCTGTTTGTCGTGTTGCACGGCGCCGGGCAGAAGAGTAAAGACCAGTGTGCTCATTTGCTCTTCTATTTTGCCGATATTCAGCTTCTCAAGCATTGGGGAGACGGTTTTCAGGGTATTCTGGTCGAGAAACTGGGTCAGAGCGATCGTGACTATCTCCGGCAAAGGGTAATATGCGTCCAGAGGAAACCCTTTTTCTTCAATATATACCGGATGCACTTTAGTCTCGATTTTCTCCAGCACCCCCCGTTCACATTTTCTTGCGAACATGAAAACCTCGGTATTTTCTTCGTCGATGTAAGATTCAAGCTTTTGAGGGAGCTTATTCGGTGCGGCGCGGACAATGGCCAGATTTGACAGAAGTCGTCCGAATTTCGGGTCCTTCTTCAGTTTTTCCAGTTCGCTAAGGACCGCCAGGACCATTGACGATTGATGGCCTCCTATTTTACTGTCAAACGCCAGCACGACCTTTCTTGTCGTCAGGAGTGAAAGTACGGTTTCTACAAGGTTCAGGGACAGGTCCTCGGGCCCGGTAAGATCTCTTAGGAGCGGTTCGCTTACGTCTTCTTCGTTAGATTGACCGCCGGGCTCGGCGTTTTCTTCGGACAGGACCGCTGCTATTTTTGCGATCCTGGCCGAGAATCTTTCAGGCTGTCGGTTCAGGAGTTCAACAAATTTTCGCATATCACTGATTATTTTTTGCCGGTTCTTTTCCTTGTCCCATTCCATAAAAAGCGAGAAAGTAGATCCCGGGTAAAGGTCCGCCCGGGCAATGATCGGCATAACGTTATCTCTCGGAGGGAGCCAATGAAGTATGGTCGGGGTTGTGATTATGGCGGTCGGTATGTTGTAGATTCCGCTGGAAAGGTGAGTGAGTCCGGTATCCAGCGAAACGACCGCGCTGGTGATGCCCAAAAGAGCATGTATATGAGGATAGATATCCTTTCTCGGCAGGACTATTTCTATGCCGTTGGTTATATTTTCCAGGGCAAGACGGTTCCGCGCTTTTTTCACTATTCTTTCCACCTGCCACCAGTCCTGATCCATCCTCCCGCCGTGAGTGAATATGAGGTAGGAATTATGGATACCCCTGCTCAATTCCAGTATTACGTTCACCCAATCCTCCTCATCCATCAGATAATGCTGGGTCACCGCATAAACGTTAACGACGATGATCTTTTTTCTTGGGTCGAAGGTGTCAAGCGTTCCTTCGGGAGCCGACCTTTCACGCAGTTCTTTCAGCCATTTTAGTGCGCCCATGGTTTCTCCGGGCGTCGGTTCCACGGAGTCCAGAGTATCTTTACTGATTTCCAGGCCCAGGATGCGGCATGTTTCCAGGGCGAGCAGCCAGCCGCCCGACGGATTTAACTGCCAGCGGTAACCGTGTTCATACTGGGAACTGCCGGCAGGGTAAGGCACGGCAACCTTGTGCATGATCTTGTCCCCTCCGGCGATCCTGTATTCTTTTCCTTTCCGGTCCTGGAAGAAATTGTAAGGATGGACCTCTGTTGTGAAAGGGACGACAGCCGACATCAACGATATGGGCGAGGATATCTTGAATATGTACGGAAGCCCGGATTCCGGAAAATCCTGAGAGGTCAGATTGTTGAAATGTCCGGGCGCGACAGATATATCAAAGACCATATCTATGTTGTTCTCACGCAGGAAACGCTTTTTTTCATTGAACGATCCCCGCAGTTCTTCCATCTCTTCCGGATTAAGCGGGATGATCCTGCCTTCGAACATCTTCGGCTGGAATATATCGGGAAAATCACATGTTACATAGATCGGGGCATCCGGAAATTTTTTCGACAAGGTCGCGGCAAGCGGCCAGAGGTCGATCACTGTTTCGCCCAGTTTCTCTTCAAATGCTTTTTTTTCGGTAAAAATAAGTATGTTTCTGATTTCACGGGCGTCTATTTGCAGCAGAGGTTTTTCTATTTCTTCAACGACCGACCGCGGCTTATGCGTTCTCTTTCCAAATTTACGGATGATACGATCAAGCTTGACTTCCATATCCGGTTCTTGCCGGGATCGGACCTTGATATTTACTTTTTTTTGTGAGGAACCGGCTCGCAAAGCGATGGACCTATCAGGATCAACCAGCGCTTCATACAGCCAGACATAACCGTTTGCAGTATCGGTGATAGAACAGGGGATCACCCACTTGCCTTTCTGTTTGTACTTAATGCTGAAATCCAGGACAAGCCGGATCCCCTGATAGACCGGAGGGGAAAGGCGGCGATTGAACTTTTCGATATCGGTGCTTTCGATTACGTATTTAAGCGGGAATTCGATAAGGCTCTGATGGAAAAGCTTCGGGTTGGCTATCGGGTTCAGCATGGATTGCACCTGCAGCGCGGAAGGGAGCACACATTCTCCCGCAGTCTCCGGGATTGCCCAGAGAACGTTCTGCAGCGGAAATATCGCGATGAGGACACACGCCAGAAAATTTATAAAAATGGATCTGATTTTATTCATGATGTATTTTATCTCGCCATATCTTACTAGGGGGTAATATCCTTAACGTAAACGTAATATATTGCGCATCCAGTGATTTCCTAAGAGCTAACTTCTTCTTATTCTAACAAAAAAAAATAAAAAAACAAGGAAAAATCTTTATTTTTTTGATTATGATATTTTCATAAAAGGGTTTTGGTCGGGAACGCTTGGAGCGGTTTTTGTCAAACGTGGAACTTTATTGTGAGTATATCCCCGTCCTGGACCACATAATCCTTGCCTTCCGGGCGAAAATGGCCGGCATGCCTGGCTTCTTTCTCGCTGCCGGCCGCTTTCAGGTCCTCGAAAGAGAAGACCTCCGCGCGAATGAATCCCCGCTGCATGTCGGTATGCACTTTACCGGCCGCCTCGACCGCGGTGGTCCCCCTGCGGATGGTCCAGGCGCGGACCTCCTCTCCGTGGACGGTGAAAAATGAAATAAGGCCGAGCGCATTATAGGCTTTTTTTATGAAGGAGTTCACGGAGAGCTCTTTGATCTCCAGGTCGTCAAGGAACGCCTTTCTGTCCTTTTCTTCCAGTCTCTGGATCTCCATTTCGATATTGGCGCTTATGGCCATGCAGTGGGGAAGTTTTTCCGTAGATTTAGCGGTTTCTTCGGAACGCACGGCGTTCTCTGATACATTAAGCAGACTGAGATAGGGCTTAAGTGTGAGGAACTGAAAAGAACGAACGGCTTTTTCTTCCTGTTCGCTCAATTCCGCTTCCGAAGCAGGCCGCTCGTTTTCAAGTTTTTCCATGATCTTCTCGAGGACCGAGAGTTCCAGTTTTTCTTCCTGCGGAGCGGCGCCCTTCTCGACCGATTTTTTGAGTTTTTCGATCCTCTTTTCGGCCTTGGACATGTCCGCCACTATGAGGCCGATCTTTATCTGCTCAAAATCCCTGAAGGGGTCGTTGCCGCCGAGGGGGTGGGGGACATTGGGATTTTTGAAAGCGCGGACCACGAAGACCAGCGCGTCCACCTCATGCGCGGCCGCGAGTATTTTCGGGTCCGAGGAATCGTTAATACTTCCGGGAATATCGACGAACTCAATATCCGCGTGGACCGTTCTCTGGGGGTGATAGACTTTTTCCAGCCAGTCCAATCTCTCGTCGGGGACCTTGACCATGGAGATGTGGGCCTCTATCTTGCCGAAAGTGCCCACTTCCTTGTCAGCCCCGGTCAAAGCATTAAAGACCGTGGTTTTTCCGGATTGTTCCAGACCGATTATTCCCAGTTTCATGTTTTTTATTCCGTGAGGCTGCCCGAATCGGGTCCATTTTTGTCCAAAGAGTTTCCGGTAAGGACCTTTGCCCTGTTAATCTATAATAATAGCATGAAAAGTATTCTGCTGCAATATAAGATTAGGGCTGATTCAGCGCCCAAGCGTTACGGGGAGATGTCGGAAGGCAGCCATAGTCTTACTTTTAAAAGTCCAATATTTGCAGCAGGTTAGGACAGAAGAGCAAAACGCTCGTTAACATTTAAAAAAGCTAGAACGATTAATTTGAATTAAGGTCTGTTAGTGGGTAAACTTTATAATGGAAAGATACATTGATCATGATACTGCTAAGCGACCTGAGGTTTGTAATGCTGTAGATCCAAAGGGTTTTTTGTGCCCAGTAATTAAACAGTTTTTAAAAGGTTGAAAAGGGTGGGTCAAAATGAAAAGCGCGTGTTTTGACAGACACAGGACGGTTAAGAAGGCAATAAGCATCCTTACGCTTCTTGTCTTCATCTTCAATTTTGTGCTGACGGATGCCTGGGCCGTAGTGACGGATCCTTCCACGGGGTCCTATTCGCACGAGGCGGGGAAATTTTCGCAACTTGACGTCGGGACATTCACCATACCGCAGGACCTGGGGATCGTCAAGTATTCCGGCAAGGGAGATCCCAATAAGGTCATCGTCCACATTCAGGACGCCCACTGTAATTACGCCGCCCAGAAAAAAATATCAAAGATCATCGAATATCTCAATGAAGAATACGGTATAGAAATTGTCAACCTCGAAGGAGGGACGGGCGATTATGATCTTTCGATCTTTACCGGCATCTACGACAAGGGCACAAGAGAGGATGTGGCCGACTATTTTGTGAAATGGGGTCTGGTCAACGGCGCCGAGCTCTTCGCCTTGAACAGCCCGGATAAGGTCACTCTATGGGGAGTGGAAGACACCGGTCTATATCTCAAGAACCTTGGTGTATACCGGGACTCGCTCAGCTATAAGGACGAGGTCGACAGGTACCTGAAACAGCTGGACCACGTTCTGAACAATCTTAAGATACATATCTTTCCTGAAGAACTTCTGGAACTCGACAAAAAATACGGCCAGTACAGGGCCGAGAACATTGAATTCAAGGATTACATGCTTTACCTCCTGGCGAAAGCGAAACAAAAAGGGATAAACATCAGGAACTTTCCCAACATATATCTCTTGAGCCAGTCCCTTGAACAGGAGGGAAAAATAGATTTCAAGAAAGCCAGCAACGAAAGGGACGCTCTCGTTGACCGGCTGGAGGAGGTGCTTTCGAGAAACGAATTGAAGGAACTCGTGTCAAAGACGGTGGAATTCAGGAATAAACAGATCTCCCAGAACGACTTCTACGATTACCTTATCAAAAAGGCAAAGCAAACGAGCCAGGACCTGGAGGATTTTCCGGAACTGCATAAATACATCATCTATATATCCCTGTACAACGCCGTCGACAAGACCAGGATAGTGCAGGAGATGGAAAATCTTGAAAAAGAGATCAAGGATACCATCTATACGAGCGACAAGCAGAGAGAACTCGACCTTCTTTCAAAGAATCTCATTCTTACCAGGGATATATTCGATATTTCATTCACAAGGGACGATTACAGGTACTACAAGAAGAACAGGTCCGCTTTTGATGTCCACAATTACCTCTCGTTCATAAAAAAAGAGGCGCCGATATACAAAATAAGCACGCAACTTGATAAGAACATCACTAAGCTCGATGGTTACCGTGAGAAAATCCTGAACTTTTATGAGTATTCGTTCAAAAGGGACGGGTATTTCCTGAAAAACATAAAGTTCGGAGGCGATAAGATCCGGTCCGGTATTTTCGTCACCGGCGGTTTCCACACCGAGAACCTGCTGGACCTTTTCAAGAAAAACAATATCTCGTATGTATCGATCGTACCCAACTTCAGGGACGAGGAAGGCTACAAGTGCCCGTATTTTGACGTGTTGTCGGGAGGCATGAGCCCCCTGGAGAGATCCATCGAAGCCGCGCTGTCGTCCATACAGGTGGCAAGCCTCTGTAACGCGCTCGGGGCGGAAGCTTCCGATCCAAAAAGAGCGGAACTGTTCCGGATGGGTGTTCTTGCCCTCGGGTCAGTGCGTGAAGCCGGGGAACCCCAGGCGATAGGGCTGGATGACGGGAAGTTTATCGTGTTCGCCATTGAGAACGGCGATCCCGTCTGCCGAATACAGGATACACTTGGGAAAGCCCAACTGGTGACAGAAGAAAAGTTCGGGAAAAATGCCGCAAATCTGCTTGCGGCTCTCAGCGAAATAGCCCAGGACAGGATCATAAGGCATGCGGAAAGGAAGTATCTTGACGCAGAAAGCGACATCGTAAGGCAGGCCATGGACAGCTTACCGGAAGGCAGCGCCTTAAAAGCGGCCCTGGGGGATCTTCTCGCCAAGAAGTCATATGTCGATGAAACCGGAAGAACGCGCGCCCCTCCGGGGTACACGGGCGTACAGATCGTTGAAGGGCTTCTTGGGGGCCATGCGGCCCAGGCGATATACCTTCCGAAAGACGCGACCGCGGCCACGTTGATCCACGAACTTGTAGCCGGCATGTACGCGGGTACCGATAGACTAGACAGTCACGGTCTTGCGGAAGCGGTCGAAGGCGCTTTCAGAGATGGAAATCTCGCAGCGATGGAGGATCTATTGGCAAGCGCCCGCCTGCATGCTGTGGAGGGAGAGAATAAAGCGGTCTGGGACATGACAGCCGACCAGAGGCGCCGGCTCGAAGCCAGGGATTATGCGGCAGTGCTTGAGG
>Ga0180432_10001703_pt1 | contig 34307 bp, 80 predicted proteins | sample SS_ome_10_FD_132414 | JGI IMG/M metagenome (GOLD analysis project Ga0180432, IMG submission 132414) | Hypersaline lake sediment archaeal communities from the Salton Sea, California, USA - SS_1_MS_2 metaG | ecosystem: Environmental > Aquatic > Non-marine Saline and Alkaline > Hypersaline >... | reverse complement strand
AGAACTTGATTATATACAGAGCACACTACGAAATATTGATTATGACAAAAAAGAGATAGGCAAGCTTTGTTCTGAGATTAATGAACAGGTTAATGAAACGAGTAAGAATCTTTTAGAGTTGAGTAAATTAGTTGCTTCTGAATTAGATGTACTTAAAGAAGAGCAAGATGCAACTGAAGAAGTTCCAAGATTTCCAACAGAAGAAACTATCGATGAGGAGACGAAAGAAGATATCATTACTGAAATCATGCAAGAAGAATAACCTTAATTAATAACTTAAAAATAATCCAACTTTGTTTAAAAGTTGGATTATTTTTTGTATAATAGATGGGATAGTTTCCTTTGATTAAGTGAAAATTATGGATGCAAGAATTGAATATCGCGAATCAGGTAGTTTTCCTTGGGAATTATGGGCTAGAAGAGAAGGTTCACGGGAAGAAATTATTTATTCTGCTGAGAGTCTACTTAAAGAAATTCGAAGTGAGTCGCCTGCTTCAAAGGTTCGCGTTGTTTTACAAAACAATCATATTATAAACATCCGCCATAGAAAAAACATAAAACCTCCTAAAAAAGATAATGAGGATAGTATCCTTTCTGATTTGGATTGCGTTTAAATACACTCTAAATAATTCACTAATAATTCATTCTAAAAATTAATTTTTTTGGGGAGAAAAAATGAACCCAGTAAGAGAACTCAAGAAAATGGCTGATGAGTTAGATGACGTTTTTAAAGAACCTCTTTATGATACAGACGATGAAGATGATATTCTTAGAAAAGAATTAGTACCTAAAGCTATGGAAGAAGCTGAAGTAATTTTCGGCCAGATATTTGAGAGAGATTCTTGGCTCGAAGCTGAGGGTCATTTAAAAGATGTTGCACAACATGCACCAGAAGCCAATCTTGAAGATAAGACTGCTTGCCAAAAGGTTTTAGACTGCATAAAAGAATTAAAATTTGCAATTAATAATCTGTGAGCAATAAAATAGCCCATCTTTTTGAATAAAGTTGGGTTATTTTTTGTATAATTTAACGATAAAAACGATTAGCCATTAATGAAAAAAGACCCAATCAACAATGAAGAAACATATATTAATTCCAGGCAACTTGCTAAAACTTTTTTGAAATCAGTTAATTATAATGTATTAGCTGATTTCAAGCGTCATTTAATTTTCATCTGTGATTGTGCCAATTAAATTTTTAAGTAGAGTTTTTGAACGTTGTTGGCAATCTGCCTTATTGTAGCAACAAATTATTTTTGGGTAAGTTTTAATTGGAAAAAGTGTTTCAAGAAACCAACATTTTTGATCATTTTGATAAAAACTGAATAAATGAAGACCTTCAACGAAACCCTCCCAACGATGGGGTAGATCTGCAAAAGATTGTTTCTCTTTCCATTCAATTTCTTTTAATTTCATATTAGATATCCTTTAAAATTTAATATACAAGAATCTTTAAACAAATTATTTAGAATAATGTATAATAAACAAATGTTTAGAAGAAAATTAGAGACTATAGGAGAGATGAAAATGATCGCAACTGCAAGTGGTTTAGTTTCTGCAGCTGAGGATGCCGGTATTAAGGTGCCTGAAAACCTTGAAGACTTCGATTCCGATAAGTATCCTCATTGGCATGTTTTTATGGCTGTTCAGCTTGGTGTTCCCATGCCTTCTCCAGGATGTCATTTTGAGAACGCTAAGATCATTGCTGCATTGAGCAATAAAGAAGCCTTGACTATCATGATGAAGCAGCTGAGAGAAAAAGGATTTCAAGGCTAATGGATCAGGATCACTACCATCAGTTTGTGCTTGAGAGATTGGGAGAAGAATTTCCGGACCTCATTGTGAAGGTCGAATATCGCCCGCAGGATTGCTCCACCACTTATAAGGTTTTTTTAGACTCAGAGATAGAGAATCCTTTTAAAGATCCAGTTTGTTCAGCGGTGGACTTCGTATGCGAGAGAAAGAGCGATTGTCTTTCCCATCTTTGGTTGTGCCTTAGAGAAGAAAGAAGGGGCGCAGGCCTAGGACGTAAGTTAATTGCTTTTCTAGAAGAGGTTGCTCTGAAGTTAGGCCGTCCCAGGTTGCAGGTTAACATAAACGTCAATGAGAGTTTTTGGGAACATATGGGATTTTCAGAATTCTATAATGTCTGGCTTAAGGATGTAGATCATGAAGATCCTGTTTTTAGATGTAGATGGTGTCCTCAATAGTTGGCCCACTATGAAAGAGTGGCACGCCAATAAGTGGGGACTGATTCATCAAATAGGAAAAGATCTTGTCGCTCGAGTTAACAAGATCGTTGAAGCGACTGGATGTAAAGTTGTTCTAAGCTCTACATGGAAGCATAGCAGAGTACACTTTCCTGAGCTTGCTGATCTTACTAATTACTTCAAGAAGTTTGGGGCTACATTTGAACTCTTTGATCAAACTCCAAACGCAAGAGATGAGGTTCGCGGTAAAGAGATTCAAATGTGGCTTGATGAGAATCCTGGAGTCGAATCAATCGCAATCCTTGATGATGACGGAGGCATGGGTCTCTTTATCCCTTACTGGGTTAAGACATCGATGGAAACAGGCATCACTGATGAGCATGTGAATCAAGCGGTCCTTTTGCTTAGCATGCCGCTTGCTGTTGGAACTCTTGTATATGCTGGATCGTGTCGAAATGTTCTCGAGAATGAGGGCTTCTGGCATTTTGCTACCGATGCAACCGAATTGCAGCAGTTGGTCGATCAAGGTCAAAAGATTAAACCGGAGGATTTCTTTGCATTAACTGGAGAGACTTTAGAATCTCTTGAAAAGTATGATCAAAATTCGATGTTCTCTTTCTGGTGTATTCCAGGTAGAGACATTGCTTGGCTTTATGATGAAGATTATGATAGTCACTATTTTTACATTTAAGGTGGCTTATGGCTAAGAGAGTATCAGCAGGCAACATTTGTCCTCATTGCGGTTTTATCGTGGGACGCAAATGCCCAATGTGTAAAAGACCTGGAGTGCTTGTGATAGACCCAAAGAAGGTCCTCAAAGATCCTGAGGCACTTAAAAAACTACGTGAAGAGAATAAGTAATGTGGGAATCATATAAATATCCTCAAGATCAAGTCGTTTATCTTTGGGAAGATAAAACCCTCCATTGTTGGTTTAGAAATAGACCTGATCTAACTCTAAACCAATGCCGCGATCTTGTTGAGGTTGTTTGTGCTAAGTTTGATATTGCTTCACCCATAGTAAAAGACGGTAGAGGTTGTAAACAAGCTACAGCAACTCGTTATTGTGTCCAAATGCCTAAGTATGCAAGATGCGGAATTGTTGTGCTACATGAGATGGCACATGTGATTCAATATGACATTAGGGGCGATTCGGATCATGAAGAAGAATTTATGGGTATCTATATTTGTTTGTTAGAGTTGTATTTTAGATGTTCTCGTGCCGAGCTAGAACGGTATATGAAGCAATATAATGTCCGACATCAGAGACTTACATTTCAGGATATCATGAAACTTTTAAAAGAATCTAAACTTCAAGCAGCACTTCCTGTATAAAAGAAAACGAAAGGTTCAGCAAATGAATAGGGAAGATATCCAGGATGTCGGTTTTGAATTTGCTAGCCAAATCGTCTCTGAAATTGAAGATCTTTTGGGAGCACATGAGGGAAGCTATGTAGTTTGTGAAACAAAGATTGTGCTAGATGTCGACGATTCGTTGTCGCAGTTTGATGGAGATCTCACTAGCAGCAATCAGACTCGTTTATTTCTCACTGCTGTTTCAAATGAACTCAGGAATCACTTACAGAGTAGAGCTACAGTAACAAGGCGAGGCACACGCTTTTTTATTAAGATGAATAACGAATAAAGGAGATCGAGATGGGTCGTTATATTACAAATCCTAAGACGCTCCAAGGCACGCTTCGTGTCTCTCGGGTGCACTCAAACATCGAAGATGATTTCATTGACTTTGAACTTATTGATGAAGCATCTCGTCTTATCGTTTGTAACGTTAAGATGAGCATCGCAGAGTATGGGGATTTGATTTCTGGGTCAAGTAACGTGCCTTGTGAAATCCAGCTTTTCGATACTTCGCGTGTTGGGATGCAGCATGAGCACAAAACTGAGATCATTCCTAGGCCCAAGAACCTTAGTTCTTCTGATGAAGAACTTCGAGCACACGTCAAGCCTTGGGAAACGGATGGCTGGGTCGCAAGCATCCGTGATATTAAGAATCACCACTTGTGGGTTGGAAAGGATGGGATGAGGGTTGGATTCGATCGTTGGGTGTCTGTTGAAGACGATATTCCGACTTCTTGTGAATGCGATAACACGCATCAGGCAGTTGATTCGGTTTGTCGATATTGTTGGTCAAAAGGTCGCCGTCATTGGGATGATCCTGAAGTCGAATGAAAGGAAGGACAATGAATGACAATCAGCTTGAGAAGATTCGAGTTGAGGTTCGCGATACTACTCGCAATGTTTCAAACATGAAGGCTTTTCTACGACACGCATGGTGCGAATGTGGAGAAGATGCCGAATTCCTTTGCTATCCTGAAGACGGCTGTTGTACTTGTGGTGAATACAAGCATCACGTGCATTGCCGTAAGTGTGGCGGAATTATGCAGGTTGGTTAAATGCCAAAAGAAGTCATAGTTCCATCCGAAATCTTTCATGTTACTGAACCTGATCGCCTTGATAGCATTAAGAAGCAAGGCATCTTACCTCGAGTCGAAAGAGGAACAAACACAGAACCTCGAGTTTATGTATGCTTAGATCAACGTTCTGCTACGAAACTAATTGAGGAAAGGGAGAAGGTAACTGATAGATCATATGTGATTTTAAAGATAAGTACATCGAATTTAAATGCTTGCTTCTTTAAAGATTTTGATACGCATCCTGATATAAAAGGAGCTTGGACAGTTTCTAACATTTCTCCTAAACATTTCATTCATCATTTCGTATAATAACAAACGAAACTTAGGAGGTTATCATGTCTTACGAAGGATACGAAGTTTGGTATTGCCCTAAGGGCCATCGAGTTGGGGTTCTCGGCTCTCTATGTTTTCTTTCCGACGAAGAAGCTGAAAAGTTTGCGCTATGTAAGGTCTGCGGTGAAAAAGCGATCACCTCAGATAGCGTAGATGAAACAAACGGCTGCTACTGCGATAGCATGACCGAGGAGGACGTTGCGAAGCACGGTAAGTGTCCTGCACACGAAAGTGTAGAAACAATCGCGCGTTACGATCCAGTGCCGTGCCCATATTGCCAGGGAAGCGGTCGTAAGGAAATCACTGTTGTGTGGAGATGGGAGAAGTGCAAAGACTGTACAGATGTTCCTTTCGTTTGTAGTACATGTAAAGGACGAACAGTGATTCCTGTTCCTGCTGAAACGCAATTGGTGCACTGTTCTTGCTGTCATGGGTCTGGAGCAGTCTATGTCGAAGCATATGACATCTCGCACCTTCTCGAACGCGATCGTAAGAGTAGAGAAAGAGACGAGAAACTCAAAGAGCAATACTACATGACTGTATCTGCTAAGCAGGCTCAAGAGCAAGGTAAGTGGGAAGTGATCCTCGAAGAGTTCGACGTTCTTAAAGGGATAGAAGAGGAGCTTCTTCAAGAAGACTGCAAATTCACTCTTAGCAAAGAGCAGGCTCAGCGTCTTGGATTTGTAGAGGAATCAGAATGAAACCAAGTGAAAGACCTTGGCGTGCACTTATTCGCGTTCATAGTGTGGATCAGGAATAAGGCCTGCTTTCTGTCATTATTCCTGGCTGGAGTTCTACCAATCAGATTCATCTAGATCTAACGAGTGTTCCAGGCAAGATCAAAGAACTTGCTGTTCCTGGTAGACGATTCCATGCAAGGGTAAACATCGGTGCGGAGTCTGAGAAAGATCTTTGTTTTGAGGATTGGGAAACACAATGACAATTACTGTAACAGCAAGAGAAATTTTGGATAAGGGTGTTTGGGATGAATTCTGCGAAGAGTTCGGAATCAATCCTTGGGCTATGAATGAAGGTCTTATGGACTCAAGTGAAGAGTTCACTCTTACCGAAGAGCAAGCCAGAAAATATCGTTTTATCGCTTAAGGAAGAATCAGATGATCTGTAAGCGTTGTGGAAATGAAGGTTCTGATCATTATGATAAGTGGTGTTCTGAGTGCCTTGACGAGATCACAGATCTCACTGATGCCTTAGTTTTGAAACTTCGAGATGCTCTTGATGGGGGTCCTCTTGACAATGCCGAGATCGGAGCGATCCTGCAGATGTTCGCCTCTGATATGGATGAGGTTCTAACAAAAACAAAAGACGGCTAAACATTTTATCATCTCTCTTGTAATACAAGAAAAGATAGGAGGACAGTAATGGGCTTTATCAGTCTTCTCAAGAATGAGGGTGAGAAAGCTTTCAAAGAGAAATGCCGACATAGTGCTGTTGCGGCTTATCTTGCGAAGGCTATTGAGGTTCTTGAAACAATCAATTCAACCGAGAGCAACCCAACGCCCGCCATTCTTGCAGCCGGATCCCTTCATAAGAAGCTCATTCATTTCACGCCTGCTTTGCTTTGGGAAGTGACAAGCATCATCCTTCAGATCGAGAAGGATTTGGCTAACATCAATGATCTTCTTGATAAGTTTAAGAGTTAAAGTCATGTCGAATTATCTTGATAGTGTTTTTGAAGAAAAAGGTTGCAGGGCCGTAATCGGGCAGATCGGCCAGAAGAAGTTCGATTGGCTTGCAAAGAGAGTTCAATCTCTAGACAAGAAGGTTGATACTGGAAGGATCGCAATGGAGGCAATGGATCGCCTTGATCCTTTCTTTCCCGTGTTTGATTTTGAATCTGCAGTTGATTACCTTTACGAATACGCCGTGATCGGAAACGACCAGAAGTTGCTTGAGTGGGTTAAGGAAGAAAAGGAGAAGATTCGTGGAAATTAAGACTAAGGCAAACATTGGCGATAACATTTTTTACATCGACGACAATCGGCCTTGTTCTGCTCCCGTGATCAGTATCAAGGTTGTCCTCAATGAGTCTGATGCCGAAAAGAAAGCAAGTACAGAAGAACAAAAGAAAATCTGGCTTGCTTTTGGGTCAGCATGCGTCGAATACAAAACGATTCATGGTAGGTATTTCGAATCGCAGATCTATCTCACGAGAGAGGATCTTGGGGAAGCAATTGCTGATGGATCGTTCGATAGAAAGACCACTTAAGGATAAGAGATATGTGTGAACATATCTGTGAAGTTTGTTTTCTTCCATCCTGGCAGCATGAAGATCCTGCTCATTGGCCTCCGCGTTGCTGCGAAGGTTGTTCATGTGGTGCTACACGCCCAGATGAAGAAGACGAATCTAAAGAAAATCAAAATCATTCCTAAACTTCAGAAGCCGACTTCTGTATCATAAGAAAAGAAAGGAACACATCTATGAGAGCGTACTTTTTCACGAACACTTGGTTGAGCGGGCTTCAGAAGGGTTTGCAGTCGGCACATGTAGTTGCTGATCTGTCTCAGAAGATGCTCGGCCATCCGGCTCAGGATGACTTCATTGAGTGGGTTGATAATCATAAGACAATCATCATTCTGGAAGGTGGCGCTCATGGAGATTTGCTTGAGATCGTAGAGTTCTTCAAGCAGGAGCCCGATCGTTATCCTTGGACGAGCTTTTGCGAAGACGAGTATTCGCTCAATGGCGCAATGACTTCGGTCGGCATCGTACTGCCGGAGAAGATCTACGAATGGGCGAAGGGTCTAAGAGAAGGTGAGTACGAGAGACATGAAGCCGAACATAAGTTCGACGAGTTTGATCTGGTTTTGATTGACCTTCTCAATTCACATGGACTTGCGAGGTAGAAATGAAGTGCAACCATAAGTGGGTGCGAACGGGTGGTGATGCCACACGTGATTTTCTCACGTGCAAGAATGGTTCATGTGGTGCTGTTAAGATTGTTTCTAAGAACAAGGTCGTGGGCCTGCCGCGTAATCATCGCCTTGTGAATCGCCACGCATTTCGTTAATAGAAACTATCAGTAAACATTTCAACATTCATCTCGTAATAAAAGAAAAGAAAGGAGTAAGATCATGACGCTCGAAGAGATTCGCAATTCGTGGGAAAGGGGTCTTGAGACCAAGTGTGTTCTGGGTAGTGAGAAGGAAGGCCAGCTGCTCGTGGTTCTTCAGAGCAAAGGCGTGAATGAGTGGCACTGCCACCGTTACTTCACAATCGGGACTTCTTGGGAAGTTTCGGTTGACGGCCAGAATATCACGTTGGAGCGCGTGTGGAAGTGGCTCGAGAATCCTTGTGCCGCGGCTTGTGTCTAAGGGAAAGACATGATCAAGTTCGATCCTAATAAAGAGCAACCCAAACCTAAAGACATTGTTGTCGAACATGATAACTTGTCATCCGCAATGGCCTACACTGAGAGTATGCGAATTGCAGGTTATCGTGTAATCCGAGAAGGCTGTAAAGTAACAATCAAAGGAAGTTGGGAAGACGCCTAAACATTTCATCTATCATCTTGTAATAAAAGAAAAGTTAAAGGGTTTACAAATGGCCACTAAGACCTTTTTTGGTATCGCTGACGCACACGGGATTGAATCTTTCATTCCTGAGGAAGCCGCCGACAATTCTCGGCGGTTTATTCTGAATCTTCGTGCAAATGCAAACCGTCAGCGTCATGCTGTTTCTTATCAAGCTGTTCTTGATGAAGAGGGTGCCAAGGAGGTTGAAGAGAAGATTAAGGTTGGTGATTTCATGGCCGCACTTATCATGCTGAAGCTTAAGGCCAAAGAAGTGAGAGTCGAAAGCGCCCAGCATGAAAAGTCCTGGAAGATGATCCCCAATCCAGATCTTGATCCTTACCACACTTCGGAGGATTAGATGAAGGGCCAGATTATTTGGAAGAACGAAAGTATTCGAATCGTTACGACTGACAAGTCGGGCGATTATGTTGTTGAGTGTCTTGTTGGATATGATCCAGAAGGTAAGCCTGAATGGAAACCTTCTACTTCGCTTTCAACTGATATTCCTGAATTGCATCTGATCATTCGAACTCTGTCCAATAAGCTTGGTGCTATGATTTCAAGGATGAGGGAGGAGGAACGCAGTGAGTAAGTCCAAGAAGGCCCTCAAGGGTGGCTTTTCTGATGAAGTCACCAATAGCTATCACTGGAAGAAGTATACTTCTTCCAGTGTTATTGGGGGTTATATTGGTACTAGTGGGAGATCTCCTCGTAGAGATCAGATTGTTGAAAAACTCCTAAGAGATCAGGATCTTGGACCCGAAGCGATTGCTGATTGGCTTTCGAGCACTACTGCTCGTCATCTGCTTGATGAGCCTGGACGCAATCTCAAAGAGTTTAAGAAACGTGCCCAGGAGTATACGCAAGATGCTTTTTTGAAGGTTTTGGTTTGGAATCATCCAGACCATAATGGATCGCTTCAAGCAACATTCACTATCACTGACCTCATTATAAGGAAGTTGCGCAGATAATGAAAGAACCAAAAATAGATCTCATTCCTTTCCCAATTCAGTGTTATCACTGTGGAACAACTATAGAACAAATAGGTATAGACCTTCCCACTGGCTGGTCTTGGGATTGGGATACTTGGGTAGGTGGGGCTCCAGTTCACCAGTGCCCTAACTGTAAACCAATTGAATAACTCAAAAAGATTAAGATGAGTTCTAAACAACTCGTCTTTTTCTATGTAATAAGGAAAAAGAGAATTAGTTATGCCTGAGCAAAGAGATCATTGGAAACAACCTACGCCACAGATGCAAATGCATGTAATTTGTATGGCGTTAGAGGGGCACTTTAGTAATTTTAAAGAAGGTCTAATTGGCAAAGAAAAATACATTGAAGCGATCGGAGATCTTTTAAAGCAGTTTAGGGAATTGTTGTATTTTAGCGAACATCCTAAAGAATGGGTTCCTTATTATGAGAAAGGAGAACAGAAATGAGTGAACGAATGCAGGTAGCAAGTGGTGAGGTTAAGGTGCCTCAGGTTTATGAAGGGCCAGTAGAGGTTTACATCCAGAATGAATTCTACTGCCCTGATATTTTTGTTGAGTTTAACCCAGATTTCGTTCTCCCTAAGGTCGAAAAACAGTGGGGCGGACTGTATGACTGCGAGCCTTTTTGTAAGACCGTTGCAGAACTTATCGCCAAGCAGAATGATCTGGGAGAAGGTGATTACAATCTCGCTCGTGCAGAACTTGGGATGCAGGGAAATGAAGAGTGCGCTTTCGAAGTTTTTTATCGATCTGGTGAGGATATTTCGCATGAGTTTTGTGAGAATCTTGGAGCGGTAAATCTTAGTAAGCTTGAGGAAGAGAAAGAACGAAAGCGCGATGCTGAACTCGAGGTTCTAATGACTGCAGAACACAAGAAAAATCTTGAAAATGCTTTTGTTAAAGTAAGGTGTCTTGCTGAAGATCTTCGAACTGATTTATCAAGTCGTCTGAATTCCTACCATGCCGAAGTGCAGTTTTATTTTGGAGAACTTCTTGGTTTTCCGAATGATTACAAGCATGAATCTCAAGATGATGAACATGATCTTCGTCATTATTTTGTTCACCAGCTTCTCGCCCGACTCAAAGAGAATGTGAAAGGCGATTTCCATAGTCCTGATAGCGTTGTTCTGGAAATCAGAATTGATGACGAAGACGAAGAAAAATAAAGTAAACACTTCTTTTGTTTCTTTGTATAATAAGAAAACATAAGGAGATTAAAATGTCTCAGAGAAGTGAACTTGCCCCAAAACGCAGAGTAATTTATGCCCACTACAATGATCATATGCTGCAAGCTACTGACGGGAAGATGATACTCTTTCCTGAGCCTAAGACCGATTGCGTAGATGACCTTGATGTGGTTAGATGTTACTCTTGTGGTGTCGAAATATCTGTACGCAAAAAGGATATAAAAGACTGTGACCGTTTTTGGTGTTCTAATGAATGTTATAAGAAATCTCCTTGGGAGTTTCCTCCTATTATTACTTCCAAAAAAGAAAGTGAGATTCAGACCGAAGAAAAAGTTTGCCCTAAATGCGGAGGGCCTGCAAGAGGACGGGGCTTTGCTCATACTGAAGATTGTGAAGACGTTATAAAGAAGACTGAAAAACGGACTTGTCCTGAATGTGGAGGGCCTGCCAAAGGCCGAGGTTTTAAACATAGAGATAATTGCAGTTTAAAGACTCAGCCTTATGTGCCAGTAAAGGAGCGTAATGCAGAAGAATAAAAAGATAAGATTGAAATCTAAAGAACAAAGAAGTTCAGAGTTACATAATAGCCTTGATTCTTATCTTACAAATTTGAAGGAAGCTTCTATTATTACTAGAGTTCCTGATTCAAACACTGTGGTACTCCATCTACCTAAGGAAGTTAAAGAAATCGTTTTTATTGATAGAAAACAATTAGATCTCTTCTTAGGTAATATATCAAAACTTGTATTTAAGATGGCTGAAGTTGCAAGGACATTTGCAAATCTCACATTTGAAAGAGAAGAAGATGAATAGTCACCGGCATTTTTACTTGTACGCCAAAGGCCACTATAAGAAGACTGATACTCTTATGGATCTCAAGGTCATTCAGGGCAAATGGGCCGGCGTCGATCCCGAGTGTCTCATGAAGAGAGATGTGGCCCACCTGTTGCTTGGAATTGCACGACCCCATATTATTAGAAGTGAGATGTCTTTTCGTGATTTTATAAAGTATCTTGATCCTGCTTATCTTTGGGCTTTTTCAGCCTTTGTGAAAGAGGTAGGAGAGAAATATGACTATCAAATGGCTCTAATTCATTGTTGTCTATCGTTTCTTCAAGGCACTACAATTGACGAGATCGACGGTGACCTTGGTAATCCTGATCCTCAGATCTTGGAGATTTCAAAGACCCGGCGTCAGTGGGAAAAAGAGCAGGAGGAAAAGATGGCGAACTTCACCAAGAAACTCTTCAAGAAGATCGGACATACTCCGAAAGAGGAAGAATACTTTCTCATGGAGCAGGGAGCTAGCGGCAAGATGACTAATCTGTTCATCAAGGCTATGTCAGACCAAGGTAAGTTGGATGCTGAGATGGGACAGAAGTTGCATTCTTTTCTTGAAAGCAAGGGAATCGCGCATGAATTTTTTGACAATCGAAAGGTCATCGTCGATGAACAGGCCTTAAATGAGGCAGTGCTTGGAAAAGAAAATCAACAAAAAAGTGAAAAATAGTTTAAACTTTAAGCATCTATCTTGTATAAATAACGTAGAAGTTAGTTTTGTAATGTTTCCTATTTTTGAAGGAGTTCAAGATGGTAAAGTCAAATGGTGCTCAAAAGGCTGCAATTGAGAGTGCTCGTCAGATGACCTTGGCTAATCCTGATCAGCTCCTCGGTGTTATGACCTGGTGGTCAATTTCCGAGGTGCTGGTTCCGCGAGAGGAACTCAAGGCACGCTGCGCGAAGATCGGGCTCAACTCGGAACGGTTCCTCATTAACAGCCGACCGAGGTCGGCCTTCCGGCGTGCACTAGAAGAGGCAGAGAGCCTGAACCTGGTTCGTAAGATCGTAGACAATCCTGAGTCAATCGTCTTCGGCGTCGTTAACGAGACGGCCGACCAGGTGGATCTGGATCTCACCTATTCCACGGAGGACGTGGTCATCTTCAACAAGAGCGATCAGACGCTCACGTTCAAGATGAAGAACCTGAACGCAGATGAGATCCGTGCCAAGTTCGACAAGTACCTTGGTTCTTATACGAGCCATGAGGTGAGGTCGATGATTCATGCGGAACTTCGTCGTCAGGGCGCTTTCCCTGTGCGTGACAAGGGCGGGCTCTATTTCGTTGGCAAGGATTCGATGGAAATGGTTGAGAAGATGCGGGAGCTCGTCGAGACCTTTAAGAACGGTTCGTTTCTGTACGTCATGGGCGTTCGTGATGAGGATCTGGAAAAGCAGGGAATGCAGCGTTCGTGGCAGAATGCGCTGGACCAGGAAATCAAAACTATGAAGCAGGAGATTTCAAATACGATTTCTGGTTCAAATAACTTCCGCGCTGGGACACTAGCTAAGCGTGGTAAGACGTTGCAGGAACTCAAGAAGAAGATTGAGGTTTACAGCGGCTTGTTTGGAAGTGACTCACCTGAATCTCTCAAGGAGGTTGAAGATCTACTCGAGAAGGTCAGCAAGGCCAATAAGACAAAGTTTGGGGAAGGCCAGGGTAAGAGGAAGGTCAAGGTTGTTGGCAAGAAGAATAAGACAGAGAAACCTGTTGAGGTTGCAGAGAAGGCCAAAGAGGAAGCAGCTACGAAGTAGCCCCTACGGCAGGGTTACAGCCGAGTGAGAAAAGGGTCCTCTGAAATTCAGAGGACCCTTTTTTTCAGAAATTTTAGTTTGATATTAAACTTCATCAAAACAATCTTGTATAATAAAAAACGATTTATAGGAGTAAGTCATGAAGGAATTGAAGTTGAAACTTTCAGCAGGGTATCCAACCGTTGCTCTTCTTACCCACGAGGAAGCGCGAGCTGAGGCATCAATTGCTCGCGATTGTGAAGAGCTTGAACGCGATGTTTATGTATGGACGCTCACGGAAGGACTTAGAGGTGCTGACACTTATATTGAGGAGGATTCAAAAAATCCGCCTCAGGTACTGGCCAAGATCGAAGAGAAGATCGGAGAAATCGACGAAGATGATGAAGGTATCGTTTTCGTTCTCAAGGATTTCCATCATTATGTGGATAACAATCAGATTTGTCGTATGATCCGTGATCTGATTCCGATGCTAAAGAAGACTGGATCATGTATCATCTTCCTGGGTCCTAATTTCGAACCGGCTGTTGATCTACAGAGAGAAGTCGTGAAGCTGCCTTTCAAGCTGCCAGATCGTGTAGAGCTTGAGCAGAATCTAATGGGAATTTGTGAGCAGAACGGTGTTGAAATCGGTGAAAATGGTGAGAAGGATCAGTTGCTGGAAGCTGGTCTTGGTCTCACAACGATTGAATATGAGAATGCTCTCGCAGAATCCATCGTTGAGAGTAAAGGCAACCTTGATCCGACTGTAGTTAGTCGGGTCAAGTGTGAGATTGTTGCCGCAGGTGGTTTGCTCGAGTTGGCTAAGACCGATGAACTACCGGACGTTGGTGGAAACAAGAATTTGATCGAATGGCTCGAACAGCGCAGAGGCACGTTTGGAAAAAAGGCTCGTGAATACGGCCTTCGTGCACCGAAGGGAGTGCTGTTGGTTGGGCGCCCAGGTTGCGGAAAGAGTCTGGTCGGAAAGCTGGCTGCGAAGTACTTGGGTGTTCCTTACGTGTGGGGCTTGGACATGGGAAAGCTTAAGAACAAGTTTGTGGGTGAGACGGAGCGCCAGACAAGAGAAGTCTTCGATGCCGCAGAAGCATCAGCACCCAATGCAATTCTGATCGACGAGATTGACAAGGTTGGTCCGAAGGATGCCTCACAAGGTGATTCGCATGAAGTGTCTCAGTCTACTTTGGGAACAATGCTTGCACGAATGCAGGATCGTCCTAAAGACAAGATGGTATTCTACATCTTCACTGCCAACTCGATCTCTGGAATTCCGCCTGCCTTGCTCAGACGAGGGCGCATCGATGAGATCTTTCTCGTTGACCTGCCCGATGCATTTGAACGTCGTGAGATCATTGAAGTCCATCTCAAGCTGAGAAAACGTGATCCCAAGAGTTTCAATGTTGCTGCGGTTGCTGAGGCATGTGCTGACTTTACGGGGGCTGAGATTGAAGCAGCCATCGAAGAGGCTATGGTTAAGGCCTTCCAGGATAATCGAGAGTTCGAAGATAAAGATATCATTGATGCTATGAAGGAAATGTCTCCGCAAGCCAGATTGCAGCCTGAAGTAGCTAGAGAGTTCGAGGATTGGCTGAAAGCCGGTAAAGCTAGACCTGCAAGTCGACGTGAAGGTAAAGATCAGGTATATAAGATCGGCGCTCGTAAAATTAAGAAGAACTAGACTTATTAAGTGATTTGAATAATGTCTAATCGATTCTCTAAATTTGAATCTAAGCGAGAAAAAGTTCTTATGGCATCTGTTAGATTCCTAAAGGAAGATCCTGGGGATTTTCAAGCGAAGATCAAATTTCTACTTGAAGAGGGCCTACCTGTTTCTGATTTGATTGAAGTTATTAAAAGAGTTGCCGATAGTTCAACAATGGTTATGTTTAAAATTCAAGATGTTCCAAAACAAAATTGGCGAATGAACTGATAAACAATCAATTCATTGAATCGTATAATAAAAAACAGAAGAAAGGAGAACCTAATGTCCAAATACATTGAGAGTGAAACAGAGATACAGAATCAAGAGGCTTTGATTAAAGCTCTTGATGAGATGGGTTATAAAAGAGAAATTCTTCGTTTCGGTAAAAATATGCACCTTGAGGGTTATCGAGGTGATAAGAGAAGTCAGACAGCAGACATCATTATTCCAAGAAAGCATGTTCGTGCTGCCGCAAATGATATTGGTTTTAAAAGACAACCTAATGGGACATTTAAAGTAATCGTGTCTGAATTTGATAGAAGTTGTGATGGGACTTTCGTTGAGAGAGTATCTGATCTATCGGCTGTACACAATGTGATGATGACGGCTGAAAGTGAAGGATGGACATGCATACGTTCAAAGAACAAGCAAGGCGAAACTGTTCTTGAAATGGAAAGGTGGACTTAAATGTCGGAGCCTAAAAGACTTCTAGTTGCTACATCACATGATGTTTGCAAGACGTGTGATGAAAAATGTCAGGTCGTCATCCACAATGGTAAAGCAATGACTACTTGTCATAAGCTGCTTAAATTTCTCGAAGCAGCTGGCAGAATAAAAGGATATGATGGAACTGACCCAAAAACAGGAGAGAAGGTTCAGATTATTGGCCTTTGTGGTTGAAAGGTTTTGAAATGCCTCAAGAGAAAGTAACAGTTATATTCAAAAAGAATCGAAAAGTTGTGATTGAGGGGCATGGTTTTAAGGGAGGTTCTTGTGATAAGCCTCTCGAGGTTTTTGAGAAGGCTGTGGGCAAGAAAATGAAAGAAACCAAGAAACCTGAGTATTTCGAGAAGGAGACCGAAAAGAAGAAAGAACTTTGGTAACCAAGTCTTTTCATATTTTTAAAATAAATATCTAACTTCTTATCAATTCCTATGTAATAATAAAAAAGAAAGGAGTTTTAGATGTTTAAAAAGAATGGATTTGAAAAGGTTAAAGTAGAACAGATGCTCTCGCCGAAAGCTGTACGCCATGTACTAAAAAACTACTGCGGTTGGCGAGGTAATCTTCCTAAGGTGGAAGAAATCACCGAAGAACATATTAAAGCAACGACAAACCTGGCCGAGGATGCACTCGATTTCCTAAAGAACCTGCCAGGTCCGATTAGGTTCAGGGGTTGCGGAGGCTATTCATACACTTTCGATCCGAAGAACCCACTCAGGGTGTTGACATCAGATGGTGGGGAATTGAAACTTGAGTTCATTTCTGATCTCGATGAGTGGGTTGGGTTCGAGGGTGAGTTCATCGAAGGCATTTGCGAGGAGATGTCTGACCTGTTTGGTACGGGCTTCGTTCATCAGGAAGAGCATGAGACGGAAATGATCGGTGGTACTCCCGAGAAGTCCGATACGGAAGGTGGCTTTTGGGGATAAGATTCAATGACACCTGAAGAATTTTTAAGTGATCCTAAGAAACGTGCCGCATTTAAGAAATGGGCTGAGTGGCACTACACGACCTATGTTCGCACACCAGAGCGTTTCGCGATGATACACAATCGCAAGACGGCTGAAATTCTCAACGATATGATTACAGATGAAATCATTCAAAAATCACTGAAACAGTAAACTTATAAAGTTCATCTCTGTATAATAAAAAACAAAAGGAGATCAGAGATGGGTGATCTAATTGAAAATGTAATGGTTGAGACATACCGCGACCCGAAGAAGAATTATCCTCGAGTTCGTGTATGTCCTGGTCAAGGACTCAATGAACATTGGAACATTCGCTTTCCGAGAGACCTGCGAAAGCAGTTCGATATCGGCCAGAAGTTCTATTGTAATCTGGCTGTGGGGCACAACCAGTACATGCTCAAGGGCGAAATCGAGCTGATTCAGAAGATCACGTTCAGTCATGGCGGAAGGAAGACCAAAGAGGAACTCGCCCCTGAAGTCCCCAACACCAAAAAGAAACTTAAGAAGAAAGTCGACAAAGACAAGGAACCTAAGATTGGCCAACGTAAGTTGAAGTTTTAAGGAACCAGCAATGTCTAAGATGGTTATCAAAGCTCTTTTTGTTCAACGTGTGGAAGACCATGAGGGACAGTACGCCCCTGAACTTCAATTTGCTATTGATGAATTCACGTACGACGAAAATCCAGAACTTCTTGAGGATGCGATTGATCTTGCTCAAGAGGCTATGAAAAGTGGAAACTTTGTTGGATTCACTGTTGTTGATATCAATGTTGATCAGGATGAGATTCGGAAACGTTGTATTCAACAGGATCAACCTTTGGAAGGAGAAATTCAGGATGACTAAGCGAGAGAAGATCAACAAACTCAAAGCGTTCGTTCGTCAGCCTCATATTTGGCCTGGCGGTTACGCACAGGTTATGATAGCAAATGATGGCGGAACCATTTGTCATGCATGTGCGAAAGAAGAGTTTAGGAATATCCTGCATTCTACGAAGTTCGATTACAAGGATGGCTGGGCTTTCGTAGATACGTTCATCAATTGGGAGGATGAGAATACGTTCTGTGGTCATTGCAACGAAAAGATTCCTTCTGAGTGTGGTGACGATGAAGACCCTCAAGATGAACAAATGAAAGCAGAACAACAGAAGCATTTAGGTTCTGTAGAATAAATCGAAATAATCATTAAACATTAACATTGAACTCAGGTAATATAAAAAACGAAAATAATACAAAAGGAGATTCAAATGGAAATGCCCTCGTATTACGACTTGATGACAATGAGCGAACAAGATCTTCGTTTATTGTCTGATCGTGTTTGGGAAGCGATCAAAGCGAAATGTGATGTTGCAGATCGGCAGAAGGCTTTCGAACTGCAGGAAGGTGATATAGTCGAATGGGATTCACGCAGACGGGGCTATGGTGTTCTAGTTGGTAAGGTCGTTCACAAGAAGATCAAGAATGCAGTGATCGATGCAGGTATTCATGGCAAGTGGAATGTGCCGATGGGTGTCCTGAGAAAGACTAACAAGGAATTTAAAAGTCTTAAAGAATCGGTCGACAATTTAACTTTTAGACCTAAGGTTGACTTTCCATTTGATAAGAGTGGGGAGTTGGCCAAGGCATTTGGTGAAACTGGTAGGATCGGCGAAGAAAGCAGACCTGCAACTAAAGAAGAACTTCGCAAGGATATGCCAGTTGAGTTCACGCATCCAAAGAAAGGCGTAATGCGAGGAGTGATTGTTCGAGTTAAACGTAAGAAGGTGATTGTTGATACAGGTGACACCAAGAAGTGGGATGTGCCACTCGACATGCTGCGCCGGGTTATTCAGAAACATCCTTCTATTGGAAAAACAAATTCAGATGCCGAAGTGTTTACTACTGATGACATCCCAGAACATGACTGTTGGGAAAATGCTGGGCCGTATAAAAGTGATGGTGCCCTTGGACATGGATTTGAATGCAAGATTTGCGGTAAGTTCCTGCAGGCAGGATAGGAGGAGTCATGAAGGATTATCTCTTCTATTATGAACTTCACGTCGACGACAGAACCTTCCCTGTGCATTTCGTTGTTTGTGCTGAATCGGAAGATGAGGCCTGGAAGAACGCAGGAGAAGGAAGTCAAAGCGGCCCACATTTTCATTTGTAACTTAAAGGGTGCCTTGGTGAGGTAACGCCTGAACTCCTTCGTCAGTTTATGGCTGTTGATCAAGTCGCGAGGTCAAGGGATGACATTTGAACCAAGTGCACTAACATATGAAGTCAAAGTCGTTAAGCACCATCGTGATGGCCTATTGATCACGATGGTCACTCTGCGTGACGCAGACGGTGAATACATTAAGCACGCCAAACTCAATCCTGAACTACTTGCTGCAATGAATCGTCATCCACATAAGGTCGTTTGGAAGGTGAATCCCTGATGCCTTATGATCCTAAGAATATGACCTTCGATGAGAAGTGCAAGAACTGTGGGGCAGAGATGGATGAGATTCATTCCGATGGTAAGAATATGTGGGGAACTGATTATTGGTATTGGTGCCCATTTTGTGGAACTCTTTTCCATTGGTATGACTCTTATCCTGTTGATACAGGTCTTTGGAAGATTCCTGAAAGGACCAAGAAATGATCCTTACAGTTATCGGCGTTGCCGCTCTCGCATTTTTTGTCGGGCTCATTTCGGGTTCACTCATCAAGGAATTCGAGGTCCGGCGTTATGTGGACCAGCAGGTTTCATTCGCTAAAGTTCAGGAACAAGGTTTCAAAGCAAAAGAAGACAAGATCGGCGCTGCCTGTTGGGGTTCCAGAGCGAATGAACTTGAGGTTTTAACAGTTAGAGTGTTGGAGAAAAGAGCTTCATGAAACGTGGATATACCCTAATCGAGCTGATGCTCATACTCGCCCTTGTGCTTATCATCGGGTCGTCCATTGGTGGCGCAATTTTCAAAGGGTGTGGAGGTTGCGTATCCAAACCGAACGAGATCGAAGAGAAGGGTGTTTCAGCAGATCGAGTCCTAGTGCTGGAAGAGAAAGTGTATAGTTTCGAAAGGCGCCTTGAGAAGTGAGAGAAATCAAAATGAGCCTAAAGAAGATTTACACTTATGACAATGACATCCTTTGGGATGTCTTCCATAATGGAATACGCATCGGCAATGTTCGTAAAGTTACGAAGAGTTTGCAAATTGCGGAGCTTGTTCCTGAAGGATCTAGGATCAGGGAATGGGCTTATGAAGGTCAAGATCTTCATGATGTGACAGATAGTCGTAAGAAGGTTGTTCAGATCCTAATGGATGCTTTGAAAATAAGCCCAAAATGAAGATTGTTTTTAAGAAGCCACTAAGAACTCTTCGAGGGGCTTTGAGATATTGGTACCCGAAGAGGCTCACATTAAAATCTAATCCGAGAATACATGCTTGGTTGTGGTGGAACTTTTAATGACTAATTTAAAGGATAAACCTATAATGCCTTATGATCCAAACAAAACGACCTTTGATGGAGAGTGCAAGAACTGCGGAACAGAGATGGAAGAACTTCACTCTGAGGGTCATGACAAGATGGATATTGAGTATTGGTATTCGGAATGTGGGACCGTTTTCCAATGGCATGATGCTTATCCTGTTGACACAGGGCTTTGGCAAACATCTAAATGCTTTAAAAAGAAACATGAAAACGCTGACGCTAATCATGTGAACGATAGTGAATAACAATCGCAATACATGCGTCTAACATTGCTTGTAACGCAAGTTAACTATTTCATTGTATATTTACATATCAGTTTTATTAAAATGCGTTTTATGCGATTTTAAAATAGGCATTTGAAAGGCATTTAAATGAGTGATCAATCATTTCTCACTAAAGATCCGCTCATTGCTTTTTTGTATGAACTAACCAGAGATTATGTGTCTCCTTCTTTGGTTGAAAAGTTAATTAGAGAACAAATGGTTGGTGATACTCTCACGGGTTGGGTTTTGAGTGCTCCCGAGATATCTGATTTTGCTATTAGGATGAAAAACAAATTAAAAGAGCAAGAGGCTATGATTGATTCTAATTTAAAAAATCTAAAAGAGAATCTTCAAGTAAAGGGTAACACATTTGATTACTATTTAGGTGAAATAAAAATAGCTCAAATTTCTAAGATAAAAGATAAATTCATTCTTTTCCTTCCCCCTAAGGAAAATCTTGCTAAGAGTAGATCTTTAGGCCCCTTTGAAACTTACCGAAGGGCTGAAGAGAGTCTTTGGAAAATGCTTCCCAGGGGCACTGAATTAAAAGTGACTGAAAGTGAAGAGTAAACAAGAAATCAGATCTTTTGTATAATTAAAAACAAATTAAGGAAGAAATAATGAAGTCTACAGAGAATCTCGAAAAAGAGATCAAGAAACTCAAAGCAGAAATTGAAAGATGGAAAAAGATCACCACACAGATCCTAGACGGTGAGTTCGATGATCAGACAGCCATGGTAGAAATTGACAAGTATCGCAAATCTGAAACTGCTTTGGATATTTGGTTTTCAAAGCAGGATGTTCCTCAGGAGTAAGTAAAATGTGGCAAGGTGAAGTTTATAAATTTACCTTCAAAGGTAAATCTTTTAGTGGCAACTGGTTTGAGAGACGGTTCAGGTGGTTCTGGACCGCTTACCTTGTTACTCGAATCATGGTCATCCTTTGTGACATTGTTACTTCCAGAAACATTACTACTCGAGCTGAGCATTATGGAACTATAGATATTTATCCATCGCCTTGGGGTATTGCCTGGGGTATTAGAAAGATTAGATAATGAAAATAGGTTATAGCTTTGATCTTGATTATGAAAACCAAAAGGTCAAAATCTTTTATGATCCAGGTGCGTCTATAGGTTTTATGTGGCCCAAAGAGATCAAGTTTGAATTCGGCGTAGATGAAGAAGAGGAGTGCTTTAAGAAACTCGAGGAATTAGAATTTGACCCAGAGAGTCAAGAGTTTGATGCTGTTTGTTGGTTTTTTAGAGATCTAAGAGATGCTGATAAATCTAAAACAACCGACTAAAACGCTTGCGGCAGAAATTATGGTTAAGATGGTCAAGTCTAAAACTACAGGACCTGATCTCATTAATATTTTGAAAGAAAGCGATTGGGAGATTACTACGATTGTTAAAGATGGATATATGAATCTTGATGATATGGGAGGTGACTATTCAACTTGGGAAGCTCAAAAAGGTAAACACAACCTTTACATATTTTGGTCGAATGAGTGGTGGATTTTGGATGTGAGTGATAAACCTCTCAGTCCTAAGGATTATCAATAATGGTTCGCAAACCAACAAAACAAGCTTTTTCATTTGATCAGTTTAGAGAGTATCTTAAAGCTCGCAAAGCCATACATATTGGAGTTACTCTTTTAGATGAAGGGCTCGAGGAATACTCGCTTTATAGAACGCCTGACGATAATGGGTTCTTTTTGGTTCGTGAGCAATTGGTAGATAAGAGAAAAGAGTTTTCGATCTTTGCTTTTAAACCTAAATTGATTTAGAGGTTTTAGAGATGAAAATCACAAGTGAAAGAGCATCTAGTCTTGTAGACCTCGCTTGTGTAATTAAAGCCAATCTGAATTATCAGATTGGTTATACTCATCCCTGTGGCTCCTTTACAAATCCTGAAGATGATTTTGTTCTTTTTGATATAGTATCAAAGAGCGATGCACATCTTCTTGGAATCACAAGAACGCAATTTGAACCAATGCTTATTGCTCGTGAAGATCTTGAACGTCATGAACATGGTATTTTTACTGAAGAGTTTCCTAATGATTATTGTCTTCATGATGATCGAGTTCGGGCATTTTTAGAAGAGGTTGATCAAGCTCTTCTAGATGGTAAGATCTTTTTTGATCCTGAAATTGAGAGAAAGGTTGGGAATGCTACATTTAAAATTAGAAAGAAAATCAATGGCAAGTTTGATGTTACGGTGATCGAGGAAAGTACCACGACATCTTTTCAAAGAACTTTAACTGAATTAAAAACACAAGCAGAAACTGATTTTAGAAACCACTATAGAAGAGCAGTAGAGATAATTGAGGAGGTCTGGGGTGTTTAAAGAAATACACAAGTGGGAATTCAGACCCTACAATCAAGGTTATGCTTCTAAACCAAAACCACTTGAAGATCTCAACTATAATGGCTATAAACTTGAAGATCGTTATGTAGTAATCGAATTCAATGCCGATTGTGCAGCCCCTCATTTTTTGTTTCATTTTATTGAGAAAAGATATCGCGAAATACAAAGAAAAGATTCTACTTGGGAAATAATCCAGTATGAAAAATCCATTCTCAATGTAGTTTTTTATCCAAAGATTTATTCAAAACACTATTTAAATTTACACGCTTTACATCAAGAAGAAATCAGAGGTTCTGTAGCAAAAAGTGCCATCATAAGTGCCTTTCATGATTTTTTCAAAAACTATGAGGATGAAAAAAAGATGGTTAGTGGGGTGTGGGAAGGTAAGGGCAATCCTTTATCTGTGATGTTTCCTGAGTATTGGGAGTGGTTGCTTAAAATCACTCAGAATCTTTCTCATAAGGATAGTGGTTGCGAAGATTAATTCTTATGGAAGAATACTACCCAGGTACTGATAAAATCGAATTAACTTCTTTATCAGTCAAACAACATTTAGATAATCTCGCTCGTCTACAGCTCATAAATAAACTATGTGATGCAAAACGATTTTTAGACCCTATTTTTGTTTCTAAGATTAAAGATGAAGACTATGTTAAATTGTTGAGATTAATTGATTCACTCCTTATAGAGATAACAAATCTTAAGTAAACATTTCTATTCTCTTTTTGTATAATTAAAAACAAATCAGATGTTATTCTGTTAAAAGAAATTGATGAAGTAGAAAGAAGTAAACAAATTAGACGATCATCTGTAATATAAAAAAAGAAGGATGATCAAATGTACGACGAAAATCAAAATTCACATTGTGTCAGATGCAACAAACTCATGGATAATTATAAGTCTGATATTTTGTGTTTAGCCTGCCTGAAAAAGGAAAGAGAGAAAGCAGAAGCCGAGTTAAATCCGAAAAAGCATCGTTGTCTATGGTGTAAACATATTGACATGAACAAACGAGATGCTTCAAGTGACAAACGCCAATGCAACAAACATAAGAAATTTGTATCTTTAAATTATCTATGCGATGATTGGAGATATCTTGTTTAATGCTTGGTCTTTTTCTAGAACCCGAATGTAAACAAGAACAAGTTCTTGAACTAAGCCTTTGTGGAGGTCTCACGACTTCTGTTTTTAAGATTTCCGAAAGTAAACTCATAAGTTCTTTACGGGTACAAAAAGCTTTGAAATTCATTGGGCGCCGCAAGAATATGGAACGTTATAAATCCATGATGGATTTTATTTTCTGTGAGATTTGGATAGCACAGCAGACGCCATGCTTTAAGTTTTATGAGGGTAATGGTCCAGCCCTGCGAGAGAGCATGCCAACGAAGGAAATCAAGTACTACGATAAGATGATTGCTAAAGCCCTTGATATAGCACTAGATCTACTTAAAAAGTACGAAGAGCAAGAGTGGTCTAAGAAGCAAGTTCACTGGGTCGCTTTTAGAACTGCTGTTTTGAAGAAGGCCGCTTAGATGTCTAAGGATAGTTTAATCCCAAAAACAGTTAAGGAAGCTAAGAAGCAGGTAATTGAACTGTATAAGAAGTACAAAGAATCGCAATCGAAATCTGATAATATTATAGTAACTTTGACGGACGAATCTCGGCAGGCTCGAAATAATTTAGAGAGATATAATCTTGCTCTTTATTCCTTACCCTGGTTCAAGCCTCTAATGAAAGCCTGGATGGTAGATGTGAAGTTCGGAAATGAAAATCCATTTGGTTCACATTTATATAGAGATAAACACAAAGTATTTAAAAGAGATAGCGAAGAAAAGATTAGACTGCTGGTAGAGACACCAGGTCAATTTACTGAACAGCAAGCAGGGTCTTTAGGTAAATCTGTTCAAGATTATATAATGAATGAATTAGGATTGATAATCACAGACCGTGGCGGTCTTTGTGGCAGTTGTGGTGGTCATATTGGATGTCCTTGTACAGATGCCCAAATGGAATTGATGATTAATTCCATTAACATACATTTCAAGAAGGCTGTTGACGCTGGAATGATGGCTGTAAAGATAGCCTGGTTTAAACCAGGGTTTTTTCTGAATGACAATGAAATGGATGAATACATTGAGTCGAATAAATGAACAATTCGAAGATCTCATTCTACGGCAAGTCTCTCTAGATGATGTTGATCATATCATGACTTGGGTGAATGATCCAGATATCATTGGGAATATCGCTACGTTTGATCATGAAACTTTTACAAGAGAAGATGAGATCGAATACGTGAAGCGGATGCAGGCATCAAAAGATGATGCTGTGTTTTCAATCTATAAAGGCCAACACTACATTGGGCAAATTGGGATTCACCAGATCTATCGCAGAGCGAGAACCGCAAGGCTCTCAGTTGTAATTGCTTCAAAACAGGATATGGGTAAGGGATTTGGAAGTAATGCAATTAAGCGAGTCCTAGATTTCGTTTTTGATCCGCATGGGTTGAATCTAAATAAAATGTGGCTCATGGTATTTGAAAACAACGAGAGATCCAGGAAGATTTATGAGAGAATCGGTTTTGTGCAGGAAGGTTTATTGCGACAAGAGTATTTTCATAAGGATGAGTTTCATAATATGGTTCGTATGGCAATCCTAAGAGAGGAATGGGTTTAATGGAAGAGTATATTGGCAAATTGCAAGAGGCTCCTGTGCCAATTAAGCAACACTTAGACAACCTTGCTTATTCATTGCTCACAAATAAACTAGATGAAGCAAAGCGATCTATAGATCTATTGTTTGTTTCCAATCTTAAAGATAAAGATTATGTTGAATTGCTAAAGTTAATTGACTCTCTTCTTATTAGAGTGACAAATCTTAAGCATGAGGCCCTTGACTAAGACAGTGATCTTTTGTAAACACTTTTCACTTACTTTTGTATAATTAAAAACAAATTAGGCTATTAATTATGCTTCATGAACTCACGTCCCATCAATCTTCACTAATACCTCCATTTATAAAACATTGGGTAAACATTGGTCTTTCAACTACACAGATCTCGAATAATGAACGCCTTAGAATCACAAGAGATATATTGACGAAACTTTTAGGTTATAAGAAAAAGATACCCACAATTGTTTTGATGGAATCTCCTAAGAATTGTTGGAAAGCGGCTAAGGAATTTAGTGGGGGCCTCAGTCAGAAACAAATTGGTTTAGAAGCAGGTGTCTGCGTACAACAAAGGATTAGTACAATAATCGAAGCAACTGAAGTGTGGAATTTAGTTAAGAATTTCTTAAGTAAATCTATACAATTAGAGATGCATCACGTTGAAAGAGAAGTTAGATTTTATGTAGATAGAGTTCTTGATAACATTTTTGGAGTTAGCTCTCACCGGCCTTATATTCGAGGCCATTGGATGTCTCCTCGTTTATCTTGGTATGCTTTTATGCCTGAGATCTTAAGCATTTGGAAATATCCAGGTTTATGGTCTACTTTTATGGAAATTCAACATCTCGGCTTTGTTTATCTATTAAAAGATGTTTGTATAGTTGGAAATAGGCCAACTAGATTGTATTTAAATGAGGATGGAAATCTTCATAAAGATGGAGGCCCAGCTATCGCTTGGGCAGATGGTGTTGCTTATTATTATCTTAATGGTATAAAAATGCCAAAATGGTTAGCTGAAACTCCTGCGATGGAAATAGATTGTAGAAAGTTTTCCAAGATTCGTAATGTAGAAGTGAGACGAGAGTTTATAAGAAAAGTAGGTGTAGAAAGAATTGTTCAAAAAATAGGAGGCAAGGTACTTGATAAACAAGGAAATTATGAAGTTCTTTTAGTGGACCTTGGTGGAACAACAGGCAAATGGCCTTATCTCAAAATGCTTAATCCGTCTATTGGAGTATGGCATCTAGAGTGCTTGAGTCGAGAATGTAGAACTGTTCGAGAGGCTATCAATTTTAGAGCCTCTCGTTTAAGAAATTTTGAAGGTGATTGGAATCCAGAAGTTTTAACTTAACATTTTCTATTGGCATTTGTAAAATAGATGGCCTTTTTTGGAGATTTAAAAATGAGGCAGCTACAGCAGGGTGACGTACTCCTTCAGGAAATTAAGGCTTTACCTGAAGGGGTAACACCCGTAAAACCTCGAAATGATGGGCGTCATATTTTGGCGGAGGGTGAAGAGCATGGTCATGCACATGCTATTAAAGATCTTGATAGCGTAGATCTTTATGATCTCAATGGTATTTTGTATCTCAATGTTAAGTCCCCAACTCCTCTAGTCCATGAAGAACATAATACAATTAACTTGCCTGTTGGGCTTTTCGAGGTAGGGCAGGTTGTTGAAGTGGATCCGTTTGAACAGGAAATACATAGGGTTAGAGACTGAGATGAAGCAGCCGAGAATTCTAAAGTTAACCAAATCTCAGGAAGATCAATTGCCTCGATATGCAGACAAGTGGGTAAATATTGGTTTGTCAACTGATCGAGTCTCAGATGAGGAACGAAGATCTATTATTCAGAATTTCTTGTTAGGAGTTCTACAGACTCCTAACAAGTCAATTTTACTACTTGAATCTCCTATATCTTGTCACTATGCCTTGAATTTATTCGGTGCTGGTTTAAATCTGGATCAAGTCAGGAATCAAGTCGAGAATCAAGTCAGGAATCAAGTCAGGAATCAAGTCAGGAATCAGGTTTGGAATCAAGTTTGGAATCAAGTCTGGAATCAAGTCTGGAATCAAGTCGAGAATCAAGTCAGGGATCAAGTCAAGAATCAAGTCAAGAATCAAGTCAGGGATTTTATTTGGCCTTATTTAGAAGGCCAGTGGGATGTCTTTTATTTTTCGTTTTATGATTATTGCGAAAAGGTTTTAGGTTTAGACTATCAGATTAAAGAAACATTCAATCTATATAAAGAAACAGTCAAGTTAGGTTTAATTTATCCGTTAGAAGATATTTGTATTGTGGGAAATAGGCCGACTGAACTTTATTTAAATGAAAATAGAAATCTACATAAAAATGGAGACATGGCGATTAAATGGGCGGACGGTTGGGGGTTCTGGGCACTTAATGGAGTTTTAGTTCCAAAATGGCTCGCTGAAACCCCATCTGAACAAATTGATTGCTTGAAATTTGCGGAAATCCAGAATGTTGAGATTAGACGAGAATTTATAAGAAAAGTTGGCATAGAAAGACTAATCAAACATCTTGATACACATTTACTTGATAAACAAAGTAATTATGAACTACTTGAGATTGATTTAAAAGGAGAGACTGGTAAATGGCCTTATCTCAAAATGCTGAATCCGTCTATTGGAGTATGGCATTTAGAGTGTGTTGATAAAGCTTGTAAGACAGTGCGAGAAGCAATTAATTTTAGAGCATCTCGTTTGATAAACTTTGAAAGTGATTGGAATCCAGAAGCTCTAACTTAATGGAGTCATAATGCAAGTAAATGATAAAGTGATTTTTACTCACCCAAAGAAGGGAGAGATTACAGGAACTCTTATAAAAATCAAAAGGAAAAAGGTTATTGTAAAAGATGCCAATGGAAAAGATTGGGATATACCAAAAGAATATTTGGATATATCTAAAGAGCAGCCTAAGCCTAAAGAGCAATCTAAACCTAAAGAGCAATCTAAGCCTAAAGAGCCTAAGAAGGCTTCGGATGTTTTTAACTGGAGGCTGTGTGTTTGGTGTGAATATATTGATCTAGAAAAAGCGAAAGGCGGTGAAGCCTACTGTAAAATAAAGAAAAAATATGTCAAGAAAAATGATACATGTGGTAAATGGAGTTCATCACTATAACTGCTCATTTTGGTCCCGTGAGGGTAGAGGATGTCTGAATCACAGTTTTACCCAAAATGTAATCTAAGACTTCAAGCTACTATAGAAGAAAGACGATTACAGTATTGTGTAATCCTGACGTGTTTAAATTGTAATTCAAGATACTCTAAAGAAAAAGCAAAACGGTTTATCCGAGATCTAGGTTTAGAGCAGATTGATCTAAATAAGGCCTATGATCTTTTGAATCAATATACACCTAGTGATGAAACATCATACAATCAAATTAAAAAAATCAGACCCAAAATTGGACAATGAAAGATTAAATATGAGTAGACTATTTTGGAGAACAAGAGCCTACTAGACGAGATCATAATGCTGTTGGATTTCTTATGGAGTGTCCAAGACAAGATCTTTACTGGATGAGTTTGTAAAAGAAGTATTTGGAGAGATGAGATGAAAAAAATCATCATACCTGATTTAGAAAAAATATCTGGGCCGTCTGAAAGAACACCTGGTCCAGAGGCTAGATTAGTGTGTCCGTCTACATGTCCTTTTTACTGTAGTGATGATGTTTGTTCTATATGTAAAATGGGCTGGGCAATAAATGGCAAATATCGTTTTGAATTGAAACCAGGCCCAAATTGCCCAGGCCCAGGAGAATATGTTTTAGAAAAGATTACAAGGCCCAAAGGGGAGAAACATTTTTTAAGATTACACAATGATTAGATCTGGAATCATTTTCCAGGGGTATGCAGAAGATAACACGATCGCTGGTGTCCCCGTGTACCACAGCATCGGGTTCAATTCGGTAGAAGAATACTTAGCACATTTAGGTAAGACGGTCTTAGAAGCATTTAGGCAAGAGCAGGAATTAATAGAATGGAAGTGCTGTAAAGAGGCCAAAAAGAACAAAACGAATATTTTTTGCCCAATATGTGGCCATAAGTTAAAACTAAATAAACTCACCGAAAAAGAAGGCTTTGCCTTCATGAGAAGCTTCTTAAATGGGACATGTGATTCACTCGGTACGTTTTGGCAAGATATAGAAGCACAGGATTGGATATTTGGATCTAAGGCACTTAAAGAGGTTGTGCAACATACTCCAATCATCGAGGTGTTCGAGTATGGCACCGAACTACTTTGGTACTGCTCACAGGATCAAGCAGAAAAACGAATGACCGATAAGACTGCCTACAGCGCTGTTTTAAAAGACCATGTAGAATTCCTGGGGTTTTCCAACCCCAGGCCACTGATTTACGCCAAGACCTGACACGCTTTAAAATTTGTTTGCAAAGAGATAGTAGTCCTGTTCATTAGACAAATAAATGACTCATAAAGAAAAAAGATATCTCAAGAAATAAAAGAAGGTAACACCCCAGAATCAGTAGCTAAAAAGTATGGGGTAACACCGTAATCATAGCATGTAAGGAATATGGTGTTGGAATTAGTTTGAGAAAGCATCTTAAATGGAATAAGAGTTTTACTATCTTGGCAGAACTTTTAAAGGGAGAAAAACAATATAAGATAGCAGAGAAACTTGGTATATCACATCAGTATGTAAGTCAGATCGTTATTGAAGCAAAGAAAAACGGTATAAAGATAGAGAATGAGAAAGATAGGTCTATAAGAGATAGAGATAAACAATAGTATAAGAAGATCTTTATATATATGTAGTAATGTTTATAGGTGAAGTGATTTATAGAGAAGGTATTTGGAAGGAAGTAAGTGAATGGAAAGATACGAGGTTACTAAGCGGTAATTTAGTTTTAGTGCTTGCGTTTGTGAGAGGGCCGTGTTTAGAATATTCGGTCAGGGAAAGTGTGATGAGAAGGGCCGGTAGGCAAAAATACGGTTTTGAGGTTGTCAAGGAAAGTGTGACGAGGTTGCCATGTAGAAAATAGGGTTTTGAGTTTGGCAAGGAAGTTGTGATAAAGGGGTGTCGTGTGGGAAATAGGGTTTTGAGTTTGGCAAGGAAGTTGTGACGAGGATAGTTCGAGTAAGTCATAACTGTAACAGGATATAACGTGGCCCTCACCCCTCTGGCCCTCTAATCACCTCTACACACCTGAACACCAAAAAGAAGTGAAAATGCTCAGAAGTGATTCAAATTCACATTCAAATCTAAATTTTCTTTACCTTGCCTCCAAAAAACGTCTCACATTTATTATACAATAAATGACCCCCTCTACCGGGGTAAGTATCGAGTAAAACTACACGTAATTTTATCTTATACAAAAACTATCACAAAAAGTTTACAAAGAAAAATAAAAGGAAGGTGAGAAGAAAAAAGGTAAAGAATAACTTTATAACATAGTATAATTAAAAAAGAAACGAAGTTACAATGTGTCTTAATACAGTAACTGAGACCTATGATCCGCCACGAGAAATGATCTTCTATAAACTTGTAAAGCACAGAGCACCCAGACTTTCTGATCCAGAGTACCTACACACTCAACCTGCAGATAGATACAAGAACGGTTTCCATGGTTGGACGAATAAGAAGTCTATCCCTAAATATTTGGGGTGGGCCACTATTCAATGCAAGGGTTTAGTTCACACTGTAGGAGAAGAACCAAAAGGTAGAACTGTTGTAGCAAAGACTCTAGAAATCATTAAGGAGGTTCAAAGATGAAGTGTAATCTTGGGGATACTTGGAAATGTGAATGTGGGACCGAACATAGACTCGGAGAAGCCTATGTTGCGGCTCATTGGTATCTGTCTTTGAATTTCACCTGTCCTAAATGTAATAGAACATATGAAATAAAAGAAGGCAACATAATTAAAAAGTAGGTACCCTACAGAAAAAGGTAAACACTAACTCTGATATAAAGTATAATAAAAAAAGAAAGGACAGACCAATGAAGATATTCAACTTCGACTTTTTCGATTGCTCAGGTGCTGTCCCCGTTTCTGAGGAACAGCGAGATGAGTGGGTTTCTAAATTAATCAACGAGGGCCTCGAGAAAGACAAGAAGGAACCAATCGGGTCATGTCCTGGATACGTCAACTTCGTCGTATCTGGTGACAGCCTTGTACTGGTCCAAATCTACCGAGGTTCAGACGGGAAACTGGTTCTAATGATCGAAGACGCTCAGCGTCGTCGCAACGTTTTGGCTTGTCGTGAGGAGGGCTAACGATGACCAGGCTGAAATCGGGTGACATCGTAACCGTGGACCAGAAGCCATACGGGTGTGAATGTGAATGTGAATACGACCCGAAGCGGAAGTACGTAGTGAGTACATGGAGCCGGAGCGGGAACGTAATAGACGAGGTTGGCGACGTGCATCTTCGCTGCCCAGGTTGCGGCATATGCTGTGCCCCTCGCGAGCACGTCCACCTTGCCGAACCGGACCCACACGATGAGGAATACTAAAAAGGAAGGTAACCTCCAAAAAAAAGGTAAACACTAACTCTGATGTGATGTATAATTAACAATGAAAGCTCCAGCTGAATTAGATGCATGAACTTTTCTGGTCTAAGGTATGATTTGTAGAGTACAACTATCAATCATTCTTTATTTATTATAGTAGACGAGGCTCGAGATGAATAGCATACACTTAAGGGCCAGACAGTGAACGAAAACATGAAGAAAGTTCTAAACGCTCTAAAGGTTCTAACCTGGGATCCACGTATAAGGGCCTGGCTTGAGGAAAACGATCCCAAGGCCCTTGAGCAGGCTGATACTGCTCTCAAATCTTTTGAACCAGAGGTCTAAAATGAGCGAAGCTTTTTACACAATGAAAATAGAGTTCGATACTGAGGAAAGAGCTAGAGAAAATCTGCCTAAGATCAAAGAGTTTTTTAATGATCTCAATAAACTTTATGTTGACTGGCAGTCATGCCGTTGGGATTCTTTTAAAGAGAACCCACAAAAGGTTTTAGATAAACTCATTGGAAAGCACGACAATCTTTTTACTGCGCTCCGTTTGCCAAGATATAGTTTACAAGGTCTTAATGAACTTTCCGGCCGAATTGCTGCTGGCACAGAATTCACCTTTAAGATTGAATCTAAGACGGTCATAGTTAAAGGTGAGATTTCTCATCTATCTTCTTGGGACAGACATTGCAGAGCGATAGCAGCCCTTTACGGAGCTTTGAGAGTTCAGTGGTCTAAGGAATACTAAAAAGGAAGGGCCAGGGCCAGAAAAAGGTAAACAACAACTTTGATATAAAGTATAATTAAAAAGGAGAAAAACAATGGCCAGAAAGAAAGAGAAATATCTAATTCTAAATCTAGAATCTGCTGAATTCGAAATCGTTGATTCAGTTGGGGAAGCCGAAGCGGTTTTGTCCTCTATGGCAACAGATGAAGAATGGGATGAAGACGATCTAAAAGAAATAATTAAAATCTACAAGATCACAGATCTCAAGGAGTGCACCTTCACTACTTATGTCACTCGCGAAGTTAATCTCAGATAAAAGGAAGGTAAGGAGTTCAGAAAAGTTTTAAGAAAATACTTGCACTTGAGCTTGAAAAAAGTTTACTTTTTTATTTTACGATAAGAGAAATCAATTGTTAGATACAAAATTATAGTAAACTTTTAAGCCTTGTCATTGTAATATAGAAAAACAAAACATTTTTTTTTAACTACAAACAGGAGAAAGAGAGATGAATACTAACTATAAGAAATGGTTGATTGGACAAATCACTTGTGAGATCGGAAAAGATCTTAATGATCTTTTACGTCTCACGATTCCAACTCTAGAGCTTCTTTGGCAATACATAATGGGGTTGGGTAACCCCAGAGAGGTTTTTGATTCCGTCAAAGCGCCTTATTTACAGGAGAGATAAGAATGAACAATCACACGCAGACTTTCATGCATACTCGTAGTCCGAAATGTATCCAGAAGCATTGGCTGAATCGGGGGCTCACAGCTGAGGCGCTCCAATCCGTGAAAGAAGCAGAGTTCGAGGGGGAGCTGACTTGGCTTGGGCGGGCTTTCGGTAGCGATTGCTATATCCGTTTGTTCGGGGGAGAGAGCTTCTTCTTCATCTCGACCACCGGGGGTCACATGCTTTCTTACCTGATCGTTAAAGGTACCGTCGATGGGCCGCATGAAGTTCTGTACAGTAATTGGGGACATACAACAAGTGAGAGCACAATCCCCGCAAGGAAAATCCTGGAAGACGAGCTGCCGAAGGAGGCTTTCAAGCTTCTCGAAGGAAAATTGTTCTAAACAGAGGATACAGATTTTCGTATAATAAAAAAGATTTAAGCGGAGTGGGAGCACTATATAAGTGCTCCCAGGGAGGCGCGCGGCGACTCCAGAGTTTAAGGCTCCTCCGCTTATTTCCATATACACACCAGTAAACAAATTAAATAAGCATCTGTATAAAATAAAAAGGAGAAAGACATGCAAATTACGAGTGGTGTATTACACTACGAGATTACTTGGAAGCATTTTCGAGGGGCTGAAGCTTCAGCCCCTCTCTTCGATTTCTTGAACCCTGAACTTATTCCGACGCTGCACACCCGAGATAAGTCTCCGAAAGACCTAATTTCAGATATCACAGTGTGCGAGATCAGGAATTTAAATGGTTGGTCTGGTACTAAAGGCTATGCGTTCTGTTCGGTCAAAGATATTTTCGATAAAGAGACAGGACGAAGAGAGTCACTTAAACGGGCACTCAAAACTTTCAGCAAAGATTTCCGCACCCGTGTCTGGAAGGCTTACTTCAATCGCAAACACCACGATCAGAAAGAGCTAAAAATTAAGACTAAGTTGTGTGAGTATCTTGAATCGCTTACTTCTGTGTATAGT